>Ga0207421_10006055_pt1 | contig 13304 bp, 10 predicted proteins | sample SodLakKL_010_SED_4_FD_187542 | JGI IMG/M metagenome (GOLD analysis project Ga0207421, IMG submission 187542) | Alkaline sediment microbial communities from Lake Tanatar, Kulunda Steppe, Russia - 8KL_010_SED (SPAdes) (version 2) | ecosystem: Environmental > Aquatic > Non-marine Saline and...
TTGTGTCGCTGATGGGCGCCACCACCGTCAAGTGAGCCGCCGCGCCGGCTGCGTGCCTGCTGGGCGGCGCGGATCCGGGGAAACACCTGGGGATCGACCCAGCCGCCCTCGGGTAGCCCGAAGTCGTAGGACAGGCGCATCCGTCCCTCATCGCCGGGCGCCTCGCGCTCGATGGGGATCCCCCGGATCTCCTCGACACCGCGCATGGGGTTGCTGCGCCACACCACCCAACGGCCGGTCTCATACACCTCCAACCAGCCCAAGATCTTGCGGGTCTGGTCGATGGGATGGTCGGCGTCAGCCAGCGTGGCCCCCGGACCGTGGCGGGACTCCAACAGCGGGCTGGTCACCCCATGCTCGCCGGCGAGCTCGGCGACCTCCCGGCTGGTGCGCTGCGGGTCGGCTGCCGCATGCAACAGTGCGGCGACCTGCTCACGCTTGGACGGATCGGGCCGCACCACGCCGTGCTCGTCGCGCCAGTAGCCAAACGGCAGCAAGTCCGACCGCAGCGGCACCTCCCCCCGCTCGTAGGACGCCACCAGCCCCAAGGTGGTCCGCCGCACGATGGAGTCGCGCTCCATGGCCGCAAACCCCGCCAGGGTCTGCCACATCCACGAGCCGATCTCGCCGTGCAAATCGAGCTGCATCTCGGCGCAGTGCACATGCCGCGAGTACCGCTGGACCGCCTCATACAACGGCCCGCTCAGCTGCACCGACCGCACCAGCCGCGAGAACGGGCCGGTGCGCACCGTCCGGGGGCGGAACTGCTCGATGGTGGCACACAAGGCGCTGACGAACGCGTTCTCGTGGCGATCAGCGCCCGCCGCGGACACGCGGGTCGCTGACCCCATCGAATAGAAGTACAACACGCCCTGATGCTCAAACACCACCGTCTTGGCGCCCCGATGCGCCAGCCGCACCGCGCCGAACCGCTCGGGGTCCGTCAACGGGCCCAGACCCCAGCCGCGCACCACCTCGACCCCCGGCAAGTCCGCGTGCTGATGCAGCGTCTGCGCGATCATTCCCTCCATCAACAGATGGTCGCTCTTCGCTGACTCGCGCACGGTCACCATCGCATCGAATACATACGCCGACTCGTGGAACTGGCCACTGCGCAACGTCGTCAACTGCCCCTTCACCTGCTGACGCACCGACTGGCTCTGCCGCTTCAGCTCAGCCTCGCCGTGGCCGTCCACCGACGCGGCCAACAGCTCCCGCTCTGCCTGCTCGGTCATCATCGCTCCTTGTCATCGTCATCATCGGGCTGTGCGGCGGCGTGCAGCACCTCCCAGGCGCCCGCCACGTGCCGGTACCGCACCCAGGAACGCTCCAAGCGGCCCGGCAACACCGCGGGCTCCTCACCAGTGACGCACTCGCAGCGAGCCGTGGGATCAGCGTTGGGTGTCCCCACAGTTCGCAACGAACGCGTCGCGAGCACAGCGCCGCCAACCCGCCACCGTGCGGGCACCACCACCACACGCAAGGAACCCACCCCAGAAAATCACAACAGACTCGCCCGTCATCGGTGCAGCGAACCGCTACGTTCCAGGCCCCTTGCACAATGTGATGTGCCCCGCACCTGTAAGGGCATGGCTACCCACACCCACTACCAAATCCACGAACTCGCCGACGCCATCGAAACCATCCGCGACAGCGCCACCGAACCCCAAGAAGATGAGCACGCCGACCAGACCATCGTCACCGCCACACCCACCACCAAGGACCAGCAGCAATAGCCGCAACCGAAGGCGGCGGAACCGAACTCGCCCCTCGGGTGCTTGCCCGAGGTGCATGAACGCCGTTCCCGCCGTCCGTCTCGGCCCTCTCGGTCAGCCTGGCCTGAGAGCACCGCGGGACGTAGCTTGAGTCGCCAACGACCGAAGGCGATTGGCACCAGGGGCCAACTGCCCAGCCCTGCTTCTGCAGCCAAGCGAACTGGTCGTCGTCTGAAGGCGACCGAGGCTCTTGCCATCAGCTCGGCGGTCGTGCCCAGCGGGGCGGCGTCCCATGTCACAGATGGACGTGAGCGGTGGAGCCATTCACTAGACTTCTGGACGCGAAATGCAACCAAACTCATCCAGGGTCTCGGGCCATCGAGGGGCGCGATGGAGGAACTCCTCTCGCTGTCGATCATCGCAGTGCTCGTGTACTGGCTCATCAGGCGACGCCGCACGGCACGCAACGCGCAGTCCCGCCCTGACCAGCCCGCCACGCCTGCTCAGCGGGCTTCTCGCAAGCGGTCGAGCACACACGGCCCTGCACGGCTCGACCCCGACGCTGCCGCGCGCAGGGAGGTCATCGAGCGCCACTTCGAGCTCAATCAAGCGATCGAGATGGCCAAGGCCGCGGGCGATCTCGACCGCGTCTTGAGCACGGCGCGACAGTCGATCGCGCAGCTCCCTGAGTTCGCCATGGCATGGAGCGAGCAGCGCCGTCAGGAGCGGGGCCACGCAAACGGAGCTGCCCCGGAGCCCGAGTGGGAGAGCCTCACTGTGCCGGCGCTTGTCGCGATCCATCAGATCGCTCCGGCGCGTGGCGAACGGGAGCTCATCGCGTGGACTCGCGAGGTGGTCCGTCAGATCCCGGGCATGGAGGATCAGCTGGACCAGCTCCGTCGCGACCTTGAGGACGTCGAGGCGTGTGAGGCCGTGCTTGCGCACCTGGCGGACAACCCTGGGGTCAAGCAGGCGGGGATGGCCCGAGGTCTCGGGCTCGACGGCCATCGCGTGCGCTCACTGCTCCATTGGCTGGAGCGAGGCCAGGACATCGTCCGCGTTCCGTCCGGCAAGACGCATCGCCTCTATCTGCCTCGGGACGCTCCGGACAGTGGGGTGGATGAGGCGCCTTCCGGCGCGGCGGGCTTGACGACCGCGCTGCGATCGGTCTCGGTCGAGCTCGCAGCGGTCGACGTGGAGACCGCCAGCGGCGACCGCGACTCGGCGTGCGCGATCGCGGTCGCCGTGGTCTCTCGAGGCCGGATCGTCGAGACGCGACGCTGGTATGTACGACCGCCAGACAACGCCTACCGGGCGTCAAACGTCAGGATCCATGGCATTCAGCCTCACCGAACCGCCGACGCGCCTCCCTTCCCCGAGGTGTGGCCGGAGGTGCAAGACCTCATCGGAGGGCTTGACGTCCTCGCCCATAACGCTGCCTTCGACGGTTCGGTGATCCGCAGGAGCCTGGCGCAGCATCGAGCGCATGACGCAGCCGCACCTACGTTGTTCTGCACCTGCCAGCTGTCCCGTCGCCTGTGGCCGGATCTCGACAACCACACGTTGCCCGTCGTCGCGGCTCATTGCGGTGTCCCCGTTGAAGACCATCATGATCCCGTCGCGGATGCGGTCGCTGCAGCGGGCATTGGCGTCGCGATCTGTGCGACGCTGGACGTGAGCTCGATCCGGAAGGCTCACGAGATCGTCGCTGGCAGAGCATCCTGAGTCGGGCTGGCGCTGCAGCGGGTCGCAGACCGTGCGTTGATGGAGCGGGGACGCCGCAACTCTGGTCTGCCCCGGGCACGGAAGCGGACGGCCTGGATGGTGACCGGCTCTCCGCAACAGCATCGCCCCGCAACCTCCTGCGGTCGGCGCACGGGGATGGTCGACTGTCCATGCCAGGACAGCGCGCCGCTACGTCGCGCTGCTCTCGACCCAGGCCGGTTCACTCACGCCACCGCTACGCAAGCCATGTCACACCAAAGGTGCATACTGCGCGCCCGTGGTCTCGACCGGCCGTGGGATGTGGCTGTGGTTGGAGGACCGAGGTGCGCGTTGACGCAGCGACGAGAGGGGCGGGGGCTCGGCCGCTGGGAGGCTGCCACTGTCGTGTGACGTGGCGCTGCTGGGAGGTGGCGCGATGAGTGCCGCTTGGGATCGTTGGCGGGGGCAGCTCGCCGAGCAGACCGAGTGCGGGCTCGCGGTGCTGTGGGGCAAGTCCAACGCGTCGGGGCGCCCGACCCTGCTGGCCCAGCACCTGCTCGATGCTGCGGCAGTAGGCGAGCTGTTGTGGGACCGCTTCGTTGCCCCCAACGTGCGCAGGCAGATCGAGGAGGCGACCGGAGGGCGCGGCCGGGCGTTCGTCACATGGCTGTGCGCGGTGCACGACGTCGGCAAGGCGACGCCGGCGTTCCAGCAGCAGGACACAGAGTTGCGCCAGCGGGTGGAGGAGGCGGGTCTGCGGTTCGGTCCTCTTGGCGCGAAGCCGAACCGCGCTTGGCGCCACGAACGAGCAAGCGCGCGGATCCTGATCGACGCAGCGCAGGCGGCGGGGTGGCGTGGACAGTCGGTGGCGTGGGTGTGGCCGCTGGTGGCTGGCCACCATGGCGTGTTCCCTTCCAAGGGAGACGTGCGTCCAACGCAGCGACGCCACCACGGGAGGGAAGCGGCATGGCGTGAGGCTCAGCAGGCACTCGTTGAGCTCGCTTGCGTGGCGGCGGGCTATCGGGATCTCGTCGACGCCGAGCCCGCGTCGCAGCCGACGCGTGCGGTGCAGCTCGCGCTCAGCGGTCTGGTCATCGCCGCGGACTGGATCGCCAGTGACGAGCGCAACTTCCCCGGCATCGACGAGTGGGAGCACGTCAGCCCCGAGCGGGCAGGAGAGCGTGCCGAGCGGGCGTGGGGTGTGCTGGGGCTCCGAGGCGGGTGGGGGCAGCTGCCTGACCCGCCCGACGAGCCAGTCGCCGAGCGCTTTGGCATTGAGCCTCGTCCAAGCCAGCGCGTCGTCGTCAAGGCCGCACACGGGCTCGCCTCCCCAGGACTGCTGGTGGTGGAGGCACCGACCGGCGAGGGCAAGACCGAGGCAGCGCTCGCTGCCAGTGAGGTGCTGGCCGCGCGCTTCGGCGCGGATGGCCTGTTCGTTGGCATGCCGACCCAGGCGACCGCTGACCCGATGCTCACTCGCGTTGCGTCGTGGGCCGGTGAGGTCAGCCACGGCGTGCAGATCGCACTGTTGCATGGCAAGCGGCGGTTCAACCGGGAGTGGCAGGGGCTGCTCGCCGCCCGGCCGTCCATCGAGGCGCAGGACCACGACGGGGAGACGCATGACGAGTATGGCGTCGACGATCCCTACGGCGTTGGGCCCGTCTCGCTCCGAGGCGTCGACGAGGGGGGTCACGGCGACGTGTCGAGCGAGCACTCCGTCGAAGCCGCACGGGAGTGGCTGCTGGGCTCGAAGCGTGGGCTGCTCTCGCCGACCGCGGTGGGAACGGTTGATCAACTGCTGTTCGCTGCCACGCGGACCAAGCACGTCGCGCTGCGGTTCGCTGGGCTGGCAGGCAAGGTCGTCGTCCTCGACGAGGTGCACGCCGCCGACATCTACATGGAGCAGTTCCTCGTGGAGGCGTTGCGATGGCTCGGGCAGGCCAGCGTCCCCGTGGTGATGCTGAGCGCGACCCTGTCGCCGCGCCAGCGCGACGCGCTGGTTCGGGCCTATCTCGCGGGTCGGCTTGGGGTCGTGGAGCCCGAGGCTCACGCTCCTGCGCAACTGCCGGGATACCCGTCGGTGACATCGGCGACGGTCGTCGATGGCCAAGCGGAGGTCGCCGCCTCGTCGGCGTCCCCATGGCGGTCGACGGCGCGGGTCCGGGTCGAGCTCCTCGACGAGGACCCGGACGATCCGCACGCCGCGGTCGCCGAGGAGGTCGCCGCGGCGATCGTCGATGGTGGCTGCGTGCTGGTGCTGCGCAACACCGTCGGGCGCGCCCAGGCCACCTACCAGGCACTGCGAGGTCGCCTGGACGCGGAGGTCGTGCTGGTCCATGGGCGGCTCAGCGCAGCCGACCGCGCCGTCCGCACCGAGGACCTGCTTGACCGCCTCGGACCGCCAGGGGCAGGTGCGGCAGCCCGCCCCCAGCGCCTGGTTGTGGTCGCCACACAGGTCGCCGAGCAGTCGTTCGACGTCGACGCCGATCTTCTCGTCACCGACCTCGCGCCCGTGGACCTGTTGCTGCAGCGCGCAGGCCGGCTCCACCGCCACGACCGCCCGGTCGCGCAGCGACCTGCCCGGCTGCGCGAGCCACGGCTGATCGTGACGGGACTGCGGCAGCGGGAGGGCCCGCCGGTCATCGACGGCAGCGCGCTCGCGGTGTATGGAGAGCACAGCGCGCGGCGAGACGGCAGGTCCAACACAGAGCGGACCCCGTACGGGGCCGCCGCACCGCTGCTGGCGACCGCGGCCCTCGTGGTGTCAGCCGCCGCAGGCGAGGGGTGGCACCTGCCCGAGGAGGTCCCTGGGTTGGTCGCCGCCGCGTACGCATCCAAAGAGATCGGCCCGCCGCACTGGCACGCATGGGAGCGCACCGAATGGGAGGCGTTCGCTGCGATGCAACGGCGCCGCGCGGCGACCGCGCATGAGCACTGCCTCACCCGCACCGGCGAGAGGAGTGCGACCACGTTGGCTGGCATCCACGGCGGCACCGAGCGTGGCCTCGACGAGGACGCCATGCATGCACAGGTCCGCGACGGCCCACCCAGCGCGGAGGTCGTGCTCGTGCACGACCTGGGCGACCGGTACGCCTGCCTCGACGGGACTGACCTCGGCGTCAACGGCGAACGCATCCACCACCCCGACGTCCTCGAGGCTCTGCTCGGAGGAACGGTGCGCCTGCCAGCCGACGAGCAGCTCGCGGACGCCGCCAATCGCCTCCATCCGGCGGTCCCCGAGCTCGACGACCACCCCTGGACCCAGCACGCCAACGTCCTCGTGCTGCACCGCGGCCAGTCCACGCTCGCCGACCGGACCCTCACCTACGACCCCGAGCTCGGCCTCCTCGTGGAGCACACCGGCCGGGGGACCCCCGCGCATGCAGGGACAACGTGAGCACCAACCACACCTACGGATCACCCCGGCGCGAGCCGGGACGACGGCCCGGTGCCACGGTCCACACGGTACGCGCTGCAGACCTGCGCCAACGGGCCGCTTGACAGCATGACGAAGCGTCGATACTGTACCGAAATACCCCTTAAGTGACCACCAACCAAACCTATTTCGAGGTAGCGATGAGCTTCGACCTCGTCGACGAGCCCTGGGTCCCCGTACAACGCGGAGGACAGCAGGCCACCGTGTCGCTGCGCGAGGCCGTCATCGAGGCGCATGCCATCGACGACCTGGCGCCACCGCGACCCACGATGGTGCCGGCGCTGCTGCGACAGGTCCTGCTGCCGGTGGTCATCGATGCGCTCGACGTGCCGCGCAGCGAGGACGCCTGGGCTGCCCGCTGGACATCAGGTCGGTTCGATGCAGGCGAGATCGATGGCTACCTGGACCGCCACCGCGATCGGTTCGACCTGTTCCACCCCACCAAGCCGTTCGCGCAAGTCGGCGGGCTGGCAAGCACGACGGGCGAGACGAAGCCGTCGTCGCTGCTCGTGCCCAGCGTCGCCTCGGGCAACAACGTCCCACTGTTCAGCGCCCGGCTCGAGTCCGAGCCCCCGGCCCTGTCGCCTCCCGAGGCCGCTCTGTGGCTGCTGCACACCCACTGTTGGGACACCGCGGCGATCAAGACCGGCGCCGAGGGCGACCCTCGCGTGAAGCGAGGAAAGACGACCGGGAACCCCACGGGCCCGCTGGGACAGTTCGAGGCGGTCATACCGATGGGCCGCAGCCTGTTCGACACGCTGCTGCTGAACACGCCCATCCACCCCGATGGGCTGCCAGCCGGGGACCGACCCCAATGGCGCGCTGATCCAGCCGATGCCACATGGGAGGAGCGCCCCCCGCACGGCCTGCTCGACCTTCTCACGTGGCAGTCCCGACGGATTCGGCTCTTTCCCTCTCACGGTGCGGACGGCCCGGTGGTGCGTGAGGTGCTGGTGTGTGCCGGGGACCGGCTCGAGGCCAATCACGATCTGGAGCCTCACGCGGCCTGGCGTCGCAACCCGCGGCCGCGAGCCAACCAGGCGCCCGTGACTCCCCGACGGCCACGAGCGGGTCGGCGTGCCTGGCAAGGCCTCGATGCGCTGCTGGCGCTCAACCCGCCCCCCGACGGCGAAGCCGAGGCCAGCGCGCTGATCCGACAGGCCAGCGACCTGCTGGAGGTCCTCGGCGAGGACTACCCGCTGCGGGTGCTGACCACGGGCGTGTTGTACGGGAACCAGTCCGCGGTGGTGGATCATGTCGTCGCAGACCTCATGCCTCTGCCCGTCGCCGCGTTGCGCCAGGAGCAGGCCGCCTGGGAGCTGTTGGTCGGCGTGGTCACCCAGACCCACTACCTGAGCACCGCGCTCAACGGTCTCCACGCCGAGCTGCGACGCGCTCGCGGCGGCGAACCGGTCCCCTGGGACCGCGGTCAACGCCCCGACGCCGAGCTCCTCCAACGACTCGACCTACAGGTGCGTCGCCTCCTGACCGGGTTGCAGGAGCAGCCAGAGCGCGAGGAGGAGGCGGAGTGGGCGTGGCAGGAGGCGGCACACCGCGAGGTGTGGCGTCTCGCCGAGCGGATGCTCGATGCGGTCCCGCCCACCGCGTTCGCCGGCCGTGAGGACCCAGCCGGCAACCGCGTGCACCGGCCCGCCAACGCCGAGGCGTTCTTCCGCGCCCAGGTCGCCAAGACGCTTCCGAACCGAGGCGACCCGCCACCAACGCTCAAGGAGGCGAGCTGACATGGCCCAAGCAGCGCAGGGCCCGAGGAAGTATTGGGGGCACTACACCGACGGCTCGGGCTCCTGGCGCCGCAGCGATCACCGTCCAGCCGGCGAGCACCTGGCGGCGATGCGTGCAGGCGCCGACCGAGAGCCCGGCACGGTGCCCGCGATGTGGGAGCGGCACACCGAGTTCCCCGACGAGGACTGGCGCGCCCGCCATCACGACACCTGGGAGATGCCAAGCCGCTTCACCGCCGAGCATCACGCCCTGGTGCTGTTCGGATTCCACCAGCAGTCGGTGAGCGAGCCCATGCACCGCGCAGACGTGAGCCTCGGCACGGCCCTACGCCGCCTGCGCCAGAGCGGACGCGCGAGCGAGACCGGCGTCGACCGACAGCTCACCGCCGCGGCCACGGCGACCTCACTGACCGAGCTGGCCCAGCACCTGCGCCGGCTGGTCACCCAACTGCGACAGCCCCGGATCCCCCTCGACTACGACCAGCTCCTCGACGACCTCACTCGCTGGCAGCAGCCGGCCTGGCAGGGCCGTGTCCGGCGGCGGTGGGGGCTGGACTACTACGCCGGCCGCGCTGGCCAGCACCAGGAAGAGCACGAGGACAGCGCGCAACCCAGCAGCGACTCGGCGAGCGCACCCACGCCATAGCGCATCGGGCACCACGACGAAAGGGAAGGACCACATGGCCCCGCAGACCTATATCGACGTGCACGTGCTGCAGACCGTGCCACCGTCCAACCTCAACCGCGACGACGCCGGCAGCCCCAAGGAAGCGATCTACGGCGGCACCCGACGCGCCCGCGTGTCCTCGCAAGCGTGGAAGCGCGCAACGCGGCAGACCTTCGCCGACCGCATCCCCGACCACGAGCTCGCCACGCGCACCAAGAGGCTGTCCACCCTCGTCGCCCGTCGCATCCAAGAGCGCTCGGGGCTCGATGACGAGCAGGCGCTGCGCGTGAGCACCAGCCTGCTCAAGCCGCTGGGCATCAGCCCGGGCCGCAAGGAGAGCGACACCGCCTACCTGATGTTCCTCGGCCGCGCCCAGATCGATGCGATCGCCGACCTCGTCGCCGACCGCGCCGGGGAGCTCGCCGCACTGGACGACAAGCAGCTCGAGGAGACACTCAAGGACGAGGACGTCAAGGGGATCGTCCAACGCGGCCACCCCCTTGCCGTCGCGCTGTTCGGGCGGATGGTCGCCGACCTGCCCGACCTCAACGTCGACGCGGCCTGCCAGGTCGCGCACGCGATCTCCACCCACCCCGTCGAGGTCGAGTTCGACTACTACACCGCCGTTGACGACGAGAACCCCGGCGACGAGACCGGGGCGGGCATGATCGGCACGATCGAGTTCAACGCAGCGACGCTGTACCGCTACGCCACCATCGGCTACGAGCAGCTGCTGGAGAACCTCGGCGACGACCACGAGGCCGCGCTCACCGCCGTGGACGCGTTCCTCGACGGGTTCGCCCGCTCGATCCCGAGCGGCTACCAGAACAGCTTCGCGCACCGCACACTGCCAAGCCTCGTCGCGGTCTGCGTGCGCACCGACCAGCCGGTCAACCTCGTCTCGGCGTTCGAGGAGCCAGTGCGCTCCCGCGAGGGCATCGCCGCACGCTCCGCCGAGCGCCTCGCAGCCGAGCTCACCCACGCCAACGAGCTGTGGGCACGCCCCCCGTCGCTCGTCACCGCGACCTACACCACCGACGAGAGCACCAGCGAGACGCTGCGATCGGCCTTCGGCGAGCCCACGCCCTTCCCACAGCTCCGCGACAGCGTCGTCGACCACGTGCGCGGGCTCACCGCGCCAAGCCCAGCATGACCAGCACGGCGTGCCTCGCGCTCCGACTGGCCGCCCCGTTGCAGTCGTGGGGCGGGCAAACGGAGTTCAACCGGCGAGAGACAGAGAACGAACCGTCCTACTCCGGAGTACTGGGGCTGCTCGCCGCGGCACAGGGACGCCGCCGCCACGACCCCCTCGTCGACCTGCTCGAGCTGCGCCTCGGCGTGCGCACCGACCAGGCGGGAACGCTGCTGCGTGACTACCACACCGTCAGCTCGCCCGACGGCGCACCCCTGCCATCGACGCAGACCAACGCAAAGGGACAACAGAAGCGCACATCGCCGCCAAAGCACACCGCCGTCACCGAGCGCTACTACCTGCAAGACGCGGTCTTCGTGGCGGTCCTCGAGGGGCCGAGCGACGTGCTCACGGCACTGACCGCAGCGCTGCGAGCCCCAACGTTCCCCCTCGCGCTCGGACGCCGCGCGTGCCCGCCAGCGCACCCGCTCATCCTCGCCCCACGCGAGGCAGACGGCGACGTGTGGGCAGGCACGCTCGAGGACGTCGTCGACGCGATCCCGTGGCAAGCCGCCCGCCACGAGCAAGACCGGCACGGCGGCCCAACGGTGCGCCTGCCCGCCACGCTCGACGACCCAACCGGAGCCGAGCTGCGCACCGACGTGCCGACCACGTTCGACCACAAGCACCGAGCCTACGCGACACGTCGTGTCACCCGCCGCTTCGTGGAGGTCGCCACCGGCCACGAAGCCCCCCGCGACACCGCTCACCGACACGACCCGTTCGCGCTGCTGGGGTGGTGACCGATGCCCTACCTGTCTCGTATCTGGATCAACCCGCTGCGCCGCGACGCCCAGCACCTGCTCCGCAACCCGCAGGCGATGCGCGCCGCCGTCCTCGGCGGCATCCCCACCCAGCCGGTGAACGAGCGCGTGCTGTGGCGCATCGACGCCGACGAGCCCCGAAGGCCAGCCCTGCTCGTGCTGAGCCAGTCCAAGCCCTCGTGGGAGCACCTCGTCGAACAGGCGAGCTGGCCCGAGGCCGAGGAGCAGCAAGCCCAGGTCCGCGACTACGAGCCCCTCCTTGCCCAGATCACTCAAGGGCAGGCATTCGCCTTCCGCCTCACGGCGAACCCCGTCCAGTCGACCAAGACGCCCGACAAGCTCACCACCGCCCAACAGAAGGCCCGAGAGCGCCAGCCGCAGCGCTCCGTCGTCGTCGGCCATCGCACCGTGGCCCATCAGCTGCAATGGCTACTCGACCGCGCCGCCTCGTGGGGCATGCGACTGCTCGCCGCACGAACAGACACCCCGGCCCTCGACGCCAAGGATGACGACCACTCCCCCGCCGCCGATCCAGCGCAAGCCCCACCCGACGTGCGCATCACCGCACGCCAACGCATCTCCTTTGCCCGCAAAGACCAGCAACGCGTGACCCTCCAGCAGGTCACCTACGACGGTCACCTCGTCGTCGAGGACCCCGAACGCCTGCAGCAGACACTGCTGTCCGGGGTCGGCAAGGCCAAGGCGTACGGGTGCGGGCTGCTCACCCTCGCCCCGTCGACGCGGCCAGGGTGATCCGCAGTGTGGTGGCGAGCCGAGCCGCACGACCTGCATCGGATCACCGACCGCGTGTCGAGCCTCTACGTCGAGCGCACCCACGTCGACCGTGATGACAACGCCGTCGTGCTCGTCAACAAGGAACGCACCGTGCGCGTCCCCGCGGCGTTCATCGCAGTGCTGCTCCTTGGCCCCGGGACGCGCGTCACCCACCAAGCGGTCACGCTGCTAGGGGACTCGGGGACCTCGATCTGCTGGGTCGGCGAGCACGGCGTGCGGATGTACGCCGCCGGGCTCGGCCCCAGTCGCGGCGCCCGACTGCTCAACCAGCAAGCATGGCTCGTCAGCCGCGTCCAGCAACGCCTCGGCGTCGCACGAGCGATGTACGCCCAACGGTTCCCCGACGAGGACGTCTCGCAACTCACCATGCAGCAGCTCCGCGGCCGTGAGGGCGCACGCATCAAGAGGCTCTACAAGCACCACGCCCAACGAACCGGCGTGGAGTGGTCACATCGCCAATACAAGCGCGGCGATCCCTTCGCTGCCGGCGACGACGTCAACCGACTGCTGTCAGCGGGCAACTCATGCCTCTACGGGATCTGCCACGCGGCGATCACCGGCATCGGAGCAAGCCCCGGACTCGGCTTCATCCACACTGGATCGGCGATGTCATTCGTGCTCGACATCGCCGACCTGTACAAGGCCGACTACACCATCCCCCTCGCCTTCGACCTCGCCGCTGCCGGCCAGCTCGACGAGCGCGACATGCGCCTCGCGTTCCGCGACCGACTCACCGACGGACGACTCCTCAAGCGCATCGTCGCCGACGTGCACCATCTCATCCTCGGCGAGGACGTCGAAGGCGATGACGCCGACACCATCGCCCTCTGGGACGACAAGCTCGGCGCCGTGCCCGGCGGAGTCGACTGGTCACGCAACGACGAGACCGACCAGCACCTGCACCACCACGTGGTCTCCGGGCCCGAACTCCCAGAGCGCCCCTCATGGCAGTGAGATGACCGTCATCGTGCTCATCGCCGCCCCCGAGGGCCTGCGAGGCCACCTCACGAGATGGATGATCGAAGTCAATGCCGGCGTGTTCGTCGGCAACCCCTCCAAGCGCGTGCGCAACGGACTGTGGGAGACCCTCTCATCACGGATCGGACAAGGCCAAGCGGTCATGGTCGAACCCGCTGACAACGAGCAAGGATGGGCCGTGCGCACCGCCGGCACGGACCGCTGGTACCCCGTGGACTACGACGGACTGATCCTCACAGCCCGCCCACGACGATAAAGTCGCAGGTCAGGAAGCGTCGTCCCCGCACGCGCGGGGGTGTTCCCGAGATGGT
>Ga0207421_10006056_pt1 | contig 13304 bp, 12 predicted proteins | sample SodLakKL_010_SED_4_FD_187542 | JGI IMG/M metagenome (GOLD analysis project Ga0207421, IMG submission 187542) | Alkaline sediment microbial communities from Lake Tanatar, Kulunda Steppe, Russia - 8KL_010_SED (SPAdes) (version 2) | ecosystem: Environmental > Aquatic > Non-marine Saline and...
TGTTCACCCGTTAAAGAGGTACGTTAGCTGGGTTCAGAACGGCGTAAGCCAGTTCGGTCCATATCTATTGGGAGTGTCTGTACCTTTGGGTGTCGCCTGCGAGGGAGAGGGGTGAGTACGAAAGGAACACCTCTTTGAGGCCACTGGTTGACCGGTTGTCCGTGAGGGCACTGCCGGGTAGCTACGCCTCATGCCGGTAAGGGCTGAAAGCATCTAAGCCCGAAACGGTCCTCAAAACAAGGCGACGCTAGGCTCTCCTAGACGAGGAGTTTGATAGGACGGGGGTGTAAGCTGGAAGGCAACGACCAGCTCAGCCCACCGTTACTAATCGCCGTATTGGGCCATGGACGCATTCCAGCCTGGGCTAAAGGTGGGTTTTGATTCCGTTAAGATTTCAGACTTAGAAGATATGTTTCCAAGACTCGACGTATAGCAGCTGAAGCTCTTTCTTCAAAAGATTTAAATTGTTAGAATCGAATGTTGCTACTGTGGTGAGCTGGAGAGGGACCACCGGGATTGTTTGGATGAGAACTGCTTCCATCACAGGAAGCTTTCTCTGGATCCCGGAGGAAGCTCCTCCCACCCGTCGTACGGTAGACGTGCGACGAGGCCCAGGCTCGCAAGAGCCCGTCTCGAGAGGGAACGGAACAGGGAACAGAAACGATACCCCCATGTTGGAGCGTTGAAAGCTTGGAAGACATGGTGGGATGGAACGTCCTGGAAACCTTGGTTTCCAGGCCTGGAAATTTATTTCCAGGTACCCTGTTCTGGGTGGTGCAAGACCAAATAGGCTCCAAAGGAAGGACGTACAGTTCGTGTACGTCAGTCTACTGGAGCGGGTAGGTCGCTGAGATGAATGTCCCAAGGCCTAGTAGACGGTGGAGTTTCTCCACGTCTCATGCCTTAACAGAAGGAGGGCTACTCCCAGCACACCGCACTACTTTTGTGTTTTTGATAACTTCTTGATGGATTTTAGGCACTACAGCCTGTGAAATATTTAAATCGGGAAGGACAGTATTTTCAGGGGTAAAATGGACGTTTCTGGGAAACTGGTCCTTGTCCTACTGTTATTAGTTGTAGCTCTTTTTGTTTCTGTTTATGTGATAGATAGGCCCGTCGCAAGGGAAAATGGAATCATGCTTACTGAGAGTGAGGGAGAGGAGTTCGAGGTGGAAGTGATCAATGAGGAACTTGCACATCCATGGGGCATTGACTTCGTGGATGAAGAAACAGCACTGGTTACTGAAAGACCCGGGGATCTGAATATCTTAGAAATAAACACAGGTGAGACCTTCGTGGTTGATGGTGTTCCGGAGGTAGCGGACTTCGGACAGGGAGGACTCCTGGACGTTGAGGAGGTCGGAGGAACTGTTTACCTGACCTACTCAGATTCAATGGAACAAGGCTACAGTACGTTCCTTGGGAAGGGAGAGCTTGATCTGGAAGAAAGGGAAATAAACGACTTTGAAGTTCTTGACGAAGCCGAACCTGCAGTAGACTCTGGTCAGCATTTCGGGTCACGCGTATTACATGATGAAGGCTACGTTTACTACACAGTCGGGGACAGAGGCGATAAGGACTTCGGACCTGACCACGTCTCACAGCAGACAGAGAATACTCTTGGAACTACAGTCAGGCTTACAGAAGACGGAGAGATTCCAGAGGAAAATCCTTTTGTAGAGGAAGACGACTACGACGATAGGATCTACACCTACGGCCATAGAAACGTTCAGGGCATGACGATGCATCCTGAAACCGGAGAGATATGGCAGAGCGAACACGGAGAGAAGGACGGAGACGAAATAAACGTTCTCGAAGAAGGTGGAAACTACGGATGGCCTGTGACCCACTACGGCTGCAGATACGGAACAGAGGTACCCATAGGCGACCAACCACACGAAAGGGAAGACATTGTAAATCCTGTATACTACTGGGAATGTACTTCAGGTGGCTTTCCGCCCGCTGGAATGACCTTTTACAGGGATGATTCAATAAAAGAAATAGATGGCCAGTTACTTGTCGGGAATCTGGCTGGTAGATATCTGGGAAGGTTTGATGTTGATGGCGAGGTGGAAGAGCTAGATCCATTGTTGGATGAAATGAACTGGAGGATCAGGGACGTTGAGCAGACGCCTGACGGAAGACTGATCGTTCTGACGGACGATAATCCTGCTCCGATCCTGATCATTGACTCCGGAAGCTAAGCTAACGTGCACCAAATAGCTTAAGTATGTGGTAAGGGTAATAGACGGTGTGATATCTATGATCGTGAAGCCCGATATAATTACCTCTTCTGTCAGAAACGTTGACTTTCTAGGAGATGTTGAAGAGGTGGAGGTTGAGGAGAACGGAAGTAAGGCAAGGGAAGGTGACGTTGTCGCTGCAGAGGTCATAGGTGAGGGAGGATACTACGACAGGGCCGAGATCGAAGGAGGGGAGATGGTGGATCTGGAAGTGGGTCAGATTATCGTCGGTGTTCTCGGCGAAAGGAAAGCTGTACAGGGATTTTCCTCCGAGATTCCAGAAAGTCTTGAAAGAGGCGGGGAACTGGACTTCGTCTCTTCCGGTGGCGTAATGGCCAAATGTGTAAGCTCTCCTGAAGGCATCGGGGAACCTTACAACCTCAAGTTCCTGGGTTTTGTCACCAAGGACGGCGATAAGGTCAATATATCCGATTACTCACTTGATACTTCAGATAAGCTGAAGGTGGACTGTCCTTTGGTACTGGTGGCGAGCTCGAGAATGAACGCAGGAAAGACAACGTTATGCTGCGGGCTTGTCGATAGGTTTTCTGAACTGGGTATGAAGGTAGGAGCGCTTAAATTAACAGGCGTTACCAGGCAAAGAGATACTTTGCTGATGAAGGAGAAGGGCGCCGCTGAAGCATACGAGTTTACTGACTGTGGACTTCCTTCCTCAACTTGCGAACCTGAGAAGGCAATCAAAGCCAGTAAAGGACTTTTCAATGAAGTCGGAAAGGACGCGGATATTGTTGTTGCAGAACTAGGAGCTGGTCTTCTGTCCTCGTACAACGTTCTCGAGGTACTGAAGGATCAAGAGATAAAGGAAGCCTGTACAAGCCTTGTATTCATGGCGATGGACCCGGTGGGTGCATACGGAGGCCTGAGGATACTTGAAGACCATAGTTACAAACCGGACGTTATATCCGGACCGGCAACTGACACCGAAGCGGGCAGGGAGAACATAAGAATGTTTACCGAGGTGCCTGTTCTAAACGGGATGAAGAGCATGGACGAAATTTTCGAAACAGTAAAAAGGAAGGTGTCTCCTTGAAGAAGGTAGCTGTTCTCTGGGACGAGAGGTACGTTTCCGAAGACCTGGAAAGTGAACTGTTCACAGACGAAAAGCTGAGGGAGACCATGGAGTATTTCTGCAGGGAGGGTCAAAGAAAGGGACTGAAGATATACGTTGCTCACTTCTCCTCCTACGAAGAAGGCAGTCTTAGATGGGGCTACAGCTTCGATGGTGAATGGAACTGCGAAAAAAATATAAAGATAGATCTGGTCTTCGACAAGTTCTACTTTACGGAGGAAACAAAGAAGCTGAAATACAGGATAGACTCAGAGATTGGGATATTCAACCAGCCCAAGTTCGAGGAACTATGCAAGGATAAACTGAAGCTTTACAGAAAGTTCAGCGGCTTTATACCTAAAACAGTAAAAGCAGACCTCGCAGGAAGCTCACTTGACAAACTGGAGGGCGAAAAAGTGGTCCTTAAGCCGCGGTTCGGCTCCGCAGGCGAGTCCGTGCAAGTCGTTGAAAGAGACAATGCGAAGTCTGCGCTGGAAAAAACTGACACTGAAAAAGTAAAGAAGGGGCACGTTCTTCTCCAGGAGTTCAAGGACCCTTCCCATGGAATTCCCTTCCTCGGGGTAAAAGGAGTTCACGACCTGAGGATTATAGTTGTAGACGGAGAACCTTCCTATGCATTCATCAGAACTCCGGAAAGCGGGTACATAAGCAACGTGAGTAGAGGCGGAACCATAAGGTCTGTGGATCTAGATAAGCTACCGGAAAGGATATTAAGTACGGTGGAGGATATAGACTCAGAGCTTTCGGAATACGTCCATCGAATATATTCTGTTGACATGCTTTTCGATAAAGAAGGTACGCCTTGGGTAATAGAGCTAAACTCAAAGCCAGGTATAAAGTTCAGCGAAGGTAAAGTCACGGAAAGAAAGAAAGGATTCATACAGGATATAATCCAAGCTCTCAGTTCCTAGACCTCTTCCTCATGTTCAACTGCAAGAGCCTTCTGTTTAACAAAGGTTACCATCTCTTCAGGTATATCAATGCCTACTACTTCCGACGTCTCCTCGGTTATGCCAGGAGAAGCGTTTATTTCAACTATAAAACCTTCTTCATCGGAGCTTATTATATCTACACCGCAGATATCAAAACCGGTGAGCTTTGAGGCCTTTACTGCCATTTCTCTCATCCACTCCGGAGCGTCGAACTCCTCCCGGTTTCCTCCCCGGGAGATGTTGGAACGCCACTCCTCCTCCAGGCCGACACGTTTGTAGGAATAGGTATCCTCACCTATGACAAGAATTCTTATGTCCTCACCTGGATTCTCTATAAAGTCCTGGAGGCATATGTCCTGCTCGAAAACTTCCAAAGTATCGATTATAGGCCGCAGTTCAGATTCATCTTTCGCACGCATTATCCCTTTGCCGCCGTAGCCAGATATTAGCTTTATAGTAACAGGATAACCTATATTCTTCGCGGCATCGGCAGCCGCCTCGGTCGAAAGCGTGTATATCGACCTCGGTACCTTCACCTCCCCGCCACTCAGTTCCTTTACCGTGGAAAACTTGTTAGAGGATATTGAGAAGGAATCAGAGTCCATATGAACGTATACATCTGACTCGTTCAGTATCTCTATCATCTGTTCAGAAAACAGGAGGTCCTCACCCGAAAGCCTCGGGAAGACGATGTCGAAATCCGTGAGGTCCGTGTTCTTGTACATGACCTTCGGAGTTCCGTCGGACCTGTACTCGTACCTGACACCTTCGATGGGAACTGCAAGCACATCCTCGAAATACTCCTCAGCCTTCTCTATTATGTAGGGATGCTGTTCCAGGAACGGCGTATAGATTATTGCAAACTTCATTCCTCCTCACCTCTTCCTTCCGGCTTCAACATCTCAGATATCTTTTCAAAGGTGTTCTTTCCTGAGACCTTCATAAACCTCTCAATGTCCGGGTTTATATGCATATCCACGACCTTCAAGCCAACGAGCCTTATCGAGCAGAAACGTGAGCCTATGGCTTCCGCAGCCGTTTCCACAACTTCAGCCACGTCGGAAGGAGGCTTGTGGTATTTCTCGCTGCAACCCTCCCGTTTAGGAGACCTTCTCCAGGAGTCGCCTGTTATCTTCGTAGAAACTATGTCACCGTCTATGTAAAGGCAGTCGTAGACATCTCCCTCAACGAACTCCTGAACTATCATGTAGTTCTTGCCGTGCTCGAGGCTTTCAGAAAAGGCCTCTATGTCGCTGGGATCATCGGTCTTCATTATATCCTTCCTCTCAAAGCCCTCGAACTTCTTGCATACGAGACCGCCGTCAAACTCCTTTTTAACGCCGTTTATAGACTTTCCGGATGAAACAACCAAGGTTTTAGGAACAGGTACATTCTTCTCAGTAAGAACCTTGAAGAGGTAAGGTTTCTTCGCTATCATGTAATACGAGGTTCCGTCCATGACGGTTTCTATCTCTCTATCAATAATAGTTTCCAGGAATATTCTTGTGAAGGTCACGGCCTTGGGTGTAGGCCTTATGAACAAGGAGTCGTAGTCCTCTATCCTCTTCCCGCCGACGTAAGAGACCACTTCCTCCTGATTGGCGTCTATCTTTACGTCCTCTATAGAATAGCTGTGAACCTCCTCGAAGTAGTCCTCGAACTTCTCCCCCAGCGACTGGTCCTCAGTTATCGTCAATAAATTCATTTAAACCCCCCTCTTCGTCTTCCTCCTCCGGAACCCAGACCCTCCTGACTTTTTCCTCCGACCTCCAGTCCTCAGCGAACTTGCTGACCGAGCTTGGTATGACCTCCTTGAGTATGCTTCCCTTCCTGGATATCTTTGAAAGCTGCACCTCCAGACTCTTTGAAAGCTTGTCGTAGAGCTTCGGATGTGAATAGACAAGACCTTCCTTCAGCCTCCAGTAGGCCGTAGTTCCCTTCGGAGCAAGCGGTATGTAGCCTCTGGACTTGTCGTACTCCTTCATCGCCTCCTGCATGTCGCTGTAGCTTACGTAGTAAACGCCTCCGCTCTTCGAGCTCGGGTCCATGACCAAGATCTCGTCACCTTCAACACCCAAGCATAGAACGTAGTGGCCTGTGGTCGCATCGGGGAAGATAACAGGCTTCATGAAATGAAGGATCACAAGAGCGCCGTCGTTCAACCAGACCTTGAGCTCCCTCTTCAGGTTGCTTATCTCCTCGTACGAAATGTAACTTGCCTTGACCTCGCCCTTCGTCAGACTTCCTATGGACTCAGCTAGGTCTTCTCCTTCTGTTCCGCCGTCCAACTGCGTGTCAGCTTCCTCACCTATCTCCTCCTGGCTCACATCATAACCGAAAATCGCCAGGGCCATCTCCGCAGAAGCCGGACCACAGTATGCAGGGTTCTGTGCGCGGAAGTAGTTCGTCACTTCGTCCAGCGTCTCCACGTCCGCCTTGGTTCTCTTGAAGTAAACCTCGCCGTCCATGGCCTCGCTGTTAGGGACGAACATGAAGTAGCCGGAGTCCGTGGAAATCGTCGTGCCGAACTTCGTTATGTCTCTTATCTCACCTGACTCGTCCTTGAACTTCACCTTCCTTCCCTTCTTGAACATGTTAGAACTTTTCAGGTAGAAGCCGGCGGCGTAGTTCACGACAAGATCCTTGAAGCCGAAGAAGATTATCAGCGCGACCACAAAGACTATGGCGTAGGCCGCAGCTTTCAACGTCTCTTCCAGAAGGTAAGAGGAGACTCCTGCCTGCACGACAGCCATCTGAACGACAAGGACGTATAGGAAGATTCTAAATACTTTGAGTATTATGTCAACGGCCTTCGAGCTCAGGCCGAAGTCCTCGGTGAACTCTCCGAAGTCGATGGCCTCGAAGAACCTCCTCAGAAGGTCCATAACAAGGTTAACGACTATGAATCCGAGAACTATTATGAGAACTGTTGATATAAGCGTCGGTAGATTGTCCAGTGTCTGTGCAATTATCCTGTTGGTCATAGGAGCGTTCAGGAACAGAAGCGCGACGAGTATAACAAATATAAGGGCTATGTACTCGACGATCTTCGATGGCTCCGACTTCCTCTTCTTGATGCTTTCCACGGCGTCCTCACCAGAAGCCTTTCTCATAGTCATGTGACGGGAAAGCTTCGAAACAAGTTTCGTGAGAAAGATACCTACAACAAGTATAATAATAGTCCCTATTATCCTTCCTTCAGTGGGCTCAAGGAAGAATTCCATCAACGCACCTAAAGACTGTTCCAACATTGTGATCATATGTTGTAGTTTTTGTTTTGCCCCTGGACAGTTTTACGCTTCTCTAATTTAAAACTATCCCCTTATTTTAAAGAAAACAGCACCCTGCGCGGGATAGGGCGGTATCAGTGCCCGTTGAACTCGTCCCTCTCCTTGCGAATTTTGACATAGCACTCTGTACATAGAACCTTTCTCCCGTCCATGAACCTTCTACCGTCCGGTCTCCACGTTTCACCGCACTCATCACAGATCGGCAAGCTCTCACCAACAGACCTTCTCTGCAAAAGGGAAGTTTATAAAATTTTGCTGAGGGGTGGAGACAAGTTTTAAATATATAAAGGATAAACTTAAGGAAGTGTTTTGAAATGGACCTGACATGCAACTCTTGTGGCACGAACCTGATAGGAGAAGACGACTTCGTCAGGTTTGACTGTCCCAAATGCGGTGAGGAAACGGTGATAAGGTGCAGGAAGTGCCGCAGGAAAAAGAACGTGTACAAGTGCGGAGAGTGCGGTTTCGAAGGACCGTGACCTTTAAATCAGTCAGGTCCCGAAAATAGGTACGGTGTTTAAAATGCCTGGAATGTTCGCTGCGAGAAAGCTGAAAAAGGACAGGAAGAAGTTCCGCTGGAAGGAGAAGGACTACAAGGACAGGATGACCCAGTTCAAGAAGAAGAAGGGTCCTCTTGGGGCAGCTCCCCAGGGAAAGGGAATTGTCCTTGAGAAGCGGGCAGTCGAAGCTATGCAGCCTAACTCCGCTCTACGGAAATGTGTAAGGGTACAGCTCCTCAAGAACGGCAAGAGGGTCACAGCCTTCTGCCCAGGCGACGGAGCTATAGAGCATATTGATGAGCATGATGAAGTTCTTATAGAAGGGCTAGGCGGCTCAGGAAAAGGAGCCAAGGGTGATATCCCTGGTGTAAGGTGGAAGGTAATCAAGGTCAACGGAGTTTCTCTAAAGGAACTTGTAGCAGGAAGAAAGGAGAAGCCAACGAGATGATAAACTATGAAGATGTTTGGAAAGTGGGACGTTGAAGGAATAGAACCTGAGGATCCTGGTCTGAAGGAACAGATCAACCTCGAGCCGATGCTGGCCCCCAAGAAGTCGCACGGAAGGCACGCAGGCGACCGCTTCTCCAAAAACGAAGTTAACCTTATCGAAAGGCTTATGAACCACCTCATGGGCCCTGGACACAGAGGAGATAAACACAAGATAAGCTCAGGGAGGTGCGGCGGCGACTCGGACAGCGCATGGAAGATAATGAAGGAGGCTTTGGAGATTATAGAGGAAAGGGAGGACAACAACCCAGTAGAGGTTCTCCTCGAAGCTGTTGAGAACACAGCACTTGTAGAAGAAGTTTCCTCGTACCAGGTAGGTTCTATAATAAAGAGGAAAGCTGTAGTTACAGCGCCGCAGAGGCGTGTAGACCTCTCCTTGAGGCATATGGCACAGGGAGCTTACTCCAACTCAGTTGGATCAAGCAAGGACATGTCGGAGTGCTTGGCCGAAGAGATAATCGCAGCCCGCAACGAGGAAAGAGAGTCCTACGCTGTAAGGCAGAAGGAAAGGTTTGAGAGGGAAGCTGAAGGTGCAAGATAAATAATACTAAGTGATTGATATGGCAAACGATCTATCAGAACGTGTAAAGGACCTGATGAGCAAGCAGAAGCAGATAAGAAACATAGGTACAGCTGCTCATATAGACCACGGAAAAACCACGCTTACAGACAACCTTCTGGCTGGAGCCGGCATGATATCTGACGAACTGGCAGGCGAACAGCTGTTCATGGACTACGATGATCAGGAGCAGGAGAGAGGTATAACCATATACTCAGCAAACGTCTCTATGGTCCACAAGTTCGACCAGGACGACTATCTTATCAACCTTATAGACACACCGGGACATGTAGACTTCGGCGGAGACGTCACAAGAGCTATGAGAGCTGTGGACGGAGTCATAGTTCTTGCATGCGCCGTAGAAGGTGTCATGCCTCAGACAGAAACTGTAATACAGCAGGCACTGAAAGAAAGAGTCAAGCCTGTATTGTTCATAAACAAGGTAGACAGACTTATCAACGAGCTGGAGATGGACGCAAAGGGAATGCAGGAGAAGTTCATGAAGATAATAAGAGAGGTAAACAACCTCATAAGGAAGTACGCAGAGGACGAGTACAAGGACAAGTGGACCGTTTCCGTAGACGACGGAAGCGTGATGTTCGGTTCGGCCCTGAAAAACTGGGCGATTTCTAAGCCATACATGGAGGAGAGCGGAATAACCTTCAAGGATATACAGGAGAAGTGTTCAGAAGGCGAACACAAGGAGCTTTGGAAAAAGGCCCCGCTCCACAAAATAGTTCTAAACGGTATAATCAGACATCTTCCAAATCCGAAAAAGGCTCAGAACTACAGGATACCCAAGATCTGGCCGGGTGACGCGGAGTCAGAGGCCGGAAAAGATATGCGTGAGTGTAACGCCGACGGAAAGCTAGCTGCTATAACCACGAAGGTATACGACGACCCACATGCCGGTTCCGTCGCAACAGGAAGAGTGTTTTCAGGAAGCCTTGAGGAAGGGCAGGAAGTGCACCTTGTAGGTCAACACAAGGACGAGAGGATGCAGCAGGTATGTGTATACAAGGGACAGGAAAGGGTTCCCATGGAAAGCGTACAGGCAGGAAACATAATAGGTCTTGTAGGTGTACCGGACGCCTTTTCAGGCGAGACTATATGCGACCCCGACTACAAGATAGATCCGTTTGAGGAGATAAAACATGTCTTTGAGCCCGTCGTAACAAAGGCCGTGGAGGCCAAGAAGACGAAGGACCTTCCCGACCTTGTAAAGTTCCTCAGAAAGGTCAGTAGAGAAGATCCGACCCTGGAAGTAGAGATAGACGAAGAGACAGGCGAACACCTAGTTTCTGGACTCGGTGAACTACATATACAGGCAAAGGTAGAGAAGGGACTCAAGGAGGAAGGAATTCCTATAGAGAGCTCACAGCCTATTGTTGTATACAGAGAAACCGTAAAGAACGAAAGCGATACGTTTGAAGGTAAAAGTCCGAACAAGCACAACAAGTTCTACTTTGAAGTAGAGCCTCTTGACGACGATATCTACGAAGCCATAGCCGAAGGTGAGATAGAGGAAGGTGAATACAAAGGAAAGAGCAGTGACCTCTCCAACGACCTGAAGGATCTTGGAATGGACGACGACGATGCTGAAGGTGTGGAGCTCATCAAGGAGAAGAACATCTTCACCGACGCTACAAAGGGAATTCAGTATCTAAACGATACGATAGAGCTCGTCAGGGAAGCCATAAGCGATCTTATAGACGAAGGTCCTCTTGCGAGGGAACCCTGCTCGAAGCTTCTTATAAGGCTTGTAGACGCGAAGCTGCACGAAGACGCTATCCATAGAGGTCCGGCACAGGTCACGCCTGCAGTGAGGTTTGCTATAAACAACGCTATACTTAGCTCAAACGCAACACTCCTCGAGCCGAAGCAGATCCTGAGGGTTGAGTCCCCACAGGAGCATATGGGAAACGTTATGACAGAAGTACAGAACAGGAGAGGTGAGGTCATGAACGTCGACACTGAAGAAGGGACAGCAGTACTTACAGTAAAGCTACCTGTTGAGGAGATGTTTGGCTTTGAAGGTGAGCTGAAGTCCGCAACCGAAGGTAAAGGTTTCTACTACCTGAAGGATGTCCTCTTCGAATACATGCCCGACAATCTCAGGAAGGAAAGGATCAAGGATATCAGAGAGAGAAAGGGACTTGGTAGAGAGATACCGCAACCAGAGGCATGAAGCTTATAAACTAGTATTTATAAAAGAAGAGTACATACTACAAAAGGGTGTTAATCCCATAATTTCAAAGGAGGTGTGAATATGGCAGACAAACCACATTTGAACCTAGTCACAATAGGTCATGTAGACCACGGTAAGTCCACGTTAGTTGGACACCTACTCTACGACACAGGAAACCTACCGGACAAGGAGTACCAGAAGCTTGAAGAAGCTGCAGAGGATGCAGGAAAGGAAACCTTCGGGTTTGCTTTCGCTATGGACAGCCTGAAGGAAGAAAGGGAAAGAGGAGTTACTATCGACGTAGCTCACACAGAGTTCGACACGGACAACTACCACTTCACAGTGATCGACGCACCAGGCCATAGAGACTTCGTCAAGAACATGATTACAGGAGCCTCTCAGGCCGACGCCGCAATTCTGGTTGTTTCAGCCAAGGACGGCGTACAGGACCAGACCAAGGAGCATAGCTACCTTGCAAAGGTTCTCGGTGTAGGTGAAGTCATAGTAGCGGTCAACAAGATGGACACAGTTGACTACGCAGAGGACAAGTTCGAAGAGGTCAAGAAGGAGACGAAGGACCTTCTCAAGAGCATCGGATTCAAGCCCGATGGCATTCCATTCGTACCTGTCTCGGCTTACTACGGCGACAACATAGCCGAGAAAAGCGACGAGACGGAATGGTACGACGGTCCTACCATCTACGAGCTTCTTGACGATCTCGAAGAGCCTACGAAGCCGGTAGACAAGTCCATGAGAATTCCTATCCAGGACGTTTACACCATCACAGGTGTAGGTACAGTTCCTGTAGGAAAGGTAGAAACAGGTAAGATCAGAAAGGGTGACAAGGTTCTCTTCTTACCTTCCGACGTAACCGGAGAAGTGAAGTCAATAGAGATGCATCACGAAGAAGTAGACGAGGCAGAAGCTGGTGACAACATCGGCTTCAACACAAGAGGAATCTCTAAGGAAGACATAAGAAGAGGAGACGTAGCCTGTGACCCAGACGATCCTGTGACAGTAGCGAAGGAGTTCAGGGCTCAGATAATCGTCATGGAACATCCCAACGTTATCGCAGAGGGATACACGCCTGTTTTCCACTGTAACACCGCACAGGTAGCTTCGAAGTTCGTAGACCTCGAGAAGAAGGTCGATTCGAAGACCGGTGAGACGCTCGAAGAGAATCCGGACTACCTGAAGACAGGTGACTCAGCAGTGGTCAAGATCAGGCCCACAGAACCAATGGCGATTGAAGAGCAGGGAGAGTTCCCAGAACTGAGCAGGTTCGCTATCAGAGACATGGGCAAGACCGTGGCCGCAGGAATCTGTATAGAAGTGACCGAAGAGGCCTAAAACCTCTCCTAATTTTTATTTTAATCTTAATTATTTATTTTAGGATTTCAGGACCAAAAGCTATTTAAATTCTAACCTTCCAAAGACGTATGCCGGTGTTAACATGCCAGGAAAAGCCAGGATAAATTTGGCAGGTAAGGACCACGAGGTCCTTGAAGAGATCTGTGGCAAGATCACAGGTATTGCAGAAAAGTACGGAGTAGCTTACTCCGGACCAGTACCATTACCGACGAAAAAGATGAAGGTCCCGGTTATGAGAACACCTTCAGGACAGGGAACAGGACACGGCAACGCGACATGGGACCACTACGAGCTCCGCATACACAAGAGACTCATAGAGATGGAGGCCAACAAACGTGCCCTACGCAGGATAATGGGTACCGACATTCCTGAAGAGGTCAACATAGAGATAGAGCTCGAAGAATAGACTTTTCATTCTAAACTAATTTAAACTTCAAGAATAATTTCTCAAGGAGACGACAACATAGACGTAGTCATGAACTAAAAGCCGGGGTAGCGAAGCCAGGTCCACCGCGCCAGCTTGGAGTTGTCCACTGAAAAGCTGGTGGGCGTTAAGGGGCCGCACAGGAATTTCCTGTGCCTTCAAGACGAAGCCCGCGTGGGTTCAAATCCCACCCCCGGCGC
>Ga0207421_10006057_pt1 | contig 13304 bp, 12 predicted proteins | sample SodLakKL_010_SED_4_FD_187542 | JGI IMG/M metagenome (GOLD analysis project Ga0207421, IMG submission 187542) | Alkaline sediment microbial communities from Lake Tanatar, Kulunda Steppe, Russia - 8KL_010_SED (SPAdes) (version 2) | ecosystem: Environmental > Aquatic > Non-marine Saline and...
TCAGCCGCTGCCAGTCTTCCCGCTCAAGCTCCGCTTCCTTCGCGTGGGATATATCCCGCAGAACGGCAAACACCTCGCTGCCCGAAGGCAGAAGCCGCGCTTCATACCAGCGGTTCCCGCCCTCGGAGGACGGGATCTTGTACTCCAGCGTTACCAATGACTGCTCCGTTGCCGCTTGGGCAATTCCGTCCTGCAGGTGCCCGCCGGCGTCTCCGGGAAGTATGTTCTTGATCCGATGGCCGATGGCGCCGGCGGACAGCGACTGCAGATCCATATTCTGGCCGGACACAAAGCCGAGCCAGTGTCCCTGGCCGTCAAAGCGCACAATAGGGTCGGGAATCAGATCCACAATACTGCGAGTGAGCCGTTCGCTTTCCCGCAGCTGCTGCTGGTATGCCAGGAGCTCTTCATACTGCTGGCGAAGCTCTTGTTCTGCCGATCGGAGCTGCTGGAACGACGCATCCAGCTCTTCATGGGTCGTGCGCAGTTCTTCCTCTTGGGTCTGAAGCCGTTCCATCGTATCCTGCGTACGCTGCAGCAATTCATTGAATACCCGACGCAGACCCGCTGTCACATCGTCCTTGTTACGGGGCAGCCGCAGGGCCGGATTGTTTTCGGGGTCAACATCGGCGATACTTTCTTCCAAGTCCAGCAGCGGCTTGAAGAGCCAGCGCTGCTGCACATAATAGAGCAGGGCAAAAACGCCGATGGTGGCGGTTATCAAAAGCAGGCCCAGCCAGAACACGAACTGCCCACTGGCTGCGACACTGCGGTCCGGGATGAAGCTCACGGCTGTCCAGCGGGTATCACCGATGGACTGGTAGGAAAAGATTCCCGATTGGCCGTGGAAATCACTCCGTATTGTACCCTCTGCCGGATTGGAGTTCGTTTGATCCACAACCAGTTCCTGTAGGATTTCCGGGAGCACAGATCCCTGCAGTGTGTCTTGGCCTTCCGGATCCAGCACGTATCCCGAATCAGCGTCAATGAAAAAGTGGTGCCCTTCAATATTGCCCATGGCCTCCCGGGTGAGTTCGAACAGATCCGGCACCAAAACGTCGCCGCCCGCCGCACCCAGAAAGCGGCCGGAATCATCGTAAGCCGGCACAGCAATGGTCATCGACAGTCCGTAGCCGGCGGCATCTTCAAGCACCTCCGTCAGCACAGTCTGCCCTTCTGCCTGCGCCGCCTCATACCACGGTCGAGCGCGGACGTCATAGCCCTCGGTCAGCTCAATCTCAGGATAAACGAAGACTTCATTGTCCTGAGTTCCGAAATAGAGAAGATTGAGTCCGTCATAGGACGGACCCCAGTTCCTGAGATATCCCGTCAAGTTGGTATATCCGGGATGATCAGCGGCCGCAGCCGCAGCCACCGCTTCTACGGCGACTTTCTTCTTTTCTATGTGATTAGATAGCTCCTGCGCCGCAGCGCAACGGGCACTTACGGCAGCGGAAAACGCCTCCTCGCGCATGGTGCTCTGAAGATGGCGAAAAGAGACGACAAGAGCCAACGACATGATCAGAAGCATCAGCAAACCGAGGCCATAGAAACTGCGTATCCACTGCTGCATAGCTGCCATCACTCCTCTTTCTGCTGCGGCCGTTCCCGCCTCCGGTGTATGGGTCTACTAGGACTACCAACCCCTGCTTTCTATACCAAAACATTCAGGGCATTTCCAGAAAACCCTTTTCTGTCCACACATTTTCTCTGCGTGACAGCAAAAGATAAAAAAAGTACCAGCGCCTGGCACGGGGCCAGGCGCTGGTACAACAGAGTTTTCGTTCATCACTCCGACACTTTGGCTAGAATTGGCCTGCCTGTTGACCAGCGATGCGGCCAAAGACGATGACATCGGCCAATGCATTGCCGCCTAGACGGTTGCCGCCATGAATGCCGCCTGTGACTTCACCGGCAGCATACAAGCCGGGGATGCTGCCCTCTTCACTCTGTACCTCGGCATAGGTGTTGATCCGCACGCCACCCATGGTATGGTGCACGGCCGGACCGATTTCAATGGCATAGTAGGGGCCTTCATCGATCATGGCCGGAAGATCATCGCGGCCAAATTGCTCATCTTCTCCTGCCTCGACAGCGGCATTGTATGCCTGCTTGGTCTCTTCCAATACCGACGGGTCTGCACCCAATTCCTCGGCCAAACCGGAGACGGTGTCGGCTTTCTTGACCAACCCCTGATCAATATAGTTCTCGACGGCACCGAGGCCCTGGCGCACCGGATCGTCAAAGAACAGGAAAGCACTGCCTCCGGTCTGCTCCAAGATCGCAGCACTGACTACAGCGCGGGTGTCCATCTCGTCAACGAAGCGTTCTCCTTCAGCGTTAACTAAGATGGCGCCATTGCCCCGCACAGCTTCTGTGATCATGATGTTGCGCTCGGGATGCACTGTCGGATGGGTCTGGATCTGATCCATGTGAATCAGCTCGCCGCCGATGTCGTCAACCATGATGATGCCGTCGCCCGTGGCACCGGGTGCATTGGTCGTTCCAAAGCCTTCCAAGTCCTGGTCATATTCAGCGAACATTGCTTCGTCGGCACCGAATCCTCCGGTGGTGACCACCACAGACTTCGCTTCAATGGTATAGCGATCGTCATCATTTTCAACGACGATACCGCTGACACCCTGAGGATCTCCTACGATCTCCACCGCTTCGGTCTCTACGCGGATATCAATGCCCCGTTCATCGGCTGCTGCCCGCAGCACTTCGATGAGGTGCGGCCCGACAGGTTCGCCGCCGGTGGGGCGATGGGTGCGATTCACGCTGGAACCACCCAGACGCCCGACATCGCTTAAGTCGGCACCCAGATCTTCTGTAAGCCAAGCCACGGCTTCGGGAGCCTGCTCGGTCATGACCGAAACCAGGTCCTCTAGATTGAGGCCGCCGCCACCGGCCAGTGTGTCTTCGAAATGCTTCTCCGGTGAGTCCTCAATACCCAGCTCAGCCTGGGGCTGTGTGCCCGCAGCATTGAGTCCCCCGGTTGCATATAATGTATTGCCGCCTACCATCGGCATTTTCTCCACAACAATGACCTCTGCGCCCTGATCATGTGCTTCAATCGCCGCCGCTAAGCCAGCACCGCCTGCACCCACAATAACCACATCGGCCGAATCCGCAGCCGCCGGTGCCGACAGTACCAGAACCGCAAACAATAGTACTGCTAGAACTCTCAAACGCAGCACAATATCACTCTCCTTGTCGCTTTTTTACTGCGTTTGTTAGTATAGCATATCTGACAAGACGCTGGCAAGGTCTTTGTTAAAATTCCCACTAACCGGCAGGAATGAAAGGACACTTCCCGAAATGATTGTAAGGAAAGCGATTTTCGGATTCACAGCTAAAGGAGAATGGCCATGAAATTACGCCGCGGCGACAAATACCTACTTCTGTTAGTACTCATTGCAGCTTCCGTTACGGGATTTATGTTCTATCGTCAAGACAGTGCGCCCGAGGCCACAGGGTATGCCATGGTCCGAGACCTGGGCACCCGCGAAGAGACCGTATACAAGCTCTACGAGGGGCAGGACGATGTTCATACATTTGAAGGGCCGGAAGGAATCACGGAGGTACACTTCAAAGACGGACGCGCTTCCGTCCAATATTCGGACTGCCCCGATCAGATATGCGTCATGGTATTCGGCTGGATAGACCGCCCGGGACAGGTCAGTGTCTGTCTGCCCAACCAAGTTATGGTAGAGATCATAGAACAACCGGAGTAGATTGCCCTGACGAATACGGCTGTTTATCTTTGTGTTTTTGTTATCAAATTGTGGTTGATGTCGAGATTATGGCTTCGCTCATGCTGGTATGGAAGCCCTTGTACATGGGCCGCCTGCTTCGTGCCGTGAGAGCCCTTGAGCACCCAGGGGGGGAACCGAGATATGCGGGCGATTGTTGTTGAGCCTTACAACCCTGGCTGGCCCCAGGATTTCCAACTGCTTTGCGACATCTTACTGCCCTATACCATGCCTTGGTCTTCTGTGATTGAGCATGTGGGCAGCACATCAGTGCCTGGATTAGCCGCTAAACCAATCATTGACATCGATATCGTGGTGCCCGATTGGGGAAGAACGACTCCCGTGATCGAAGTTCTGAAACCACTAGGCTACACACACGCCGGGAATCAAGGAATCGAAGGCCGGGAAGTTTTAACACCGGCCGATGAAACGGTCCCCTATACCAGGATTCCTTCGATCAAGCCCAAGCATCATCTATACATTGTGTTGGCCGATTGTGCCGCCTTGGAGAACCACCGCAGACTGCGGACCCACTTGCGCACACATCCAAAGGCAGCCCGGGAATACAGTCAACTGAAGTTGGAATTGGCCGCCCGCTATCCCAACGACACCGACTCCTACATTGCCGGTAAGACGGAACTGATCACCCGCCTGCTTTTGGAAACTGGCATGGACCGCGATGCTGTCGCCGGCATTCGCGCCGCCAACAGCCGCGGCGTGTGAGAAGACCCCGCAGAACGCATCCACCCTATAGATGATCTTCCAATGACAGTTCCATCGATATTCCGGAACAAACCTGCATTCCACACTTCAAAAAACGAGCCGATTTATTATCGGCTCGTTTTTTGATGGCAGCAAACTCGGTCAAGCTTGGAGCTGATCTTCGAGCGGCCTGCCGTCATCAATGTTGAGGTAGCGCCGGAATTCCCTGAATCGACGCTCGATTTCGTCTTTGTTGAGGCAATAGTAATGCGAAGGGGAGCTTACCCTTACCGCTACGATTCCCTGCATCTTCAGCATGTTCAGGTGCCGGGAGACGGTCGACGCTGTGATATGACTGGCATCGGCCAGTGACTCCACGGTCATCTCCCCGTGTTCCGCCAGCAATTTCAGAAGATCATTGCGGGTTTCGTGGGCAAAGCATTTGAAAAAGTAGGCATTCCGCTCTGGCATAATGTTAACCCTCCACTCCATGGGTAATGGTGACCTAGACCGTGTTCCACAGGCTCTGGCCATGGCCACGAAATGTCATCTATATGTCTGTCAAAAATTTGCTGAGTACATATTGACTTTACTCTAGTTTTATTATACTATAACTGTACAGACATGCAAGTGTAAATCCTTGCAGATGCACATTCGTGATACGACAACCTATGGAGAGGAGGAATGGGCTGTTTCGCCAATCGGCTTTCATTTTCATTAATAATTTCTTCTATCTAAGGGAGGCTTAACCAATGACCAAATATTTCGGAACAACGAAGAGAAAGGTAATGCTAGTCCTTGGTGTGGCTTTGGTACTGTTTATCTCTTGGTACACCATTTCTGCCAACAGCGAAACTCGGACGAGCCGGGCTTTCCGCGCTATGCCCGACGGCTCAGTGCAAGTTGTCAACGATCATGGTGACACAATCACGCTGCAGTTGAAAATCGCTGATACGCCCGATGCCCGTTCGGCCAATTTCAAAAACACAGGAGTCCAAACCATTCAGGAGAATGCCGTTCTCCTGGTCTATCGCACCGACAGCAGTGAGCGCCACAACGTCCGGACCGTAAAAGCTCCGTTGGAGATCGGATTTTTCCGGGCCGACGGCAGTCTCGCACACATTTCCCGGACCCGCGTGGGCTCGAACACCAGCTACGGAACGACGGGTGCGGCTAACCGCTATCGCTATGCACTGATGGCACCGCAGGGTTATTTCGCCAAACACAGTATTTCCATCGACGGAGGGGCTGTGCTGCTTCCAGATACACTGCGCAGGTAAACTGACCGGTTGTCTTGAAGCAACTTGAAGAGAATTGCAAGGCGCCTTTACTGGAATTTGCCAGTAAAGGCGCCTTTTCTCTGCCACGGAAACGGAATTCGGACCATGGATGGAAACAAGAACATCACTCCGGTGCGGAACCAACCCGGTGCGCACCCCCATGGGCTGCACTGTTGACACTGCAGCTAGCGCAGGCGCAGAATCTGGGCCAGAGCCAGGGCTACGCCTCCTTGATCGTTGGCTGTAGTCACAAAATCCGCCTGTTTCTTTATTTCGGCACTGGCATTGCCCATGGCTACGCTGACGCCGGCCATCTCCATCATCTCTACATCATTCTGGCCGTCACCGAGAACAATCACATCTTGGGTGGAAATGGCCATATCGTTAACGGCCCAGTTTAAGGCTGAGGCCTTGGACACACCGGCCTTGACCAGTTCTACCAGCCACGGCAAGGATGTACTGGCATGGAGGCCCTCGACGTTTTGCCGTACCCACGAGGCATAGGCGGCCGCTTCCGACGGTTCGGCAATGATCATCACCTTATTGGCCCCCTCCAGCGTCAGGGAATCGACAAGGGTAGGCTGACAGCCGACTTCAGCCGCTTCTTTGGCTACTTCATCCCGCCAATCCATCACTTCCCAGCGCATTCCAGAATATACATTGACACTGAGGCGCTGTTCTCTCGCATGCGCGACGGCGGTCTCCAGCGCATCGACGGGACAAACCTCCTCATGCAGGATTTCTTCGCCGCGCCCTACGACAGCGCCATTGGACGCTATGTAAAGGCTCTCCAAGAGTCCCAGCTCCTCCAGAATTGGAAGTATAGCTCCGGGAAAGCGGCCGCTGGCCAGCATAATTTGATGTCCTTTACCCACAGCCGATGCCAATACACGGCGAGTGGAACGCAGAATACGGCTGTCCGACGTCAGCAGTGTACCGTCCACATCGAGAACGATCAATTTGCCTTCCATCCTTACCACCTCCATATTGGACAGTTTTTCTTTCTATAACGAAATTCCTGCCTATACCGGCGATAACAGGAAAGAAAAGTGTGGGATGGCACCGTCCACGATCTCTGGCCGCAGCCACCTCGTCTTGAAGTCGGCCCGGAGCCGCCTAGGGGCCATAAAGGTATGGTTCACGGGCAGAGGTGCCGCACACGGCCAGGGTGCCCTGGCGCTTCCAGCTTCTATCTGCGCTGGCATCCGCTGGGATCCGTTCGGCATCGTCTGCCGCCCCATCGCTCCGTAGTACCCAGGCGTAAAGAAAAGGACAGCCCGGGGAGCTGTCCTTTTCGGTGGCAACTTCTATTGGCGGCTCCGCACTTTACGGACCCGTCGTTCTGTATCTTCCTTCTGAGTCTGTGCGACCATGTCAAAGTTAAACATGTATAGACGCCTCCTTCACTAGAGTTCGCATGGAAAGCCTTGTATAAACCACGGTCTCCATGTTCCGCCATTTTCTATTTGTCTTCCATCGGAGCCGATGTGTTGACTCTTGCCACGTTCGATAGGTGTCACCGGAGAACACCGGCCATCGGCCTGCACTTACGGGACTTGTTTCTTGACTGTACCGGAACCGTTCCTACGAACGGTCCTTCCTTACTTTTTCGGTCTGCGCTTACGCAGTCTGCGCTCCATATCTTCGCGCTTGGTATCAACTTCCATTTCAATGTTCATGAAATTAAACATTACCGAATCCTCCTATTGTATGAAGTACCTTTGGTTGACAGGTTCTGATGCATGGTGTCTTCCAAACGCAGCACCAACGGCCGCCCAAAACACCATTCCATAACTCGGTAACCACCGGCCAGTCCATGCTGCCCCAAATGGTATCCCGACTGTGATTACTGGCGGCGCCTGCGGGCGCTGCGTTCACGGAATCGCTTCTGCATCAAATCGTGCTCAGTTTGCACAGCAGTTAGAATATCCAACACGCTGTATCCCTCCTATCAGAAGCACATTTGTGCTTCGTGTAAAGCAGCTTCTGCTGTTTTCAAGATTAGTATACCTCTTTTTCGAACCGATTGCCATAAAGAGGATTTTAATTGATTGCAAAGCTTAGAGGGGAGAAATGCCGCATGGCGGTAATTTCAACGTTTGTTAACGCCCTCTACTTACTTCGGGCCCTTCTTTTACTTTCCACCACTTCCGTGGCTTGGGCCTGTGCTTCAACAACCACTATGGAGTCCAACACGGTCTAGTCGCCTCCTACCTTTGTACCTTTTCGCCGTCAGTTTTTCGCTTGCAATATGCGAATGATTATCGTTCTCATTGCTTGAGTTAAGTATACAGCCTCTACGGCTTTTTGTCAAGCTCCGTTTTTCATTGACCCATTAGCCCCTCCGAGCCCCTCCGAATCCGAATACTCTGCCCGGCTTGTGACCATCCCGTGACCACAACCACCGAAGACTCTGCTTATGCAAAAAGCCAACCATCCCCATGTGGCCATTTGCAGAGACGGCGATCGCACCAGGAAATGACGGGAGCTGTCAAAAGCCGGTACACTTTCGCCGGCGGCTTGACAATAATTTGACACTTCGGTAAAGTGGAAAAAAGGGGAGGTGTCTGCGCCATGAATGAACAGGTATCTTCGCGGCTGGCCATGATCATGGAAACCTTGAACATATCGGGAAAAGAGCTGGCTGCGGCGCTGCATGTCGACCATTCGCTGATAAGCAAATGGCGTAACAACAAAAGGCTCTTGGTACCGCATTCGATCCATTCCAGACGACTGGCCGAGGTCCTGCTGGAAATAGAGAGCGCCAAACAGTACAACGTCCTTGCGTCCATACTCCGAGCCCACAATCCTGAGATTGACCTTTCTGCTCCAGGGGCTGCCGCAGAAGCCCTCCGCCAGTGGCTGACCGATCGGACCCCGGCCCAACAGCGTCCTTTGCATCATGCGGCCCTTCCGGGCGATCAGGTGTGGTACGATGCCCAGTTTCGAGTGTGGTCCGACAATGCGGGACGGAGGCAAGCGGTCCTCGACTTTTTGCACTCCATTCTTGCCAAAACAGAGCCGCAGGAACTATGGCTGCTCAGTCAAGAGGATATGCAGTGGATGCTTGAAGACCCCGCTTTTGTGGAAGCATGGAAAGAAACGCTGGCCGCCGTGCTCAAAGCAGGGCATCGCCTTGAGATCATCCATTGGGTGGATCGAGACTTGCCAAGCCTGCAATCCGTTCTGGAATCGTGGCTTCCCCTGCACCTTACAGGAGGGATCACCAGCTGGTTCTATCCCGAGTACGTGAACCTGTCTTACCGGCTGACACTATTTCTGCACTGCGGCCATGCAGTGTTAGTGGGCATGCAGCCCGATCAGCAGGTGCATCTGCGTCACACGGCGCTGTTCTCAGATCCCATTTCTCTGCAGCAGTATGAGGCCGTGTTTCGCAGGCTCCGCGGCGAATGCCGGCGCCTTGTGGAAATACAGCCGATTTCAGCTGCCCCCGCTGTGGTCAATGGAATCGCAGCCCACCGCAGCTACCCTTGCCCCACCTATTTCTCCGCTCCGCTGCCGCCGGCGCTGGCCATGCCGGCACCACTGATAGCGGATATTTTCACCGGCAACGGAGTGCCTGCCGACGCCGTCGAGCGCTGCGGCTCGTATCTAGAGTCGGCGATCAGCAATGTCCGCCGTTCGAGGATGCGCTGTGTGGTATCCCACAACCGCCTCCGCTCGGCCATGGCCGAAGAGCGGGTCTACAGTCGTGAGTTGTCTATCCTAACCGGCCAGGACATCTATCTGACCGGGCAACAGTTCCGCCGGCAGCTTACAGAGCTCATGGATCTGCTCTCAGACAATCACTGGCTGGAACTGGCCGTGGTTGAACCTACCGTGGGCTCCGGCAACGTCAATCTTTGGATCGAACAGAACAATGCTGTGGCAGCCTGGTCGGAACAGGCCGCGCTGCCTTACACCGCTGTAACAAAGGAACCTACCATGGTCAGTGCGTTTTTCCAACATTACGATATGATGTGGAACAGCATTCCGCGCATTCAACGACAGCCGGAGGCCATCCGCCGGCTGCTGGCCGCTCTGGTAGACGCACGGTAGGCAATGACGTAACGATCCCCGGCAGCTCTGGGGCTGTCTGTTCTGGCCTAGGCCGGCGCCGAATGTGCACACAACGATGCCAAGGCCAAAGGATTTTCCGTAAGCGTCAATCCTATCACGGTGTCAATGCGAACTCGTAAGAACGACTACTGTCTTTTTGTTTGAGGGCACTCATAGAAAAAACCAGCCTCGGCTCATTGCCGAAGCTGGTGTGCAATCGATAGGGTTTCATTCACGGTTCATGCGGCAGTGAGCCGGCAGCGATAGGGACCATGGCAGGAACGAATCCAGTTCACTGCTGGTTGCGTTGGGCAAGTGGGTGAAGACATGCTTGAGGTATTCGAAGGGCTTGAGGCCGTTGGCCTTGGCCGATTCGATCAAGCTGAACGTCGTAGCACTGGCCTGGGCACCATTGGGTGTGTTGCAGAACAAGAAGTTCTTACGCGAGATCACGTACGGCTTGATGGATCGCTCGGCCGCATTATTGGAAATCTCCAGACGGCCGTCCAAGAGGAAGTTGTTCAGTGCTTCCCATTGGGACAGGCAGTATTCGGTGGCCCGTCGTAACAGACTTCGGCCTTGACTGTTGGCCTTCGTTTCATGAAGCCATGCCGAAAAAGCCTCCAGCACCGGTTTGCTGTGGATCTGGCGCAGTTGATGCCGTTCTTCCGGGGATTTGTCAGCCCATTGCTGCTCTAGATGGAACAGCTGGTCGAAAAACCTCCGGCCTTCCACGGCTCGAGGAGCTTTCGCTTCTCCTCCCGCCGCTTCAATGGCTTCAATGAACTTGCGGCGGCCATGAGAACTGCAGCCCACTCGAATGGCATCTGTCTGGTTGTAACCAGCATACCCGTCGGTGCAGAGGAACCCGGAAAAACCCTGCAGGAATTCTTTGGGATGGGCTCCGGAACGGGAGGGCTGGTATTCCAACAAGACGATGGGCGGGCCATCTCTTCCCGACTGGTACAGCCACATGTACGATTTCGACGTGGCCTTTTTCCCGTCTTCCTGCAGAACTTGCACTGTTGTTTCATCAGCCAAAATTATGTCCTGCTCCAGCAGAAACTCTTTCATGCGGTTCCACAAGGGATCCAACCACAGATCCGATGCTTTGATGACCCAGTTGGACAACGTTTGGCGGGACAGTGCAATCTCCAGCCGCTGCCATTGCTGGGCCTGCCGGTACAGCGGCACACCCATGGTATATTTTTGATCCATGGTGTGGGCGATCATACTCGGTGCAGCGATGCTGCCGGGCAAGGGAGGCTTGGGCTTTTGGGCCTCCACGACGGCCGGCTCCTCCGTGGATTCGTCCTTTTCACAGGCCTTACAGCTATAGGCATATTCAACATGAACATTCACCCAGACCTGGGCTGGGATGACTTCCAGTTCACGGGTTTCGTGTTTCCCAATCACGCTGCGCTGTTCACCGCAGCACGAACAAGCCAGCTCCTCATCGGCTAGCTTGTGTTCAATCACTTTCTCGGGCAGGCCTTTCAGAAGATCCTTTTGCCGGCGGCGCTTCTTGCGCTTATGCGGCTTGACCTCTTCCCATTCGGGCTCGGGCGCGTCGGGATCCGCCGTCGCCTCAGCTTCGTTAAAGCCCTCCAAGGGCAGCGGTTCCTGCCCATCAGCGACCTTTTCGCTAGAACGCCCAAAGGCTCGGTGATTTTGGAGACGAATCAGGTTTTTCAGCGACTCCAACTCGCTCTTGGTCTCCGCCAATTCGGTCTCTAGGGCCAGTGCCCGGGCTTTCCAATCTATATGGTTGTCCTGTGGTTGTTGATTTATGGTTTCCATATATTCAATATTCGCTTTCCATGCCCTTTTTCCTGCATAAAACCAGAAAAAACCTCGCCCTAGAGCCATTCTTTAGGCGAGGTATTGCGGTACGATCAAGTGTCGTTGTTTCTTGGAACGAAGAGCGCTTCCTTCGAGCAACCGGCGCAAATCATCCCAGGTAAGCTCTAAGGGGTGTTCCTCGTCTCCGGCTTCTGGCCACGGTAGCTTACCTTCATCCAAACGGAAGTAGTGCAGCCAAAAGCCGCGGGCAGACCACTCGAGAATCTTGACGATGGTTTTTCGCCGGTTGCAGAAGGCAAACAGACAAGGTGCAAAGGGACTGCGTGGGAAGTCGGCCTGTACAATGGCGGCGAGTCCTTCCACCTGTTTGCGCATGTCTGTGGCTCCCACGGCCAAGTAGACGGTTTGGCGGGGGTGGGCCGCTAGCATTCTTCCAAGAGAGAACGGAGCACGTCCGACAAAACATCCGGGTCAAAGCCCCGTTCCACGTTGACGTCCACCGAACCAATCCGGAGGGACACCCCGGAGGATACTGCATTCGAGTCCGGTGCCGACGGCAGAGCCACCCAATGGCTGTGGCCGTTGCTCACCGGCGTCGGATGCGCCTCCTTTTCTTTGCGGAGCCGATAGCGCAACTGGTGTACAGGAATCCCGTGTTCTCTGCACCATTGGCTGGCGTTTTGGCCGCTGGCCTTGAAAGCCCGCAGCCTGTCGTCCCAATCCCATGTCGTTGCTGTTTTCTGTGTGGAGTCTTCCATGAAACCACCCTTCCATTGCGAAGTATGATTTCATTGTGCCACGACAACCGTAGGATTTCGAGACGTCTTAGCTTTGACGGTTACAGCCTTCCAGACAGAGCTGAGGTGCTTTGAGCAATCGTTCATATACCAACCCCATACTTGGATTATGCGCCGGTAGCGGTGCAAATCCACGTTTGGGAGGTGCTTGTATGACCAACTGCCGAGAGCTCCTGCGGCCTTACAGCCAAGCGATCAACCAACGGAGCATTGCACAGAGTTGTCAATGCTCACGGAACACGGTGGCGCATCCGAAGCATCGATGCGTGCAGTGTACGGAGTCAACGGCACTAACGATCCAGGCAGATAAAGGCTCCGTCGTGTGGACAGAATCAGAACCACCGCCAGTGGACAACCTTTTCGGTGTCCACTGACGACCATTGGTATCTGGAGCCTGCCGACATGGGGATATGTCGCTCATGTGGATATTGATGGACAACTCTTCGAGTTGACCACAATCTCCACAATCGCTTGGACAACTCTTCGAGTTGACCACATACCCCCAAGTCCGACGAAGCGGTGCTTCGTATGCAACCAAACAACGGGGACATTCTTACTGGGACGGATAGAACAATAACCAAACAACAAACTACTGGTGTTGAACGGACTCGTGCTGTCATCGATGCACTGTTCGTCGTAACCGGCTCGCCTTGACTCACGGATGCCCGGAACCGCGATTCTAGACAATCGGTATACGCAAGAGCCTTAGAGAGCCCCCCCTGTTTGGGGTGGCTCTCACTCGGTGCGCTGGTGGCTCTGAAATGCGCGCGTCGGTGGCCTTCGGAAAGCCGCGTCGGTGGCCTTCGGAAAGCCGCGCCGGTGGCTCTTAAAAAACGCGTTTTGCATCTTACAGGTCGATCCGCCCGAGCTGATGCACTGAACACATCCGGGGCCCGTACAACGCCTTT
>Ga0207421_10006061_pt1 | contig 13295 bp, 9 predicted proteins | sample SodLakKL_010_SED_4_FD_187542 | JGI IMG/M metagenome (GOLD analysis project Ga0207421, IMG submission 187542) | Alkaline sediment microbial communities from Lake Tanatar, Kulunda Steppe, Russia - 8KL_010_SED (SPAdes) (version 2) | ecosystem: Environmental > Aquatic > Non-marine Saline and...
CGGCTTCTCGGCCCAGATCCCGGCCGAACAACGTCCGGTGGTGTTCATCGGGCCCTACGAACACCACTCCAACGAGGTGCCGTGGCGCGAGACCGTCGCCGAGGTCGTCACCATCCCCGAGGACGCCGACGGCCACGTCGACCTCGCAGCGCTCGAAGCCGCGTTGCTCGCGACGGCGGACCGCCCGCTGCGGATCGGGTCGTTCTCCGCGGCCTCCAACGTCACCGGCATCCTCACCGACACCCGGGCGGTGTCGGTACTGCTCCACCGCCACGGTGCCTGGTCGTTCTGGGACTGCGCCGCCGCGGCCCCCTACATCGATGTGACCATGGCCCCCCGACGCCCGGACCCCGACGGGGACGTCTCGGAAGCCCACCTCGACACCAAGGATGCGGTGTTCGTCTCCCCCCACAAGATGATCGGGGGTCCGGGGACCCCGGGGTTGCTGATCGCGCGCCGGGAGCTGTTCACCAACCGCGTCCCGACGGTCCCGGGCGGCGGCACCGTGAGCTACGTCAACACCGCCGAACACCGCTTCCTCGACGACATCGAGCACCGCGAAGAGGGTGGGACACCCGACATCGTCGGCGCCATCCGCGCCGGCCTGATCTTCCAGTTGAAGTCCGCGGTCGGCGTGCCGGTCATCCAGGCGCACGAAGAGCGTGCGATCCGACGCGCCATCGCCGCCTGGGCTCCGGAACCCGCCATCGAGGTCCTGGGCAACCCGGCTGCGGACCGGCTGTCGATCGTGTCGTTCGTGATCCGCCACGGTGCCGGCTACCTGCACCACGATCTGGTGGTGGCGCTGCTCAACGACGTGTTCGGGATCCAGGCACGCGGTGGCTGTTCGTGTGCGGGCCCCTACGGTCACCGCCTGCTCGGGATCGATCTCGAGCGCTCCCATGCCTTCGAGGAGGCCATCGTCGGGGGCTGCGAGGGCATCAAACCCGGATGGGTGCGCGTCAACTTCACCTGGTTCATCACCGACGCGGTGGTCGACTTCATCGTCGAGGCCGTACGGCTGATCGCTCGTGACGGGTGGCGACTGCTCGACCACTACGACTTCGACGCCGAAAGCGGTCGCTGGACCCACCGGGACGGGCGTGTTCCGCCCCCGATGTCGCTGCACGACGTGCGCTACGACGCGCAGGGCATCAGCTGGCCGCAGGAGCGGTTGCAGGTGCCCGACGATGCGCTCGAGGACGTCCTGGATGCGGGACGCGAGATCCTCGCCGGGGCGATGCCCCGTCCGGATGGCATCGTGCCGATCGTCCTGCCGGCCGAGGCCGAGGCCCTGCGTTGGTTCCCGCTGCCGGGAGAGACCGTGGAGGCGGTCAGGCGGTGACGCGGTCCGGGCGCAGGTGCTCGACATCGCTGAAGGATTGGAGGCTGAAGATCCACTGACCCGCGATCGGGGTGCTGCGGAGCACCGTCACCGAGGCGTGATTCGAGGCGAACCGTTCCCATTCCCAAGGTTCCGGCTCGAGGCCGAGCAGGTGCCCGAGGATGACCGAGTTGGTCCCGGCGTGCGCCACCATCAACAGGCGCTTCGGAGCGTCGCCGGGCACGTTCCAGAGCTTGTCGTGATCGCGCTCGATGCCCCGCTGGGCGAGTTCGAGGGTCAGCCCGTCGGTGACCCTCGCGTGGAAGTCGCGGAACGTCTCGCCGCCCTCCATGCCCTCCCACCAGGCGTCGCGAGGGCGGCTGCGCGCCTCCCGGAACACCTTCTCGACCTCCTCGGAAGGCGTTCCCTGCCAGGCCTCCGGCTGCCGTATCTCGTGGAGCCAGCTCCGCGACACCCGCGTCACGTCGGGGAGCCGGTCGAGCAGCGGCGCTGCGGTCTGTCGGGCCCGTGTCGCGGTGGAGACGAGCACCTCGTCGAGGTGGATCCCGGCCAGTCGATCCGCGGCCAGCTCGGCCTGTTGCCGGCCGAGCTCGGTGAGCCCCGGATCGACCTGTGCCTCGCGCGCACGGGTCCACTCGGGTTGGGCATGACGGAGGAGTAGGAGTTCCATGGAGCAACGATATCGGGCCTGGTGACCCCCGACGTTTGCCCGTGCGATGCACGCGGCGGACCCTACGCCCGCCCCGCGGAGTCCGGACAGGCGCCCCGGCCCGGTCTCACCTGCGAACTGCGGTGCTCACGATCCGGTCGGACGGGTGCGTGCCGGAGCGGCGGCGACCACCTCGCGCAGCTCCTGGCCCGGGGTGAAGCAGCAGTCGATCGGACAGGCGTCGTGGTTGGGGCCGCGGGTGCCGAGCGCGCGGGCGGGTGCGTCCTCGGCCCGCTCCAGCACCAGTTCGCGGATCATCTGCACGAACCGGGCATCGGTGCCGACCGTGCCCGCACGGGCGAAGGGCAGCCCGATGCGCTCGCAGGTGTCCTTGGCCTCGACGTCGAGGTCGTAGATGACCTCCATGTGATCGGAGATGAAGCCGATCGGGACGTTGACCACCCCGGCGACCCCCTGCTCCTCGAGCGCTTCGAGATGGTCGTTGACGTCGGGCTCCAACCACGGGACGAACTCGGGTCCGGAGCGCGAGTTGAACACCAGTTGCCACGGGCGCTCGGTGTCGCCGGGTACGGGTGCGCGCTCCGCCAGCCCCTCCATCACGATGCGACACGCCTCGTAGTGCTGCGCTTCGTAGTCGCAGTGTCGCGCCATGGTCCGTGGGATCGAGTGGGTCGTGAACACGATGTGGGCACCGTCACGGGTGTCCGCGGGCAGCTGTTCGAGGGCCGCCTCGATCAGGTCGATCTGCGGTTCGATGAACCCCGGGTGGTTGTAGTAGACGCGCAACTTGTCGAGCTCGGGGGCGTTCTCGACCTGTGCCCGGGCCTCGGCCAGGTTCTCGCGGTACTGCCGGCAGCCGGAGTAGGAGGAATACGCGGAGGTCACGAAACAGATCGCCCGCTTCACCCCGTCGTCGCGCATCTGTGTGAGCGTGTCGGGCAGCATCGGGTCCCAGTTGCGGTTGCCGAAGTAGACGGGGAGCGCGGGTCCTTCCGCTTCGAGCAGCTTCTCGAGCTCGGCCTTGAGGGCCCGGTTCTGGTCGTTGATCGGCGAGCGACCGTCGAACTCGAAGTAGTGCTGGCTCACCTCCTCCAGACGCTCCCGGGGGACGTCACGGCCCCGGGTCACGTTCTCCATGAACGGGATGACCTCGTCGGGGGCTTCCGGGCCGCCGAAGGACACCAACAGGATCGCGTCGTACTGGTTCGCCACGGGTCGGCTCCTCGTCGTTCGCATCGCGGGGGATCGCTCGGATACACATCCGACGCCGCGACCTCGGACGGTTGGGTCGGGGTGCGGGGTCACCGGGTCACGAGCCTACGCTCACGCCGCCCGCCGGAAGGACGGACCGTGGCCGAACGTGCCGCTCCTCGCCCCGACCGATGGACTGCCGCCGGGTCCTGGTGGTGGGCTCGTCGCCCGATCGCGGGCCGGCGTCGGTCACCGAGCGGGCTCAGCCGATGGGTTCCTCGTTGATCAGCGGCCGGACGGCACGGGTCCCGCGCTGGGCGAGCCAGATGCCGGTCACGATGAGACCCCCGCCGATCGCGGCCGCAAGTCCCAACCGTTCGTCGAGGACGAGCGCACCGGCGATGATCGCCACGAGCGGGATCAGGTAGGTCGTCATCGTCGCGTTGGTCGCGCCGACGCGTTCGATCAACATGTAGAACAGCAGGAACGCGAACCCGGTCCCGAGCGCGCCGAGCAACCCGACGGCGATCAACGTGGTGGAGGTCAGCTCGGAGAGCACCGGGCGGACGGGGTCGAACAGCAGCGCCACGGGGATGGTGACCACCGCAGCGCTCAACACCTGGCCCGTGGCCAGCACCAGTGGGGGGAGGTTGCCCGAGACGTAGGTCTTGGCATACACGGCCCCACTGGCGTAGAGGATGGTCGCGGCGACCACCACGAGCACGGCCAGGACCCGGCCGGGCTGCTCGAGGTCCTCCGCGACGATCGCCCCGACCCCCGCGAGCGCCAGCAACAACCCGATCAGCCGCTTACGGGTGATGCGTTCGAGACCGACCAGGGCCGAGACCAGCAACGTCGAGGTGGGAACGATCGCCATGAGCAGGGCGGTCAGCCCGGACGGCAGGGACTGTTGGGCCCACGCCAACGCCGTCCACGGCACGGCGTTGTTGATCACGCCCAGGGCCAGCAGGTGGCCCCACATCCGTGGCTGGGTGGGAAGGCGTCGACCGCGCAGGTGCAGCAGCACGACCAGCACCGAGCCGCCGACGCCGGTCCGGCCCGCCACGATCCAGACCGGACCGAGCTCGCGTAGGGCCAGCTCGACGAACATGAACGACAGGCCCCACATGCTGCTCAAGGCGAGCAGCATCAGGGCCTCGATCGGGCCGAAGCCGCGGGGAGAAGAAGGACTCAAGCGGGACCTCGGCAGCGAGCGCGCGTCAGCGTCCGACGCGGGTCGCGCCGACCCCGCAACGTAGCGAGCGCGCGTTGCGGGGCGGGCATCCCCGGCCGTGGCGAGCTCACAGCTTGCGGAGCAGGACCTCTTCGACCGCGTGTTCCGGTCCCTTGCGCAGGATCAGATCGGCCCGTGACCGGGTCGGCAGCACGTTCTCCGCCAGGTTGCGCCCGTTGATGCGGTGCCAGATGTCGCGAGCGACGCGGTCGGCCTCGTCGTCCTCCAGTTCGGCATAACGCGTGAAGTAGGAACGGGGGTCTCGGAAAGCGGTGTCGCGCAGCCGCCGGAAACGCTCGACGTACCACCGCAGGACATCATGCTCGTCCGCATCGACATAGATGGAGAAGTCGAAGTAGTCGGACACGAACACGCTGCGGTCGTCGGCCCCGGTCTGCAACACGTTCAGACCCTCGACGATGAGTACATCGGGCTGCCGGACGGTGATGTAGTCGCCCGGGACGATGTCGTAGGTCAGGTGCGAATAGACCGGGGCGCGGGTCTCCGGGGCACCGGCCTTGACCTGGCCGACGAACCGCACCAGCGCGCCGGTGTCGTAGGACTCCGGGAACCCCTTGCGCTCCATCAACCCTCGCCGCTCGAGTTCGGCGTTGGGGTGGAGGAACCCGTCGGTGGTGACGAGCGCGACCTCCGGATGGTTCGGCCAGCGCGACAGCAACGCCTGCAGGATGCGCGAGGTGGTCGACTTGCCGACGGCGACCGACCCCGCGATGCCGATCACGAAGGGGACCTTGGCAGCGAGCGTGCCCAGGAACGTGTCGGTGGCCCGGTGCAGGTCCTGTGTGGCCCCGACGTAGAGGTTGAGCAGCCGTGACATCGGGAGGTAGACCTCGGCGACCTCGGTCAGGGAGATCTCCTCGTTGATGCCGCGCAGGGCGACGAGATCGTCCTCGGTCAGGGTCAACGGGGTGGCGGAGCGCAGCTGCGCCCAATCGCCGCGTGGCAGCAGCACCCACGGGATCGCGTCCGAATGCTGCGCAACCACCACGTCGGTCGTTCCCTTCCCTGGACGGTCGGGGCATCCTAACGGGCAGCGCCGGGGGGCCCGTCGCGCGCGTCGGGCGAACACCGGTGGGCGAGAGCACGCGCGGATCGCCCGTCGATGCGCGACACTGTGGCCCACACCCATCGCGTGATCCGACGAGCACGCGGCATCGCCGGGCCTCCGCGCTCACCTGTCCTTCGCAGCCGTCCCGTCCGTGTTCCTTCCGCCCCGATCCGAGGTCGTCAGCGATCGTGACCAACCTGCCTCCGCGCACGCTCGCGCTCCGGCGCTGGCTCGCCGCGGCGTTGGTGGTGCTGGTCGTGCCGCTGGTGATCGCCGTGGGCTCGGTCGCCGACGATCAGCCGCTACGTGAGGGAGAGCCCGCCCCGCGCACCGTCTTCGCCGAGGACGCGATCCGCATCGAGGACGAGGCCGCGACCGACACGGCCCGACGGACCGCGGCGGAGTCGGTCGAGCCTCAGCTCGCGCCCGATCGTGAGGCGCAGACCGCCATCGTCCGGGATGTCCGGGACGTGTTCGAGGCGACCCGCGAGGTCCGTGAGGCCCCCGACGCGAGCGGACCGGGCCCGACCCGTCCGGTATCGCGCCTGGTCCAGCGCACCGAGTTGCTGGGGCTCGAGCCGGCGCTCGACGAGGAGTTGGCCGCCGCGCTCGTGGCGTTGTCCGACAGTGAGCTCGACGTCGTCGAGCGCGAGACCATCGCCATCGCGCAGGAGCTCGCCCGCCAGCGCATCTCGGCCGAGCAGGTGGAGGATGTGCTCGCCGAGACCCTCTCGGTCGAACAGGCGCTGCGCCCCTTCCCGGGCGACAGCGGGAGCGAGGTCGCCGAGCCCCTGCTGGAACTGCTGGTACGCCCGACGGTGACCGTCGATCCCGACCTGACCTCGAGTGCGCGAGAGCGGGCCGCCGAAGCCGTGCCGGAGGTCGTCCAGACCTGGGGAGCGGGCCAGGCGATCGTCCGCGAGGGCGACATCGTGACCCCGATCGCCTTCCAGGCCATCGAGGAGGCCGGCCTGGTCGGGGCGTCGCCACTCCAGGCGTGGCTGCGCGCGACGCTGGCGATGGTGATCGTGACGGCGGTCGCCGGGGTCTACCTCTCGCGGATGCAGCCGAAGGTGTGGGTCACCCCGAAGAAGCTCGTGTTGCTCGCGGGGCTGGTGGTCGCCTACTCGGGGCTGGTGGTCGGCTCCTCGGTGCTGGTGGACGCCACCTCGTACGGTTGGTTGTTCGCGATCCCCGCCGGTGCGCTCGCGATGCTCGTCGCGCTGTTGATCCACCCGGTCATCGGTATCGCCACGATGCTGCCCGCCTCCGTGCTGGTGTTGCTGGTGCGCCCGTCGGCCGGCTCCGTGGCGTTGTTCGCCGCGATCGCGGTGCTGATCAGCGTGCCGCTCACGACCGGCATCGCGAAGCGCTCGGACCTGCGATCGGCCACCCTGCGTGCCGCGCTGTCGTTCCCGGTGGCCGCGCTCGGCATCGTGCTGGTGTTCGGCCCGCGGGACGAGTGGCTGATCGTGCTGGCCGCGGGTGCCCTCAACGGGGTCCTGACCGCCGTGGCCGTCCAGGGCGCCATGCCGTTCCTCGAGACGCTGTTCCGACTGCCGACCGTGACCGGGTTGCTCGACCTGTCCGACCGCAACCATCCGCTGTTGCGGGAGCTCGAGACCAAGGCGCTCGGCTCCTACAACCACTCGGTGATGGTCGCCTCGTTGACCGAGCGTGCCTGCCGGGCCGTCGGGGCCGATCCGCTCCTCGGTGGGGTGGCGGCGCTCTACCACGACATCGGCAAGGTCCGCCAGCCCCACTTCTTCATCGAGAACCAGCAGGGCATCGCCAACCCCCACGACGACCTCGATCCGGAGGTCTCGGCGATCATCATCCAGAACCACGTGGTCGACGGGGTCGAGATGGCCACCGAGCACCGCCTACCGCCCGAGGTCGTGGCCTGCATCGGCAGCCATCACGGGACCATGCTGGTCAGCTATTTCTACGAGAAGGCGGTGCAGGCCGCCGGTGACCGCAGTCGCGTCGACGAGAGCAGCTACCGCTACCAGGGTCAGAAGCCGCGCAGCAAGGAAGCCGCGATCCTGCTGCTCGCCGACTGCTGCGAGGCGACCACCCGAGCCATGGCGATGAACCGCGGGACCCTCCCACGCGCAGAGATCGAGGACACCGTCGACCGTCTGCTCGCCGAGCGGGTCGAGGACGGTCAGTTCGACGACTCCGATCTGACCTTCCGCGAACTCGGCCTGGCGCGCGACACGATCGTCGAGTCGCTGGTGGGCATCTATCACCCTCGGATCGCCTACCCTCCCAAGAGCGACGTCGGCGACGGCTCAGGCCGAGGCGACGATGCCGGTACCCAGCACGAGAACGGTCCGACCGGCGCCGTTGCGATGCCGGGGCCCGTGGCGCTGCCGGGTGCGAGCCAGGCCCCACCGCCGCGGCCGGCCGCCGATCCGCGCAATAGTCCCTCGCCCGATCCCCGGGGCTCCGCCGGTCCGTGACGCAGGGTCAGGCCTGTGGGTCCTGACCGAGTGCGAATCCGGCGTCCAGAGCCTGCTCGGAGTAGCTGCGGAAGGCGATCACGGTCTCCGAGCCCTGCACACCCGTCACCTTGCCGATGCTGCCGGCCACCACGTCGGCGAGGTCCTCGTTGCGGCCGACGCGGACCTTCACGATCAGGTCGTAGCGTCCGGTCACCGAGTACACCTCGGTGACGCCGTCGATCTCGACCAGGGTCTCGGCGACCTCGGGAACGTGTGCCACATCGACATCGAGCAGGACGAAAGCGGTGATCACGTTGGTGCTCCTTCCCGGGGACGACCACGCTAGCGGGCCGGTCCCGACCCACTCGGTCGGAGGATCGCCCGGCCCGGCCCGCTCGAGGTTCGCCGATGCGGTGCTCGCGGTGGTGGCCGGCACCCGACCGGGCGAGCTCGTGACCTATGCCGAGGTGGCACGGGAAGCCGGGGCCCCGGGAGCGGCTCGAGCGGTGGGGCGTGTGCTGCGTGATCATGGGTCCGGACATCCGTGGTGGCGGGTGGTCACGGTGAACGGCAGACTCGTGCCCGGCCTCGAGCGGGAGCACGCGGACCGACTGGCATCGGAGGGCGTGGCGACCGCCTCCGGCCGGGTCGTCGGCGACGCTCGCGGTGACTGAGGCCGTAGTTCGCCGGCGACGAGCGGGCACCCGAGGGCCCACCGTCCGCCCCGAGCCCGGTCGCTTGTACCCGACCTCCGCGAAAAGCGCGCGGTGGGCGCTCACTTGGGGACCAGTTGGAGGAACGCGAGTCATCGATGCGTTCACTACAGAGACGGCCTTCTGCCTGGTGCCTGAGCCTCGATTGTCCGCGATCACCCACGATCGCCATATCGAAGCCGGTCCATGACGCAGCACGACCACCGTTCGGATCGACGACGGCACCCTGAAGATGGGGACAGCGCCCGTTCGTCGGCACCGCGGCCGCCTCGGCTCCGAACGAAATGTGAAGGTCAATCCGACGGCCGCTAGTTCCACCTCCCCTCCCGCCGACCGTAGGGGGGGATGTCCGGGGCCGTCCGCAATCCGCACGCCAGCCCATACTCCAATCCTCCCGGAGGAGGCCAGGTGAATCCGACCGATCTCCCGACCGCCGAGGTCGCCGTCGAAGAGCTGCTCGAACGTTCCTCGGAACGTGGTTACGTGCTGCTCTCGGAGCTCCAGGAACTGTACGTCCCGGAGCTCCACGGTGACCGTTGGGTCGAAGACGCCATCGTCACGGCCCGCGACCAAGGGGTCGAGGTCGTCGATGACGTCGCCGACGACGCTCCCGAGGAGGTCGCGGACGCCTCCGCGGCCCTCACGACCGACCTCGTGCGCCAGTACCTCAACGACGCGGGCCGTCACGCCCTGCTCACCAAGGAGGACGAGGCCGACCTCGCGAAGCGCTACCAGGCCGGCATGGCCGCGGAGTGGCTCGCCAAGGAACACGCCGCCACGCTCACCCGCTCCCGCAAGAACCGCCTCCGCGGGGTGGCCCGGGATGGCGAGCGAGCCAAGGAGCGGATGGTTCAGGCCAACCTGCGCCTGGTGGTTCCCCAGGCCCGGAAGTTCTCCGGTCGTGACCTCGACTTCATCGAGCTGATCCAGGAAGGCAACCTGGGACTGCTCCGCGCCGTCGAGAAGTTCGACCACACCAAGGGCTACAAGTTCTCCACCTACGCGGTGTGGTGGATCCGCCAGGCACTCCAGCGCGGTGTCGCGAGCAAGGGCCGCACGATCCGCGTCCCGGCACACGTCTGGGAGCTGTACGGCAAGCTGCGCGCCGCAGAGCTCCGGCTCCGCCAGCAGAAGGGCGGCGACCCCTCGGAGATCGAGATCGCCGACGAGGTCGGTCTGACCGTCGAGCGGGTCCGTGAGGTCCGCGACGCGATGCAGGAGCTCGTGAGCCTCGACCGTCCGATCGGCGAGGACGGCGATGCCACCATGGGTGACCTCATCGCCGACCAGGGCCAGGTCGACCCGGCCGACACCGCGCTCGAGGGTGACGCACTGAGCCAGATCGATGCGGCACTCAACGCGCTGGACGACCGTGAACGCATCATCCTGGTGCTCCGGTTCGGCCTCGGTGGCCAGGAACCCCAGACGCTCGAGGAGATCGGTGCCCACTTCGGCCTGACCCGCGAGCGCATCCGGCAGATGCAGAACCGGGCACTCGCCAAGCTGCGTCACCCGTCCCGTGCGCACAACCTCAGTGGTCTACTGGACGTGCTGGACCGCGCCGCGTAGTCACCGGATCGCGCCACAGGGGACGGTAGACGGCCCCGACCGGCGATCGACCGACCGGTAGCACGAGTTCCGACCGGTGCCCGCCACCTCGCGTGGCGGGCACCGTCGCGTGTCGGGCGGGGGATGGGCCCTAACATCGTGCCGCCCGCGCGGGCGATCGCCTCGCCGCGCGGCGGATGCTCTCGCCCCGCCCCTCTGCGTTCCGACACGAAGGATCGCCCGTGTCCGACCCGGTGCCACGCGCCGACGTGTCCACCCGCACGCACCGACGGTTGTTGGTCGCGGTCGGCGTCCTGCTGGTGGTGACCCTCGCGGGGATGGCGGCGCTGTGGCCTCAGGCCGCCGACCTGCCGCAGCCGGACGGGGAACTGCTCGACCCGCTCGTCTCGGGCGAGGTGCTCACCATCGACATCCGTCAGGGCGAGGCCGATCCGACGGTCGGGCTGTCGGGCGAGGTCGCCGATCTCGACATCCTCGCGCTGGAGGGTCCGGACGAGGGCGAGGTGCTGTCGATCGAGATCAACACCGACGGCTACCCGGAGATCACGGCCGGTGACCGGGTCGAACTCGATCGCACGATCGACGCCGAGACCGGTGAGGTCCGGTACTTCCTCAGCGACTTCCACCGGCTGCCGACCCTCGCGTGGCTGTTGGCGCTGTTCGTGGGGGCGGTGTTGATCATCTCCCGGTGGCACGGCCTGCGCTCGTTGATCGGCCTCGCGCTGTCGCTGGCGATCATCGTGCGGTTCGTGGTGCCGGCCATCCTCGCCGGCGGCAACCCGCCCCTGGTGGCCCTGGTGGGTGCGGTGGCGGTGATGATCGTGACGCTCTACCTCACCCATGGGATCAACGAGATGACCACGGCCGCGGTGGTCGGCACCTCGGCCTCCCTCGGTCTGACGGTGCTGTTGGGGTCGCTGTTCATCGAACGGGGCAAGATCACCGGTTTCGCTTCTGGTGATGCGGTCTTCGCCCGGTCGGCGGTCGAGGGACTCGATCTGCAGGGCCTCGTGCTGGCCGGCCTGATCATCGCCGCCCTGGGGGTCCTCGACGACGTGACGATCAGCCAGTCGTCGACCGTGTTCGCCCTGCACGAGACCGATCCGTCCATGACCTGGCCGACCCTCTTCGCCCGCGCCATGAAGGTCGGGCGCGACCACATCGCCTCGGTCGTCAACACCCTGTTCCTCGCCTACACCGGCGCATCGATCGCGTTGTTGCTGCTGTTCTCCACCGGGGGCCTGGCGGTGGCCGAGATCGTCAACTCGGAGCTGTTGGCCGAGGAGATCATCAAGACCGTCGTCGGTTCGCTCGGTCTGATCATGGCGGTACCGCTCACCACCGCGCTGGCGGCCAGCATCGCGGTCGGACGACCGCGCGACGCCCCGCCGCTCGGTGCGTCCCACGCCCACGGCGCAGGCGGTGGCAGCGACGGCATCACGAGCAGCGATCCGGTGGCGGCGGAACCCGAGGACGAGCTCGACGAGGAGGAACGTTCGCGTCGGGCCTGGGCGGCCTACCTCGAACGCTACGAGGCGGCCGAGCGCGACGACGGCCCGAACGTCGGATAGATGAACGCTCGTTGTACGCCCGCCTAGCCCCCCCTGCGGGGCCATGCAGGTGGTGACGTCCAGCTGGGCTGACGGAACGCCAGGTTCCGCATACCCTGCGCGATCACGCCCTGGGAGCGGTGAGATCGAACCGTTCCCGCTGTGCGCCGCGATGACGGTGCGGGCGCCTGCACCCGGTGCGAGAAGCACCGACGGTACGAGAACGGATCCAGCGCGGCAGCGGCCGTGAGCACCCGACACCCGTCCCTGCGGCACGAGACGACACCACGTGAGCGATGTCACCCCCATCTCCGAGCTCTTCGAGCGCGGCGCCTCCCGAGGCTACGTGCTGCTCTCCGAGCTCCAAGAGCTCTACGACCCGCTGACCCACCAGGACAACTGGGTCGATGACACGGCGCAGAGTGCGCGCGATCTGGGCATGCAGGTGCTCGACGACCTGGTCGAGGACGCCGACCGGCCGGAGGCGACCCCGCTGTCGGCCTCGTCCGACTCCGTGCGTCAGTACCTCAACGAGATCGGCCGCACCGACCTGCTCACCCCGGAGCAGGAGGTCGACCTCGCCAAGCGTTACCAGGCCGGACTGGCCGCCGATGCGATCCTGACCTCCGGCATCAAGCTGTTCCCGCGACGCAAGGTGCAGATGCGGATGGTCGCCCGCGGCGGTGAGCGCGCGAAGGATCACATGATCCGCGCCAACCTCCGTCTGGTCGTGTCCGTGGCCCGCAAGTTCCGTGGTCGCGGCGTGGACCTGCTGTCGTTGATACAGGAGGGCAACCTCGGGCTCATCCGAGGGGTCGAGAAGTTCGACCACACCAAGGGCTACAAGTTCTCGACCTACGCCACCTGGTGGATCCGTCAGGCCCTGCAGCGCGGCCTCGCCAACACCGGCCGCACCGTCCGCCTGCCCGTGCACGTGCACGAGTTGATGGGCAAGGTCCGCTACGCGGAGTTCGCGCTGCTGCAACAGCTCGGGCGCGAGCCCACCGAGCACGAGATCGCGGCCGAGCTCGGTCTTCCGGTCGAGCGCCTGCGCGAGGTCAAGCTCGCCGCCCAGGACGTCGCCAGCCTCGACAAGCCGATCGGGGAGGACGGCGACGCGACGATGGGCGAACTCGTCGCCGACGAGGACGCGATCGACCCGGAGTCCTCGGCGACCGCCGTGCTCGCCAAGCGGGAGGTCGAACGCGCGCTGTCGGCGCTGACCGACCGTGAGCGCACCGTGCTGATGCTGCGCTACGGGTTGATGGACGGCGAGGAGCACACCCTCGAGGACATCGGCGCGCAGTTCGGTCTCACACGCGAACGCATCCGTCAGATCGAGAAGAAGACGCTCACGAAGCTCCGTCACCCGTCGCGTGGCTTCCAGTTGCGTGGTCTTCTCGACAGCGTCGATGCCCCGAGCTGACGCTCGGGGACGCCGGGAGTGCTCAGTGCCTTCCGCGCCTCCGGCGATGTCGATGCCCCGAGCTGACGCTCGGGGACGCCG
>Ga0207421_10006062_pt1 | contig 13291 bp, 8 predicted proteins | sample SodLakKL_010_SED_4_FD_187542 | JGI IMG/M metagenome (GOLD analysis project Ga0207421, IMG submission 187542) | Alkaline sediment microbial communities from Lake Tanatar, Kulunda Steppe, Russia - 8KL_010_SED (SPAdes) (version 2) | ecosystem: Environmental > Aquatic > Non-marine Saline and...
AGTAAAGGGGGACGGCCATAATGCCTAAAAGAACGGACCTGGAAAAAATTATGATTATCGGGTCGGGGCCGATAGTTATCGGCCAGGCCTGTGAATTTGACTACTCGGGAACTCAAGCCTGCCGTGCCCTTAGAGAAGAAGGCTACGAAGTAGTTTTGATTAACAGCAACCCGGCAACAATTATGACCGACCCGGCCATGGCTGATAAGACTTATATTGAACCATTGACCCTGGAAGCAGCAATCCGGGTTATTGAAAAAGAGCAACCCCAGGCGTTGTTGCCTACACTGGGGGGACAGACTGCCCTGAACCTGGCAGTAGAGCTTGCCGATCAAGGCTACCTGGATAAATACGGAGTTGAGCTTATCGGGGCTAATTGTGATGTAATCAAACGGGCTGAAAATCGTGATCTTTTTAAAGCGGCAATGGATCGGATCGGCCTGGATTCGGCAGAGAGCTGTCATTTGCACAGTTTAGAGCAAGCCCTGGAATTTGCTGCTGTAAAGGGTTATCCTCTGGTGATTCGTCCTTCCTTCACCCTTGGTGGTGCCGGTGGCGGTATTGCCCATACCGAGGAGGACCTGGTGGATATGGTTGCAGCCGGATTGAACAGCAGTCCGATAAACCAGGTGCTGGTGGAAGAAGCGATCCTTGGCTGGAAGGAATACGAACTGGAATTAATGCGTGACTGCAATGACAATGTAGTAGTGGTCTGTTCCATAGAAAATATGGACCCGATGGGTGTGCATACCGGGGAAAGCATTACTGTAGCTCCTGCGCAAACTCTCAGTGACCACGAGTACCAAATGATGCGTGATGCTTCAATTAAAGCGCTCAGGGAAATCGGGGTGGAAACCGGTGGATGTAATATCCAGTTTGCCATGGATACAGAAACCAGCCGCATGGTGGTTGTAGAGATGAATCCCCGGGTATCCCGGTCTTCCGCCCTGGCATCGAAAGCTACCGGGTTTCCTATTGCTAAAATTGCCGCCAAACTGGCGGTGGGGTACAGCATGGATGAACTTACCAATGACATTACCAGGGAAACACCCGCTTCTTTTGAGCCTGCCCTTGACTATGTAGTGGTAAAAATTCCCCGCTGGGATTTCGATAAATTTCCCGGAGCGGATCAAACCCTCAACACCCGGATGAAATCCGTCGGTGAGGTTATGAGTATTGCCCGCTCTTTCAAAGAAGCCCTCCAGAAAGCGCTTCGCTCCCTGGAACAGGGCTTTGACGGTTTGGTTATAGAAGAAATGCCCGAGGCACATGAGGAAAGGCTTAAGTGGCTGCAGGAACAGCTGCAGCTGCCACGGCCGGGCAGGATCTTTACCATTGCCGATGCCCTCAGGGAAGGGATGACGGCCGATGAGGTAAGCTTTTTCAGCAGAGTCGACGGCTGGTTTATCGATCAAATCGAGCAGATTATCCAGTTGGAAGAAGAACTGCATCAGCGGCAGGAATTGGATGAAAGCTTGCTCTGGCGGGCCAAAACCTGGGGCTTTTCCGATAAGGCCATTGCTCAGTTGGTCGGTCTTGAAGAAGAGAATGTGCGGAAACGCCGGCAGGAATGGTCAATCTACCCGGTTTACCGTCGGGTTGATACCTGTGCCGGGGAATTTGAAGCTTATACCCCCTACCTTTATTCCACTTACGAACAGGGCGCTACAGAAAGTGCTGATAATGCCCTCTACCGGGGCAAAGAGAAGAAAAAAGGCAAGGTGATTATTCTGGGCAGTGGTCCCAACCGGATTGGCCAGGGGTTGGAATTCGACTATTGCTGTGTGCAGGCGGCGATGACCCTGGATGAGCAGGGCTTTGAAGTAATTATGGTTAACTGTAACCCGGAAACGGTCAGCACAGATTATGATATATCTGACTGTTTATATTTTGAGCCACTCACCCTGGAGGATGTCTTAAATATTTGCTACGAGGAAAACCCGGATGGAATCATATTACAATTCGGTGGACAGACACCGCTTAAGCTGGCCCAACCGTTAATGGAAGCGGGAATGCCACTATGGGGGACCTCCCCGAGGGATATAGACCGGGTAGAGAACCGCCGTGAATTTGCTGAAGTAATCGATAAGTTGGAGCTCTGGGAGTTGTCCCACGGGACGGCTGATACTCCGCAGGAAGCCCAGGAAGTGGCCGCCAAAATAGGCTTTCCCCTTTTGGCCCGCCCATCCTACGTGCTTGGAGGCAGGGCCATGCGGGTTGTTTATAATGCTGATGAGCTTAAAAAATACATCTCCACTTTGCCGGAGCTTAACCCGGCTAATCCTCTGCTGCTAGATAAATTCCTTGAGGAAGCGGTGGAAATAGATGTAGATGCCATTAGTGACGGAGAAGCAGTGGTTATCGGTGGGATTATGGAACACGTGGAGCATGCCGGGGTGCACTCTGGTGATAGTTCCTGTGTTCTTCCGCCCTATAGCATCGGACTGCAGCAGCTTAAAGAAATTCGCCGCCAGACAAAAATGCTGGCCCGGGAAGTAAATGTAAGAGGTCTACTGAATATCCAGTTTGCCGTGCGAGGCAGAGAAGTATTTATCCTGGAAGCCAACCCCCGCGCTTCCCGGACCGTGCCTTTCGTGGGCAAATCGATCGGGGCACCGCTGGCCGGACTGGCTGCCAGGGTGATAGCAGGGGCTTCTCTTGAAGAACTCGGGTTTACTGAAGAAAGGGTGCCTGATTATTTCTCGGTTAAAGAAGCGGTATTTTCATTTATTCGCTTTGATGATATGGATATTGTTTTAGGACCGGAAATGCGTTCCACCGGTGAAGTGATGGGCATTGACTATGACCTGGGTATGGCCATGGCCAAAGCCCAGCGTGCAGCAGGAACTCCTCTACCGGTTGAAGGGACTATTTTTATCACAGTTGCCGACCATGACAAACAGCAGGCTGTTGAGTTAGCCCGGGGTCTTTCCCGGATGGGCTTTCACCTGGTGGCTACCTCCGGAACTGCCGCCGCTTTGAGGGGCGGGGGTATTGAAGTTGAAGAAGTTAAAAGAATTAGTGAGGGCTCGCCGCACAGCCTTGATTATATCAATGAAGGCAAAATAGATTTGATTATCAATACACCGGCAGCCTCAGGGGCAAATACAGATGGTGCGAGGATGCGCCGCCAGGCTACCCAGCGGGGACTTTCTATTATAACTACCATACAGGGAGCCCTGGCTGCATTTGAAGGGATAAAAGCGCTTAAAAATAACGAAATGGCAGTACTCAGTTTGCAGGATTATTATACCTAAAAAAGGAAGTTCATAGCCCTGTTTATAATATAGCTTTGCCCCAGGAATCAATATAAATAGCGGTTTGAAATTTTGGGCTATTTTACTTGCGCTGCAGGCTTTAATATGCAGGGCCTGGCAATCAAGCAAAAAAGATAGATCGGGGTTATTCCCCGATCATCTTAATTATTACCCGCTTGTTGCGCCTGCCATCGAACTCGGCATAAAACACCTGCTGCCAGGGGCCGAAGTCCAGTTTGCCTTCTGTAATGGGGATCAGAACCTGGTGTCCGACAAGCATATTTTTCAGGTGAGCGTCGCCGTTGTCTTCACCGGTGCGGTGATGGTTATAGTCAGACCGGTAGGGGGCTAACTTTTCGAGCATTTCATCGATATCGCTGATTAAGCCCGATTCATTGTCATTGATGTAAACTCCGGCGGTCAGGTGCATGGCCGAAACAAGGGCAAATCCTTCCTTGAAGCCGCTTTCCTTCAAAGCTTTTTCTACTTCCTTGGTGATGTTGATGTATTCACGCCTTTTTTTGGTGTTAAAGGTAAGGTAAGTGGTGTGAGATTTCATTACACTATCCTCCTCTAAAAAAATAAATACTTTTTAATTCTTCGCCTATAAATGATTGAAACCCTGCCGAATGCTCTCGATTCTATCTTTTGATATAATTGTCTATGAAGAAAACGTCGGGGGAGGCAAAGGCGATGGAAAAACAGGGAACGGCAAAGTTGCTTGAAGAAATCGGGGTGCTGCTCGAGCTAAAGGGTGAAAATCCCTTTAAAAGCAGAGCATATTATTCTGCTGCGCGCTCTGTAGAGATGATGGGTGAAGAAGAGCTACAACGGTTGGTTCATGAAGATAAATTGAAAGAGGTTAAGGGTATCGGCGCAGCCCTCAACGAAAAACTTAAAGAACTTGTGCTAACCGGCAGCCTCCCCTACTATGAGGAATTAAAGGCAAGTGTTCCCGAAGGATTGCTCGAAATGCTCAGGGTTCCCGGTCTCGGCCCCCGCAAGGTAAGAGCCCTCTATGATATGCTTGGAATAACCTCGCTTGCGGAACTGGAGTATGCTTGCAGAGAAAATCGCCTGGTAAGTTTAAAAGGTTTCGGCTTGAAAACCCAGGAGAAAATTCTTGAAGGCATTGAGTTCCTGCGGCGTTACGAGGGGCGCTTTTTTTATCGTGAAGCCCTCGAGATTGCTGAAAGCCTCCTGGAAAAAGTAAAAGAATTTCCCGATCTTGACCAGGCAAATCTGGCCGGTAGTCTTAGGCGTTGCCGTGAAATAGTCAAGGATATTGACCTGGTAGTTTCTACTGCAGAGCCGGCCCGCCTGATCGATTATTTTACCGGGCTTCCCCAGGTTAAAGAAGTTAATTCACTTGGCGAAAAGAAAGTCTCGGTTCTTTTAGAAGAGGGAATCAATGTCGACCTCCGGGTAGTTGAAAAAGAGCAGTACCCTTTTGCCCTGCATCACTTTACCGGAAGTAAGGAACATAACACTGCCCTCAGGCATTTGGCTAAGGGCACGGGAATGAAAATTAATGAATATGGCCTCTTCCGCAATGGGACACTGGTTTCCTGCCGTGATGAGAGCGAATTTTTTAAAGTCCTGGGCCTTTCATACATCCAGCCTGAGCTTAGGGAAAACAATGGCGAAATAGAAGCAGCGGCCCAAAATGCACTGCCGGATCTTCTCTCAGAAAAGGATATCAAGGGGATTTTTCATGTTCACACCGATTACAGCGACGGCCTAAATACCATTGAAGAAGTTGTTGTGTACTGCCGGGAAAGTGGTTATGAGTATGTGGGGATCAGTGATCACAGCCAGTCAGCTTTTTATGCCGGGGGATTGAAGGAGGAAGATTTAAACAGGCAGAGAGAAGAAATTGCCATCTTGCGAGAAAAATACCCGGATATTGCGATATTGCACGGAGTTGAGTCCGACATAAAAACGGATGGCTCTTTAGATTATGATGACAAAATCCTCGAAAGGCTTGATTTCGTAATCGCTTCGGTTCACTCCACCTTGAAAATGGAGAAAAGTAAAATGACCGAGAGGGTGAAGCGGGCACTGGCCCATCCTTTAGTGACCATGCTCGGGCACCCGACCAACCGGCTGCTTCTCGGAAGAGACAGTTCTCCGCTTGACCTGGAGACAATTCTTTGGTTTGCCCTGGAAAACAAGGTTATTTTAGAGTTAAATGCCAGCCCGGCGCGACTGGACCTGGATTGGCGTTATTTGAAAAAGGCTAAAGATTCAGGGCTCCTGGTTTCGATTAATCCCGATGCTCACCGCCTGGAAAGCTTTCAGGACACTACTCATGGAGTGGCAGTAGCCCGCAAGGGGTGGTTGGAAAAGAAGGATGTATTCAATACCCGCACGCGCAGCGAAATAGAAGATTATTTATTTGGGGACTAATTGTCATGGCTCGATATTACCCTCCTGTTAAATGTTTTCTCAACTGAACATAACTATAATTTTGGTGGTAACAAATTATGAGGCGCTATTCTAATAAGCAGGCTTTTGTCTCGATATATAGAAGTTTCTTTTGTACGATAAAAAATCTTTTGAATCTATTTAGGGGGGGCTTTAAAAAAAATATGGGGAACGGATTGTACCAGTAAACCGGTAGCAGTAATTACCGGGGCATCTTCCGGGGTTGGCAGGGAAATTGCCCTGACATTAGCCTTGAAAGGCGAATGTCAAACAGTCCTGGTTTCCCGCTGCAAAGAAAAATTAGAAGGATTAGCAGAAGTGGTATATGATATTTTGCATTACCGGGGAAACCTGGTCATTGAAGAAATAGTGATCCAGGCTATCGATCCGGACTAGTAAATGCCAAAGGAGGCCTCATTGATTTGAGTGATTTTCCCGAAGCAAGGGTTTTGGAAGTTGATTTAAGCAGGAATACCGTGGAAAAAAAGACTATTCCCGCTGAAACGTACAGGCTTTACCCCGGCGGTTCAATTCTCGGCCTCTACCTGTTGCTGCAGGAAATGGAACCGGGAGTGGATCCATTGTCTCCTGAGAATATGCTGGTGATGTCTGTATCACCTTTGACTGGGCTGCCGATCAGCGGTTTGAGCAGGTTAGCCATAACAACAAAAAGCCCGCTTACCGGGGCAATTGGTGACAGCCAGGCCGGTGGTTTTTTTCCGGCAGAGTTGAAGGCAAATGGTTGGGACGCGGTTGTTTTTAGGGGCCGGGCTGAACGTCCGGTTTACCTTTCGATTAGGGGCGAAGAAGTGGAACTGCGCGACGCTTCCCCCGTCTGGGGTAAGGTTACCGGTGAGGCAGAAAAAGCTATCCGGGAAGACCTGGGGGATGGCGATTTGCATATTGCCCAGATCGGGCCTGCCGGCGAAAATCTCGTCAGGTACGCTTCGGTGATGAACATGTGCAGCCGTGCCAACGGTCGTAACGGCACCGGCGCGGTAATGGGTTCTAAAAACCTTAAGGCGGTAGTAGTTAAGAAGGGGCAAAAAAGCAAACCGGTGGACCGGGAATGGTCTAAAAAGCTGTCGACGGAAGCAAAAGAAAGAATAGAAGAAAACAGTGTGATTAAAAGTCTTGCCGAGCACGGAACCGATAGTGGCTTAATAGGTTTGCACCTGGAAGGCTATTTGCCTACCAGGAACTATTGCTCCGGGTATTTCCCCGGGGGCGCCGAACAGATAAGCGGCGAAACTATGACTGAAACAATCCTTAAAAAAAGAGATACCTGCTATGCCTGTGCGGTAAGATGCAAAAGAGTGGTAGAAGTGCCCGGTGCAGTTGACCCGCTTTATGGCGGTCCGGAATTTGAAACCTGTGCAGCGTTTGGCTCCTACTGCGGAATTAAGAACCTGGAGAAAATTGCAGAGGCCAACCAGCTTTGTAATATGTATGGGCTTGATACTATCTCCTGCGGGGGCACTATCGCTTTTGCCATGGAATGTTACGAAAAAGGATTAATTGATCAAGAAGATACCGGGGGGTTAGAGCTTAACTTTGGCAATGAAGCTGTGATCCCCGAATTGATTGGACAAATAGCAAACAGACAGGGATTTGGTGAGCTACTCGCCGAGGGCAGCCTGGCAGCGGCGAAAAAAATCGGTGAAGATGCTGTTGCCCTGAGCATTACCGCAAAAGGCCAAGAATTGCCGGCACATATGCCCCAGCAGAAACCGGCCCTGGGCCTGATCTATGCGGTGAACTCTTTTGGGGGCGACCACCAGTCTAGTGCCCATGACACTGTGCTTGCAGCGCACCCGAAGAGCAGGATCAGGGAATTCCTTTACCAGGTGGGCGTCTGGAAAGGGTACAGCCCTGACAACATGCTGATCATAGATGAAGAAAAGGTGCGTTTTGCTTTTAATACCCAGTGTTTTTACTCGCTTGCCGATAGCCTCTGTCTTTGCCAGTTTGTTTGGGGTCCATGCTACCAGCTTTACGGGCCTTCGGAACTGGTGGATTTATGCCGTTATGGCCTGGGCTGGAAGACTTCTCTTTATGAACTGATGCTCGTTGGTGAAAGGCGCATTAACATGATGCGTTTTTTCAATTCCCGAGAAGGGTTTACCAGAGAAGATGATACTTTGCCCGGGAGGTTGTTTAATCCCTTGCCTGACGGCCCGTCTGAGGGTGCCGCCCTTGATCCGGGGGAATTTGAAACGGCTAAAGATCTTTATTACCGTTTTGCCGGTTGGAGCCGCGAAAGCGGTAACCCCACCGAAGCCACCTTGAAAAAGCTTTCTTTGGGATGGCTGCTTGATAAATAACCCTGGTCGCGGCTGATTAGTTTTCCCTGGTCATTCTTTTAGGTCGTGCAATAATTCCGCAAAGTCTTTTGGCCAGAGTATCCTGGGCACAGGGTAGGCAGGATTTGCTTCCCGGTGAATACGTTCTGCCAGGAGGGGGATATCCTTTTCCTGGATTTCTTTTATACCGGTGGGAATGGCCATGGTGTGATTCATTTCCCGGATCCTGGCGATCAATCTGTCTGAAAGGTTTTGATCGTTTTCCCTGCTATCCCCAAGGCCGGTGTAACGTGCTATCTCGGCCATCTTTTTTGCTCCCTTTTCGGTGGAGAGTTCCAGTACCCGGGGCAGGACTATCGCATTAGCCAGGCCGTGGGGGAGACCGTACAACCCTCCCAGGTTATGGGCTACGGCATGTACATAGCCGACGTAATTCCTGGTAAAAGCAATCCCGGCGTAGTGGGAAGCTTCAAGCATGGCCTTCCTGGCTTCGAGGTTATCGCCGTATTGGTAAGATGTTTCCAGGTTGTCAAAAATCAATTTTGCGGCATCCAGTGCTTTTTGATTGCTAAAAGGTGTGCCCACCAGCCCGATATATGCTTCAATAGCGTGGGTTAGAGCATCCATGCCTGTTTCTGCGGTTAAATGCGGAGGAAGATTCAATGTGAGCTGCGGATCGAGAATACATGCCGCCGGCGCCAGTTTGGGATCGATCACCGAGAATTTTTCTTTATTTTCCCTGTCACTGATTACTGCTACTATAGTAGCTTCGGAGCCGGTACCGGCAGTGGTCGGGATAGCTGTCAAAAAGGGCAGCCTATGTCTTACTTTGAAAAGGCCTTTCATTTTTTTTACCGCTTTTTTATTTGTAGCCCTGGCGGCAATCATTTTGGCGCAGTCGAGTGGTGACCCCCCACCAAAGGCTATGATTCCCTGGCAACCGTTTTGCCGGTATAAGGATAGGCCTTCTTCAACATTTTCGATGGATGGGTTTGGTTCAACCTTATGAAACAGGGTATAATTTATATTGCCAGAGTTTAAAGCCTCCAGCAGTTTACCTGTTAAGCCGGTATTGATTATGCCTTTATCGGTAACGATGAGGACTTTTTCAAGCGCTTTTTCCTGCAGAATAGCGGCTATTGTAGCTGTGCTGTTGCTGCCGCATTTTACAGTGGGTAAAGGGATATTTATAATTCGTGCCAACAGGTTAAAAGCCAGGTGTCGTAAACGATAATATACAGTTATCACTCAGCCGGCCTCCGTTTAATCCTTTTGATTAGCAGGAAAACTTTCAAATCTTGTCGGTAATTAAAGTAGATTCTGATAAAGTATAGCAACTAACTAAAGAAAAAGTCAATCTATTTTCTATACTGTACGTTATAATTGGCTTATAAAGTGATCAAGCAGGTTTTTCTGCATATTTGCATATTTTTTTATTGTTTAAACTAGCTGGCTTTGGGGGTTATCTGGTGCCTGTATCATCAAGGAGAAAAATAATTGTTAAGTTAGTAGCTAAAAACACCTTAAAATGGGTTGCCCTGGTTTTAACCGGGCTGATTGTCCTGTTCAGTGTAATTCCTTATTTAATCCCCCTCCAGGAGGGTAAAGTGGACCGGCACACCCTGGCTTATTCTAATAGTGAATTTTTGCAGGCAAATGATGTGGAACTGCATTACCGCAAGTGGGATCAGAGAGAAGGCACTGGTATGAATAACATCCTCCTGGTTCACGGACTTGGGGGGTCAACATATACCTGGCGTCATAACGCACCAGCCCTGTCAGATGCGGGTTACCGGGTTGTTGCGGTCGACCTTCCCGGTTTTGGTTTGAGTGAGAGAAAAACCGGTTTTGAGCATACTGCAGCGGCGAGGGCTGAATATCTATGGATGATGCTGGAAGAACTTTATCCCGGGGCTGACTGGCATTTAATCGGTCATTCAATGGGCGGAGCTACGGTGTCAGCTATGGCTTTACAGCGGCCTGAAAAAAGTGAGTCGGTTACCCTGGCCGCCGGGTCGCTGATCGGTTCTGAACCTTCATTATCAAGATTGTTCTTGCGTTATCCCCCGGTTTCCAGGTGGGCTGGAGTGCTGGCTGGAACTTTTATTTTGAACGAGTCTCGGATCGAGTCATTCCTTGCCTCGGCTTACGGCCGTGAACCCTCGACAGAGGAGGTCCGCGGTTACCTTCACCCTATATTGATTGAAGGCACCGTCCAAACTATTCCGGATCTGCTGAAGGCAAAACCCACACCGCTGTTGCAAAATCTTAACAAGATCACAGCACCGGTTCTTTGTATCTGGGGCGAAAATGATCAATGGGTGCCGCTTGAACAGGGGAAAGAGCTGCACAAACTCTTACCAAATTCGGAATTAAAGATTATGCCTGAGGAAGGGCATAACCCGATGGAAACAGCACCGGAAAAGTTCAATCAGTTATTGCTAGATTTTCTTCAGAGAACATGATTATAAGGCCATTAGATGAGCCGGAACCAATCCCGAAATGCAGCAAGGCTAGCAGATAAGTTTAATAATTAAGCATTTGAGTTAAAGAAAGCAGGTGAATAGTATTGGAAACAATCAAAACAGCCTGTCCTCTTGATTGTTGTGATCAGTGTGCCCTGCTTGCCACAGTGGACAGGGACAGGGGGAGGCTCATATCAATTGAGCCCAATCCAGGACAGCCAGTGACCGGTAACACTATCTGCAGTAAAGGGAAAAAACACTTAGAAAGGATTAATCATCCTGACCGGCTCCGCCATCCCATGATGAAAAATAACGGGGTGTTTGAAAAGATCACCTGGCAGGAAGCTACGCAGGTTATGGCTGCAAAAATTGAGGAAACTCTAGAGCAGTACGGTCCTCTAGCCCTTCTGCATTTTTATGACGGTGGCTATACCGGTTTGAAAAAGAATATCGAATCCCGTTTTTTCAGTGCCCTGGGCGGTTCTACTACACATTATGGCAGTTTATGCTGGGGAGCCGGTTTAGCTGCCCAGCATTATGACTTCGGGGCGGTTAAAGCCCACCCTTACCACGACCTGGTTAATTCACGTTTGATTTTAATCTGGGGTAGGAATCCGGCGGCTACTTCAGTTCACCAACTGCCATTTATCCAACGGGCCCGGCAAAGCGGAGCGGTTGTTATTTTAATAGACCCGGTAGAAACTGCTACAGCCCGGGTTGCCGACCGGCATATCAGGATCAGACCGGGCACTGACGGGGCCCTGGCTTTAGCCATGGCTAATCTGATTATAGAAAATGGGCGTTTTGATCAAGATTTTGTTAGCCGCTGCAGCAGAGGTTTTTCGGAATTTGAAGAGCTGTGCCGGGAATTCACACCGCAGAAAGCTGCTGAGCTTACTGGCATTGATGTCAGGGATATTAAAAAATTGACTGCCGATTATGCATCTTCCGATCCGGCGGCGATTATAATCGGCATTGGCCTGCAGCGTCACAGTAATGGTGGCAATACAGTTCGTGCCATCGATGCCCTGGCAGCTCTATGCGGAAATGTCGGGGTGTCCGGTGGTGGGGCCAATTATGCTAACTTTCGGATCAGCCGTTTTATAGATCATCACTATATGAGCGGTGAAGATTTAAAGCCGCAGCGCCGCTATTATCCCAAGGCCCGGTTGGCCGAAGCTTTGCATGAATTTACAGACCCGCCGGTTAGTTTTCTTTATAATAGCAGGGCTAACCCCCTGGTCCAGGTACCGGACGGTGAAAAATTGCGGCAGGCTTTTAAGAAAGTGCCGTTCAAGGTTACCGCGGATTTTTTCATGACCGATACAGCCGCCGCTTCCGACCTGGTGTTACCGGCTACCTACTTCCTGGAAGAAGCCGACCTGTATTTTAATTCGATGAGCCACCAGTATCTTACGTATGGTCTCCGGGCTATAAATCCTCAAGGAGAATGCCGCTCGGAATATGAATTGTTTAAGGAGCTTGCGGGTCTGCTGGGATTAAAAGAATTTCCGCGTGTTCCTGTTGATGATCTACTGGCCAAAGGCATCAGGCCGCTGACTGAAGCAACCGGAATAACCCTGGAACAGCTCAAGGGAAAAGGTCCCTTTATGCTACCCGGGGGAGATGATATTCCCTGGTATAACCGGATATTCGAGACAATAGATGGAAAATATCAGTTTTACTCTGAAGGAGCAAGATCAGAAAGTGGCGATGCTTTACCCGTTTACCGTGAGCCAGTCGAATTAGGGAGTCGTCCCCTCCAAGAAGAAGGCTTTGACTGCTGGTTTCTCACTCCCCATCCTCATGACTCTATTCATTCTACACATCGCTTGCCCGGTGCCAATAAAACACCGCAAGCATATATCCATCCGCAAACCGCAGCAAAAAAAGGTCTTGTTGAAGGGCGGCCAATACGTATCTCCTCGAAAAGGGGAAGGATAGAAGCTAAAACTTTACTCAGTGAAAGGATGCCTGCTGATACAGTGGTAGTTTATGAAGGATGGTGGCAAATTTCAGGAGCTGCTGTAAACGAGTTGACCCCGGACAGGCTCACTGACCTGGGTGCTCAGGCTGCTTATTATGATTGTCTTTGCCGGGTGGAGCTTTTGTGAAAAAATAGAACCCCTCTCCCGTAAAAACAGAAGAGGGGTTCATCGGTGCGCAGTTTTTTAGCAGGAAGGTTTTTGCTTATGCCCAGGTATTCACTTCACTGCCAAGATGGGTCTGAATTTCCTTCTGCATTTCGATCATTTCCACCACTGCATTTCCCTGGGATTCAGCGTTGTCCAGGGCCATTTTATTAACCCTGGCTCCTACTTCCGCCTGGAGATTTTCCTGCTTCATCTGTGCGGCTGCGGAAGCGATGCTGGCAATCAAATTACCACCTCCTTTAGTAAAGTAATCCACCTTGTTATCGGTATCGGCATTTTTAGCTAAAACAAAAGAGAAAACGGTAATGTTATTTTGTCTCTTGTTCTATTTATGATAGTATAAAAAGTGGGATTTTATTTGAGAGCAAAAACGATTGTTTATTATTGCACTTCTGTTATAATCACTTCATTAAGGTAGGCTTGTAATTAAAAGCTTTATCATATTAAAAGAAAGGTTTGTTTGTTCTGTACCTGATACCTTTTGCATTACTACTGATTTTGGCAGTGTATTTTATTTACAGCCGGCAACTGAAAAACCTTATCCGGCCGGTAGTTTTTCATGCCGAATGTACGGGAGCTCCTGATTATACGGCCGGGACAACGAGCGGTTCCCCGTTGAGTGATTTGGGCAGCCACTGCGGTTTTAAAGCGGTAACCGATAAGAAAGCGGCTGCATGCAGTGCCTT
>Ga0207421_10006063_pt1 | contig 13288 bp, 8 predicted proteins | sample SodLakKL_010_SED_4_FD_187542 | JGI IMG/M metagenome (GOLD analysis project Ga0207421, IMG submission 187542) | Alkaline sediment microbial communities from Lake Tanatar, Kulunda Steppe, Russia - 8KL_010_SED (SPAdes) (version 2) | ecosystem: Environmental > Aquatic > Non-marine Saline and...
GCCCGGCAAAAAAATGAGCTGTCCCGTATGAACAGCGCCTTTCTCGCTTATCACCTTGATCCGGGTGAGTTGAAATCCAAGCGCCTGTTGGACGAATAACCCGGTAATCTTAATGGGGGAGGAATAGACATGAAGATAGGGATAATAATTTATTCCCAGACCGGTCACACCAGGGAAGTAGCCGGTCTGCTGCAGGAAAAAATGGCTGAAAAAGGACATCAGGTCGAGATTGAAGAGATCACCATCAGCGGGAAGACTCCCGCCCAACCGGGTCAGTTCGAGCTAACCGCCAGCCCCGATCCGGGTAATTTTGATGCCGTAATCTTTGGCTCCCCGGTGCAGGCTTTTAATCTGAATCCGGTCATGAGTGCCTACTTAGATCAGCTTCCCGCCATGCAGGGCCGGGAAACGGCCTGCTTTATAACAAAACAGCTGCCCATAAAATGGACCGGGGGGACCCAGGCTGCCGGCAAAATAAAAGACGCCTGCAAAGCGAAGGGAGCGGTGGTTAAGGGCGCAGAAATTATCTTTTGGGCCCAGAGAAAACGCCGGGATAATATTAATCAAGCCATTGAACGCCTGGCTGGATTATTTTAAGGCCCGCCATACTTGACAATGCTTAAGCCACTTGTTAGTATCTTTATAATCATATAGATGCCTGGCGATGATGGAAAGAAGTAACCGGAACAATCCTTTACAGGCAGCGAGTCGGAAGCGGTGGAAGCCCGGCAGGATCTTCGGTGAATGGCGTTCCTGAGCCAATAATCCTAAATTAAGCGGGCCGGGTCTTGAAAGAGACACGGCCAAGTAGGGTGGAACCGCGGGAATACCTCCCGTCCCTATGGTTTTTAAGGCCACAGGGCGGGAGGTTTTTTATATGTTTAAACAAAGGAGGAGTCTTTTTGGATTTACAGACACTGATCATTAAATTTCAGGATTACTGGGCTTCACGCGGGTGTTTAATCTGGCAGCCCTATGATGTCGAAAAAGGGGCCGGGACAATGAATCCGGCCACCTTCCTTAAATCACTGGGCCCTGAGCCCTGGTCGGTTGCTTATGTGGAACCGTCACGAAGGCCTGCAGACGGCAGGTACGGCGAAAACCCGAACCGGCTCTACCAGCACCTGCAGTATCAGGTCATTATTAAGCCCGCGCCGGCCGATATCCAGCAGCAGTACCTGGACAGCCTGGCCCATCTGGGCCTTGATCCGCTGGAACATGATATCCGCTTTGTTGAAGACAACTGGGAAGCGCCCACCCTCGGCGCCTGGGGTTTGGGTTGGGAAGTATGGCTCGATGGCATGGAAATAACCCAGTTTACATATTTTCAGCAGGTGGGCGGTTATGATGTGGAAGAGGTCCCGGTAGAGCTGACTTACGGCCTGGAAAGGATCGCCATGTACCTGCAGGATCGCGACAACGTCTTCGATCTGATCTGGACCGGCAATATCAGCTACGGTGAAGTTTACAAGAGGGTGGAATGGGAACAATCCAGTTACAGTTTCGATTACGCCGACCGGGAACTGCTCTTCAAACTGTTTGGGTTATATGAAAGCGAAGCCAAGCGCCTGCTGGAACTGAACCTGGTTTATCCGGCCTACGACTATATTTTGAAGTGTTCGCATACCTTCAATAATCTTGATGCCCGGGGAGCGATCAGCGTTACAGAAAGAGCCGCCTATATAGGCCGGGTCCGGACCCTGGCCCGGCTTTGCGCCGAGTGCTACCTGGAACAGCGTGAAGCTGCTGGATATCCGCTCATGGCTGGTGGTGGTCTAAAATGACAGAAAAACAAAATTTCTTGCTGGAAATAGGGTGTGAAGAAATTCCGTCCCGGTTTCTGCCGGGCGCTATGGAACAGTTAGAGCAGGGCGCAGCTTCCCTGTTGCAAGAAAACAGGCTGGGATACGGCAGGATTAAAACCTTTGCCACTCCCCGCCGCCTGGTTGTTTTAATCGAAGCCCTTGATGCCGGGCAGGCGGACCTGATAGAGAAGGTTAAGGGGCCTCCCAAAGACAGGGCTTATGATGAATCGGGCCAACCGACCAGGGCCCTGCAGGGGTTTATTAAGAACCAGGGCCTTACCATGGACCAGGTGGAAGAAGAAACTATTAAGAACGCCCTTTACGTGGTGGCCCGTAAAGAGATTCCCGGCCGGCCGACTGAAGAACTCCTTCCTGAACTGATGCCGCAGTTAATCAGGAAGCTCTCCTTTCCGCGTCCCATGTACTGGCAGAGTAAAGATGTCCGCTTTGCCCGCCCCATCCGCTGGATCCTGGCCCTTTACAGCGACGAGCCGGTCCGGTTCAGGTTCGCCGCTTTAGAGGCGGGCGCCAAAACCTACGGACACCGCTTCCTGGCTCCCGGGCCTTTTGAAATAGAAAATGTCGATCAGTTCTTTGAGTGCCTGGAGAATAACTATATCGTCCTTGATCACAACCGCCGCCGGGAAATGATCCTGGCCCAGCTAAAAGAAAAAGCTGAAGAAAAAGGTGGCGTGGCTTTAGTTGATGCCGACCTGCTCGAAGAGGTTACTTACCTGGTCGAATATCCGGTTGCCGTCGACGGTTGGTTCGATGAGGCCTACCTGGACCTTCCCCAGGAAGTGCCCATCACTTCCATGCAGTACCACCAGCGCTATTTCCCGATTGTAGAAAAAGAAAGCGGGCGCCTTCTGCCATATTTTATCGGGATCAGCAATAACCGGTTTCATCAAAATATTCGCAAAGGCTACGCCAAGGTTCTGCAGGCCCGGCTTGCTGATGGCCGCTTCTTTTTTAATGAAGACCGCAAAAAACCGCTGGAAAGTTATATCGAGCAGCTAAAAAGCGTGATCTTCCTGGAATCCTTAGGCAACCTTGACCAAAAGAGAAACCGCCTGGTTGAACTGTCCGCCAGGCTCGGACAATCGCTTAACCTGACTGCAGAGAGGATCGAGAAAACGCAGCGGATTGCTCACCTCTGCAAGGCCGACCTGGTGACCAGCATGGTTAAAGAATTTACAGAGCTCCAGGGTGTAATGGGGCGCGAGTACGCCAGGCTCAGCGGTGAAGCGGAAGAAGTGGCCGTGGGAATTTATGAACACTACCTTCCCCGTTATCCCGGTGACCAGCTCCCTTCTTTCACGGAGGCGGCCCTGGTTTCCCTGGCCGACCGGATCGATACCCTGGCCGGCTGTTTCGCCATCGGCATTCAACCCACCGGCTCCCAGGATCCATACGGGCTGCGCAGGCAGGCCCAGGGTGCAGTCAGTATCCTCTTAAACCTGGAATTGAAGCTGGGGCTCGAGGATTATATTAATGAAACCCTGGATGTCATATCTGCTGAACTGAACCTTACCGCCGAGCAACGGCAGCAGGTAGAAACCAGCCTGCAGGATTTTCTGCTGCAAAGGATCCGCTTTGCTTTCCAGGAACGGGGTATAACTCATGATACTGTTGAAGCCGTCCTGGCGGTGCCTTTTGATACGGCAGCCGAACTGTTCAACCGGGCCGGGGTGCTGGACGAACAGCAGCAGAGCCCGCTTCTTAACGATGTTATTGCTGCCTATAACCGTGTGGCTAACCTGGCCAAAAATGCCCCCGGCGGTGATCCGGATCACGCCGCTTTTAGCGAACCGGCGGAAAAGGAGCTGTTCCGCAAATGGCAGGAAGCAGAAGTGGCCTTTGAGAGGGCTGCAAATCCGGTCGAAAAATTGTCAGCCCTGCGGCCCTTGAAAGGACCGATCGACAGCTTTTTTGATCAGGTCATGGTCATGGTGGAAGATGATCAGCTGCGTTCTAACCGGTTAAACCTCCTATCAAAAGTGACTAAATTGTTTAACCGGCTGGCTGATTTTTCCAGGCTGCAGGCTCCATAAAATAAACTGATCCCGGCAGGAACGGCGCCGGTCTCTAGAGTATATAAGATGCAGTAATTCTATAGCTTTCATTGTCACGTATCCGGGAGCCGGGCTTGCATATTCAGGGGCAGGGTTCCTGCAATGATTAAGAGAGCCCGGAAGCTTTATACTTCCGGGCGCTGCGGTGCCCGGCTTGCCGGCTTAAAATAATGCCGGACTTTGGTTTGGCCTGTAAAATTATTGCTAACATCATAGGAGAGGGGCTTGTGAATGGAGGAATCTGCAGATAAGCCGGTAGTTTACATAGTTTCCGACTCGATTGGTGAAACAGCTGAGTTTGTAGTAAAGGCGGTCGCCAGCCAGTTTGATTCCGGCCAGATTGAAATGCGCCGGGTGCCCTTTGTCGAGACCAAGGAGCAGATTAAAGAAGTTTTTGCAGAAGCGACAGAATGCCGGGGGATTATTGCTTACACGCTTGTTATCCCCGAGCTGCGGCAGTTCATGGCCGAGGAAGCAGCCAGGCACTGTGTCATGACCGCTGATATCCTGGGTTCATTAATGGGTGCTTTTACCCGGGTTACAAATAAAGAACCCCATCTTGAAGCTGGAAGGCTGCGTCAACTCGACGAGGACTATTTCCGCCGGGTGGCAGCGATTGAGTTTGCCGTAAAACATGATGACGGTAAAGACCCCCGCGGCCTGCTGGAAGCTGAAATAGTCCTGATCGGTGTTTCCCGGACTTCAAAAACCCCTCTCAGCATCTATCTTGCCCACCAGGGAATCAGGGTTGCCAACCTACCCCTGGTTCCCGAAGTGGAACCTCCCGCAGAGCTGTTCTGGGCCCCTGCGCGTAAAATAATAGGGTTAATTATCGATCCCAACCACCTGCAGAAGATCAGGCGGGAGCGTCTGAAAACGCTGGGCCTGGGCGAAGACTCCGACTATGGAGCGGTGGAAAGGATCGAGGAAGAACTCACCTTTGCCCGAAGGATTATGAAAAAAATTGGCTGCACCATATTTGAAGTGTCCGACAAAGCGGTAGAAGAGGTCGCGAACCGGATTATCCAGATCATCAAAGAAAGAGGAGGCGAAAGTTGATGGCCGGGCAATTTGTATATACCTTCGAAGAAGGCGACAAATCAATGAAAAGTCTGTTGGGCGGGAAAGGGGCCAATTTGGCCGAAATGGCCGGAATCGGTTTGCCTGTCCCTCCCGGTTTTACAGTTACAACCGAGGCCTGCAACCTTTATTTGCAGGGGGCTGAAAAACTGTGGCCGGAGCTAAAAGAAGAAATACTGGATAACTTAAAAAAGCTTGAAAATCAGACCGGGCGCAGTTTTGGAGGCGAAAAACCGCTGCTTTTATCGGTCCGCTCCGGGGCGGTCGTTTCCATGCCCGGAATGATGGATACCATCTTAAACCTGGGTTTGAACCCGGATACTGTAGAAGACCTGGCCCGGGAAGCGGGAGATCGCCATTTCGCCCTGGATTGCTACCGCCGCTTTCTGCAGATGTTTGGCGATGTGGTCTTAGAAGTAGGGCACCATCACTTTGAAAATATTTTAACCGAGGCCAGGCAGAAAAAGCAGGTAGCTACTGATGCTGAACTGGATCAGCAAGCCCTGGAGCAGATTATTGATGATTTCCTGACCCTGGTCCGAAAACAAGTTGGCCGGGAGTTTCCCCTTGATGTAGAAGAACAGCTATTTATGGCTGTAGAAGCGGTTTTTAAATCCTGGAATACCCCCCGGGCCGCGGTTTACCGCCAGGCCAATAAAATTGCCGATGATCTCGGGACGGCCGTTAATATCCAGGCCATGGTTTTTGGCAATATCGGCAATGACAGCGGCACGGGAGTCGCTTTTACCCGCAATCCTTCTACGGGGGAGCCGATAATATATGGAGAATATCTGCTCAATGCCCAGGGGGAAGATGTTGTGGCCGGGACCCGCACCCCCCGGCCCCTGGAAGGGCTGAAAGAAGATTTGCCGGAGGCATACCACCAGTTTATTGAGACCTGCCGGACCCTCGAAAGGCACTACCTCGATATGCAGGACATCGAGTTTACGATTGAAAAAGGTAAACTGTACATGCTCCAAACCCGCACCGGCAAGCGGACATCTCCCGCAGCGATACGGATAGCCGTTGATATGGTTAATGAAGGGTTGATTGACAGGGATCAGGCCCTGATGAAAGTAGATCCCGCTCAGCTTGAGCAGCTGCTGCACTGGAGGATCGATCCCGAAGCAGAAATGAATTATATCGCCAAAGGTCTGCCCGCTTCACCGGGAGCAGCATCGGGAAAAGTTGTTTTTGAGGCCGACCGGGCCCATGAAATGGCCCAGGAAGACGAAAAGGTGCTCCTGGTCCGGCCCGAAACGACGCCGGATGATATTCACGGCATTATTGCCGCCCAGGGTGTTTTGACCAGCCGCGGTGGCATGACCAGCCACGCCGCAGTGGTGGCCCGCGGCATGGGAAAACCCTGTGTCAGCGGCTGTGAAGATTTAAGGATCGACCTGGCCAGGGGGTTTTTTTATGTAGGCGATCAGCAGTACCCTGAAGGGGAAATTCTTTCCATTGACGGGACTACCGGGCAGGTAATCCTCGGGGAGGCCCCCCTGATCGAGCCCCAGTTTACAGACCAGTTTTATGAACTGCTGGGCTGGACCGATGATATTCGCCGCCTGAAAGTCCGGGCCAATGCCGACACTCCCGAAGATGCCCGCCGCGCGGTGGAACTGGGGGCCCAGGGCATCGGCCTCTGCCGGACGGAGCATATGTTCATGGCGGCCGATAGGGTTCCGGTGGTTCAGAAAATGATCCTTTCATCAGACCAGGAAAAACGCAAGGAAGCCCTGGAAGAGCTGCTGCCGATGCAGCAGGGAGATTTCAAAGGCATTTTAAAAGAAATGGCCGGTTTTCCGGTCACGATTCGCCTCCTTGATCCTCCCCTCCACGAGTTTTTGCCGGACCGGGAGAATCTGCTTCTTGAAGTTGATCAACTGCGCCGGGAAGGCAATGAACCGGAACAGCTGCGGGAAAAAGAAGAACTGCTCCAAAAAGTGCAGTCCCTTTCCGAATTCAACCCCATGCTCGGGCATCGCGGCTGCCGCCTGGGCCTGGTATATCCGGAAATATATGAAATGCAGGTCAGGGCCATTTTTAATGCCGCCTTTGAGCTGCTGGAAGAAGGCTTTGATCCCGAAAAACTGCAGCCGGAAGTAATGATCCCCCTGGTCGGGCACTTTGAAGAAATGGAAAGAATGAAACAGCTTGTTGAAAAAACGGTTGAAGAACTTTTTGCAGCGGAGGGAAACAGGATTCCTTACCTGGTTGGAACCATGATTGAACTGCCCCGGGCCTGCCTGGTAGCAGACCAACTGGCCCGTTCAGCAGCCTTCTTTTCCTTCGGGACCAACGATTTAACCCAGACCACCCTCGGCTACAGCAGGGATGACTCGGAAGGTAAATTTTTGCCATTTTATCTCCAGCAAAAGATCCTGAAGGCCAACCCCTTTGCAGAAATAGATGTGGAGGGAGTGGGAAGGTTGGTGGAAATCGCCATCGAAAAAGGCCGTAAAGCCCGATCAGATCTGAAGATAGGGATTTGTGGTGAGCACGGCGGCGATCCGGCTTCGATCCACTTCTTTAATGCCGCCGGTCTTGACTATGTTAGCTGTTCGCCTTTCCGCCTTCCGGTGGCCCGCCTATCTGCAGCCAGGGCGGTAATTTCTGAAAAAGATCATAGCTGAAGCGGATTAAATAAAATTGCTGCCTGCTATTAACAGGAAAATAAATTTTTATGGCGAATGTTATATAAGTTAAAAATGTCGCAAGGAGTGATCTAATTGACTCAACATGGTAACCAGGATTTAGCTTTGGACAATATCCACCCGCCCTGTCAATCGGCCTGTCCGCTGCACCAGGGGGTCCGTGATTATTTGCTGGCTATCGCTACCGGTGATTTCGATCGGTCGCTGGCTATAATCAAAGAAACAAACCCGTTGCCGTTTGTATGCGGCACTATCTGTGCCCATCACTGTGAAGACGAATGCCGCCGTAATGATGTTGATAAACCTCCCTCGATCAGGGGATTAAAGAGGTTCGCTATTGAATACGGCACCGCAAAAGCATCACCTTCTCCCGAAGGGCCGCAAATAGAAGGCAAGGTAGCCGTAATCGGCGCCGGGCCGGCCGGACTTACCGCTGCATACGACCTGGCCCTCAGGGGAGCAGACGTTACCGTATTTGACAATAGCGATATGGCCGGAGGCGCCGTCCGCCATTACATCCCCCTCTACCGCCTCCCCGATGAAGCGATTGATCAGGATATCGATGAAATTGCCGAACAGGGGGTCAAGTTTAAATACGGGGTTGAACTGGGCAAAGATATTACGATAGACCAGCTGGAAAAAGAAGGCTACCAGTCTATATTGCTGGCCATGGGCCTGCCGGTCAGCAGGGGCCTGAAACTTCCTGGAGGGGAAGGCGAAGGCATTCTTAATGCCCTGCCTTTTTTACAGCAGGTTAAACGTGAAGGTTTTAAATTTGAGGACAGCCCCACGGTAATCGTTATCGGTGGCGGTAACGTGGCTATGGACGTTGCCCGCTCGGCAGTTAGAGCGGGGGCGGGCAAAGTCAAGCTGGCCTGCCTGGAATGTGATGAAGAAATGCCTGCCTTCAGCTGGGAAATTGAAGAGGCCCAGGAAGAAGGCGTAGAGATGAATCCTTCCTGGGGCCCGGATCAGATCATCAGGGAAAACGGCAAAATCAAAGGCCTCGGGCTGGTTGAATGCACCTGTGTTTTTGATGATCAGGGGCGTTTTAACCCCGAGTTTAACAAGGAAAATCAAGATATGCTCGAAGGGGATCTGGTTATATTTGCCATCGGCCAGGGCGGAGATCCTGAGCCGGTCCGCGGCGAAATCGATATTGATGAACGCGGGAGGATAATATTTGACAACCGGACCATGGCTACCAGCCGGCCGGGAGTTTTTGCCTGCGGCGAAATGGTTACCGGCCCCGGGACTGCCGTGCAGTCTATGGCCAACGGCCGGGTGGCTGCTAAAGCGATTGCCAATTACCTGCAGGGAATACCCTTTGACAGCGCCGGCCTGGAAGAAGTTCCGGAACTCGAAAAACTGGATTCCAAAGTGGCTGAAGAAATCGATCGGATTGATCGCAATCCCATCCCGATGATGAGTCCCGAAGAAAGAACCCGCCACTTCAAACAGGCTGAATTTGGCTACGATCCCGAAACGGCTATCTGTGAAGCCAGGCGCTGCCTGACCTGCGCCGCGGGGGCGCAGCGAATTGACGAGCTCTGTGTTAACTGTCTGACCTGCGTCCGGATCTGCCCTTACGATGTCCCAATCATTAACGAAGAAGGCACGGTTACCATCCGTAACGAACAATGCCAGGCCTGCGGATTGTGTATGGGCATCTGCCCGGTTTATGCCATTAAATTCCGTTCCTCTTACGTGGACGAAGCAGCCGATAAAATTGCACCGGCTGTGAAGGAGCTTACAGCTAAGCGCAACGGAGAACCGGCCATGCTGGCCATCACCTGTGCTTACGGGGCTTTTGCCCTGCCGGAGTTTCTTAAACAAGAACACAAGGATACCGTGGTGGTCCGTTATCCCTGCGTGGGCAAGGTAGATTCCCTCCACCTGCTAAAAGCTCTGGAAGAAGGAGCTGACGGCGTTGTTGTGGTCGGCTGCAGCGAAAGTGATAAATTCAAATGCCAGTACAAAGAAATCAGCCAGTGGGCGGAAAAAAGAGTTAACCACGCCTCTGATTTAGTGGAAACGATTGGCCTGGAGCGTGAACGCATCAGTTTCGCCGAACTGGACGGTGAAGAAATCGATAAATTCGACCAGGTGGTGGCCGATGCTGTCAAAAAACTAAAAGAAGCCGGTTCACCTGCCGAGAGTGAGGAATAGTTTGCTATAGAAATCGAGCTCTGCCCAGCCCCGGCCAGTGACCTTTTGCCGGGGCTGTTTATTAATGACAGCGGGACGGGGGATTTAAACAATTAAGGGCGAGGCAGGAATTTTAATCCAACTGTCGAATAAATACATCCAAAGCGAAACCGGCAAAGGCGCTAATTTGTCTATAATTATGAGTTGGATTTAAAAAGGCCTTTAAGGCAGCTGCGTCCGATAATCCGGGCTATATTAATTAAGAGCGAAGGAAAGCGCGTAACTGTAATTATTATCTGCGTCACCCTGAATAGGAGCTTCAACCGGGTTTGCCTCGTCTCTGTTTTCGAGATGGGGTTTTTGTTATCCTGATTGGGCCTGAAGAGCAAAGGCAACCATAAATTTGGTGGAACATTATAAACGGCAGGTGTTAATATGGGGCAGGGCATTCCGGACAATATTATTGAAGAAATTAGACAGCATACTGATCTGGCAGAGGTGGTCGGAGAGTATTTAAAGCTTGAAAGCAGGGGCAAAAACATGGTCGGCCTATGTCCTTTCCACAACGAAAAGACACCTTCTTTCACGGTTTCGCCCGAAAAACAGCTGTTTCACTGTTTTGGCTGCGGCGCCTCCGGCAATATTTTTAGCTTTATCATGCAAATGGACAATTTATCCTTTCCGGAAGCAGCCCGTTTTCTCGCCAGGCGCGCCGGGATCAGAATACCCGAACCAAAAAGGACTTCCCCTGCCGAGGATGATATGAAGGATCGAATCTACAGGCTTAATGGCCTGGCCGCAAAATTTTATGTCCATTGTTTAAACAATAGCGGTCCCGGAAAGATAACCCTCCAGTATTTACATAAAAGGGGGATCGAAGCTAAAACTATAGAACAATTCATGATCGGTTATGCCCCCGAGGAATGGACCGGTTTTTTCAATTTTGCCCGAAACAAAGGGGTTAGCGCCGAATTATTGTTGCAGGCCGGCCTGGCTTCACCGGGGAAGGAAAAGGGCTATTATGACCGCTTTCGAAATAGGGTCATTTTCCCAATCTTTGATATCAGCGGTAAAATTGCCGGTTTTGGCGGAAGACTGCTGGACCAGAAAGGGAAACAAGGTCCCAAATATTTGAATTCGCCGGAAACCCCGGTTTTTGACAAGGGCTCTATTCTATATGGAATGAATCTGGCCCGGGAGTGGATCAGACGGGAAAAAATGGCCATCGTCATGGAAGGTTACACCGACGTTATAACCGCCTATCAGGCCGGGGTTAAAAATGTGGTTGCTTCACTGGGGACATCCTTAACCACTAACCAGGCCCGCAGCCTGCGTTCCCAGGCTGATACTGTAGTAACAGCCTACGATTCCGACAGCGCCGGAGAGGCGGCAACCTGGAGAGGACTGAGCATCCTGCAGTCAACGGGCTGCCTGGTCCAGGTAGCCGATCTTCCCGAAGGAAACGATCCGGATGATTATATCAGGGAAATGGGAGCGGAGGCCTTTCTGGAAATTGTTCGAAAGGCCTGCCCGCTGGTGGAATACCGGCTGCTGCAGTTAAAAAAAAGATATGACCTTTCAACGGAGAGGGATCGGCGTCAATATACAGAAGAGTTAATGGATATACTGCTCACAACCGTTAATGATATCGAACAGAACTATTATTTAAAAAAAGCGGCCGAAGAACTCGGAGTAGATGAAGAAGCGCTGCGCAGCGAATTGACAAAACACCGCCGCAGGGGAAAACGCCTCCCCCAGGCAGGAGAAAAAGAAATTTCGGAGAACAAACAAGGCATTAATATCAAACCTGCTGAAAAAATATTAATATCTTTAATGCTTCAGAGCAAGGATATTGCGATGCAAGGTCGAAATCAATTACATCTGGATTATGTTGACGATGAGCGGGTTAAAGAAATAATAAAGGTGCTCTTTGAGTATACAGCTAAAGAAACAACAGTTACCGCCGATCAGATTTTGAACCATTTCGAAGATCCGAAAATAATAAATTTAATTACAGAAGCAGTTACCGATCCAGCTTTGCAGGATTTACCACCCCGGACCGCGAAGCGTATGACAGAAGATTGTATCAATAAGCTTTATAGCTTGTGGGCAAAGCGCAAACAAAGAGAATTGCAGAAAAAACTTAAAGAACTGGAGCAGCAGGGCTCCGAAGAGGAAATAGAAAAACTGCTGAGAGAGCATCAGCACCTGTTAAAAGGAAAAGACGGCAACCCTTACCAGTTGGAAAAAGGAGGGGATATCAATGGCTAAAGATCTGGAAAAAACAATTTCCCTGGAAGATGCGCAACAAGAGTTGATTGAACGCGGCAAAAACAAGGGCTCAATCAGTTACAAAGAAATCATTGAGACCCTTCAGCCGTATGATCTTTCAGTGGATGCCCTCGATAATTTCTATGACAGGCTGGCCCAGCATGGGATAGAAATAACTGACGATACCACTGCCGACGTGAAGGAACCGGCTAAATCTGTTGATTCTGATGAAGAGGAAAAAGAGGAAGCAAAGGATCTTCTTTCAGTTCCGGAAGGGGTGACAGTCAATGACCCCGTTCGGATGTACCTGAAAGAGATCGGAAAAATTCCTCTGCTAACCTCGGAAGAAGAGGTTGAATTGGCCCAGGCCATCGAACAAAACAGCGAGGATGCCAGGCGCCGCCTTGCAGAGGCCAACCTGCGCCTGGTGGTCAGCATAGCCAAGAAATATGTCGGGCGGGGTATGCTCTTCCTGGACCTGATCCAGGAAGGGAACCTCGGCTTGATCAAGGCGGTAGAAAAATTTGATTACCGCAAAGGCTATAAATTCAGCACCTATGCCACCTGGTGGATCAGGCAGGCCATAACAAGGGCCATAGCCGATCAGGCCCGGACCATTCGCATCCCGGTGCACATGGTGGAAACTATCAACAAGCTGATCCGTATCTCCAGGCAGCTGGTTCAGGACCTGGGCAGAGAACCGCTGCCGGAGGAAATTGCCGAAGAAATGAACATCAGCGAAGAACGGGTCAGGGAAATCTTAAAGATTGCCCAGGAACCGGTTTCCCTGGAAACCCCGATTGGCGAAGAAGACGACAGCCACCTCGGCGACTTTATTGAAGACCATGAAGCCCAGGCCCCGGCTGATGCGGCCGCCTTCGAGTTGCTTAAAGAACAGCTTGAAGATGTCCTGGATACGCTTTCTGCCAGGGAAGAAAAAGTATTGCGCCTGCGTTTTGGCTTAGATGACGGGCGGTCCAGGACGCTGGAAGAAGTGGGACAGTACTTTGGCGTGACCCGGGAAAGGATCCGCCAGATTGAAGCCAAGGCGCTTCGCAAGCTGCGCCACCCCATGCGCAGCAAGCGTTTGCGGGATTACCTGGAGTAAGAAGGGCTGTTTTATTTATGGCAAACCCTTGACGGGTTTGCCTCTATTCAGTATAATACTAATGCCGATAAGGTTCCTCAGTAGCTCAACGGCAGAGCGACCGGCTGTTAACCGGTAGGTTGCAGGTTCGAATCCTGCCTGGGG
>Ga0207421_10006064_pt1 | contig 13284 bp, 10 predicted proteins | sample SodLakKL_010_SED_4_FD_187542 | JGI IMG/M metagenome (GOLD analysis project Ga0207421, IMG submission 187542) | Alkaline sediment microbial communities from Lake Tanatar, Kulunda Steppe, Russia - 8KL_010_SED (SPAdes) (version 2) | ecosystem: Environmental > Aquatic > Non-marine Saline and...
GACAAATTTGTAATTGTTAAAAAATTAAGTCAGCCATCTTCACCAGCATAATGCACAATCCCACTGATTATTATATCAAATAATCACTGTTTGTCAAAGATAAATATTTTTTTCACAAAAAAGCAAAATATTTCACAAACAATTGCTAATAAATTGCCTTCAAAAATCAAATAAAATGATATTTATCTATATTATTCCAAATATAATCATGATTACCCTGCTATTTGGCCTTATTTTAACATATATGCCCGGCAAAAATCAACAGCAGGCCAGAATTTTTTATTAAATTTTTCACATTCTTAATCGTGATAATTGCTGATAATCTGACTCAGGTTTTGGCCTCCGGTAAGAGTTTAATTAAAAATCCCAGTGCTCACTGCTGCTGAAGAGAATTGGCAGTCCTCCGGTATGTAAAAACAGCACTTTTTTACTGCGAATCTGTTTTTTCTCCAGAAAATTCACCATACCACGGAAGGCCTTGGCAGTATAAACGGGATCCAGCAGAATGGCTTCCTCCCTGGCCACCCGGGAAACTGTCTCGATAAGATTATCCTCAATGATACCATAACCAGCACCAATGTAATCATCGAGCAAAATCAAATCCTGATAGATTAATTCTGCAGGAAGATTATGATGCTGACAATAATCTTTCAGGCATTCTTTTATCTCCTGCTCCCCCTGCTGACGGGTGGGTTCCACACTTATGCCGATTATCGCTTCAGCACAGCGGTGGAGATAGTTGCCAATAAGCAATCCAGCCTGGGTGGTGCCGGTTCCAGTGGCCAGAAAAATATAATCAAATCTCCCCTCCGGCAGCTGGGCCTGGTGTTTGATCTCAGCGGCAGCCTCTACATACCCGTGAAGTCCGGCCCGGCCATAACCACCACCCTGAATCAGATAGGGTTTCTCTCCTCTGTTATTCAATTCCTGATAAACCTCTTCCATTTTTGCTTCCCGCTCTGACCTGCTGACAATCTCAAGATTAACATCCAGCAAATTGTAGAGAAAATAATTTCCCCGGTTTTTAATTTCCCGGGAATCATCTTCAGGCTTATTGAGCACCAGAGTGCAGTCCAGACCCTGCTGCAGGGCTGCCATGGCGGTCAGCCGGCAGTGATTGGAAAAGGTGCTGCCGCAGGTAATTAAATGGCGGGCACCATGTTTTTTTGCTTCCCCCAGAATAAACTCCAGTTTGCGGGCCTTATTACCACCCGGTTCGGGACCAGCCAGATCATCTCTTTTGATATAAATCTGGTTATGATTAAGCTCTGAGATCTTCTCTAAATACTGCAGCGGAGTGGGCAGATCACAGAGCGCAACCCGGGTATACATAGTAGAACCTCCTCTTTCCAGTAAAATTCTGATAGTTTAGCTGCTTTTGCTAGTCGACTAACTCGGATACCTTTTTCATCTTATAGCGCCCATAGAGCAAAACTGTTTCCCCATCCTGAAAGTAAAACTCAACTGGCAGCTTTTTACCTCCCTGGAGAGCAAAAAATTCTATTCTCTCCTCAGCCAGACAGTCGGGAATTAAAATCTGTTCATCACCTAAAGAGCTGCTGATGTTTTTAAGCCTTAAATAATCACCCTGCCGGGAAATTTCCAGACTGTAATTACCCTGATAGGCCTGATAAATACCGGTCAGTTTTTCCAGTCTGGTTTCACTCTGCCTGAAATCCAGCCGGTCTGGATCTTCCTCAAGCAGCAGAGCCAGGATATAGCTGGAAAGTTGACTCAAAGGATAACCACTGCCGTTAGCCAGCAGAACCAGCCCCAAATCCTTTTCAGGAATAAAATTAAGCTGAGCGGTTGCCACCAGTACACTGCCGCCGTGGCCAATTTTCCTGTATCCGAAAAAATCCTCCTCAATGCTGAGCCCCAGACCATAATAAACGGGATGGTTGTCCAGAGAATAATCAGCTTTTACACTTTTCTGATTGTTATTTTCCTGATACAGCTGAAGGGAAGGAGTATTGACTCTGGGTTTCATCATCTCGGTTAAAGAATCTGAAGTAATAATCTCATTATCCTCTTTTTTAAGAAATAGTTTTAAATATTTCAGCATATCCTCGACATTGCTGATAATCCCTCCATCGCTGGTTATGCTGCCGTAAAGGTAAGACTGAGGAATTCGCTCATCTTCAGCTACCAGATAGGGACGGGCAGCATCTTTATCGGCTTCAACATTTTCCCGGGAGAAAAAGGTCCGGTTCATTTCCAGGGGAGAAAAAATGTTTTCTTTGAGATATTCCTGGTAAGATATGCCGCCTGCTCTGGCAATTATACCTCCCAGCAGAACATAACCTTCATTCAAATAAAACCAGCGCTTTCCAGGTTCGGTCTCCAGCCAGTCCCGGCTTTCCCTGATAAAAGTCAGCATATCCTCGACATCACCAACGGGAACATCCTCCACCTCTTCGCCAACAGAATTTAAAATAGCAGCTTCGGCATAGGCCAGTCCCGGGATGCCGCTGGTATGAGACATCAGGTGCTGAATTTCGACTGTCCTGCCGGCCGGTTTCAGGTTAAAATCCAGATAATCACTTACCGGGTCGGAGAGTGAAAGTCTACCCTCTTCCTGCAGCTGCAGCAGAGCCAGGCAGGTAAAGGACTTGGTAATACTGCCAATCCCATAGAGAGTAGCCGGAGTGGCAGGCTGGCCCACATCCAGATCCCGGCGGCCAAAACCCCGCTGATAAATTACTTTATTGTTCTGCATAATTCCCAGGCTCAAAGCCGGCAGCCGGGAACTTTTCATTTTGTCCAGGATAAAACCTTCAATCTTCTTGATTTTTTCTTCCACAAAATAACCTCCTTGCTGGTTGTGAAATATTCTTTGAGAGTTTTCTGTTTACTGTGTTAATTCCCGCAGTTTTAAGCACTAACCCATGCGATCATAAAAGAAGGAAAACAAAAACATGATAACAAATACAACAACAAAAAATAGTGAAAACCAGAAAATCAGTAATGAGCGATAATTATGGGTAAAGGACAGGATATTTGACCAGATCTGGGTCTGGCTGGAAAAAAGAAGACCAATCCCGGCTGCCACCACTACAAAGGATAAGAAAAAAATTATCAGGGCAAAAACAATAAATCGAAGATACTCCTTCATGGTTACACCCCCTGGCGAAAAAATTGACGGATAAATTTACCTGGAGTGTCAGCTGCTTTCAGCAATAGCTTGTTTTTAGGGCATTTATTTGCCGGGAAAATAGAACTGCAACTAATATTACTGAATATTTATGGACTTTATTATTATATTTTATTATTATATATTAAACTTCAAGGAAAAAGCAGGGAATCCTGCTTTTATAATGAACTAATAATTTTAAATAATATAATTTTCTGATTATTTTTGATCGATTGCAAAATGTGGTATTATTGCGGGAAAAGGGCTTTTCACAGTGAGGCTAAATATATTTTTCTGGTAAGGTCAGAGAAAGTCTGCCTTTGTATTTGGGCTGCGAAGGTGCGTGGGGCAGAAGATTTATAAACTTGATGAAATAATCACAGTCAATTTTATTGAAAGGGAACTTAAAGATTATTTTGATTTTGGAAGGAAGCTTAAGCAGTTTAAGGAGGGCTTTAGGGAGGAATTATAGAATGAATATCGATAAAACAGAATTGAGTCCAAAATAATATACTCATCTTTCGGAAAAAATAATTAGCGGAAAGCATAAGAGTGCCAGTTACCAACACGTAGGTAAGAGCGTTCTTCAGTATTAGTCCAATCAGATACATTACCACTCATATCATATATTCCCAGCTCATTGGCTTCTTTCTCTCATACTGGCATTGTTTCTTTTTTTATCACTAAAATAACTTGCGCTCAATCCTGCATTTGCTGCCTCTGAATTACCATCATACCATCCTACTTCATTTAAATTTTTACCTCCTACATAAGTGGTTGCATTTCCAGCTTTACCACCCCTTGCTGCATATTCTCATTCAATTGTAGTTGGAAGTCTATAACTATTTTTCTCTTCATTTTCTGTTACTATAGTACTATCATCTCTATCTTCTGATATATGATAATAATTATCTAACCCGTCTGCTTCTACTTAACTTGTTACAATACTTCACTGCATTATACCAGGACACATTCTCTACTGGTCTATTATCGCTATCTCCACTTAGGTTTTCGTGATTCCCATCTGTAAAGTGTGACGGATTAAAACCCATTATTTCTTCAAATTCTGCCTGAGTTACATGTTATTTGCCTATATATAAATCATTATCCACTGTTATAGAACCAATAACTGAAGAGGTTGTACCTGCTTCTACAAGTATCATCGTACCAACAGTTATTGTATCATCATCCTTACCTTCTTATTTCAATATATATCGAATCTACATCCAGAATATTACCTTCAAAGTCCTTAAGAATTACTTTAGGACTGAACTCATCAACATCCTTTTTAAGCCAGAACCTTTTTAGTCCTGACTGCTTTTTACCCACCCATAATCTTTACCAAAAATGACACCATGGTTTTCATGTGGTCCGCTGTCAAAAAGATTATTACCGATACCTTCGTTATTAGAATTACCATAAACTTTAACTTATTTAATTCCACTTATTTCACCTCCCCATCTTTAAAAAGCAGCAGCCCGCCTGTAAATGACGGGCTGCAGATTTTTTGCCTATGATTTATTTTATTGGACCGGAATTCTGACCGGCAGCTTGCCACCTTTTAACCCGTCGGGTCCTGTAACGCTTACGTAATAGAAGAGATCTCCGCTGCCAGGTGCAATGCGCAAGCTGGCGCTATAGGTCTCGCCAGTGCCTCGAAGAGTGTACTGCCCGTCGGTGCGACGCTCATACCATGTGATCTCGCCCTCTCCTTCGCTCAAACGAGCCTGAAGATTGACCGTTTTCGAAACCGAGCTGAAGCCAGTTGGAGCTTCAATCGGCTCGACTGGCTCGATTTCCAGATAGAAGTTAGGATCAAGGATTCGAGTCGGGTCATACATTGCAATATATTTAGAGACAACGGGAGCGGCATGCATAACATTGCCATTGATTCCTGCATGATCGAAAAGACCTGCAAACCACATTTCGTCTCCGCGAACTGCGTGAACCACTTCTGAGCCCACTACATGAGCCTGACCCTCTCGCAACAGGCCTCCGCCCAGGGGGCTTAACTCGTCGGTTTCAACGTCCAGGATAGCGACGTTGTGCAGCTGATTCCATTCTTCGTCATAGATAAAGCTGCCGGTAAGAAGCAGCCGCCGTTCATCCAGCCAAGTCATCTGGTTGACATCACGGGACACGCCTCCTGTGGTGTTAGCCGGGCCCCAGGTTTTAGATTCGGCGTCGTAGCGGGCTATTCCATATGTTTCCACCGAATGGCGTGAAAGGATGTCAGGATCGCGATTAACTATGCCTAGCGTGCCGCCGGCATAAAGATTACCGTCTTTGTCCAGTGCAAGGGAAAGAATTCGGGGAAATCCCTCCTGCAGGAATCCGGAGTAGTTATATAAGCCGGGCTCATGAGTTTGTGCAGGCAACCCTGGCAGTCCATCGGGATAATGATCTACGTCTAGTTCGCTTAAATGAGTGTAGTTGCCTCGACCGACAGGACGCCAGTCGTTCGCCTCGTAGTCCCATTGAGCCACATTATAGGCCATTCGAGCATGGGTGGTTGGCACAGGTCCGTAAAAGTTAAAGGTTCCTGCTACATAGATTGCGGTTGGAGTTCTGCTGGTGTCAAGAACGATGCTGTATATGCCTTTAACAGGCCTGTTGGGATCTTCGGCCTTCAAGTCGTGGCCCATGAGATGATATTCACCATTTACATCAATACGAAGTGCTGCAGCTATGTCGAGAGGAAATTCGACATCAGGCATTTCAAGTGTCGGACCCCAGTTGCCCACCAGGTATAGATCACCTGTGCTTTCATCAAAGGCAATATCGTTGATTACCCCTGTTCCGCCACGGGCTGTGTTGCCCACAACGCTTTCCCCCTGATAGGTTCCCTCGATTTTTGACCAGGTATTATCAGCAGGGTCATAAACTCCGATGCCGCTGTGACTGCTGATAGCGCCGTAAGCGTAGAGCCTGCCCTCTATGGCTTTCACTCCTTCCGGCGGGCTCTGAATTCCCTCACCCCGGGCCCAGGCTATGGGCTCATAACCACGTTCTGGATGAAGGCTCCAGACATGCCAGCGGGTTCCCCGCTCAGCTTCCCAGCTTCCACCGAAGTAAAGGGTGTCACCGATCCAGGCTATGCCAGTTATATTAGGAGTACCGATACCGTCATTCATACCGGTAATCATGCGGGTTTCGTTCCGCTCGGGTGCGACGAATGCCCGGGACCAATGTTCCGAGCCCTCAGGCGCTCCCACAGAGGGAATATGCTCTACATACCTGGCGTTGATTTCCTCTACTGCCGGTGGGTTTTCGAGAAAGTTAATTGTCGGATTCCAGCGTGCCAGATAGTGGGACTGGGAATCGGCAGGTGCAGCGGTGCCAAAATTATCAGGGCCAATATGGTTAAAGTCTCCGGCGACATAAACATCGTAACCATTGGTAGTCAGGCGAACCTCCGGCATAACACGTGAGGAAAGGCCAGAACCAAGTGAATGCCAGGTTTCCGCTGTGGGATCATAGGCAATTACACAGTGGGCCGGATCGCCGTTCTTAAAGCCATCGTAAAATTCATTTACCCCTCTCCGCCCTCCAAAAGCCCCGGAAAAGTAGATCAGACCATCAGCGGCTTTTTCTATGCTGAATACATCTCTCCCCACTCCACCGCGGCCTGTAGGGTCAGTCCATACATTGTTTTCATGATCCCAAAGGGCTATGCCGCGCAGCGGTTCCTGTCCCTGACCCTCCGAGAAACTGCCTACTATCCATATATCGTCTCCATCAATAAGGAAATCACGGATAACCACACTGTCGAAGGCAATAAAGTCGGCAGCCCGCTGCAGAATTCCATCGGCCTTGCCGTAGGTCCCATCCCGGGGAAAATCAGCCGGGAACGGCATCCATCCCTCATCCTCACGCCAGGCGGCGAAACCGGTCGAGTAACTGGCTGTGGACATAGTATTCTCAGGATTCATTCCGTTGCCCCCCAGATAATCCCAGGTGCCTCCAATATAGACTGTGGAGGGATTGGTGGAGGTATCGACATATATCCGGCGCACACGAGGGATACTGCCTCCAGGCCCGGAGGGGATAATCTCGTAAGTCCCTGTGTTGAAGTTGAAACGGTGAAAGGCATTGCTTCGCAGGGGAAGTTGAAGAGGAGCACCAACAAAAGAACCGCCGATATAAAGATGGTTGCCCTGGGGATCATAGTCCAGGGATTGAATGGATCCACCCGGGCTTATGGTTCCATTGTATTGCACACGCCCGAGGGGACGCCACTGGTCGGGACCGGGTTCATTGGGATCGTAAATAGCCAGCGCATTCACTCCATGGTAGCGGTTGCCTCCCGGATTATCTATGCGCATGAATTCACCACCGACTACCAGCCGTCCATCGGGCAAAAAGATAAAATCATTAATAACTCCAGTCGGGCCAACACCTCCCTGGGTCGAATGAAAGAAGGCCACGACTTCATAACCATCTTCCGGCGACCAGGTCCAGAGATGCCAGGATTGGTTAGTCAGTCTGCTGCTGAAATCCCGGGCATCGATTCCTGCCTCCCAGACTCCGGCCATCCACAGTTTTCCCTCGTGCCATTTAATCCGACGCACTGACGGAGAACCTACGCCATCTGCCATCCCTGTAGCGGCCGACATCTGGGAAACCTGAGCCGGCATTGGAAACTGCCGGGACCAGTGCCCATCTCCCTCTGCGGCCAAAGCGCTCGGCATCATCATCCAGGCCAGCACCAATGTCACCATAACCACCCCTATTGCCAGCAACCAGCATGTGTAAGAACGTTTTATCTTCTCAGTCATGACTGCACCTCTTAAGATGAACCCCTCTTTTTCCCATTAATTAACCCCTCCTTTTCATAAAATGACAGTTTCTACCTTTTGACGTGTTCTTTCATAATCCTTTGACATTACCAACCTATCGACAGGTTCTTTCATAGATCTTTTGCCATTCCCTGTTAGTCAAACTCTAATTCTAGACTTGCTTCAAAGTATCCAGCGAACAAAACTATAGTTTGCTCACAAAAAAGTTTTAGTGCTCTATTTGGTTAAATAAACGCAGTAAGTGGAAACTAATTTAGAGGCTGTACTGCATAAACAATGGCTACATAACCGAGATGATCATCGGGGTAACCCTCTGCAGTTTCTGCCCATTCGAACATGAACCTGTATTCCTCTGTGCGCTTTGGGATGAAGCTTAGGAAGGGGATATCATCCCATTCATCATCATAGTCCAGAGTATTTCCGTCCGAATCCAAGATATAACCATCTAATTTTACGATTCCCGCTTCACCGATGCCGATGATCTTATGGGTGTAGAAATCATAGCACTGATGAATAGAAATGAAATTGTGTTCTGCCAAGACCAGATCGACATCAATTCGTTCGATAAGGTAATCCTGGGATATTAAATAGTCAACAACCTCTGAAGTACGAGCTAAAATTTCATTCAACCGTGTTTCAAAGGTTGGTACCCCAGCTGCTGCAGGAACAACTCCAGTCAAGATCACAGCAAACAAAGCAATCCATACCCATAAATTTTTCACAGCGATATCTCTCCTCATTCTTGTACTGGTGAACTTGATAGTTCAGTTTCGCAGCTGAAATGGGGCTTTTCCGATAAAAACTGTTGGAACCTTACGCCAACCCATCAAGTCCTGCCTGAGGTGTCTGCTCTCTTGAAGCTTCCTGGGTCACTTGTTTGGCTTCTGCTGTTGATACAAAACGATGGCTCCCCGATGCTCAAGTTCTTCAATCTGCTGGCGAGTCAGGCTTCCTTCGGCAGTGTCCAGGTTATTGAATTCCAGGTCGATAATAGTCCCACTGCCAAAACCTGGATTTGCCAGCAGTGGTGAAATATCCTGGATGTTGTTGTGGCTTAGAAACAGCTTTCGTAGTGTCGTTAAGTGACCTATAGAGGCCACAGACGAGACCTTGTTAAAAGCAAGATCCAACAGTTCCAAGTTCTCTAAGGCAGCCAAGGGCTTGATATCAGATATATAATTATAACGCAACCGCAGCTCCTTCAATCCCGTAATATGAGTCAGTGGTGAAATATCATTCAGATTAGAACTGTCCAGACTTAGATGCTGGAGATTGCTCAGTTCGGCCAAGAAAGTGATGTCTTTCGGCTCAGCAAACGCCATAGTCAGCTGCTTAAGGCGAGTCAGATGCTGGAGACCAGAAACATTGTTGAGTAATGAGTGTCCCAAATCGAGCTGCTCTAGCTCAGTCAGCCCAGCCAATGGAGAGAAGTCTGGTGCTTGATGGTAGGGAAGCTGGAGAGATTTCAACTGTGATAGCTGGGCAATAGGGCTAAAGTTGTCTAAACCCCAGCATCCTAAAGAGAGTTCTTCCAGGACGGTCATTTGTTCAAGAAAGCTATAATCACTGATCTCAGAGTAGCCGATGGTTAGTTTTTGCAGGTTTTTCAGCTCAGCTAAGGGCTCGAGGTCTACAGCCAGTGGAGCGTCAAGATACAGATCCTGCAGATGGTGAAGGCTAGCCAGTGGTGTCAGATCTTCCACCTGACTGTAGCCAACATAAAGTGTGTGAAGATTGGTTAGCCCTGCTAGAGGCGAAAGGTCTGTGATTCCATAGCTGCCTAGGTGTAGTGATTCCAGGCTTTTGAGTGCTGTCAAAGAAGACAGATCTTTCACGCCATAACTGATAAGGACCAAATGGCGTAGAAAGGTGAGCTGTTTAATCCCTTCAATCGATTGAATTTGTTCACAATTGACAATTAGCGTAGATAGGTGCTGGACATCACTTTTCTTGATGTTAGCCGTAGGAATTTCAAGGGCCTGTCTGACCAGGGCAATCAGCACAGGATCTTCGAAGTGAAGCGTGCTGTCTCGGGTTGGTGCTGTCTCCTTATATGCTTGCACCTCAGCAATCCTTGCCGTAACTCGTTCTGGAATCTGCTGGCTGACGCCTCGAGCTTTCATCATGGTCTGATAATCCTGATAGTAGTCTTTAGCCTGGTAGTATAGGTGTAAACCCCACATAACATCAGCTAGATTAAGTTTAGCCACCAGGCGGTCGGGGTCAAGCTCAAGAACTGTCTGCAATACAGCCGCTGCTTCCACTAGCTGACCGGCTTGTTCCAAAAAGAAGCCAAAGTCGTTAAATATAACTAGGAAATCTGGCAGAGGCAGATGCTGACTGATGGGACTATCCTGGTAACATCCTCGGCTTTTTAGACAGGCACTGGATTTCCAAGTTTCAAGTTCAAAAACAAAAAGAAGTTGCTCAGCAGCCTCTTCGACTCTTCCGGCCCTATAGGCTTCTAGTGCCAGCTCATGGGCCCGCATCGCGAATGCAGCGGCCATGGCGGCAGGCTCGTAGTACTCCAATGGGTAAAAGATCATATCCAGTGCTTCCGCCGCAGAGGTCAACTTTCCATCGTCAAGTAACTGATAAACACTCTGCAGTAATTCTAGGGAGGGATCTTCTACCCACTGCTCGAGGCGCTTTACATGTTTACCGTCAAAAGTATAAGAAGCCACATGCTGCCGTGCAGTGCCGGGTTGCTCTGAATGAACAAATATTACGCCGTTATCATAGTAGGTCCATGTTTTTACGTTCAACCATTGATCAAATGGCAGCTCCCACCTTTGCACAACACCCGTATCGTCCACTGCGACCAGCTGCAAAACATAGTTTTCCTTCTCCGGGATCATGTAGACTAGAAATTCATGGGCGCCCTGGGGAAGCCACTGCTCGGGTATATCATCCAGTTCATAGCTGAACAAAAACTCGTTCCCGCTTGCAGCTGTGCTGAATAGAACCAGAAGGACCAGGCATAATAATAAACCGCATCCACCGCGTTTCATCAATATTCCTCCCCGCACCTCTCTACGTGATCTTTCAGAGACCTTTTGATATTGCCTCCCTCTCACCAGGTTTCTTCATAGCTCTTTTGACATTACATCGCAACCTTAATTGCTAGAAATATTGGCTTTACTATCTGTTAAACTCTGATATTACAGGGATTTTTAGAGTAAAAACTTGCCACCCCTCTCAGTTTAAGATATATTTAGGTTGAAAAATGACCAAAATATTACCAAAACAAAGAAAGGTGGCAAGACTTATGATCCAAATAATTAGAGCAATGTTGGATTATATAAATTTCAGGAGAGAATCAAACAATACCCATCAGCACTCATTCCTCGAAAGCTACAAAAGCAGCCTCGATATCCTCCTTGTGTGGGTGGATGTAGATGGGCTCGAAAGCTAACCCAGCCAAGAATATGTCTCCCCGAACAATGCCGGTCATCCGCATGCCCATTTCCTCGGTGCCGTAATGAAACTCTCCCGTTGCTTCGGCTTCTGCCAATCTCTGCAGAGTTTCCTCGGTGGCTTGGTTTCTGTCGAACCAAAAAAGCTCCATATCATCGCCTTCGATCTCAACCCACAGACCATCTGCTGCACCTAATTGTTCAAAGTTGTTGGGCAGCATTAACGATATTTCAAAACCTTCTGCTTCAAAATGATCAATTAACTGTGCTAAAACACCGGTTGGTCGGGCCTGCTGCCACATAATGTTACCCATAGGAACCTCAGCCAGCGGTTCAGCATCAGTCTGGAATTCATGAAGGGCCAGCGTCAGGACAGCACCAACCATGCTTTCTCCTAGCTCATGCCATTCCTGGACGTCAAATACGGACACCATGATCGGCAGTGGTACATCATTATTGATGCAGACATCCATCTTGGCGCCCAGATCACCTTCAGCATCAATGTGCACAATCGTCCCTTCCATGCCTCCGAATGTATCTGTACCGGTGACACTCATTGAAAACACCGTGCCATCTTCATCCTCATCATAGAAACCCCAGTCTTGGTCGAAAATATCGCCGTGCATGGGAAGATCAAACCAGGGCAGCCAGAGAGTGCCAAAAATAAGTTCGCCCACTTCTTCCGGGACTTCCGTCATCAGGTTCATGGCCACCTGGAAGAAGATGTCATCGGGATCTTCAGGATCTACATCAGCTGAAAAGGCAAAGGGCTCTCCCTCATCGAACTCACCGAGCATTATAATGTAAAGATATCCGTCACTCGACTCCTGAACTCGAACATCAAGCGTTCCCACACGTTCTATTCCGTCCTGCTCCCACGACATGTCATACGTCAGATGCTGGCCCGGTTGAAAGCGATAACTCCACCATTCTGCTCCCGCTACCGCAGTCGCGGCAAGAAAAAATGTTACAAGCACAAGGAGAATGACCCAGCGGTGTAATTTGACCATAAAATAACCCACCCCTTTTATGATTTTAGGATTCTCGGCTAAATAAGCCTTCTGTTTATAAGGGTTCATAACCCTTATCTTCTTTTTTCACCCCACTAGAAAAGTAATGCTTGCTTACTAACCTGCTTTTTTGTTTTTTTATACCGTCACCTCCTTAGGCCTACACCTGAAAACGACTTTCACTGCACAAGGAGTTTCGTTATCGGTTTCTGAAAGTATAAAAAAAATTATCACCAGGAGTTTAGGGGTGCTCCTGGCTAAAATTTCTTCTTTCTTTATTTTGAATAATTATTATTTTAAATAATGATTTTGATGCTACCTATTTCGACATACTTCTTGAAAGTCCTTTTTTTCCAAATTTTTTATTAAAATTGAGAATCTCAGTATTTTTAGGTATTTAAATTAGTTGTTCACATATAAAAGACTGGGGTTTTACCCCCAGCCTCTTTTTATAAAAATATTTCCTTTTCATAATAGACAATCTCGACTATTTTTAATTTCGACTATTTTTATAAAAGATACATCGCGCTGACCTATTTTTTCTTCTTGAAAGTCGTTCCTGAATTTCAAAAGAAAATATTTTAAGTTCTACAAACTTTCCTGAGAATTTGAACATAGTTTTTCTACCAGCTCAAGCCAATCCCTCGATACTCTGGGACTGGGAGGACTCAGTTTATCATGATCCACCAAATAAACCCGGTCATTTTGTACAGCAATCAGGTAAGAAAAATTCTCATAATCTTCCATATCAGGTCCTCACCTCCGACAGTGCTGTGCGTTGTTATAAAATATACCTCTGGGTCCTCATCGTTGTAAACCAGCAAAACATATTAGCACAAATCACATATATTTAAGCAAACAAAATATCCAATAACTCTAACTAAGTTTTTTATGTTCTTTTATTTAATAGCCCACTCCATTCTCTG
>Ga0207421_10006065_pt1 | contig 13284 bp, 7 predicted proteins | sample SodLakKL_010_SED_4_FD_187542 | JGI IMG/M metagenome (GOLD analysis project Ga0207421, IMG submission 187542) | Alkaline sediment microbial communities from Lake Tanatar, Kulunda Steppe, Russia - 8KL_010_SED (SPAdes) (version 2) | ecosystem: Environmental > Aquatic > Non-marine Saline and...
GGCTCGTCTGCGTTCTGCTACGGTGGCCGAGGTGGGCGAGTCATGGATTACCTGCTGGCTTAATGTCTGGGTATGGCACGAGCCGTCGGGAAAAATGAGGTGGGAGGTTGACGACTCAAAGGATATTACCGTCTGGTGCGAAAGGTTTCATTTAGGTACGAATAAAATAGACTCCGGCGAGGTCTGGCCTGAATATAAACGCGGCGATAATATATGGATAATTAAAGACTTTGACAGCCATTGGTATCCGGTGACGCCGTTCTATGACAAAGTAATTTGCCCCGGAGAGGAGCCGCAGTAGTGACAAAACCCACACCGACACCTCCGGGCAGAAGTTACCTTCCGTATGCGACTGCGCCTTTTTCGGTTTTTCGCTGGCCGCAAAGAAGAGACGGCGTTAAGACTCTTTTCGATGACTTGCTTACTTGCCCGCCTGATGAGCAGCGCGAGGAGAGAGTTCTCAGTGCCGAGTGCTGTGAAATAGACTGCGGATGCCTTCAGGATGTCCCAGATAAGATAGGACTTACACTGCACGACCTTACCGGCGGCAGGATACAGGACAGGGCCGGTGCGGTTCATTTCAAGTCGTGGCGGAGGCCGTACGGATTTTATACACAGCTTTACCCTACACGATATACTATAAACTGGGGCAATTTAAGCGACCTGCATTTATGCCTTAAACGCCGTATAAGGTATATCCGCAGGGACGGCAGGAACATCGTTGCGCCGATGTGTGCTTGGTCGGGGGTCATCAAACGGCCCGGCCTGAATATCGGAACGGCTGTTCTTCACGAGCGCTTCGTGAATAGTCAGGACATGATCACCTTTCCGGATGATTCAGCTGTTGAGGGTGCACACTATGACACATCCGGGCCTGTTTTAACCAACTGGGCTCACGAGACAGACTGGTATGACTGCGAATACGACGAGTTCAGGTTTGACCTGAATTACATATCCGCGTATGTAGAAAAACAGCGTCCCTGGGCTGACGATAATTCATGGGCGTGGTATCGAATAACTGTATATGCTTACGGCTTATGCGGCAATCCTCAGAATATGGCTGACGGCAGAGTGATATTATTTAACGGATGGGTTCAAAACGCCGTCGGCTCGGGCAAGTGCATAGAATCTTATAACATACCGAATAATTTAGTAACGCCCGATTTTACGCCGCCGCCGACGGCAACGCCAACACCTACACTGCCTCCGACTACACCGACTGAGCCGCCGCCGTGGGAAGGTGAGGACTTCTTTACCGTCTCAGCGAGTAATAATCCGAATACGAATGTATTTGGTGATTACTATAATATAGGCCGGTTTGCCGAGGTGGGTGACTATGACGGCCAGACGGACTGCTATCTTCATGAAGATGGTAATTATTTGCTCTGGCTGGCTGATGTAAATGGCACATATTATGCTATTATAAGCGAGATAAATGATTTAGGCGATGCGGACGCAGATCGTTATTATAAGTCATTAACCGAGCATGAACTTAAGCCGGGCGAGGATTGGGACGGGGAGTATAGCGGATGGGGTAACTGGACGGGAACAGTCAATGCGGTATATACCGACTCACTGCCGACGGCTACGCCGACGGAAGTACCGCCTACCGACCCGCCGACGCCGACGCCGATAGACGACTCGGACGATGATTTGTGGATTCGCAACCGTCATATGTCAACGCTGTTTGGTATATGTATCGGCCCGATAACCGGCAGCCAGCATCCGTATAAAGCGGGCATGATGATACCTTATCGCCGCCTTGCCTCTCATTTGTCGGCTCAGACTTATGTCAATTATCGATTGTGGGAGTATGCAAGAGCAAACGGCGGATACGCCAGCGTTTGGGACAGCCACGGCGACGCTCCACCGCCTTGTCATTATCTCTATACAGCAGACGGCGGCTATGACGGCCCGACACCCACGCCGAAGCCTCATAACTGTAACTGGCCTGCCTGCTGTGAGGAGGTTGAAACGCCGCCGACAACCACACCATCGCCGACGATATATCCGTCACCGACACCGCCGCCGACTTCGACACCGGGAACAGGTACGCCGGAACCGCCGACTGGAACGCCTCCGCCGTGGCCGACACTACCGCCGACGCCTACGGAAACACCAACACCTACGCCTGTGGAACCGTGCTCTCATTGTCAGGAGGACAATAAACCAACCCCAAAATACATCTATGCTACATTATCAGGTACTATAGCTCATGGAGAGTGCTGCCACCCAAGAGGTGAAAGATATGACCAAATATCAGGTGGGTACTCCGAGAAGACCTATGTGTTACAGCAGGGAGCATCTATTGATGAGGCTGAAAGACCACCGGAACTGGAAAACTATGACGGTACATGTGAGTGGGTAGGTGTCTTTACAGATACTTCGTTTGTCTGGAGGACTTATAGAGAGAAGGATAATGGGGTATGTAGTAATTTAATGCGTATAGAAGAAGATACAAAATTCATATTACGGGCAGTTCGCGACCAAAGCACTGTTAGAGTGTTTCTTATTCGGATTTATGACTGGTCTACTTTTGATTCAGACGGGAATGAGGAAAATAGTGGTACCGATGCAACCCATACAATGTGGGGGTCTTCTTGGCGGGACCATGAAGAGCCTGAAATCTCTAAGTGTATGGAGTTCGTGGGGTATTGGGGTTTTACTTGGTCACAGGAGGCGTGTGGTATTGATGATCCTGCGGTGACGATGAGTGAGCAAGAATGAGAGAGTACTGTAAAAATCATAAGTCAGGAGAGTACTGCAAGATAGTAGACATGTGCGTACCTGGGAGTTGGTGTAAAGAAGTATGCAAACGGTATAAGCTGCCGTCAAAATCCAGAATGGCGAAGAACTTTGCTAAGGCCGCTGTCAAACATGTGATAAATAAAGGTCGTAAACGTGATCCAGAGGATCAGAAAAAGATTTTAGAAATCTGTAAGAAGTGTGATAGATTCATACTTAAAGGTGGGCGGCCACGATGTAGCCACGACAGCTGTGGTTGTTATTTGAGACGTAAAGTTAAATGGTCAAGCGAGCACTGCCCGCAGGGTAAATGGTAACAGGAAAGGATAGTTACTGACAATGGGTAAAAACTATATGCAATACATGCTGCAGGGTCCTCTGATGGACCGCAGCATCCCCGAAAACACCGTTAAGCCCGGAACCCTCGGCTACCTGGCAGGAGTAGACGGCAGATTCACCGGCTCTCTCCGCCGATTCCCCGGCCTGAAGCAACTGACCAGCCTGAATACTTCCGGGGCCAAAGTCCTCTGGGCCCAGGGGGTCAGCTTCCTTCAGTCGGTAGGTTCGGACGCCCGCTACAAGGGCTTTGCGGTTCACCTGGATAACCAGCAACTTCTGCTCCACTACACCCTGGATGGGGGGGATAACTGGAGTACCTATGAGATAGCCTCTGACGTTAGCGTCAACACCGCCGTAATATCCGCCGACTCCTTCCGCAACTTTCTCTACGTAATGGCCGAAGGACACGAGCCGCTGGTGACCTGGCACAACGGAGCAGGACTGACCACCGCAGTTATGGGGCCGGGAGACTACGCAGACCCCGACAACCTACCCACTCTGACCGAAGAATCTCTGGACGATGAAGTAGAGGGGTTCTGGTTGCGCTCCGGCGGATTCTATCGGGTGTGTTATCGCCTGTATTCCAGCGAACGAGGTATCTTCACGGTGATGTCCGACCCTATCGACGTAGAGGTCCCGGACGTTCCCGAAGGATTCAACCCTGAGGAAGACACTGCTCCGGACTACTGGAGGCTGACGGTGAAAATAGGCGAAGGGATAGACACATCGGTGTGGGACAAGGTACAGATATTCCGCAGCATCGACCTGGGAGGACCCGGTGCGGGGGCCCACTTCTATCTGGACACCGAAGACGACGCGTCCGCCACCACCGCTCAGTACGACGTCGGGCGCATAATGGACACCGCACTACCCCTCCAGACTGACTATGACCCGAACCTTGATTATGCGGTGGCGGTGCCCGAGTCCGGCACCATGGCCATCCTCCAGGGAATTACGTACGTGGCCGACCCCGTTACGTCCGGGACCTTTAACGTGCAGTATTCAAGTCCCCGACAAGACAGCCCTGAGTACTTCACCACCTACAACAAGCGGGAGGGTTCAGCCACCGAAGGGAGAATCCTCCGGTTTATGCAGGCATCCGACAGTGTGTATGGCGTGGGATCCAAAACTCTCCTGAGAATCGCAAGAACCTCCCCCACCCAGGACATACAGATAGAATCGCTGCATCTGAATCGAGGAATCCTCGGGCCCTATATGGTGCACGCAGCGGGAAACGCCCTGTTCCTGTTAACCGGAATGGGATTGGTAATCTTCGACGGCAGTTCGGGGGATATGGGTCAGGTGACCGCTGCCGACCGCATCTTCAAGGATCGGTGGTCCGACCAAAGCAAAGTCTCGGCGGCCTACGACAGCCGGATGAACGCCTCCTTCTTCCTGCATCCCCAGCGACGGGAAGCCGTCCAACTGTATCACAGCAGCCACTCAGTGGGTATGCTGGAGGGGGTGGCCTTTGAGTTTGCGTGCTCCGGGGATAGTATAGATGACCCGGCGGTGACTCAGGCGTGGTTCTTCACCGACGACGGACGCATAATGACCCCCGACCCAACCAGCACCTCAGGGAATATGTACGGACTGGATGACCAGTTGAAGCTCAATTCGACCGTGACCGACACCAGCAGGGAGTACATAGCCGACAGCGAAAACACCCAGCTGCCCTCCGCAGTAGTCGGAGCAATGGTATACATGACCACTGGAGTAAATACCGGGGTGGGACGGCGAATCACCGAAGTGGATATTAACGGACACCTCCAGTTGGAGTCTGATTTTCCTGAGGAGAATCGGCTGGGGGACCGCTACGCTATAGCCCCGGTGGTGTTCAAAGCCCGCCTGTGGCGCGTATCCAGCGTCCAGACCGAAGGCGACAATGGCAGGTTCCGGCGATGGAACGTCCATTCGGTGGCCCTGAAGATGCGAAAGATCCAGGGTATGGGAGACGACAACCCCAACAATCGCTTCCGGGTGGGATTCTACCGCAATAGTGACCAGGATGACCGCATTTACTCCCCGGCCTACGTAGCCCCTGGGGAGAACCCCGCAGAGGCAATCGCAGCCGTAGCGGTGGACGGAATTGATTTGGAACCGTACATAGAGCAAATATCGTCCGGGACCTTATTCGAGTTGACAGACGCCGAGGTCGGGGTTACAATATCCACCAGCAGGACGGTAAATAATTAAGGAGTATACATTATGCCTGTAGCACGACAACCAACTGTACCGGACGATCTTTGGATGGGTCAGCCGCAACAGCATCCTCATGATCGGCTTCCTTCTCCTTCCCCAGACCCATTTCCTGGGTTGTTCCCAGATCCTACTGACCCAGATCCTACTGACCCAGACCCACGACTACGTAGGGTTCCTCCGGGATGGACGCCTCCGCCTCCTGGAAGAGGGGTTCCTCCTTCCCCAGACCCACGACTACCCGGGGCTCCTCCGGGATGGACGCCTCCTAAAGGCCCGGCTACTATGGCCCTGGAGACATGGGTGAACAGACGTACAGGTGAAACCGTTACGGTGAGTTCAGGCGGGTGGACTCCTCCTTCAGATGACTGGGTTCGTCAGGGGTACGGACAAACCCCAGACGGCCAGCCGACACAGGCGCAACAGCCGACACAGGCGCAACAGCCGACACAGGCGCAACAGCCGATTGAGGTTCAGGCCGTCCAGTCGCCCCAACCTGCTCAACCGAGGCCTCAGACGACGGCTCAGTCCACTCAGACGCAAGCTGTTCAACCGACTCAGACGGATACTTCACACATCCACCAGGCAACCGACCGAGTAGCTCAGGCGTATGCTCAAACCTTCGGGCCTCAACCGCAACAGCAACCCCGGACTCCGACGCAGACTCAGCAGGTACAACCCCAGCAGCCTGCGCTTCCGTCTCCGGGTGACCGGCTGGCGTATGAACGGGCACGGGGGGAGTTCGTGGAAGACCAGCGTCGGGATTACAGGGGAGGCGGGGTTGGGATGTCTCAGTTTCCGTCGTTTGAGGACTGGAGTGCACAACAGGCACATTCGGCGGCCCAACGTCAGCAGGAGATGGCCACCGCCGGACGACTGCAGGATGTGGGGGCTCGTGCGGCAGAAGCCGGATTAGACATCGGACAGTATCTGGCACAACTGGACCCCCGGGACCAGGCCTCAGCACTAAGGGCCGAGGGTGCGGTGACGGACTGGATGGCCGAGCGAGAATCCCTCCAGGGTCAGGCTCAGAAATGGGAGGACGCACTAAGAGCTATTGGAGGAGCCACCGAGGACCAGATAAGGAATCTGACGGGACTGGCAGAGGAGATGCGGGCCTCCAGAGACGGCAGTGCCGCAGCCTGGGACCAGGTAATCGCACAGGGAGATGAGTACGTTGAGGGCGCACGCAACCGAACGGCAGAAGTAATGGGTCAGATAGACCATCACATAGACCAGATAAACGCACTTTCCCGGCATATTGTGGACCGGACGGCGGCAGGCGATGAAGCCTTCGAGCGTCAGATGGAGGGCCTCCAGGACCATCTGGTGAAGATGGAAGACGACCTGGCGTTTGCTAAGGCTCACGACATCCAGGCGGCGGTGCAGGGTGCCCTGGGGCAGATGCGTCAGGGTGAAAACGACATACTGAGGAGGTACGGACGGGACAGTGCCGAATACCGTCAGTTCCAGCAGGCTAAACAGGCCTCCCTTGCCAGTGCCACCTCTAACATTCACGTGGGGTACGCACAGCTGCGGGATGCTCAGAATCAGAGTATCGCAAGGTCTCACGAGTTTATGGTGCAGGCCCGGGAAGCCTCACAGCAGCGAGGTGACCAGGCCATCGCTCAGGCGGCTCAGATAGGGCTGGGTGCGGCTGGACTGGCAGCGGACGTAGCCCCGCAAATGGCGATGTACGAACAGTACCACGAAAAGGCGCACCTGGAGATGATGGCTGCGGCAGCCCGAGAGTCGGCGGCTGCCGAACTACAGTTCACTGAGTCCCTGATGTCCATCGAGAGGCTCAAGACTGCCGGTATGGAAAACTTTGCCTCCTGGCTTACCGCCTCACCGGACTTCGCTATGCTGGCCTCCCCCCTCTTTAACGACTTGGCAGCCATAATCGAAGACCAGCAACGCAAGGGTGGAGCCATCTACGGCGGGTACGGCCCGGCCAGGTAGCCTGACAACAGAAAGTATATTATATTAAGGTGATATGATGCCACAGAGAACACAAAGACCAAGGGGACCCCAGGGAGCAGGGGGCGTGGTTTACGGCGGTGGAGCAGCCCAACAAGCAGGGGGTTCACCCATACAACAGGCAATAGCGGCTCGACGCCAGCAGGACGAAATGGCCCGACAAGCCGCAAGGTCAGCCGAAGTCGATGAACGGCAGCTCGCCCAGCAGCGAGAGATGGGCCGGGAGCAGATGTCCCTGCAGGAAAGAGAGCTCCAACAGAGGGGCCAGTTGGAACAGCAGCGCATCGACGCCCAGGCAGCCGCACGAGAGATGGAGGAAGAACAGCAGCAGTGGATGAGGCAGGAGGCCGACACCGCCCGCAAACACGACAAGGCAATGGCCGCCATGCAGGTGGAGGGTGAAAAAAAGATGATGGAGGCTCGTGATGGACTTGAGCGTGCTCGGATGGCTGATGAGCGTGAGTACGCCGAACAGATGCAAAAGCGGGTTACCGAAGCCGAGAACTTCAACCGCCTGATCCAGGAAATCCAGGGGGGCTTGCAGGCCAAGAAGACAGCCGGTCTGATGCGGGAAATAAATCAGCTTGGCGCAGACGTTGACCGTGTCGTAGAAAGAGCCCGGGAAATGGGAAGTCAATTCGATACCCAGAGGTCCCAGTATACGGACTTCCGTGAGGATACCCGGCGTACCCTTGAGAACTATCTGGGTAACGTCGGTCCTGCCGACGTGGACATTCTCAAAGAGAGGGGCCGCTCCGAACACCCCGGTGGAGTAGGGGTAGTCAATCAGACCGTTAATGATCTGGTCAGCCGAAACACCGAAGGGCAACTCTCCATGGTAGACCTTACCGACGACCACGGTAATCCCGACCTCAGGATAATCGGGGCGTATATCGAAGAAGGACGGATAGGAACGGGACAGCTTCTTTCCCTGTATGCCACTCTGGAAGAAGCACAGCAGTATCTTGAGCAGCGTGCCGGGGATATTAAGGTCCCGGACGATAAAAGGGGCTGGTGGGCACGAGCCAGGGGAGAACTCACGGAGGAACAGCGTATGGCCTACCTCAAGGAGAATATGCAGAACCAGGCGCGAACCCTTGATCAGGTCAGACAGAGGCTCGGACAACGTATCAGGAGCGTTTCAGACGGCAAGTACAAACCGGTGTGGAACGTTATTGCCGACAACTCTCCAATGGGTCCTGAGGAGGCCCGCAGGAAGGCCTGGCAGCGAATGGCCGAACGTCCGATGGAAGCTCTCCTGGTTAATGATGCCGACATCCGTGAATACGTAATAAATAAGATGGAGCAGATACCGGAGCACTTCCGTCAGCGTGAAGACTTCGGACCCATTCTCGAACAAATAAAATTCTCCCTGCAGACCCGAGCCCAGCAATGGAATGAATTCCTCACCGCTCAGGGACTCACCGAGGACGTCGAAGCACTCAGAGCCGGGGCCGAGGACGTCTGGGGACGGCACCACGAAATCCCCGCCCCCTCACAACTGGAAGAATAAAGGAGCACAATCATGGCAGCACCAGCATTAGCAGGATTATGGCCGGCAGCTAAAGGAGCCGCAGCCAAACTCGGTCTGACGGGAGGTGGCTGGATAGGACCGGCAGCGGTAGCCGGTGGTATGGCCAGTCCCTCCCTCATAGACCTGGCGACCGGAAGAGGTCAGGCCGAATTGGAATTGATGGCCGCTCAGATGGGCCTGCAGACCGAGGAAGCCCAGTCTCAGGCCGAAGCAATGGCAAGGGCTTACGAACAACAGATGGCTATGGCCGACGAACAGATGGACGAAGCGCGAGACATCCGAGCGGCGGACCGTGCCGAGGGACGCGAAGCCCAGCGTATGAATATGCTCATGCAACTGGCTATGATGGCCATGCAGGGCCCCGGCGGTCCGGTAGCAGGACCTATGGGAGGTGCAGGAGGTGGTGGCGGCGGAGAAATATCCCCAATGTCACTGTACTAAGGAGTAACCCATGTCACAAAAAGCAACCGAAGTAATAAAAGAAGCACTAAGAGCTCTGTTCCCTCACTTGAAGGGAGTGGCTCTGACTGCTAATGCTGAGAAGATAGCTCGCCTGGCCGAATCACCCAAGGCCGTACTGGCGGGCGGAGTCCAGGGTGGGATGATGGGCTCCCCCACAAGAGGTCCTCTCCGTACTGAGATGCCCGGGACCTTAGGCAGAAGAGAATTTATGCAGAAGGCAGGCGGAGGTAAAATGGCTCTGACTGCCGGTGCTGAGAAGTTAGCTCGCCTGGCCGAATCACCCAGTGCCAAGGGGGCGATGGGGGGATGGGGAGGCACCCTGTTGCGATACGGGCTTCCTATGTTAGGAGTTCACGCCCTGCAACAGATTATGGGCGGCCTGCAGGAAACCAGAATGATGGAGTCCCAGGCCCAGCAGATGGGCGGTATGGGGCAGCTTACGGGGGATATGGCGTTTCATCAGATGATGATGCCCACCGCTCAGGCGAGGATGGCCGGGGCACAGCACATGTTGGCTCAGAGTATGGGAATGGCGCCTCCTCCGGTTCCCGGTGAGATAACCATCGGCGGCGGCGGAGGATAATCCCCATGTCTATCATTCGGGGCAGTGACTTTCTTCGGGATGTTCCTTACTGGGACCGTGCCGACGATGAGGACGTAGCGGATTTCCCTATCAGCCTGTACGAGAGGCCCTCCATCGCACTGGCCAACCTCCTGGAGTTCAACCCCTCAGCGGCTGTACGCTCCATCTTCGCACCCATGCAACTGTCCCCTTCGGAAATGAAATCCCTGCGGCAGAAGTTTATAGACTCCGACAACCCCGTTATGAAGACGGCGGGGGACCTGGCCACCAACCCTTTTATTATGCTGTCGGTGGCTATGAGTCTGGGTCCCTGGGGCAAAGTAGCCAACCTATCTAATATGGCCCTGTTGAAAATGAAGGGCAGTAAGCACATGTCCGACATTGGAGAGACAATGGGTAAGTTGGTATCACCCCTGAATGCTTATCGGAATCTGTTTCCCCACGGGTTCTGGGAGTACATGATAGGGTCCACGGAGGCCACCAACAAATTCCTCCACAGCTTCGGAGAGAAATACACCGGCATCCTGAAGTCCTACACCGCCAAAACAGGCAAGGCACTCAGCAAACGGGACCGCGCTAAGGTCTACATGTACCTGGAGAACTACCACCGTCCGGCCAGGAAATCCCCCCTTATTCAGCATTGGGGGCACTACACCGGACAACAACCCCTGGCTCCCAACCTCCCGACACAAATGACCCCCGAGCTGCGTTCCCTGTCCGACAAACTCAGAGGGCTGAACCAGGAAGTATTGCAGTGGTTTGAGAAGGCTGACAAAACCTACCAGGGGGCGGCCTCTAAGAATATATTCCAAAAAGGATGGACCCTCGTAAAAGACGGTTACTTTCCTCGTCGCAGCGTTGAGAGTCCTATTGGAACCCTCCTCCGTCAGCACAAGAGCGACCAGGCTCCCCATATGGCCTCGAAGCTTATGTCTCAGGTGGCCCACGGTGGGCCCATTAGTCCTCACGTCAAGGCCCGCACCGGACACTCCCTGCCCCTGTGGAGGGATATCGAGAGTGCTCAGGATCTGCTGCGACCCGAAGTACGACAGGCGTTTCAACCCGGAGGAGTAATAGATCAGGCTGAATCCCGGAACATCCGCAACGCCCTCACTAAGGTGGTTCACGGCTATCAGGGGCAGATGTCCCGCATAGCAACCCAGAAAGCCAAGGGGATAGACACCAGCCGGATGGAGCAGGACGCTACTGACCGGGCCTACAAGACACTGAGGAGGTATCTGACCAGTAAGTTCGGGATTGACGCCGGGGCGTCCGACACCATATCGCACGAAATAATCCAGAGCATCCCCCAGGGGGACGCAGGCGGCCTTATCAATCAGATGGCTACGGCTATTGGACCGGCTGGCCGCTACAGTGCAGACTTCCTCGATTCCATTCCCGCCTACGTACGCAGTATGTCCACCACCTATGGGTGGTGGGGTACGGGAATGGGCCCCAAGGCCAACGCAATCGTAGAGAAGTTCGGCAGCGCCTGGCAGAAACAGCAGTACGACCCTCTCATGAAACAAATGGCCGGACTGCGCCACCCCAAGGAAGTCCATCGGTCCATCAGACTGAAGAATCGGATGGCGGCCATCCATGAGTATCTGCACTCGGACGTAGCCAGGAAGATGCTGCCGGACCGCAGTCTCAAGTGGCTCCAGGACAAATTCGACCCGACGCGAACCACCCTTTCGGATGCTTCTCTGGGGGGGTTCGTCAGTGGTCTGTTCTATACAGGTGCGTTGGGGTTTCCTAACCTCAGTCCTCCCTTCAAGAATATCCACCAGCCTATCGTCACCACCCTGCCCATGGTAGGACCGGGGGGAATGATGAAGGGACTGTCAGAGGTGTTCAACCGATTCAATCAATACTTCCACGAGGTGGCCAGGCACGGTCGGGAGGGAGCATTCGCTAAGGCCTTCCCTGAGTACCAGCAGAAGTTCGGATACGAGAAAATTACCCACGCCATGGCCGTCGGCGACATAGCCAAAGAAGGACGTCATGCAGGCCACAAGGTGGTGGGAGCCTTCGACAAGTTCAAGCAACTGATGATTTCCCCGCATGCAGCCTCCGAGAAGTTCAACCGCCTGTGGACCTTCTACAGCGGACGCTCCAAAGCCCTCTCCGAGGGAGTCAGCCCCGAACAGGCCGGAGACATCGCAACTCAGTTGGTGCGTCATACTCAGTTCCCCGGCGGAATCCTGGGTATGCCCAACCTGACCAGGGGGATGTGGGCTCCCCTCCGCCAGTTTACCCATTTTCCGCTGCGGCACTTTGAGTTCCTTCACGCTTCCCTGCGTGCGGGCGACGACCCCAGTAAAATGTCCCTGGGCGTCCTGTCCCGTGCCCTGGGCATATCAGCGGGAATGGTAATCGGAGGACGACAGTTACTGGGGTACGACCCCTCTCGCGCCATGACCGCCGAGGCGATCCCCAGTCCGGTATTCCCCGGTTCACCCTTCTACCCGTTTCCTCTGGTTCCGCCCTTTGCGTCGGCAGTGGGCGGCACAATACAGGCCCTCCACCAGGGTGACATCCGCCAGGCGGGTTCAGCTCTTGCCCTTGCGTCCCCCGGCGGCCTGGGACTGCGGAGAATGTATCAGACCTTCCACCCACGGTTTGCCGACTACGACCGACGCACCGAGGAAGGACACATCCCCCTCTATAATCAGGATGGGTCTCTTATCGGGACGTCCAGCCCCCTCCAAATGGCATTAAGGGGGTTGGGAATACCCACCGCACAAGCTACGGCGGAGCGGGATATGACCCAGTATCTGCTGCGGCAGCGGGACCAGATTCGGGCATACCGGCGGGATTACCTGGAGGCCCTTACCAACAACAATCTTGAGCGGGCCAAATCCACCAAGGAAGCCTTCTCCCGACGCTACCCCGAGTTGGGTGAACTTCAGGTCAAGGAGTCCGACGTCCGGGCGGTGCAGGACCGCAAGGAAATGTCCCGCATCCAGCGCAGCCTCCAGGGATTCAGGAAAGACGACCGGGAGTTGTTCGAGCACATCGTACACGCCGCGCGACTGAACCAGTTCGCAAGGGAACTGGACTACGACCCTTCGGCGCTCCGTCAGTTCATGACGGGGGGCCAGACCCCTCAGACCCAATTCGGTATGATGTCCCCCTCTGGAGAAGGTCCCGGACGTTTAGGCGCCGCCCAAAGAACCATGCGGCAAAGAATCCTCCCTCAGGTGGGATTCAATCGCAGACCCGGCACAATGGCCGGAGGAATGACAGGCCGCTCATTGTAATTCTTCTTTCAATATCAGGGTTTGGTGTTCGTAGTCTAACAGATCAAAATACCGCCTCACGGGTACGGCTACGTAGTGATACTCAAACTGTTCTTTAAGCTCACCGTCACGCCATAGCTCATCCCCGGGCCGGATAAGGTAGTGTTTGTCGGAGTCATAAATCAGCCCTCTCTCTAAGT
>Ga0207421_10006066_pt1 | contig 13283 bp, 8 predicted proteins | sample SodLakKL_010_SED_4_FD_187542 | JGI IMG/M metagenome (GOLD analysis project Ga0207421, IMG submission 187542) | Alkaline sediment microbial communities from Lake Tanatar, Kulunda Steppe, Russia - 8KL_010_SED (SPAdes) (version 2) | ecosystem: Environmental > Aquatic > Non-marine Saline and...
TTATGCCAACCGCTACTGGCAACGAACAGCCCAGGCAGCCTTTTTTAGCCACTAGCTATCCCCCTCTTACCTGATTTATTTTTACAAGAACGATTACACACTTTATCCCTGCAAAACTACTTAAAAACCATGACATTAATTATATATTTCCATAAAAAAAGCCTGGCGGATTATTTATGCTATAGATGATAAACCACCAAGCTTTTCTTGCATCAATTTTATAAACAACTTTACTTCCAAACCTGTTTAATACCTGTTTGACCTCAACCTCCCGCACCCTTCAACTCTTCAATTATTTTCAAGAGGATAGCATAACAAAAGCCTTTAAAGCAAGTCAACTGGCCTCTTTACTTCCAAATAACCCGTCAATAGCCGGAGCTTTTAATATGTGGCAGGCAACGACAAATTACGATTTATCCTTATCGAAGTCATCGAGGTCAAGGGTATCGATAAAATCGCGAAAAGCCCCGAGCCGCCTCATTTCTTCGTCGCTGATTTTACCGCCCTTGCCTTCAGCTTCAAGCCCTTCAGGAGTGTCAAGAATAAAGTCGTCGGTATCCTTGTCCCGGTCCAGGGAAATTCCGGCTTTATCCAGAACTGCTTCATCCACAAAGATAGGGGCATCCGCCCTTATCGCCAGAGCCAGCGCATCACTTGGCCGTGAATCAATTTCCTGCTGGCGGCCATTAACGTTTAAAACAATCTTTGCAAAGAATATATCGTTCTCAAGAGAACTTACAATTATGGAATCCACCGAAGCTCCCAATACATCTACAAGAGATTGAAGCAGGTCATGAGTCATGGGGCGGGGTACAACTTCGTTCTTTAGCTTTATCAGTATCGCCCTGGCTTCAGCCTGACCTATAAATATAGGAAGATAACGCTTGCTCATCCGCTCCCTTAGAAGTACCACATACTGGTATTCTGGCTTGCGATTCATCAATCCAATGCGCACGCTATCAATGGTAACTTCGATCATTTACAAGGCCTCCTCGCTATCTTAAAAACCACTGCCAAGAAATTCTACTCTGGCTTCAAAGTGGTGTCAAATTAATTAAAATGACACGCCTGTAAAAAATTGCTGGATAGTATATACTATATAACTTTAACCGGTTGCCGACTATTGTTATAATATTAGAACTTTACTCACCTTGAAGGAGAAGTGTTTAATGGAAAAGGCCGTCGTCTGGTTTGAGAACGTAAGCAAGGAAGATATCGCCCTGGTGGGCGGTAAGGGTGCCAATCTCGGTGAAATGACCCAGGCAAAAATCCCGGTGCCGCCCGGTTTTATCGTTACCTCTCAGGCCTATTATGATTTCCTGGAACAATCGAGTCTGTCCAGTAAAATTCAGAGCCTTCTTGCTCCACTGGATGCCAATAATTCCCGGCAGCTGCAAGAGGTCAGTAAAAATATCAAGCAGCTCATAATTAATGCTAAATTACCCGCAGAAATTTCAACTGAAATTAAAAAGTCCTACGTAAAAATGGGGCGCGGGCTGGTAGCTGTGCGGTCTTCTGCCACTGCTGAAGACCTTCCTGAAGCTTCTTTTGCCGGCCAGCAAAGTACATTTTTAAACATCGAAGGTGAAGAAAACGTCGCCCAGGCGGTCCAGAACTGCTGGGCCTCACTTTTTGAATCCCGTGCCATCTACTACCGCGAGCAACAGGGCTATGAACATCTGAAAGTCGGCATCGCAGTACCGGTGCAAAGAATGGTCAATTCCCAGACCTCGGGTGTCATGTTTACCGTTGAACCGGTTACCAGTGACACCCAAAAAATTGTAATTGAAGCCATATACGGGCTGGGCGAAGGCCTTGTATCCGGTGAAGTAACGCCGGACCTTTATATAGTCGACAAGGATAAAATAAAGATAAGCAACAAAAAGATCAGCCGCCAGGAGCAACAATTAACACGAAACCCCGCCTCCGGTGAAAAGGAACCAAACATCTGGCTGCAGCTACCTTCAAGGATCCAAAAACAGCAAAAGCTTACCGACCAGGAAATAATACAACTGGCTGAAATGGGCAAAAAGATAGAAGAGCATTACCAGCAGCCCCAGGATATAGAATGGGCCAGGGAAAACCATACTTTCTACATTGTACAGTCCCGTCCGGTAACCGCACTTAAGGAGGGTATGCAGGAAGAAGCGGAAATTGATGCGCCTATACTCTTGACCGGCGATCCTGCCAGCCCCGGCCTGGCTTCAGGTCCAGTTAAAATCATCTTCGACCCCACCCAGATCGACCAGGTTGCATCCGGTGATATTTTAGTAGCCGATATGACTACTCCCGATTTTGTTCCGGCCATGAAAAGGGCTTCTGCCATAGTAACAGACCGTGGCGGACGTACAGCCCATGCCGCCATAGTCAGCCGCGAGCTGGGTATACCCTGTGTTGTAGGCGCCAGCCAGGCAACTGCAAAGCTTGCCAACGACCAGATTATTACGGTTGATGGAAGCCATGGAAAGATTTATGAAGGCAAAATCACCAGAGACTCAGCTTCAACTTTTGCCGCCAACATATTACGGGAATCCATTGAAACAAAGACTAAAGTTTATGTAAACCTTGCTCAACCGGAACTGGCTGAAATGGTAGCCGCCAGAAATGTCGACGGTGTTGGGTTGCTCCGCGCTGAATTTATGATTGCCCAGATTGGCGAGCATCCCAAGTATATGATTAAACACAAACGCAGTGAAAAATTTATACAAAAGCTTTACAAAAATATTCACGCTTTTGCCAAGGCATTCCACCCCCGACCTGTGGTGTACCGCACTACCGATTTTAAAACCAACGAATACCGCGACCTTTTCGGCGGCCGGGAATTTGAAACAGTCGAAGAAAACCCGATGCTCGGCTACCGGGGCGCTTCGCGTTATATAACCGACATTGAATCCTTCAGGCTCGAAATAGAGGCCATCAAACGGGTCAGGCAGGACTTTCCAAACCTGTGGGTAATGATTCCGTTTGTAAGAACGGTAGAAGAATTTACAGCTACCAGAGAACTGCTTGAGTCAGAAGGCTTGAAACGTTCCAAAGATTTCAAATTGTGGATGATGGTCGAAGTTCCCTCCAACATATTCCTGATAGAAAAATTCCTCGAGGCAGGTGTTGACGGAATCTCTATCGGAAGCAACGACCTGACGCAACTTATTCTGGGCATCGACAGGGATTCAAGCAAGCTCGCCAAAACCTTCGATGAGCGCAACGAGGCCGTGCTCATGGCCCTGGAACGCGCTATCACTGTTGCTTCAAAAATGGGGGTCACCTCTTCCATCTGCGGCCAGGCACCTTCAGTCTATCCGGAACTCACTGAAAAACTGGTGAGGTGGGGAATTACATCGGTATCGGTAAGCCCGGATATGATTGGCACAACCAGGGAGATAATAGCCAGGGCTGAAGCAAAATTGAATGAGTAATGGCCATCAAGCCGGATATACGTAAACGCACTGAAGAAAGAGAGGAGGCGTTTCTTTCACCTTATGCTGTGAACAGCTGTTCAAGCCGGGGCCGCATTCATTACGAGAAGCCCTGCAGCATAAGAACTGAATTCCAGCGTGATAGAGACCGGATTATTCACTGTAAAGCGTTTCGTCGGTTAAAGCACAAGACCCAGGTGTTCATCGCTCCAACCGGTGACCATTTCGTTACCCGGCTTACGCACACACTTGAAGTAACACAAATAGCACGCACCATAACCAGGGCCCTGGGCCTCAATGAAGATCTGGCCGAAGCTATAAGCCTGGGGCACGATCTGGGCCATACACCTTTTGGTCACATGGGCGAGAGTACACTCAACCAACTTTACCATGAGGGCTTCAGGCACAATACGCATAGTTTACGGGTGGTTGACAGGCTGGAGAGGGGAGGCAGGGGTTTAAACCTTACCTGGGAAGTAAGAGATGGCATTATAAATCACTCCAAGTCAATGGAGGAAATTCTGGGCAGAGAATGGGGGCAAACCGGCAGCTTTGAAGCTGATGTGGTCAAAATTTCAGACCTGGTAGCCTACATAAATCATGATATAGACGATGCGATTCGTGCCGGTATAATCACTATCGAAAGCCTGCCCGAATCCGCCAGGCAGGTTCTGGGTGACAACCACAGCAAACGGGTAAGTAGTATGGTAACAGATATTATCGCATACTCCTGGCCGGTATCCGGAGAAACAACTTCGACCAGCGGCTCGATAGGCATGAGCCCTTCGATGAAAGGCGCTGCGGAGCAACTCAGGGAATTTCTATTTGACCGGGTTTATATAGTCCAGCACAACCTGAACGAAGCCGAAAACGCCAGGCAGTTCATAGTTGGACTTTATAATTACTTTTGCAAACATCCGGAGGAACTGCCTGATGATTATCAACTGGAAAATGGACAGGTAGAAAGAGCGGTTGTGGATTATATTGCCGGAATGACCGACCAGTATGCCGCCGGGCTATACGAGAAAATATTTCTGTAGAAACCCGGTTTATGTAAACCTTATTAATATAGTATAATGATTATATAGCATGGAAGCAATAGAGGAAATCAAACAGCGGCTGGACATCGTTGAGGTTGCCGGTCAGTATACGCGCCTCGTCAAATCAGGTAAAAACTTTAAAGGCATCTGCCCTTTTCACCAGGAAAAACATGGTTCATTTTTTGTTTTTCCAGATAAGCAAAGATGGCATTGTTTCGGTGCTTGCTCGACCGGTGGCGACATCTTTTCACTGGTTATGAAAAAGGAAGGGTTGGGTTTTAACGAAGCACTGAGAACCCTTGCATCAAAAGCCGGGGTTAACTTGCCTGAGCGCAGTCGCGAAAAAGAACTGAGGCAAAAGCACGAACGTCTGCATGAAGCCAGCAGACTGGCCAGGGACTATTACTACGAGGTTTTAAAAAGTGCAAGAGAAGCAGAAAAAGCTCGTAATTATGTAAAGTCTCGAGGCCTTAACGCCACCTCGCTTACAGATTTCAAAATCGGTTACAGCCTGCCCGGAAAGCAAAACTTAAAAAACCACCTTACCGAAAGAGGCTTTACCGATAAGGAACTGCTGGAGGCGGGGCTTATTATTGAAACCGAGAGCGGGCTGATTGACCGTTTCCGTAACCGGCTCATGTTTCCTATACATGACTACCGGGGCCGCCCTGCAGGATTTGGCGGGCGAGAAATGGACGGGAATCAACCCAAATATTTAAACTCGCCTGAAACGCCCATTTTCAACAAAAGCAACATTATATATGGTTTTGACCTTGCCCGGGAAGAAATCAGAAAAAAAGACCAGGTGATAATGGTTGAAGGCTACATGGATGCGATAATTGCCCGTCAATTCGGTTTTTACAATACTGTGGCCGTAATGGGCACTTCTATCAGCAACAAACAAATTGATATGATCAAAAAAGCAACCACAAACATAATCCTTGCAATGGATGCAGATGAAGCCGGGGAGAAGGCCATGCTGAGGGTTATAGAATATGAAAACCACCTGGAAAATGAAATTAAAGTAGCCATCATGCCACCGGGGCGCGACCCTGACGAAGTAATACAAAATAACCCCGGAGAGTGGCAGGCATTGGTCGAAAATGCCGACCCCCTCTGTGACTTTGCATTTTCCAAATCTTCCAGTGAGGTGGACCTGACCACTGCTGCAGGAAAACAAACGCTGGTTGGAAAATTGCTCCCGGTAATAGCACAAATGAATAGCCTGGTGCGCCAGGCGCATTATTTGCAAAAACTGTCAAAGATGGTTAATGTACCGGAAGCAAAGCTGGAATCCAGCCTCAGGGAATTTAAAACCCGACAGGAGGTTCGCTCCTATACTTCCGGGAAGAACCAAAAAATCTCTACAGAAAAAGTTTTTGCAAGCCCCAGAGAGGAGTATTGCCTGGCAATGCTTATTCAAAACCCAGAATTAATTGAAAAAGCCCGGGGGCTGGAGGGTAAATATTTTAAAAACAGCGAAAACGCCGAGATATTCAGATTAATTCGAGCCGGCAATGATATTGAATCCATGAGACAGAAGCTGGACGGGGCTGTCGCAGAACACATGGAAAAACTGGCCACGCGACCAATTTCACCTGAAGGACTCGAGTCAAAAATAGCAGAGTGCATATTACTGCTCGAAGAAAACCACTTGAGGTCAATATTGCAAAACCACGAGCATGTTTTAAGCTCACCGGAGCTAACAGACAACGAAAAAGAGGCGGTGCTTAAGGAGAGTATGCTTATCAGCCAGCAACTTAAGGAATTATTTTCAAAAAAAAGAAGTGGAATTCACCAGATGAGAAGGGAGAAGGCTAATTATGACGCTGGATAAAAATAATAAAGAAGACAACTCGAAGATTAGAGATGAAATTACAGCCCCTCAAGCAGAGGAGGAACAGGAAGACGGGCCTTCTGATGAAGATTTGCCCTCCGATGATAGCCTGGCCGAGGATGAACTGAGCCCGGATGAAGAAATTGAAGAAACAACCGAGCCCGGTGAAGCTGAACTAGTAATACCCCTGGAACAAATTGAAGAGCACGGGGTCGTAGATGATCCTGTACGTATGTACCTGCATGAGATAGGCAGAGTGACCCTGCTCAGTGCTGATGATGAGAAAGTACTGGCCAAGAAAATGGAAGCCGGTAAACGCCTGCGAGAAATTCGGGAAAGCTATATCGACACGTACGGAACACCTCCAAAACCAATTCAACAGGTTTTACATATGCTGATTGGCCTTGGCAGAGCCCGCTCCACCCTGAAGCTTTTCCGCCAGGAGCTCGGTCTGGAAGAAACTGAATATTTTAAACAAGCCGTATCTGAACCAGCGGTACAGGAGAACCTGATTGATGAAATAGATCAGAAATTTACTCAATCCATCGCTTCTAAAACTGAAAAAAGCCCGGCAGAAATAGAACAGCAGCTTATAAATATTTCACTTAATATAAGGCTGTTGCCGGCTGAAGTCTTAAGAGCCATTCCCGATTATACTACCCTCGATCAGGTTGAAAGTCTGGCTGAAAATCAGGAATTTATTGACTCTATCATCGTAAATGAACAACAGCTGGCCCGGTACCTGAAAAACATCGAACTTGAAGCGGAGCGAGCGGAGAAACACCTTACCGAAGCCAACCTGAGGCTGGTGGTCAGTGTTGCCAAGAAACATATCGGCCGCGGGATGCCCCTGCTTGATTTGCTGCAGGAAGGCAATATCGGGCTTATCCGGGCGGTTGAAAAGTTCGATTATCACCGCGGTTACAAGTTTTCCACATATGCTACCTGGTGGATTCGCCAGGCTATCACCCGTGCAATTGCCGATCAGGCACGCACCATCCGCATCCCCGTGCATATGGTAGAAACTATCCACAAACTATTATCTGTGAGCCGGCAACTGTCACAGGAGTACGGTCGTGAGCCAACACCCAAAGAAATCGGCGCCGAAATGGAATTGCCTCCGGATAAAGTCAGGGAGATTATCAAGGTTTCGCAGTTACCCGTATCTCTTGAAGCGCCTATTGGCGAAGAGGAAGACAGCCATCTGGGAGACTTCATTGAAGATCAAAATATCGTACCACCACCGGACGCGGCTTCACGCCAGCTTCTAAAGGAGCAAATTGGTGAGGTTCTCTCCAGTCTGACTCACCGTGAGCGCAGAGTTCTGCAATTAAGATTTGGCCTTGAGGATGGGCGCTCAAGAACTCTTGAGGAAGTTGGTAAAGAATTCAACGTTACCCGTGAAAGAATTCGCCAGATTGAAGCAAAGGCTCTAAGAAAATTGCGCCACCCCAGCCGCTCAAGAAAGCTTAAAGATTATCTTGAATAAACCCGATTTAACCTGAAATTGCAGGGCTTGATCATTTGTGCCGCAAGCACAAATCAGTGCTTGCAGTTGTAGCGGATATTTATGTTAAGCTAATCCAGCAATTAGCGCAGCCGGGCCATACGCACTAAAGCCCGAGGTCGCTCGATATGCCCTTCATGGCATCAAGGCCCAGCTGGATAAACTCGTCCAGTTCGATACCCAGGTCCCGGCAGGTTTCAATCTGTTCCCGGTTCACTCCGGCGGCAAAGCCTTTTTCACGGTATTTTTTCTTGATAGATTTAAGCTCTACGCTGCCAATTTTTTTGTCCGGGCGCACCAGGGCTGTGGTTGTGATGAGCCCGGTAAGCGCATCGGCGCAATACAGGGCTTTGTCAAGATTGGTTTCAGGTGAAACACCGTGAGCTTCATTGTGCCTCAATACAGCATTGGCAACCTCTTCACCAACCCCCATATCCCTTACCAGATCGGCACCCAATTTAGAATGAATATTCATATCTGCCTGGCAAAGATCCATATCAATATCATGCAGTAAACCGGTAAGGCCCCAAAGTTCCTCATCCTCGCCCAGCCTTATGGCAAGGGAACGCATCACAGCTTCTGTTGCCAGCATGTGTTTTATCAGGTTCTTGTTTTCCACATTGGCCATAACTGAATCCAGCGCTTCTTCTCTGTTTATCATTCCAGCCTCCTTTGCATATATTATGTCATCCCAGCGGCATCAACGGGACTTCCAATTTTGGTTTTCAAATATTTTCCGGTAATTGAACTGAGATTATCGGCAATTTGTTCCGGTGTACCAGAGGCAACGAGCTCGCCGCCCATGTCTCCGGCTCCAGGCCCGAGATCAACAACCCAATCAGCGTTTTTGATTACATCCATATGGTGCTCGATGATTAAAACAGTATTACCAGATTCGACCAGTCTCTGTAAAACCCTGAGCAGCGCAGCAATATCCTCGAACGCAAGCCCGGTCGTTGGTTCATCCAGTATATAAATGGTACGGCCTGTTGATCTTTTAGCCAGTTCTGTGGCCAGTTTCACACGTTGCGCCTCCCCACCGGATAGAGTAGTAGCCGGTTGGCCCATGCGTATATAACCCAGCCCTACATCCCTCAAAGTGGCCAGCCGGTTGTTTATCCTGGGAAAGTTTTTAAAAAAATCCAGGGCTTCTTCAACAGTCATGTCCAAAATTTCAGCAATGTTTTTGCCTTTAAAGTTCACCTCGAGCGCTTCCCGATTGTACCGTTGCCCCTGGCAAACTTCGCAGGGCACGGTTACATCAGGCAAAAACTGCATTTCAATGCGTGTATAACCATCACCCCGACAGGCTTCACACCTGCCACCGCGAACGTTAAAGGAAAAGCGTCCCGGGCCATATCCTTTCACCTTTGCCCCCGGCGAAGATGCGAACAATTCCCGAATGGGGGTAAAAGTACCCGTATATGTAGCCGGGTTGCTACGCGGTGTCCTGCCAATAGGAGACTGGTCTATATTGATAACTTTGTCTATATATTCAAGGCCTTCTACCTTTTCACACCTGCCGGGCTTCTCACGCGCCCGAAACAGTTGCTGTGCCAGCTTTTTATAAAGCACCTCGTTAACGAGGGTGCTTTTACCGGAACCGGATACTCCGGTTACGCATACAAAACAGCCAAGCGGAAAGGAAGCATCAACATTTTTCAAATTATTTTCACTGGCGCCGGTTACTTTAACCCATTTACCATTACCCGATCTCCGCGCCTCTGGAGCAGAAATACGCTTGGTCCCACTCAGATATTTTCCGGTGAGAGAACGCGAAACGTTCATTATTTCTTCCAGCGTCCCACTGGCTACTACTTCTCCACCATGCTCACCGGCGCCGGGCCCCATATCAATTATATAATCGGCAGCGCGCATCATAGCTTCATCATGCTCCACAACCAGTATGGTATTACCCAGCTCCCTCAGGCGCATCAAAGTGGCTATAAGGCGTGCATCATCAGCTGGATGCAATCCGACTGTAGGCTCATCGCATACATATAACACCCCCATCAATCCGCTGCCTATCTGTGTTGCCAGCCTTATACGCTGTGCCTCACCACCGGAAAGAGTGGATGAAACCCGGTCGAGGCTTAGATAATCCAGGCCAACATTTTTCAAAAAACTCAACCTGGAATCAATCTCCTTTAATATCTCTCCTGCAATTGCCTGCTCTCGAGAGCTCAGTAAAGTATTATCACCCTGAAGCATTTTTATCCAGTTATGCGAATGGCTTACAGACATTGCCGTTACATCCACGATATTATGCGGCCCAATTTTTATAGCCAGGGCTTCCGGTTTTAACCTCTTGCCGGAGCATTCAGGGCATGGCAGGCTTACCATATAACGCTCAATATACTGTCGTGACTGCTCAGATTCTGTATCCCTGTAGAGCCTCATCAACCTTGGGACAACTCCCTCAAAACCATTATAATTATGACGAATCCGGCCATACCTATTACGGTATGACTGAAGTTGACCACCTTCCCCGTACAATATCAAATCCATCTGCCTGTCATTCAAGCTCTTTACCGGCTCCTGTTCCGAAAAACCGTACCGCTGCGCCAGGTCGGAAAGCTGGGGTAAATACCATGTCTGAAACTGATAGGGCTGTATGGCTCCGCCTGTCAACGAAAGCTCTTTATCAGGAATAACCAGATCAGGGTCTATTTCCCGCCTTGAACCAAGCCCGGTGCAAACAGGACAGGCACCATGAGGGCTGTTAAAACTAAAGGTTCGGGGTTCAATCTCTCCCAGGCTAAACCCGCATTTAATACAGCTGTAGTGCTCGGAAAATATCATTTCCTGCCCGTCAGCAATCGCTACCTGAACGACCCCTCCCCCCAACTTTAGCGCCGTTTCCACCGAGCCTGCCATCCGGCTCAAGCTGCTATCAGGCCCGATAATCAAACGGTCAACAACAACTTCGATATCATGTTTTTTGTTCTTATCCAGCTTAATATCTTCCGAAAGGCTGATTATCTCCTTATCCACCCTTACCCGTGCATAGCCACTGCGCCGTAAATCGGCAAACAGCTGCTGGTACTCCCCCTTTCTGCCCCTGACAATCGGCGACATCAACTGAACGCGGGTGCCGTTTTTCAGCTTTAAGATAGAATCAACAATCTGCTCGACAGTCTGTGCGGCAATTTCAACACCGCACCGGGGGCAATGCGGATGGCCTGTGCGGGCAAACAGCAGGCGCAGGTAGTCATATATTTCGGTAACTGTACCAACCGTAGAGCGTGGATTATGACTTACTCCTTTCTGGTCTATGGATATAGCGGGGCTCAAACCTTCGATATAGTCCACATCCGGCTTTTCCATGCGGCCCAAAAACTGCCGCGCATAAGCTGAAAGGGATTCCATATAGCGCCGCTGGCCTTCAGCATATATGGTATCGAAAGCCAGGGAGCTTTTTCCTGAGCCGGAAACGCCTGTTATCACGACCAGTTTGTCTCGCGGGATGGTTATATCCAGGTTTTTCAGGTTGTGTTCACGAGCACCCTTTACAAAGATATGATTTTCAGTCAACAATGTTCACCTCAGTCAATTTTATTTTACCCCAGCTCTTAACTATTAACAAACAAGAACCGTATCTACCCGGTGACTGGCACTCACAAAATATTGAATAGCCATATATAACTGCTTAAGTTATAATGGCAGGAGAAAAATGACATCAATCAAAAGTGTTAAAAACCAGGCCGGGCTTCTACTCAAAAACCGTGAAAGGGAACTTGAAGAACTCTGTTTAAAAATTCATTCAAGCCCGGAAGCAGGCCTTGACGAGCATAAAGCATCATCCTGGTTGTGCAACTTTCTGAAACAAAACGGCTTTGCCGTAAAACATGGCATCGGGGAACTGCCAACAGCATTTACAGCCTGCTATGGAAAAGGCAAACCAAGAATTGCACTGCTGGCTGAATATGACGCGCTTCCCGAACTGGGGCATGCCTGCGGCCACAACATAATCGGGGTTGCTGCCGCTGGTGCTGCAATAGCTTCAACAGCTTCCGTGGATTGTTATGGCGGTACAGTAATGGTCATCGGTTCTCCTTCTGAAGAGTTCCACAGCGGCAAGGAACTGCTTATTCGTGAAGGCATATTTGAAGAGGTCGATGCAGCGTTGATGGTGCACCCTGGCGACCGTAATATAACCGCCATCAGGACCCTGGCATGCATCACTCTCAATGTCGAATTCAACGGCCGCCAGGCACATGCATCCGCCAATCCTGAAGAGGGCGTCAACGCCCTCGATGCCATGCTCTTGAGTTTTAATGCCATAAATTCCCTGAGGCAGCACATACTGGATTCCGCCCGTATACACGGCATAATCACAAACGGCGGCCAGGCCCCCAATATAGTTCCGGGTTATTCCGCAGGCATGTTCATGGCCAGAGCCCGGGACACCGGTTACCTGGAAACCCTTAAAGCCAAAATGATTGATTGTTTTAAAGGCGCCGCGTTGTCGACCGGGGCAACTTTAAAATACCGCTGGGCAGATGCTTACTGCAAACCGATGAAAAACAACCCCACCCTCTCAACGCTATTCAGGGAAAACATGTCTTCTACAGGCAGATTTATGGATGCAGATATTAAAAACTTCGCATCCACCGATATGGGTAATGTCAGCCAGATAATCCCTGCGATACACCCCATTATCGCTATCGCACCAGAAGGTACTTCTCTGCATACTGCCGACTTTTCAAAAGCTGCGGCTTCCGGGCAGGGCATAAAAGGCATGCTTGACGGTGCCGCCGCTATGGCCTTTACTGTAGCCGATATTTTAGGAAATGCCGATATCTTTAAACGTATTATAGATGATTTCCAGCAGAGCAGAGAGTGATTTGATTTTTTTTCTTGGTATAGACATAGGCTCGGTAAGTACAAAGCTGGCAGTCCTTGATGCAAATAACAGGCTTTATGCACACTGCTACCTTCCCACCGCCGGTAATCCGGAAAAAGCCTTGATGCTCGGGTTGAGACAGGTTGGGACATTACTGCCAAAAAAAGCATCCGTTTCAGGCGTTGCCATTACCGGCAGCGGCCGGGTGCTGGGAGCGGAATTAATATCAGCAGACATGGTCAAAAACGAAATCACCTGTCAGGCAGCGAGTGCTCTGCATTTTGAACCCGGTACCCGGACCGTTATCGAAATAGGCGGGCAGGATTCCAAGTTGATAATCACCCGGCAAGGCCTGGTGACAGATTTTGGCATGAATACTGTGTGTGCCGCCGGAACGGGAAGTTTTCTCGACCATCAGGCATCCAGATTGGGCATAAGCTTTGAGGAAATGAACCAGCTGGCTCTGGAAAGTGAAAGCCCTGAAACCATAAACGCAACCTGTACAGTTTTTGCCGAATCAGATATGATAACCCGGCAGCAGTCCGGCTGCTCGAAAACAGACATTGTTTATGGTTTATGTAAAGCTCTCGTAGCCAACTTCCGGCGCAGTGTAGTTCAGGCCAGGCCGATTGTCCCG
>Ga0207421_10006069_pt1 | contig 13279 bp, 9 predicted proteins | sample SodLakKL_010_SED_4_FD_187542 | JGI IMG/M metagenome (GOLD analysis project Ga0207421, IMG submission 187542) | Alkaline sediment microbial communities from Lake Tanatar, Kulunda Steppe, Russia - 8KL_010_SED (SPAdes) (version 2) | ecosystem: Environmental > Aquatic > Non-marine Saline and...
GCGGATCAAGGCCCACATGGAGAACAGCCACATGTTCAGTGCCGAAGACCTCAAAGCGGAGGTCACCGACTCCCACGAACTCGCCGGCGAGTACTGGGGACTGCCGTGGCCCTGCTGGCACGAGGACCACCCCGGAACGCCGATCCTCTACCGGGACGAACGCCACCCGGAGGCGGGTGGCCACGACTTCCGACCGACGTGGGGCACCGAAGGGCCGGACGGTGAGACGCTACTGCGTGGCTCCTACGAGCCCGAGTGGTGGGACGATGAGATCGAAGGCGTCCCGCAGTATCCGCTGTATACGACCGTCTTACCCGACCCCGAGACCCCAGCGGCGAAAACGCTCCCCATCGAATACGCTCTCAGCGAGGCGCATTCGGTGTACGACGCGGCTCAAGCGCTCGCCGAGGAGGGGTACGACGTCGACCCCGACGAGTTCGCCGCGTTCGACAACCCACAGCCGGACGCACCGACCGGACGCGGACGGGCTCGAGCCTACGCGTGGAACTTGCCCGACGAAGTGCCGGTTCATCGCGAACCGGTCGAGACGCCACGGCCCGATCTGATCGACGACTATCCGAACTACGACCTGCAGGAGGACTTCTACCGGCTGGACCTCGACAACCGGGGTCACCAGGAGACGTTCCGGGATCTCGTCGACGACTTCCCGTTGATCATGACCAGCGGCCGGCAGGTCGAACACCAGGGTGGGGGCTACGAGACCCGGAACACCGTCGGGACCGCGAACCGGTCGCCGATGATGTACGCCGAGATCAATCCCCGCGTAGCCAACGAGTTCGCCCTCGAGACCGGCGACTGGGTCTGGGTCCACACCGAACCGGGCTCCATGCTCGTGCAGGCGCGGGTGACCGACCGAGTCAACGACGAGGAAGTCTTCTTGCCGTTCCACTGGGCGGGCATCTTCGAGGGTGAAACGTACACCGACCGGTACCCCGAGGGAACGGAACCGCTGGTGATCGGCGACTCCGTCAACATCGGCACCTCGGTCGGCTACGACGTCGTGACGAACATGCAGGCGACGAAGACCACGCTCTGTGGCCTCGAGCCCGCCAGCGACGACGAGATTCCAGAACTGTCCGAGAAACAGCAGGCCTACCAGCGCCAGCGCGGCCTCACGAGGTGATCATCATGAGTGGAACCCCACGAGTCATTCCCGACGTCGAAGCGTGTATCGATTGTGGCGGCTGTGAAGTCGCCTGTATGCGAACCTGGGAGCTCCCCGAGTCGAGCGACCGTATCGAAATCGTCACTCACAACGAGGGTGAGGAGGGCGGTCGGTTCAACGACGGGGAGACGAGCGTGCCGATGCCCTGTTTCCACTGTGCGGAAGCACCGTGCATCGACGTCTGCCCCACTGATGCGGTCTCGAGGGACGAAAACGGTCTCGTTCAGCTCGACGAGGACAAGTGTATCGGGTGTACGTACTGTGCCTGGGCGTGTCCGTTCGGTGCCCCACAGTTCCCCGAAGAAGGGGATTCGACCGGCGGAGCCGGCACGATGGACAAATGTACCCTCTGTGTCGACCGGCTCGAGGAGGACGACGAGCCCGCCTGTGTCTCGGAGTGTGCGACCGACGCCCTCGTCTTCGGCACGCCCGAACAAATTTCGACGGAGTTCCGCGAGAAGCGCTCGGAAGACATCTTCAGCGGCGGCCTCGATCAGGTGGTGTTTGGCGGTGACTGACCACTGTTGGCGGCTCCTCTGGGAGCGGACCGACACTCACCAGCCAGACGAGGCCTCGAGGACCGATGTGTGTACACTCTCGGGTGGCACCCATCGGGACGGCCAACGGAATCAAAGGTGATAGCGATGTCCACACAACAGACGGAACCAACGCGACGATCGTCCGGGGTTCGTGGCCGACTCTACCAGTATCGGTCGGCGATCGCTGCCGCCCTAGCCGTCGCCATCACCGTCGTCGTCCTGGTCTGGCTCGAGTCCCTCTCGGTCCCTCTGGCCGAATCACCGGTGATGCGCGAGGGGAGCGTCGGCATCGTCGGCGGCGAGATGGTCTACAACGCCTACGACGGGCTGTGGCTCGGTCTCCGGGCAGTGCTCGGGCTGTACATCGTCTTCGTGGCGATCCTCATCTCCCTGTTCGTCCTGGCGAGCTGGAAGGAGATCAGGGACGACCACGTCTCGGGGGGTGACTGACCGATGTCCACCGAAACCGAGCCAAACCCCGTCGACGGACTGGCCGATACCCCGGCCGAGTCAGCCGAGCCGGTCGAACCGACCGACAGCGACGGTCGCCTCGAGCGGTTCTCGGGAGTACAGGTCTTCGTCCACGGCGTCATCGCTCTCAGCATCTTCGTGCTGTACCTGACGGGGTTACCGATGACGTTCAACGAACACCTGGGCTGGTTGTTCAGCGTGTTCACCTACGAGAACGTCGTGCTCGTGCACGTGGCCTTCGGCGTCGTGTTGATCGCCGTGGGAACCTATTACCTGCTCTACCTGGCGCTGACGGCGATACTCGCCGGTCGACCACTCGATGCGTTCCCGACGGTCGGCGACGTTCGCGAGGCCATCGCCTACGTCAACTACCTCGTCGGAATAAGCGAGAAGCCATCCGCCGGGAAGTACACGTGGCTTCAGAAGGCCGAGATCTGGGTGCTGGCCGTCGAACTGTTCGTGCTCAGCGTGACGGGCCTGTTGCTCTGGTACCGCGGACTGTTCGCGTCTCCGGAGTTCAGGGCGGCCCTCGGCGCGAACGAAGCGGTCGCCGACGTCCTCCTCCTGATGGTACGAGACGTCCACGTCGTCGTCGCGCTGACGATGCTGATGGGGATCGCGTTCCACCTCTACATGGTGAACGTCAAAGAGCGGTTTCCGTTCAACAAGACGATGTTCTCCGGGACCGTCTCGGCGGACCGCGCCCGTCATCACTGGGCGGACTGGGCCGACGACGAACTCGGGCAGACGGCGACTGGTCACGAGTCGAGCGAAGACCAGCCGGTCCCGTCCTCGCGGTTCCTCTGGGTCACGGGGCTCTCGTTGCTCACGTTCTTCGCGCTCGTTCTCGTTGCGACGCTCTTTGCGGCGGTCCTCTCGCCGCTGCCGACCCGCGAGTATCTGATCGCGCTCCCGGCGGATCCGGTGACCCACGGTGCCGCGAGCATCGTCTTCTTCGTCGGCCTGAACGCCGCGGTCCTCCTGATCGTGGCCGCGGCGGTCGCGATCTGTTACGGCCTGATTCAACGACTTCGAGGTGAACTCTGATGACTCAAACGGATGAGACCCACGACGGCGGTGTCGAAGAGCCGGGAACCACACAATCGGAACCCGATTCGACGACGCGGTCGGCGACGGCTGCGAACGAACCGGCCGAACCGTCGGTCACCGGCGGCCTGTACGAGTTCTGTGCGACCGTACTCGCCGACCCACCGTCCAGGGAACTGGTCGAACGGCTCCGCACAGAGGGTGGACCCACACTCGAGGCGGCCCCGAACGCACGTCTCGAGACCGGATTCGACGCGCTCAGACGGTGGGCTGACGAGGTCGACGACGTGGGCGAGGCGACCCGCGAACTCGAGCGAGCGCACACCCGCCTGTTCGTCGGGCCCCGGCCGAAACTCCAGATCCACGAGTCTTACTACGCCGACGACTTCCTGGGGAGGCCGTTGGCCGTCGTCCAGGGGACCTACACGGGTCTGGGCATTGAACCAGCCGAGGACAGCCGCGAAGAGGCCGATCACGCGGCCGTCGAGCTGGCGACACTCGCCATCCTCAGCGATCGTGAACCAGCGGAGCCCGAAGCGAAGGACCTGTTCGTTCACACCCACGGCTGGTGGTTCGACGAACTCGCCGCCGACCTCGAGGAGATCGACGCCCACCCGTTCTATCGGGCTGTCGGGTCGATTGCCGCTGGCCTGGTCCAGTTCGACGCCGAACGGGCCGGCATCGATCTCGAGGAGCTCGAGTCGCCATCGTACATCGATCACGATCAGACCGCATAAGCCATGACCAGTGCTCTCACGATCGTGTGTGACGGTAACTGCTCGCTGGAACGCCAATCGGTCACGTCGGCGTTACCTGGGGAATCGATCGTCGGTTCCCGCCTCGAGCAGGTGCTTCCGACCGCACTCGAGGCAGTCAGCGACCACGAATTCGATCTGGTCGTGATCGTGACCGCCGAGGCGATCCGACGTGGCCCTGTCGAGCATCAACTGACGGCCGCCGGTGCCGACACGGTCACCTGGATCGACGCACGGCTCGGCGCCGGCTTACCGAAGGCTGAACGCGGCCGACTCGTCGCTGGCGCGGTGCATGCGCGGCTGGTCCTCGCCCGCGCCGACACGACCGGTGTGGGAGGGCAGACGGGAAGTGACGTGCCCGAACCGGGGGAGATCGTCGTCGTCGACGCCCCGGCGCTCGCCGCCGACCTCGCGACGCACGTCCCAATCACGCTGCTCACGAGCACTCCTGTCGGCAGACAACGGCCAAACGTGAGGGTGCGTGAGGGACGAGCACTCGAGATCCTCGGTGCGGAACTGACGCTACTCTTCGAGACCGAGGAAGGGGCCGACCGCCTGTATCCCGACCAACTGGTCTGGCCCGGATACGAGGGCGACGTCGACAGTGAGGCCGTGCACGACGACTCGAATGGTGTCGTCGACGCCGTGTTGCGGGTGGCCCGAGAGCGAGGCCACGAACCGGTCACCGTCGACCCCTCGACGTGCGTCGTCGGCCGAAAGGGAACGGCGGGCTGTCGAGCGTGTGCGACGGTCTGTCCCTACGACGCCGTCTCGATCGACGTCAGCGGCGATGGTCAGGTCGCCATCGACGAGCGATCCTGCACCGATTGCGGCGTCTGCTTGGGAGTTTGCCCGACCGAATCGATTGCCTCACCGCGGGCAGCACCGCTCGAGAGCCTGGCCGACGCGACGACGGCGGGGCTCGAGATCGTCGGTGGTTCTGACGACGGGCTTTCGCTTCCGATCGTCGGCCGCCACAGCACGGACGAACCACCGGTCGTCGCGTTTACCCAACACGACCTGGAGCCGACCGTCGTAAACGCGAGCGACGACATCCCGACGATCCCGATCCCCGTCACCGACGTCAGACGGATTCCGGCGTCGCTGGTGCTCTATGCGCTCGCAGCGGGCGCTGGTGGTGTCTCACTGATTGGCGATCCTGAACGTTCGACTGCCGCCCTCGAGCGGGTGGTCGACGAGGTGAAAGCGACGCTCTCGGCGCTCGCTCTCGAGCCGGCGGTGTCGTGGGTGGCGTCGACGAACCCGGCAGCCGTGAACGAAGCGTTCGAGCAGGCTCACATCGGCCGCGTACTCACCCAGACACCGGTTTCCCATTCACTGAACGACTCGGAGCCACTCCCAGGAGCGCCGGCTCAGAATGGAGGACACCCGATCAGCGCGGCAACGCTCTCGGTCCGCGCTCTCGACTCGCTGGCCAATGGCCCCACGGATGGCGTTCCTGCACCGGCTGTAGGCACCGTCACGGTCGAGGCGACCGATTGCACCCTCTGTCGTGGCTGTGATTCGATGTGTCCGACCGGCGCACTCGAGCAACCCGACGACGAAACGTTGCTGTTCGATCCGACCGTGTGTGTCGGCTGTGGTCTCTGTACTGCCTGTCCAGAGGGCGCCATAGACGTCGAAGAGACGGTGAGCGTCCCTGTGAACACTCGTGAACCGGTCGTCGAACACGAACCGGTCACGTGTACACAGTGTGGCGAGCCCTTCGGCACGAAAGCCGGCCTGGCACAGATCCACCGCACCCTCGACGGGGTCGACAACCTCGAGAACCTCGGCCTCGAGTACTGTCCGAACTGTCGGCGGCGGGGCGTCGGCGGACGAGAGACGGAACCATGATGGGAATGCACGGCCGAATCGCGTTCGTCGACCTGACCAATGAGACGGTGACGACCGAAACGATCCCCGAACGGTGGCACGAGGACTATCTGGGTGGCCGTGGACTGGGCGTTCGGCTCCTCCTCGAGGGGCAATCCGCCGGCGTCGATCCGCTCGGCCCCGACAATCAGCTGATCTTCGCGACCGGTCCACTGACCGGATTCGGGCTGCCGGGGGCAGCCCGTCACTGGGTCGGGGCGAAGTCGCCCCTCACCGGGAGTCTCGGCGAATCGTACTCCGGGGGATCGTTCGGCCACCTTCTCACCCGTTCGGGCGTCGACGCAATCGTCGTCAGCGGTCAGGCGACGGAGCCCGTCGTCCTCCGGGTGACCGACGAGAGGATCGCCCTGGAATCGGCTGGTGAGCTCTGGGGAGAGACGACCGACGTCGTCGACGACGTCCTGGCTGGCTGTCCGATGCAGTCCTGTGCCGCCATCGGGCCTGCGGGCGAAAACGAGGTGCTCCTCGCGTCGATCATCAACGACAGCGGCCACGCCGCTGGCGGACGCGGCCTCGGTGCGGTCATGGGTTCGAAGCGTCTCAAGGCGGTCGTCGTCGGCGGCAACAGTCCGCCACCCGTCGCCGATCAGGCGGCGTTCGACCGCGCTCGCGAGGCGTTCGCCAGCGGCCTCCGCGAGAACGATAAGCTGACCCAGTGGGCGGCGTTCGGAACGACCGCGGCCGTCGAAATCCTCTCCGAACAGGGGTTGCTTCCGACCGAACACTTCAGGCGGGGGCGGTTCGAGGGTGCCGAAGCGATCGGCGGCGAGGCACTCAAGGGACTCACGGTCGGCCAGCGGGGCTGTCACGGCTGTCCACTCGAGTGTAAACCCGTCGTTCAGGGCGAGTGTCACGGCACCGAACTCGACGCGGCGTCCGGTCCGGAGTACGAAACGCTGGCCTCGTTCGGCAGTCTGCTCTGTAACGACGACCTCGAGTCGATCGCGCTCGCCAATCAGCGCTGTAACCAGCTCGGGATGGACACGATCGGCGTCGGTCACGTCATCGCGACGGCGATGGAGGCGGGTCGTGCCGATTGGGGTGATGCCGACGCCATGCTCGAGTACGTCGAGGGGATCGCCACCCAATCGGGGCTCGGTGACGTACTCGCGGACGGGCCCGACGCTGCCGCCGCCGCGCTGGACACCGACGAGGCGGCCACAGTCAAGGGCGCCCCCGCCGGGATGCACGATCCACGCGGCAAGAAGGGACTCGGGCTCTCGGCGGCGACCTCACCACGGGGGGCAACACACGCCGAAGGGTTTCACGATACGCTCGTCGAACGACGGCTCCAGACCGATCTTCCCGTCGAAACCGGGCTCGCCTCGCGGTCGACGGCCCACAAACCCACCGCGGTCGTCACGTTCGAGAACGCTCGAAGTTTCATCAACTCGCTAGTTTACTGCTCACACGTCGTCGTGACTGTCGGCCCCGACCGGAATTTCCGGGCCCTGTGCAGACTCGTCGAAGCAGTCACCGGTCGTGCGTTCACGATCGGCGACGCACTCGAAATCGGCGAGCGCAACTTCACACTCGGGAAACTCGTCTCGCTTCGTGAGGGATTCTCGATCGTCGACGACCGATTGCCCAAACGGTTGCGAAAACCGCTGGCTGACGACCCCGGTGGCGTCGACCTTCCACCGGCCAGCCTCACTGTGGAGGAACTCGAGACGATGAAAGCCGCCTACTATCGCCGCCGCGGGTGGACCGCCGACGGAATCGAGCGAGCGACACTCGCCCGCCTCGGCCTGACGTCCCTCGGCGAGCGACTGGACATCGAGGTGGCTCCCAATCCACGTCGAAGGGATGCGCTTCCCGACGGCGGACGACCGTCCGATCACTGAGACGAACCTGACTCGAGGCCGATCTCTCGGCGAGATCTGTCGTCGCGTTCGGGGGACGTTGGTGTCGCCTGCGATTCCCAGCACCTGGGAGTCTGACTGTATACTAACCACCCCATCGTGCAAAACTCGCATATGGGCCAGGGTTTCACCACGAGCAACGGAGACCCCGTCCCACCCAGAGCGACGCGCGGGATCGAGGACCGAAAGGTCCGTGTCGTCCTCGAGATCGTTCGGGGCGGTCCCTGTTTGATGGACGACCTCGAGGGAGACATCGTCGACGTCGACGTTCGGCTCGGGGACGGTCGCTGTCACTGTGACGTGTCGGTCCGTGAGCCCGGCGACTCTCGGGGGGTCGTTACAAAATACGGGTCGCGACCGATTTGCGATCATTGCCCCGGCACGGTATTCAGCGAATACGGCTGTCTGCCACGGTACAAACGCGTCGGCGATGGCTGGTTCGTCATGGAGACCTGCGTGAGTGACACCGAGACAGTCGCCGAAATCGTCGGCGAAATCAGGGAGATCTGTGAACGGGTGACCGTCCGAAGTATCGTCCCGATCGAGACGCAGGCCGTCTCCGACATCTGTAACGTCGATGTCGCTGCATTGACCACCAAACAGCGACAGGCTGTCCACGCGGCCGTCGAAGCTGGCTACTACGATTCCGACTCCTCGCCGTCGCTGAGCCAGGTCGCCGAGCGACTCTCGCTCTCGAGTTCGGCGCTCTCACAGCGGCTCCGCCGGGCCGAGGCAAACGTCATGCGACAGCTCTCGGAGGGGTGTTTGGGTTCCGAGAGTGGGTCGTGTGTCTGTCGGGCGGACGAATTGGTCGATCGCCGGTGACGCTGGGTGAGGAAGGTTAAGCAGTCCAGCCGTAGAACCACCTGGGACGCTGTGTAGTTTCGGTAAGTGAACACACTGGCCTACCCAGTACAGTCCGTTCTCGAGGGCGTTCAGCGGCTCCGGTCGCGAGGCGGGGCGCTGGTGAACGATCCGTCGAGTGAACGGACCTCAACCATCGACTGCCAGCTCATATCGGTTCCCACAGTCGCCCGGGACGGCGGGCGCTGCATCGATCGTTTCCCCCGTGGCTCCTAATAGGAGCGGTGATCGCGGAGCGAACCTGTGGCACATCCACAACCGGTGCGTATAAAGTGCTGCACGATGCCATGGTGGTCCGTGACAATACTATATAAAGGCTAAATCATATCCGAGTCAGTCCTACTCCGTCCCACTCGAGAGTGAGACATGCATGACTTCAATCGATCGGCGACGGTTTCTCGTCGCAACCGGCGCTGTGGGTGTCGCATCGGTCGCGGGCTGCCTGGGTGACGATGATGACGAGGACCCGTCAGCCGACGAACCCGAACCTGGCACCGAGGACGGAACCGAATCCAAGACCGGCGACGAAACGGACGAAGGAGAGACGGAGGAGCTGCCGGATCCCACGGACACCGAGACGGCATTGATCGAACCGGCGACGCTCAACGAGTGGCACGACGCCGGGCTCGTGAACAACCACGACATGACCCATCCCCACCGCGTTGCCGTTCTCCGGATCGACGACTGGTATCCCGAAGACGGGACGATCCAGTCCTACGAGGACGGACACGTCCCCGGAGCCGTTCCGTGGGAGGGTGGCGAGCTTCACGCCGCACGGACCGAAGGACTCGGGTCGGCCGCACCGATGGTGGCACCCGGGGACGTGGTCGACGAGGTCCTGGTCAGAGCCGGGGCGTGTCCGCGAACGACGATCGTCGTTTCGGGATCCAAGCCACTTCGGGTCGCTCGCGGCTACTGGACGCTCCGGTACTGGGGCTTCCCGCGGGAACGAATCAAAGTGCTCAACGGTGGCTATCACGCCTACGGCGAGGAGTACGACCTCGAGACGGGCGCCTTCGATCCGGAGACGACTCCGGACTCGACGTTCAGCGTGCAGGCGAACGACGAACTCAACAACGACCTCCGAGTCGGGATCGCCCAGATGATCCAGCGCGTCGACAACCTCAATGCAGGCGAAAGCGACGACGTTATTCTCGAGAACCGCCAGGAAGCGGGACCCTCGGCGCCGGACGTCATGATCGAAAACGCGATCTGGGATAACCCACTCGCCGGGCACGCAGGGGACCACCACTTCGATACGTTCGAGGTGGAGGGCGCCTACTTCAAAGAACCGGACGTCGTGGAAGCCCACTACGACGAGCTCGGCGTGTCGGCTAACGATACCGTCATCACCTACTGTGGCTCCGGCTATCGAGCCGCCATCAGCTTCTTCCTGCTCGATGGGGTCCTCGGGCACGACGACGTCATGCTGTACGATGGCTCCTGGAGGCAGTGGGCCCAGTACGACGGGAACAACGACGACGAACACACACCCCCGGACGAGTGGCGCATCGACTTACACGATCGGACCGACGGGGACACCGGCGACAGCGACCTCGAGATCCTCGTCGACGAGATCCCCGAGTTGCAGTCAGCCGAGGCCAACCAGGTCGAGGGTGAAGACCTCGAGTACATGGCTGGTGGCGAGGCCGACGACGATGACGCCGACGATGACGAGGACGACTGGGCGTGTTAGCACGCTCGCAGTCGAGACGGCTCGATACGATCGACGGGAGTGAGCGACCTCGAGCGAGGAGGCAGGTGGTGCCGGCTCTGCGTTTCGGTAACAATCACCGGCTACACGTGAGTCGGCTGCGGTGGCGAAGAACCGACATCGGTTCCCAGAACCCGAGAATCGCAACGCCGTATTACGCGGTGGAACACCTACGATGACCCATGAGTCAGTCTGAGCCCTCGAGCGATCACGTGGATCAGGGGGCGAGCAGTGCCCACGACGTGGAGGATCGAACCCTCCGCGTCGTCCTCGAGATCGTTCGCGGTGGTCCCTGTTTCATGGACAATCTCGAGGGAGATATCGTCGACGTGAACGTCCGTCTCGACGACGAGCGATGCCAGTGTGACGTCTCGGTCCGGAAATCGACGCCCGAAGGGACACGGACGACGACCAAATACTCCTCGAACGACCTCTGTGATCATTGTCCGGGTACTGTGTTCTCCAAACATGGCTGTATTCCACGGTACCGCCGGGTCGGAAACGGATGGTTCGTGATGGAAACCTACGTCGGGGATACCGAGACGGTCAGCGAAATCGTCAGCGACGTGCGCGACGTCTGTGAACGAGTGACCCTCAGAAGTATCGTCGCCACCGACGGATCGAACGTCCCCGAGATCTGTGACGTCGACGTCTCGGCCTTGACGCCCAAACAGCGAGAGGCCGTACACCTCGCGACAGAAGCGGGGTACTACGATCCGGACTCGTCAGTCTCACTTGAGGAGGTTGGTGAGGGGCTGTCGATCTCGAAATCCGCGCTCTCACAGCGTTTACAGCGCGCCGAGCGGAACATTATCCGGCAACTCTCGGATACCTGTGCCTGCGCTGCGGGAGAGACTGAAAAACCCGTGCACCTGTCCGACTCCCGGTAATCGGTTGGGTTCGCTCGAGGCGGATGGCGCTCCGTTTTTCGAACGCGGTGGTCGAACCGAATACAGCGTTCCCAGTCGGGAATGCACGGCAAATCACGATCCTCGGTGAGACCAACGTGAGCGTTGCTATCGCGCAGGGTCACGTTCCCACCCCTATTTAAAACCTATTCTCATCCAGCGTCGACCCTACTCGGGAGGGGAACGTACCTGCAGGTGAGAGGTAGATCTCCATGACGAATGCATCCCAGCTGCAATGGCGAGGTCAACTCGATCACCGAGTGTGGACGGGGCCAGCGGGAGTATCGGGGGTGTCAACCCATGAGTAGCGACAGCAGCCTCGAGCTGAGCCGACGACGGCTCCTGCAGACGGGGGCTGCCGTGACTGCCGCTGCGGCGATTGGCGGCTGTCTCTCCTCGGGCGAGGAGCCAGACCCGGCGACGACGCCAACCGGCGACGAGGAGTACGCCTACGGCAATTGCTGGATGTGCCACCACGCCTGCGGCCAGGAACTGACGGTTCGCGAAGGGACGGCCGTCGACATCACCGGCGTCGACGAACACCCACGAGGGAGTGCCGGGCCCGACACGCCGGGGACCCTCTGTCCGAAGGGACAGGCCGAACTCGAGAAACTGTACGATCCCGACCGTATTACCGAACCCCACATCCGGAAAGACGGCGAACTCGAGGCCGTCGACTGGGACGAAGCGATCGAGTACACCGCCCAGCGACTCCATGAGTTCGACGACGAACACGGCGCCGAGAAGATGCTCGACGCCACGAGCTGGTCGACGACGAACTTCCACGGGTTCTTCTGGGGTAACCTCTACGGGACGCCCGAGCGCATCGGGCGCGGCCGCCACGTCTGTTTCGGCGGCCCACACCTCAGCGGCGACCTGATGGGGCTCGGTTCGAACATGCGGTTCGTCGACTACCAGCACTCCGAGTACATCATCGCCTGGGGACGCAACATCTTCGAGTCCTTCGCCGGCCAGTGGGAGCCAAAGGGCGTCCTCGAAGCCCTCGACAACGGCGCGACGCTCGTCGTCGTCGATCCCCAGCACACCCCAACCGCCCAGAAGGCGGATTACTGGCTCCCGATCGAGCCCCGAACCGATGGCGCGCTCGCGCTCGCGATGGGACACGTGATCCTCGAGGAGGGGCTCTACGACCAGACGTTCGTCGAGGAAGAGACCTACGGCTTCGAGGCGTACGAGGAAGCCGTCGCGGACAAGACCCCCGAGTGGGCCGAGGACATCACGGGCATCGACGCCGACGTCATCCGCGAGGTGGCCATCGGCTTCGCCGAGGCGGCACCGGCGGCGGGTATCGCCCTCTGGACCGGCGTCGGACAGTACGGCGAGGCACAGAAAGCCTCCCAGAACGTCTTCGCGCTCAACGGGCTGGTCGGCAACATCGACCGCCCCGGTGGATTCCGCATGTGGCAGGCACCGCCGCTCGCGAACCCCTTCCAGGTTCGGGACATCGACCTGCCGAACAACGCGGAGGGGGCGACCCCGGCGCTCCGGACGTACGACGAGTACGAGACCTACCCGTTCCGCCACACGACGGGCATTGGTCACACCGTCGTCCCCGAAATGGTCGACAACGGCCACCTCATGGGCATGTTCTGTCACTACGACAACCCGCTGACCGACGGGAGTACCCAGGCGTGGCTCGAGGCCCTCGAGACGATGGATCTCGTTATCACGATCGACGCCTACTGGAACGAGCTCACCCGGAACGCCGACGTGGTCTTCCCCGAGGCGATCCAGCTCGAGAAGGACACGCTCATCAACTACGCGCCGACCTGGAGCGCCTACCACGACCGGCGCTGGATCAGCGGCTCGAAGGCCGTCCACGAACCGCTGGGCGAGGCGCGCCCCGGCTTCGAGATCCTCGTCGACCTCGCCGAGGAGATGGGCTGGGGCGAGTTCGTCCCTTGGGAGACCGAGGCCGAGTACAACGAGGACATGCTCGCGAACATCGACTACACGTTCGAGGAAGTCGCCGAGCAGAACTTCGTCCTGCTCGAGGAGTTCGGCTACGAGCAGTGG
>Ga0207421_10006070_pt1 | contig 13279 bp, 8 predicted proteins | sample SodLakKL_010_SED_4_FD_187542 | JGI IMG/M metagenome (GOLD analysis project Ga0207421, IMG submission 187542) | Alkaline sediment microbial communities from Lake Tanatar, Kulunda Steppe, Russia - 8KL_010_SED (SPAdes) (version 2) | ecosystem: Environmental > Aquatic > Non-marine Saline and...
TTACCTAAAATTCTGAAATGAATTATAAATGAATTTAAAAAATCACAACCGAACGAAGTGAGCTCGTGAACACCTATTAAATTATATTTATGTGAACAAATAATAAATCACAAATTACTGCCGAGCGCAGCGAGACAACGAACACCAATTAAATAATAAATATGTGAGTAAATAAATATCAATTTTTCAAATACTAAATTCAAAACAGATAATTCCATTTTTTCATTTCATAGATGATATTTTTAAAAATCTGTTTTGGATATTGAATCTTTGAAAATTGGTTATTTTTTGAGTTTTGATTATTGTTATTTGTTATTTGTAAATTTCAATTTAGAAATTTAGGTGTTAGATAATTTAAAATATAATAGCAAAACCACACTATTATTTAGTATGCAAAACATTTGTCAGCCTCTATCAAATTTTTACATGCACAACCTTACATATCAACAAATCAGCATTAATAAACTAATTTTATATTAAACATACTCCCACGAGTAAAATTATTTTCGAACAGCCTGATACCATAATATAAAGAACATATTCACCACTATCACACCAATTACCCCAAAATGTATCTGATCGAAGTTAAAACCGTGATCAAGTAAAAAGCTGTAAACCACAGGCCCTAGAGCAGTGCTACCAACCATCACAAAAGAGAATAAGCTTCGTATCGTTCCAAGGCTGCGTGTACCAAATTTTTCAGCGTATAATGCTGTCATGACAGGATTTTTCATTCCTCCCGTAACACCAATCAGTAACCAATAAATAGGTGTAATTGCAGGATGAGCGCTTAATGAAAGAAGCAAAATTCCGCAACCTAAGGGAATCAATATAAAAGGGAACAATCGCCTGGCAGAAAACTTATCAACTAAAGGGCCGGCTAATAAAGAACATAATGACGAAGTAATAGCAAAGCCTATGAGACTTCCTGCCATCCATTCAGTTGACCAACCCTTGAATTCGGCAATATATGTCTGAAAAAAGAAAAGTGCTGTCTGTAAAAAACCAATTAAAAAAACTGTAGGAGCAAACAAATAAAACCATGGAGTTCGCAAAACTTCCTGCTGTTTCCAAATAGGCTCTTTCGTTTCTTTAGCTAAATTGGCTTTCTTTTCTTTCTCGTCGAGCCCCTCTTTAATCGTATCACGAGAAAAACCACGCAACAAAAACATAGATAACGGAAGCAAAACTACAACAACAAAAACAGCACTAACACCTAAAGTTTCACGCCAACCAATAATACCAATGCTAGTAGCTACCAGCACCGGTAAAGTAGCTTCACCAAGAGAAAATCCAAGAAAAGAAACGCTTAAAGCTTTACCTCTTAACTTACTAAAATAGCGCCCCATAGTAGTAGCAGCAGTATGCATGGACAACCCTTGTCCAAAAAATCGCAAGGAAAATATTCCAATAAACAATACTGTCAAATGCCATGAGAAAGCTGTAATCAAACAAGCAGCAATTATACCAAAAACTACAAATAACGTAAATCGCTTAAGTGGGACATAGTCTATCTTCTTACCTACAAAAACCAAACTAGCAGCACTCAACAAAGTAGCTACAGCATATAAGCTACTAAAAAAGCTCCTGCTTATATCAAAATATTCAATAAAGGAAGGAATATATATAGAGAGAAGAAAAGTTTGTCCAAAACTGCTGAAAAAAACCATTAAGACCCCAAAAAATATTATCTTGGGATTTGCCTTTAATAACTGTATATAATTCACGTCTTGCCTTTTTATGCATTAAAAAAACATTTGTTGTCTTTATAAAGCAAATTTCAGTACTAATTAAATTTTCCCTTGCAAAGTTATCAAAATGTGATGAAACAGCTATAATTTAATCTTTAAAACTAAGCCATAAACATTTTCACCAGAAAAAAATAAAAATTTTTTAAAATTATATGCAGGTGATAAAGGTGAATACACATCTGCTAAAGCAACAACATAGATTTTAATTATATCCAATTGTGCAGCTCCAGATATTATATGCTATACCTTTATTTAATATTTAGCAAAAACAAAAACATAAATTCAATTGTTTAAATATTAAATCCAATGCTTTTAATTAATTTTGATCAAAAAGCATTTTGTAGTTATCTTGAATTGATTAACCACACTATATAAATTATGTAAAAATGTTAATTTAAAAATATAATTTATGGAAACAAACATTGCAGAAATTTTAAAGCACGCCATAATCATGGAACATCGTGGCAAATCTTTATATAAGAAAGTTGCCGAGCAAACTGACAATAAAGAAGTCAAAAAAATCTTTGATATTATGGCAGAGGAAGAGCAAACACATATAGACTTTTTGTCAAAGCAACTTGTTAATTATAACAAGACTAAAAAATTTGACAAAAATGAATTTGGCTCCCAGGAGCACGCTGAAGAGACAGTCAACAATATATTAACCAAAGAGATCACCGAAAAGATTTCAGGTGCCGGCTTTGAATCAGCGGCTATTTCAGCTGCCATTGACATGGAAAATAAGTCTATAGAAGTGTATTCCGGGCAAGCAAAGAAAACCACAGATCCAAACGCAAAAGAACTTTTTGAGTGGCTTGCAAACTGGGAGAAAGGGCACCACAAGCTTCTTATTGAGCTTGACAAACAGCTTACCGAAAAGGTGTGGTATGATAATAACTTCTGGCCGTTTTAGAGGTAATTGTAATTCACTTTAAAAGCGTCCGGTCAAAACATTATTAATAAACTTTTCTGCTTTAGAAGCATCAATATCCATTGTTGACAGTAACGCTTGCAATTGTGTTATAATTTCGTCAGTTGAAAGAGGTTTGTCATCATCGATATAACCTTGATATTCAAGGTACTGTTCAAGTTCATCGATCTTTGTCTGTCTGAATCCAGGCACCTCTGAGTTTTTAAGTGTTTGTAGCAATTTAACAGGGTTGCCGTTAAGCTTATAAAGTTTGTCGGCAACTTTATCAATAAAGCTTTCAGACACAGCCCCCGACTGCTCTAATACCTGACGGTCAATAGGCTTCGGACGTCCAATACGGTATAACTCTACAAATCGCTCAAGAAGCTTAACCTTTTCATTGATTAGATTAAACTGATTATCATCTAAACCCTCTACTTGCCCCCCATTGTCAATAAATGATTTTAACTGACCCCAGTAAACAATGTTCTTTTTAAGACAATTATACAAGGTTTTGCTATCTTCAAACAAATACCACAAATGTATCTGTTCAGGCTCATGGAGGAGAGGGTCAAAAGCGTCTGCCCCTATTAATTTCCCATAATCCTGGTAACTCTTTCCCTCCGTTTCCGGCACCTCGAGAACAAACTTAACAAAATCAACACTATAGCCGGTTTTATCATAATCATAACCAGGGTGGTCATCTTTTTGGCCTGTCAGTGTATATATTTTATAATGAACATCGGGAATTTTATCAAGATATGTTTTCCATTTTAAGACTTCATCTTCCTGTGCAGTGAAATAAAATATCTGCCGCCCGTTTTTACTTATTTCAATCAAGGCTTCAATTATAGCTTTTGCCCGCAAATCGTCGCTGTTTGCCAGAAGCTCATCAGCCAGTACCGGCAGTTTTATTGAAGATTCAATGGTTTCAATAAATGCAAGCCGCACTGCTAATAAAAGTTGAATCCGTGTGCCGGTTGATAGTTCATTAAGGGGCTGCTCTTTATTTAACACATTGTCAAAAGCACTAAAATCTGCATCATCACTGTCATCAAGTATTAAGTCATATCTGCCGTTTGTGATCCGGTTAAGCAAATTTTTTGCATGGTCAAACACTTTTGGACGGTTCTTATCGCGGGTAAAGCTTTTTAACTTATCAACTATAATGTTCCCTGTGATTGATGAAAGATTATTTTCATAAAGCTGTTGAAGGTTGTTCAAAGCTTCATCCTTTTCTTTTAAAGCATTTTCAAGATCAGCACCTTCTTTTGCAGCTTTAACACGGGTTTCTATAGCCGTTATATTTTCCTTAACCTCATCCAATCTGCTTGCAATTTCGCTATTATCCGTGATCAGTTTTTCAGCTTCATCCGGTGTTAAGGTTTCAACTTCCATGGTATGATAAACGTATAATGAATGTGCTCTAACTTCTTTTTCCCTTTCAGCAAGCCTGACACCTGCATCATTATATTCCTGCCTTGATTTTTTATAGTTTTCAAGCTGCTCCAGTAAATTTTTAACTTCATCCTTTTGCCCGAAACTTATATCAAGCTTTTTATAAATGTTTTCAAGCTTTTGAGTGTTTTCGTCTTTTTGTATTTGATTATCTTTTATTTTCTGCTCCTGATTTGTTATTTCTTTTACTGCACCCCTGCGATTAGATTCATCGTCTTTGAGTTTTTTGAATACTGCTAATGCTTGTGTTGCATCTTCCATACTATCCAATCTATAGTCTGAAAATATAGTATTTATTCTTTGTATATTCTTTTTCCATAATTCATAATAATCATCCCTGCTTGCTTTTAATGCTTCGGCTTCATTATGGTTTTGTTGCCAATCACTTATATTCTTTAAAAACCAATACATCCCGCTGTAATTTTTTAAATTATCAGTGGGCAGCTCGGGCATTAGTTTTAATTTTTCCAGCCAACTCTCATATTGAATCTTGATATTATCCAATCTTGGTTGTAATTCTTTAAGTGCATTGTCAATTATTTCAATTCTGCGATTGATATTCTCCTGTGATTTTGCTGAAATAAGTTCTTCGTTCAACTCATCCAGTCTTTTGGCAACCTCCCCGATAGTCCATTCTGCCGGTGGTATTAACCCGGTTTTTTCAAAATCAGTTTTTCTAAGGTCACTTTCTTTTTTAGGTTTTGTTGTATAAATATAAATCGCAAGTATAGCAAATAAAACTACTGCTGCCAATCCTGCAATTAGTGAAAAATAAGTTGCAAAAGCCGTAATAATAACGGCAGCAGGCAGAGCTATCAACCATTTTTTTGAAATATCTTTTTGGGTTTTTTGTTCCTGTAGCCAATAACTTAAGGTGGTTATTGCTTTGTTAATATTGTCGCTGTCCGCCGGTTTTTCAAGTACCTGATCTTTTAGCTTTTCATACTCCGTTTTGAGATATTTCTTTTCGCTTAAAGCCTTATGTGCATCGTCAAGGAATTTGTCAAGACCGGAAACATCATCAAGTTTAAGCCCTTTAAATCCTGAAGGATCAGTCGTTTCATCAATGCTTTTAAGTGCTACAAGTTCTTTAGCCTCTGATTGCGAAATCTTGTTTACCGTTTCATGCATATCACGCTCCAGGTCAGATGCTTTTTTAATCCTTTCTTCAAGTTCGGTTATTACTTCATCATCTACTCCTGTTTCCGGTATTTTAAGTTTTGAAATAGTTATATTATTTCTTTCAATTTCCTGCTCAGCTATCCTGATGTTGTTTTTACAGCTTTCAATGTTTTTTTCAAGTTCTTCTATTTTATCATATTCTTCGCCGGTAACCTTTTCAAAAACTGATGGAAATGTTTCAAACTCTTGTTTTTTTACTTCAAACTCCAAACGGGCTTTGATATATTCAGCGGTTAGCTGATAGAATTCTTTTAAGTTTTGTGCCTTTTCAGCATTTTGTTTTTCTTCCTTTAGCTTATCAAGTTGTTGTTCATCATTTTTAAGGTCACGTTGCTTTTGTTCTGTTTCATTATAATCCTTTTCGGCTTTTTCATATTTTTTAAATTCACCAACATTTGTATTATTGATTTTATTGGAATGTTCAAGGTTTTCGCGGGCTTTGTCGAGATCAACGCCGCCAATAGATTCCTTAACTATTTTTTTGGCAAGTCCGCCTTCATCTTCTACAAACAGCTCATGCAAAGCCAGCATATACCTATTCGAGTCCTCGGCAGCCGGCAGTCCGGTTAATTCATCCTTAATGCCTTCGCGTAGTATTGTAATATTTTTTGAATCAATTTTAACATCCCAACGCTCTTTATTTATATTCAACAAACTATCAGCCTGAATACCTTGTGTTTTGTTATGCCAGATGATCTGCTGAATAAGCCGTGCAGTAGAACTTTTACCTGATGCATTTGGTCCTGCAATTATATTTATATTCGAAGTCAAATCATTATATGCAGGCAATCCTTGTGGCAATCCCGGCATCTTTCGGATAGATAGTTTTTTTATTATAAGTGGGTTTTTTTGCATTTAGAAATAAATCAATTTGTTAATACTTTAATTTAATATTTGCTAACCCTAATCAATTGTTTTGTTTAGATGAGGAATTAAAACAATCTAATCACCTTGTTGTTGCATCCTTAACTCTGCCAGTAATCTGTTACATTCTTTCATTATATATTCTTCAGCATCTTTCTCAGGTACTTTATTGAAATTTTTAACATTATGTAAAGGCTTATAAGTTCCTGCATTGGATAATTTTTTATATTTATCTTCCCATTCTTTTTTAAGTTCACTTAGAAACTGTGTATCAGTGCCATTTTGTAAAGCTAATATAGTATCTGCCAGCAAACCTTCGGGCGAGGGTTGTTTTGCCAGTTCTTCAAGATTCTCAATTGCCGGTTTTACAAAATTTTCAACTTTCCTAACCCAAATTTTTGTACCGGTATTTAACTTTTGCTCATAATCAGTCAGTGATAATGTCCATTTATCAAGCTCTTTTATTTTTGAATGAATGCCTTCCAAATGTACATCGTAAACTAAAAACTCAACATTTCCCAGCTTATCAATCATTTCGTTTGCATTATTTGATAAAGCCATTGTTGTTTTATCCCTTAATGAGATCTCATCATCTGTATTTGCAACATTTACAGAAATACTCTCATATCTGACCGGCGATAAAGGGATAGTTTTTGTTTTTATTCTACCATTATTATCAATCTCCATTAATACAGCACCATGAATTCCCGGTTCTTTTACGCTAAAAGCGTGAGGGGAGCCGGGGTAAAAAATGCACGGGTTATCTTCTTTCAACATATCTGGCTTATGGATATGTCCAAGAATCCATGCATTTACGTTTTTGTTGGCGAGATTGTCCGGATTAACAGGTGCATAAGAGCTGCTTTGGTTATAAACATCACAATGCAAAGCACCAATTGCCGGGTAATTTGGATCAATATTGATATTATTAAAACTAAAAAGCGGGTCTTCTTTGGTATGGCTTTTAGGAAATGACCAGCCAACCAGTTGTATATGGTTATTATCTTTGGAAAACATCTTCAATTCCCATGTTCCTCCGGCCCCGAGAAGATGAATATTGTCATATTTTTCATTGCCGGCAATCTGTGCAAGCACATCAAAATCATGGTTACCTGCCACCATATATACAGCAATATCTGCCTTTTTTAATTCTTCGAAACCGGCCTGCAATGGGCCAATAGCCTCAAAATAACGGTTATCCTGATCTACAATGTCGCCAACAAGAAGAAGGGCATCAACGTTTTCATCAATGCATAATTTAACAATACGTTTCCATGTATGTTTTGATGAGCTTTGTTCTGCATTTTCAGGTACACCGGATGATTTTCTTCCAAGGTGAAGATCGGATGTTGCAAGTATTTTCAATGTCATGATTGTGTTAAAAGTTTGTTTTTAGTTTTTAAAATTAATATTTTATTTTCAAAAAAAATCATAGCTGTGCCAAACTACGTCGTTGTTATATTTTTTTTAAACTTAAATTAATTATAGCCACTAAGGTACTCAAAGGCTCAAAGATCCACAAAGAGCTGAATATCTGTACATTACCCTTGGTGTTTCTTTGTGTTTTGGTGTCACTTCGACAAGATCAGTGCATGCTACGTTGCAAGATTAATTCTTAACCTGACACTAGTGAATATTCGTGTTAAATTGAAAATTGCAATAATCAGTAAAAATAATTAATTTTGTAAAGACTAGTATTTTTTTAAAACAGGTAATCATAAAATTTTTTTCCCCACAATATAAAGAAGTTAATAATGAATAAGTCTAAAAATAAAACATTACATCTTCCGATTCTTGTTGAGCAAGACGAAGATGATATTTACATTGTAAGTTGTCCTGTTTATAAAGGTTGTCATTCTTATGGTAAGACTATTGAAGAAGCCTTGTCAAATATTAAGGAAGTAATTGATATGTGCCTGGAAGAGGAAAAAGAAAAATCTTCAGATATTAATCGCTTTGTTGGCTTCAGAGAATTGCAAGTTTCCTACAAATCAGCAAAAATGTAAATATTATTCATTATGCCGCACTTGCCTGCTGTTTCCGGTAAAAATCTCATAAAATTTTTGAAATCCTTAGGTTTTACAGTTATTCGCATAAATGGCTCACATCACCGATTAAAACATCCAGATGGCAGAGTAACTACCGTTCCTGTTCACAAAAACCAGGATATCCCCAAGGGCTTGTTGCGTAAAATTATTCGGGAAGATTTGGAAATGGATTTGGATAAGTTCTTAACTAATTTAAAAAAGTGATTTTTATTGCATATCAGTTGGTATTTTTGCAATAACAAATTAAATCTGAAATACTTCAACCCAAAGCTGGAATATTGAAAACAAGGTTGATCATAATAGTATTTTTTAGTTTTATAAAAATCTCGTCTTTACCTGCCCAGGTCCCGGATAAACCAAGAGAATTTGAAATAGCAGGACATAAGACATCGGTCGCACTTGATACTTTAAGTATTATTCCGGAATCTTTTGAGATATATGGCCCGGATAGTGTTGAGCTGAATGAAGCCTTTTATTCTCTGGATGCCATTAATGCAGAGCTTGATTTGTTAGTGCCGGAATACTGGCATGATGAAGAGATATGGGGGAGTTACAAGGTTTTCCCTTACCATTTTGGAGAGCCCGTATTTTTGAAAGACACTTCCTTAATCTATCGTCCGGGTTTGGGTGAAGAAGAGATCCATCACACAGTCCCTACAAGAACAAGAGATGAAAGCATCCTGGATATAGAGGGGATTTCCAGCTCGGGTAACATAACCCGTGGAATTTCGGTTGGCAACAGGCAGGACATGGTGCTCAATTCGTCTATGAATGTCCAATTAGCAGGCATGCTTTCTGAACAGCTACATCTCAGAGCTGTGATTTCCGACCAGGATATCCCATTTCAGCCAGACGGAACTACACAGCATCTGCAAGATTTTGACAAGGTGTTTATAGAAATTGCAGGCGAACATTCGGAGCTTACGGCAGGTGATTTTGAGCTGAGAAACCCACCGGGCTATTTTATGAACTTCAATAAAAAAGCACAAGGTGCTAAATTTTCTTATCAATTTGAGGGAGATGAAGACCAGGTAATTGGTGACGGGAGCCTGAAGTTGACCGGGGCAGGTGCTATAGCAAGGGGGAAGTATGCACGTAACGAATTCCAGGGCACTGAAGGCAACCAGGGCCCATACAAGTTAACTGGAGATCAAAATGAAAAATTTATAATGGTAATAGCGGGCAGCGAAAGAGTATATATAGATGGGGAACTAATGACACGCGGGAAAGACCATGATTATACTATAGATTACAATATGGCTGAGCTTGTTTTTACATCAAAAAGGCCGATAACTAAAGACTGCAGGATAAAAATTGAATTTGAATATGCAGACAGGAACTACACAAGATCAATGTTTTTTGTAGGTGCCGAATATAACAGGAATAAGCTGGATGTAAAACTTAACTTCTTCTCTGAGCAAGATCATAAAAACCAGCCACTATTTATGGACATAACCGACGAGCGGCGCCACAAGCTTTCACAAGCAGGCGACAGTCTGCACCGTGCTTTTGACTGGAATGTTGATTCAACGGGATTTAAGCACGATCAAATAAACTACATGATGACAGATACTCTGGGGTACGACTCGGTATTTGTACATTCTACTGACCCTGATAAAGCCGTGTACAATGTTGGCTTTACTCATATGGGAGAAGGTAAAGGCAATTACATTAAAACAAGCAGTAATGCCAATGGTAGAGTATACAAGTGGGTCGAGCCGCAAAACGGTATACCGCAAGGTACCCACGAACCAATAATACAACTGGCTACCCCACGACGCGACCAAATGCTAACCCTGGAAACAAGCTACAAATTTACTGACAATACTATTGCAGGCATTGAATGGGCAATGTCAAACAACGATATTAACCTTTTTTCAGATCTGCACAGCGAAGATAATATCGGATATGGAGCTAAAACATACATAGACCATAAACGCCAACTGCAAAATGTTGGCGATGGACAATGGGAAGTGTATGCAAGCCTGGATCACGAATTGGTACAAGATAACTTTGTTCCGCTCGAAAGATACCGTAGCATCGAATTTCAGAGAGACTGGAACCTGCGGGGTTTTAAATCGGAAGACACGGAAAATATTTCAAATTTTGTTTTAGGAATTACCCACCCAACCGATGGACAAATAGAGTACGGCTTTAATTCTTTTATATCAGGAGACAGGTTTACAGGCATCAAAAACAACCTGAACGGGCTATGGAAAAGAGGTGAAAACAGAATTCAGTATACCGGCAGTTATTTAAACACTTCAGGGTTTTTGCGATCAGATTTTTATCGCCACCGCGCAAATATAAGCCGCGAAATAGGCAACCTAACTGCAGGAATTGAAAGTAATATCGAAGATAACAGGCTTTTTGAGGATCAAAAAAATTTGAAAAGAACAAGTTTTTCTTTTGACGAATGGAAAGCATTTATACACAATCCCGATACCGCAAAACATCATTATGAAGTATATTATAAAATACGCAATGATCATCTTCCGGCCAATGGAACATTTGAACCTGCTACCAGGGCTGATGATTATGGACTAAATTATGGTTTTCGTCCGGATGCAAATCATCGCATTAATCTCAATGCAGTATACAGAAGGTTGGAGGTAAATCATGAAAGAATTGAAGAACAACAGGATGAAGAAGTTATTATGGGGAGAATAGATAACAACAGCACCTTTTTGGATGGATTTGCCGTAGCCAATAACTTTTATGAGATATCTACAGGTATGGAGCGGGAACGTGAATATATGTACATAGAAGTGCCGGCCGGGCAGGGCGTTTATGTTTGGAACGATTACAACGAAAACGGCATACAAGAACTGGATGAGTTTGAAGTTGCACAATTTCAAGAAGAAGCTAACTTTATCAGGGTGTTTCTGCCTACAGATGAGTTTATCCGAACATATTCCACTGCTTTCAGCAACACACTCAATATTGATCCCTCAAAGCTTTGGGAAGACCCGGAAGGTTTTCGGAATTTTATCTCACGCTTTAGTAACAGGTTTAATGTAAGGATTGACAGAAAAGCTACAGAAGCCCAATATCCAGACAATGTCAACCCTTTTATAACAGATGTTGCAGATACGGCTCTTATCTCTTTAAACAGCCTTCTGCGCAACTCATTATATTTTAACCGGACTGATCCGGTATATGGAATTGAATGGACAGTGCAAGACAGCCGTAACAAAGTTCTGTTAAGCAATGGCTTTGAACACCGCACAAACAGGTATAGTGGCCTGCGTATACGCTGGAACATAAGTCGCCAGCATTCTCTAAATTTAAAAACAAACGTTGGTGAAAGAAAAAATAAATCAGAGTTTTTAGATCAACGTAATTTTTCTGTCAATTATACTGAAACCGAACCCAAGTATAGCTATAATTACAGTAACAATTTTCGAATCAGTATCTTTTACGGATACGATACAAAAAAGGAAATATTAAGGGAAACGGGTGAGCAATCAGAAATTCACAAAGGAGGCTTTGAGGCACGGTATAATTCACCTGAACGTGGAACTATAAGTGTAAGGCTTCAATTATCAAATATAAACTATCCTTATGATGAGAATACACCTCTTGCTTTTGAAATGCTACAGGGGCTAAGGGCAGGTAATAACGGGGTTTGGAACATAACATGGCAGCAAAATTTAACCTCTTATTTACAATTAAACTTAGCGTACAATGGGCGTAAATCACCTGATGTCTCCGCAGTTCATAACGGTAGCGTGCAAGTCAGGGCAATGTTCTGATATTTTGATAAACTACGATTAACAAATGTTGTCTTATTATATACAAAAGCCTGCACTTTTATCAATACCTATAATAAACTGAAAAAGTAGATCATAAAAAATAAACAAATGTTCATTAACTTTTAGTGCGCGTCCAATCCTTCTTTCATATACACAAGGTGGTCAAGTGTCTTTAAAATTTCTGTCATATATTCATTGACTGCTTTTACGCTACCAGGCAAAGTATATACAAGTGTATTATTCATTAAGCCTGCTACTCCACGGCTTAATAACGCATTAGGTTTTTGAGCTCCATACTTTATACGGATATTTTCCATGATACCGGGTATCTCTTTGTCAAGCATCGGTTTTACCGTTTCAACAGTAATGTCACGCTTACCAATGCCGGTACCTCCGGTTGTAATTAGAACATCAGTATTTGTTGCAGCAGATCTTTCTAATAATACAACCAGGTTATCTTCTTCATCGGGGATGATAGTATGCTCTATATTTATGTGTCTTGGTAATTTTTCATAATGCTCATTAATTATTTCAATTATCCTCTTTCCGCTAAGGTCTTCATAGTCGCCTCTGGCAGCACGATCACTTAAGGTTATAATCTGAAATGTAAACAACCTTGGGCGGTGCACAAGCACATCTCCCGGTGTGATCTTCCCCGGTTTTATCACGCGAGCAAATATTCCTTCCCGGGGCATTACACAATCACCTATCTCTCTATATATAGCACATTTTGAGCCATGACAACCTTTGCCTATTTGGGTAACCTCAAGCTCAACTTTTGATGAAATGAGCTTATCAAGCGGCGAAGTATTATAAAGCTCGAAACCTTCGGTGGTAATATTTTCACCAAACTCACCATAATTAATCTTTCGGCCGGCTTCTGATGAAAATTTATTCACGCTTTCATTTGCCAACAAACTTACCTGGCGATGCCATGCTCCTGCATGTGCATCATTCACAATACCTGTCTTATCAAGAGTTATGGATTCTTCAGGGTGTTTTATAGTCCCTTTTTCTTTTGAAATATTTACCGCTAATACTTTTAATTCTTTCTTTTCCTGCATGATTATTTATATTACATATATTTTAATTCATAAATTTTTGTAATTACTCTTAAGATTGGATGCAAAGTGCTAAAATCAAGAAATCCACTTAAGCTTAATCTTTTTTCTTCTCTTCAAGAAATACATTTTCAATCACCATCTGCTTATCAACAGCTTTGCACATATCGTATATTGTCAATAGTCCCACACTAACTCCTGTAAGGGCTTCCATTTCAACGCCGGTTTGGCCAACACATCTAACAGTTGC
>Ga0207421_10006071_pt1 | contig 13279 bp, 11 predicted proteins | sample SodLakKL_010_SED_4_FD_187542 | JGI IMG/M metagenome (GOLD analysis project Ga0207421, IMG submission 187542) | Alkaline sediment microbial communities from Lake Tanatar, Kulunda Steppe, Russia - 8KL_010_SED (SPAdes) (version 2) | ecosystem: Environmental > Aquatic > Non-marine Saline and...
CCTCGAATAATCACAGGCATTCCTGTCGTCATTCCACCTTCAATTCCACCTGCACGATTTGTTTTTCTTGAGAACCTGTTTTCGTATACAATTTCATCGTGTACTTCATGGCCACGGCTGCGGCCCGCCTCAAAGCCAAGCCCGATTTCTACTCCTTTCATGGCCTGGGTACTTACAATAGCCTGTGCAAGCTGCCCGTCAATTTTTCGATCCCAGTGTACATAACTGCCAAGCCCGGCGGGTAGACCGGTAACCAGTATTTCATAAATACCCCCCAGTGATGTCCCTTCTTTTCGTCGGTGTTTAATCTCTTCACGCATTGCAGCACCTAACTTTTCATTGAGGCATCGAACATCTGACTCATCTGCATTTTTATAAATGGATTCCGCCCCGTCTTTAAGAAAGGGGTCTGCCTTGGCACGTATCTGTTCCCAGGAGTCGTACCCGACAGATCCAATTTGAAGCACATGACCGCCGATTTCAATCCCCAAATCGAGCAAAAACTTTCTGGCTACGGAGCAGCAGGCAACTCTCATTGCTGTTTCTCTTGCGCTTGATCGTTCAATTACTGAACGAATATCATCAAACCCGTATTTTTGAGTGCCAACGAGGTCGGCATGTCCCGGCCGGGGCAGGGTAATTTTTTCTACATTGCCGCGTTCCCCTTCCTTAGCCATTACTACAGGCCAGTTACTATCGTCTTTTTCATAGGCACGGTTTGGCATGGTAAGGGCAATAGGCGCCCCGGTAGTGCGTTCAAACCTGACTCCTGACTGGATGTTTGCGCGATCTTTTTCAAAGGCCATGCGACCGCCGCGACCATATCCCTGCTGTCGCCTTACCAAATGTTGTTCAATATAATCTTCGTTAATTGTAAGTCCGGCAGGGGCGCCTTCAATAATGCCAGTTAAAGATGGGCCATGGGATTCGCCTGAAGTGAAATATCGAATCATAAATAGGATGTGAAAATGTTTTGGATCAAATTTAAACTAAAATACAAGATAATTCGACGAATCGCTGTATAGATCTTGCCCTGCCCCCACTTTGACAGGGGAAAAATTTCAAAGCTAAAAAAGCATTAGATTGGGATTAATGAATTGTTAGAATTGTAGATCTAGCTAATTGTTATGGAATGAAAACAAGCGACATTTGAAAAAAATGTTTTGTAATTTAACGTCAAATTAATTTAGCAGAAAAATAAAAACAGAGAAGCGTTAAAGAGTAGTAGTATTAATGAACGCATTAGGCGAAATAGGTAAATATAGTTCGTTGCTCTATCAGGCACTTCGTTCGTCAACAGAATTTAGTACTTACCGCAAGAGCTTCTTCAATGAGATGGTAAAGATTGGATACGATTCAGTTCCAATCATTATGCTCACCGGTTTTTTTACGGGCTCCGTTATGACTATCCAGTCGGCCTATCAGTTAGATTCTGCATTTATCCCATTATCAACTATTGGGGCAATTGTATCTGAGTCTATACTAATTGAGCTGGCTGCTGTTATTTCCAGTCTTGTACTTGCCGGGAAAGTAGGTGCGCGATTAGCCACCGAACTGGGAACCATGAGGGTTACCGAGCAGATTGATGCGCTGGAATCCATGGGGTTTAACTCCATCTCTTTTTTAGTTGTACCCCGGGTCTTTGCCGGAGTTTTAATGTTTCCGGTGCTCTATATTGTTGCCTCTATTACAGGGGTTGGAGGTGGTGTTTTGGCCGGGATGGTGAGCGGAGCAGTACCTGCTTCCGATTTTTTAGCCGGTGCCAGAATGTACTTTGCACCCTATACACTTATCTTCGGGTTTGTGAAGATGTTCGTTTTTGGATTTATAATCACTTCTATTTCTTGTTATCAGGGATATTATGCAAGCGGTGGTGCCGAAGGTGTGGGTAACAGCACAACAAGCGCAACTGTATTGAGCTGTATGATGGTTCTTTTAGCTGATTTCGTACTTGCCGCATTATTACTATAAATTTATGATTGAAATAAATAATCTAACGAAAAGCTTTGGTGACCTTTTGATTTGGGAAGATGTAAACTTCCAAATTGATGATGGGGAAACAATTGCGATTATTGGTCGTTCGGGATGTGGAAAGTCTGTACTCTTAAAGCATATAAATGCACTTTTAAGCCCGGATAGTGGAAGTGTGATTATCGATGGAAACAATATTTATGATATGGATTATGTGTCTCAACGTAAATTGAGGCAGAAATTTGGGATTTTATTTCAGGGATCTGCACTTTTCGATTCCATAAATACATTTGAAAATATTGCATTCCCACTTCGCTTTTTTTCCGACCAAAGCGAAGAAGAGATTCGTGGCAATGTTATGGATGCTTTAAAAATGGTGAATCTGGAATCAGCACATGATAAAGAGACTTCAGAACTTTCAGGTGGTATGCGAAAAAGAGTGGGTTTGGCGCGGGCTATTATCCTAAAGCCAAAATATATTATGTATGATGAGCCAACATCCGGACTGGATCCTCAGACATCAAATGAGATTAATGAATTAATAATTAGAATGGCTGATTCGCTTGATGTAACATCCATTGTTGTAACTCATGATATGCACAGCGTGTTAAACATAGCCGATAAAGTTGCTTTTTTAGACGAACAAAAACTAAGTTGGCACGGAACAGTAGACGATTTAATTAAAAGTGAGCAGGATTCATTGAAATCATTTGTTACTGCCAGCGAATATCAAATAAATAGTACGAGGTAATGCATTGAATTTAAATAGTGAAGTTAAAATTGGCATAACGGTTTTCTTGGCCGCTGTAGCAGCTGTAGTAGGATTTCGGTTTATGTCAGATATTCCTGTGTTCAGAACTTCGCAGCAGATATCAACAACATTTGAACGTGTAGACGGTCTGGGTACAGGAAGTCAGGTATTGGTCCGGGGAGTTAAAGTAGGGTCGGTTAATGAAGTAAGACTTATGGAATCAGACAGTGTTCGCATACGGATGCGGCTTGATATGCGAAAACCCATCCCAAGAGACTCCAGGGCGTATTTAACTTCTCTCGGTTTAATAGAAGGTAAGTCTATTGTTTTGGAGCTGGGTGAATCGGACGAGACAGTTGAAGAAGGTGGCAGTATTCAGGGCTTCTATGTAGACAGCATGATGGAAGTTCTTGGCGATCGGGGAGAAAATCTGGCTGATGATCTATCAGATTCATTTTCTGAATTAAATACGTTTTTTAATCAACTTAACAGAACGCTGGATGATGATTCCCGGGAAAATGTGAGAGGCACGTTTACAAATGTTGAAAGAGCCACTAAAAATATTTCCGACCTTTTGGATGAGAAAAGAGACGAAATTGACAGAGCAATTCAGTCGGGCAGCTCTATGATGAGTGAACTGGATACGTTAGCCTCAACAAACCGTCCAAAAGTGGATAGTTTGATAACATCACTGGAATACAATATTAAAGAATTGGAGAAGGTGAGGGTTGAAATTGAATCAGCATCGGTAAATCTGAATCAGATTCTCGAAAAAATTAATAATGGTGAAGGAACACTAGGCAAACTGGTAAACGACTCAGGGATGTATGATAATCTTGATGAGCTTTCAGTTGAGCTAAAAGAGCTTGTAAGAGGTATTAACGAAGAGCCGGGCAGATATCTCAAACATATGAGTATCATCGATATATTTTAACAAGGGCTCAATTAATGACTGTTCACTTCGTTGCTATTATACGATGGTTATTGTAACTTTTCAGGCTACCAATAAGCCGTTTTAAAACGATAAACAAGAAATTTAAAGTAGTTGTAGAGGATTTTCATGGGTGTAATGGAAAAAATGAGAAACAGTACCGCATCTATATTGTGGATACTGATATTCTCTTTCGGAGTTTTATGGGTGTTAGCTGATACGCAGGTTTTTGATGCCGTGGGACAAGGGCCGACAGCGATGGGTCAGGTTGATGGCGAACCTATTTCAATAGAAGAATACAATCAAAGGGTAAGCTTCTATACCGATCAGTTTAATCAGCAGAACGGAGGCATTATGACTCCCGAAACCCGTTCTTTCTATGAGCAACAGGCTTGGGATGATTTGGTAGCTGCCAGATTGATAGAGCATAAGATTGATCAACTGGGTATCACAGTTTCAGATAGTGAACTTATCGAAATGATTAGTGGTGACAATCCAGCGCCGTTTATTCGCCAGCAGTTCCAGCAGGAAGATGGCACAATCGACAGGATTGCCTTGCGGGCGGCCATAGAGTCTCCGGAGAACTCTGAGGTGTGGATGATGATTGAACAACAGCTCCGGGATGATCGAAGACAACAAAAAATGAATAATTTCATCGGTTCAGGTCTTCGCGTAAGCAGCCTCGATATCCGAAATGAATTTATTCGCAACAACTCATACGCCGACATACAGTACGTACGATTTTCGTATTCCGAAATTTCTGATGATGAAATTTCCGTTTCAGAAAGCGAAATGCGCCAGTATTTGAGAGATAATCCTGATCAGTTTAAGCGAAATGAAACGTACCATTTTCGATATGTGAGTTGGGATACTACCCCAACTGAACAGGATACAATGAACACAATTCAAGATGTTGAAGAATTACGTGAGCGTTTTGCAGATGCAGTAGATCATGGTCGATTCCTCGAAAGAAATCAGTCTCAAACAAGTTTTCAGGATAGCTTTGTTGATCGGGACGAAATCAGAGAAGAGTACAGTCCGGTTCTGGACCTTGCAGTAGGTGAGGTTTCTGAAGTGATTATGATTGACGGGGATCCATACATGTTTAAAAAAATAGATGAACGAGGCAACGAAATTAAATTCGCGGCTTTCTCATACCAAGTTGAAGCGGATCCTATTGGTACATTAGACCGAATTGCTGAACAAGCAGGAGAATTCGAATTCTACGCTTCAGAAGATGGATTTGAAACAGAAGCTGAACGCAGAGATCTTGAAATAAGAACAGCATCTGCTACGAAAGGAAGTCCATTTATACCGGGAATTGGTCAAAGCCAATTGGTATTAAATGTTTTGGAAAATCTTCGTGTAAATAGAATTTCCGATCCAATTGAACTGGATGACCAGTTTATTGTTGTGCAGCTTACTGAAATACAAGCTGAGGGTACACGACCTTTTGCTGAAGTTAGCAGTCAAATAGAAAGTATCTTAAAAAATCAGAAGCGCAAAAGTATGATGATGGAGCGTGTACAGGGGTTGTACACCGATTCTTCAACGCTTGAAGAATTGGCTGCTGTATCTGATAAAGAAATACTGAACGCAGAAAATATTCGGTATGGCGCAAATACCATACCGGGAGCGGGGCGTGAACCATCTGTAATCGGTGCTGTTTTTGGATTGGAAGTGGGACAGAGATCCAGTCCAATTCAAGGACAAAATGCAGTTTTTGCTGTATATGTAAATGAATTGAGTATGGCAGACCCTGCAGAAATGACTGCAACTGATGCAGCCCAAATCAGAGAGCGGCTTGAACAACAAAAATTCTCATCTTTCAATGAGGTCTTTGTTGAGCAATTGAAAGAGGGCGCGAGAATTAGAGATCACAGAAGTCAGTTACTCCGATAATCAAATTCCTGTAGTACAGATTTAATAAAAAGGGTAAGGGATAATCTCTTACCCTTTTTTATTTTGTAGATGTGATGAGAGATTATTGACAAAATATATCCTTGTTAAATAAGTGGTTTAACAATTCAAAGTGAGTATCAGCGTGAGTCAAAAAGATAAAATATGGATGCAAAAAGCATTAAGCCTTGCAGAAAAAGGCTTGGGATACGTATCGCCTAACCCAATGGTAGGGTGTGTTATTGTTTCTGCTGAGGGAGACATAATTGGAGAGGGATATCACGAGCGATTCGGGCAGGCTCATGCAGAGGTTAACGCCGTTCACGCTGTAAAAGATGAATCGTTGCTTAAAGGTGCAACGGCCTATGTTACGCTTGAACCTTGTTCTCACCACGGAAAGACTCCCCCATGTGCTACCATGCTGGCTGATTTGCCCCTAAAACGAGTTGTCATTGCGATGAAAGATCCATCAACCAAAGTAAATGGGGACGGAATTAAAATTTTAAATGAAAAGGGTATACAAACGGACACAGGACTTCTGCAAAAAGAGGCTGAAAAACTAAATGAATTTTGGATACACGGCATTGAGCTGAAACGTCCCTTTATAACCCTTAAAATTGCACAGACAGCTGACGGTTATATTGCAGCTCCGAATGGTGATTCAAAATGGGTGTCGTGCAAGGATTCACGAAAGCTGGTACATCGATGGAGAAGCCAGTTGGATGCGGTTATGGTTGGGAGAAATACAGCAATGCTTGATAATCCCTCGTTAACCGTCAGGCTTGTTGAAGGGCGACAACCCAAGCGCATTGTTATTGATGGGCCACTTGAGTTGCCCAGAAATTTAAATCTTTTTTCAGATCAGTTTGAAGAAAAAACAACGGTTATTACATACAATAAAAAGAAGCTGGGTGAGGAGGGTGATCCTATGCTTAAAATACTTCAAACGAATTATTTTCGTGGAGAAACCATTTGTGTTGATCAAATGAACGGACATGTCTGGTTAAAACAGGCGATGAAAAAATTATATGAACATGACATTCATTCCATCCTGGTAGAGGGTGGTCAGCAGTTGTCTTCTGCCCTGCTTAAGGCCGGTCTTGTGGATCGTCTTCAGCTGTTTATCTCTCCGAAAATTCTTGGTGGCGGAACTAAATCAGTCATGAATCTAGGAGTGAATCGTATGGAAGATATAGTACCGTTTAAAGACTTTGATTGGAACAGGGTTGGGACTGACATGTTGTTAACAGCTAATTTATAGAAAATTATGTTTACAGGAATTATATCAGAAGTTGGCAGAATACAGAAGTCGGAAAAAATTGACGGCGGTAAAAAACTCGTCATAGAGTGCTCGTTTTCTGCCGATGTTCATATTGATGAGAGCATCGCCGTAAATGGCGTTTGTTTAACAGTGGTGGCATTCGATGAGTCCTCTTTTACTGTGCAATGCGTGGATGAAACCTTGCGAAAAACATCACTAGGTGAGCTACAAGTGGGAGGGCATGTAAATTTAGAAAGATCATTAACCCTCGAAAAAGCAATTGAAGGTCACATTGTTCAGGGGCATGTTGATACTATTGGCATCATTAAAGAGATAGAAAAAAAAGGAGCTGACTTATTGGTGACTATTGAATACCCCGAATCTTTTACAGATTATATTGTGGGAAGAGGGAGTGTTTCTGTGGATGGAATAAGCCTTACAGTTGCCCGCAGCGAGGAAAATAGATTTACTATTGCGATTATCCCCTATACCTGGGAAAACACAAATCTGATCTACAAAAGTGAAGGTGATACAGTGAATCTGGAATTTGATGTATTTGGAAAATACATTATTCAGTATCTCGAAAAAAGAATGGGTAATATTCCAAAAGGTTAAAATCGCGGCGGCGGTTGACCCGTCGGCGATGAGCTTCTTTCCAGGTTATTAAGTCCCGGTAATTTTTGGAATAAGTTAGATATCTGGCTGCTATCCAGCGAAAGCCGGAATGAGTAGTACTGAAAGTCGCCAAAGGGATTAAACTGAAACGAGAGGTTCCAGCACACCATTTGCCTTGTAAGTCTAAACTGAGACGGGGTCAGTTCTTTTTCAATAAAGTCATACCCTATTCTTGTGCTTACATTCCACTTCTGTGTGAGTTGAAACTGAATATTGCTTGCGTTTAAAACAGCCTGCTTACGGGCATCTTCCTCAAAACGGTACGTCCATCGATAACTGAAATCGAGACCAACACTCCAGGGAGAATCAATTGACTGGATGGGACGATCATTAAAATATTGATCGATTGGACTGAAGAACTGTTGATTGTACGGGTCGTAGGCGCGGTAAGGCGGCGTGTAGGGTCTTGCACCACGCTGACCTCCACTAAAACTTGTAGAGAGGCTTAAACTGTAAGAGAGTGGTTGAAGAAGTTTTCCATCATCCTGCCATACAAAACGATCAATCTGCCGGTTTGGACCCACTTGTTGGTAAACAGAATAATTCGCATTGGCACTTAACCGGACACGGTCAAAAAGCCGGGATGAAAGTGTTACGTTTACATTATTAAAGTTGAGGCTGTCTGCCGCAAAATTATACCCTGAGCTAACAGAGAAGTTATCAATTAAACGTAAATTGGATGACTGAACTTCTCCCGTTGAGTCTCTTCGTACCCGTTTGGTTTCCAATATGTTTGAAACCCCAAAACTAATTGTTTGCTGCTCACCTGAGGGGGGACCACCAAAAACTTCCCGATCAAATTTTGAAAATCGTTGTGTGGTGCCAAGGGTGTCTGTCTGTACTTCTTCATAAAAACCCCATATATCATCCGAAAAATCGGGGCGATAATTTAGGCTGATATTGGGTCGCACTGTATGTCGTAAACCCTCAAAATTCCCAACTTTCATCTGTGATATTCCATAAAAAGTTGTGCTAAAGTTAAGGCTTGTAGTAAAATCCCGTGCCGATGCAAAACCACGTTCTTTAAACGTTTCTACCCGGTTCTCTTCTTCATTGAACTGTCTGCGGGTTGTTGTGGGGTACCAATATTCATTAAAGTTAAGGCTCGCACTTACATTTAAAAACTGACTGGGAATTATTTGCCCGGCAGATGCTTGTGCTCTCTGAACAAAGCCATATTCAACGTGCTGATCACTACCCGTTACTTCTCTGTGAAGGGACGGATCAAAAAGAGCTTGCAACCAATTTGCGCCCGGTGATTCCTGATCAAGTGGAGTGAAATTGAAGTTTGATTGGAAATTGTTACGATAGCTGATTGATATTCTTTCGTACCACGACTGGTCGGTTGCCGGCCCGCTCGATTCAAAAGGGGAAAATTGGCGCAGAGAAAAATTCATTTCCGGACCGGTGAGTCGGGTAACTCCTGTATCAAACCGTTGGTTTAAATTGGAGCTAAGGCTGAGGTTGTACAACCCTTCAGGATGGCTATAGCGATAAGATACCCGTGAGGTACTGCTGGTTTGTGCACGTTCATCAATATCGAAAGAGTTTCTTTGAAAATAGTCTGACGTATTAAGATTTATATTTGCAGAAAGACTGGCGTAGGGCGAAAGCTGTTGATCGTGAGTCAGTCCAATTCGCCGGCTCACGGTTTCTGTGAAGTTCAGATCTGTAGGTTCTAACCCTTGCTCCCGCGAATAACCTAAAGTAATAGTCCCGTTGTAATTATCCGTTTTGCGATATTGAAAACGGGTTTGGTTGAAGAATGTACCGGATGTAAAAACATCAAATGAAGTTTGCCCAACCAGATATTCATTAAAGTATTGGAACCAGCCAAGATTTTGAAGTCCGAGTCCGCGGGATGAAGAGTTTTCAAATAGGTAAGTAGGTTCCAGTAAGCCGGATCGTCTTCGATCAATACCGGCAGGCACATAACCGAATGGGAATATCAGCGGATAGGGAATGTCTAAGATGTATAATCGTGCATTGGTGAAAAAGATTTCATCTTCATCAACAAGCTTCATTCGTTCTGCGCGAATGTAATAGTACATATGGTCAGGTGGACAACTTGAATAGATTCCATCCTGAATAAATACTTCGGTATCTGATACATTTTTTATCTGAGTTCCGATAAGGTAGCCATCATCAACCTGTACTTCGGCAACTTCAAATTTGCCCTTTTCGGTTCTGTAATTAAAAAGGACCCTGGTACTTCTTATATCCTGATCGGCCTGTCGCAAAACAGGGTACGACAGCGTATCCTCAGGAGACGGAGTGGTAGCTTCCACCTGATTTTTTATGAGATCGAGATCAATTATACCTGCATCCAGAGAGCCATTTTCGTGAGTTACATTAGCTGATCCGTACAGTTTTCCTTTACGCTGTTCGCGAAAATCGAAAGTTAGAGAATCGCGTGCCTGAAAATTTACAGCATCACCGGAAGCACGGCGTTCAGCCTGCTGACTTGCGGGTCTTTGGCCGGTTCCCGGTTGCGCGTTGGTATCAAAATCCATGGGTGGCGGGGGTGTGAAGGTCGTATCAGCAGGAATTGTATCGTTTACTGCGGGAGGTATTGTGTCATTTACAACCGGGCGCAACGTGTCTGATACAGTTTGCGCAGAAACAGTTTCATTCAGACCCGCAAGAAGGAGGAGGAATAGAGTGGTAAATAGGATTACGGACTTCCGGTACTGCATAAATTTTAAGCCAATTAACTCAGCTCTTCAAACGCGAGGCTTGCAGCTCCGAGTAAAGCCGCTTCATTTCCCAGTGATTCATAAATAATTTCAAAATCTTCCAGGAAAGGAGGCATTAAGTATTTTTTTGCTGTATCACGGGCGGGATCTAAAATCCATTTTCCGGCCTTTGCAACACCGCCACTAACTACAATTTTACGAATGTCTAACACATGAATATAGTTTACTATTGCATAACCGAGTTTTTCACCGGTTTTTTTGAGTATATCAATTGCAAGTTCATTGCCTTCATCCGCTGCTTTTGAAAGGTCAACGGGCTCGAGTTTATCAAAGTCTGTGTGAAATTCTTTATAAAGAGAATTGTCTGTGTTTTGCCGAATAGTATCTGCAGCAAAACGGCTCAAAAATCGCTGACCGAGATAAGCCTCTACTCCACCGCGGGTATTGCTGTTCGATAGCGGGCCGTGATAATTAATAATAACATGTCCCAGTTCAGCGGCGGAGCCTGTAGTGCCACGATAAATTTTATTTTTGAAAATAATTCCTCCGCCTACCCCGGTTCCCAATGTAATCATTATAAAACTGTCGATGTGTTCACCGACTCCAAATCGGGCAGAGCCAAGAGCTGCAAGGTTGGCGTCGTTATCGATTACACACGGCAGATCCAGCCTTTTTTCAATTTCATCCGCTACGTTCTCAACTTTCCAGCCGGGAAGGTTTGGGGGGTTCTTAACGGTTCTTCGATCAAGACTTACCATGCCGGGAAGCCCCATCCCCACGCCGATAGGCTTTACATCGTGTTCTTTAATGAGTTCTTTGACTTTTTTAGCAATAGAATCGAAAATATGTTCTTTGCCGAGATCCGCATTGGTAGGGAAGGAAGTTGAGCTCAAAAATCCAATTTTTTGATCAACTATAGCAACTTTAATATTTGTACCACCCAGGTCTATACCTATAGAAATCATTCAGTGCGTTATTTTTTTAAAGTAGAATCAGAGATAAAATCTGCTAAGTATTATGATAATTCTACTTTTTATCAGATTTAATTTTGTAGACAGTTTCATTGGGTTTTCGCATACCATATTCTTCCCGTGCAACTTTTTCAAGCAGGTCAGGGTTGCTTTCAAAATCAGAAATCTTTTTCTCTAATATATTAGTCTTTGTCTCAAGCTCACTTGTTTGCTCAATCAAGGTCTCTTTTTGAGATTCCAATTGGTATTTTGTGTACAGACTGTACGTGTCTAGAAAAGTGAACCAAATCACTATAAATCCGATCAGCAGGCCGATCAGAAAAGACTTCTTCCAGTGTAGAGGGTTGAAAATTTTTGTATTCATATTTGGCTTATTTATATGAAATAAAGTACTCCAAAAAGCTGTTTTAACCAAAAATTAGAAAATCGCAGATATTAAAGGATGAAACAACAACTTACTGCTTATACAATTCATTCTGCTTCAGAAAATTCCTGCTAAATCAGAAAAAAGATTGGTTAGATATGTTGAGATTTTAGCCGCCGCCGGCACAATGGCTAAAAAGAAACTTAAAAAAGCTGGAGCCGATTTTCTGCAGATATTCATAGATAAATTGAAAGGGTTCAGTAAAGTATTTGAGTTGTATACAATCGGAAAGATTTTGTCCGGGTATGGGTTCGGATAAGAGAGCGTGGGTATGGTGAAAATCGCGACAAATCAGTACTACAGATTAGAGGTCGTGCGTGGAGGGGATATGTGGGATCTGCTTATCCGAGGAGTGAAAATATCAAGACAAAAAAATAACCCCTGCCGGGTATCAGCCGACAAGGGTTAATCAAGAGAGATTCGTAGAAAAATCTATGTGAATCGGGAGGGGCTCGAACCCTCGACCCACGGCTTAAAAGGCCGTTGCTCTACCAGCTGAGCTACCGATTCTCAAATCCTTTCAAGACAACAAAGATAAGTAGATCAGTGATAGAAAATCAAACCCAAAATGTCATTTTTATTTAAAATTCTGATCTGCAAAAACGTCAGAGGTTTTATACATTATATATTACATATTGGATGTTAAAAAAATTCCCTGAAATTTCCATATAAAAAGATTTACAAGAAGATGGCTACTATTTTCACAAAAATAATACGTGGCGAGATTCCCTCATACAAAATAGCCGAAAATGAGAATCATATCGCATTTCTGGATATTAGCCCCATTGCAAAAGGTCATACGCTGGTGGTTCCCAAAAAAGAGATAGACTACATCTTTGACCTGGATGACAAGCTATTAGCAGATACTATGTTATTTGCAAAGAAAGTTGTGGCGGGAATGGACCGTGCGCTTTCTCCAATTCGAACAGGCATAATTGTAGAAGGGCTGGAAGTGCCCCATGCCCATGTTCACCTTGTACCCATTTACAAAGAATCGCAAAAAGTAGCACTGGGACAATCCATAGAAATTGGCGAAAAAGAGATGGAAAGCTTAGCAAAACAAATTTCAGCTGAGGTGCAATTGTGAAAATTCTTGTGCTCAATGGCCCAAATTTAAATCTGTTGGGTGAGCGTGACCCTGATCAATATGGCAAAGAAACATTACAGGATATTGAAAATAGTTTGAAAGAGGCTTACCCCGACATTGATTTTATTTTTCTGCAAAGCAATCACGAGGGTGATTTAATTGATGCCATCCATTCCGTTCGAAGTGGTACGATTGACGGACTCCTGGCAAACTGGGGAGGATTTACCCATTCATCAGTCGCTATTCATGATGCGTTGGAGTTAATCAATATTCCCAAGGTGGAAGTTCACCTATCCAATATTCATGCGCGTGAGGAATTTCGTGAGCGATCTATTACCGGAAAAGCGATGGATGGAATTATTACCGGATTCGGGATTAACAGCTACCTTTTAGGAACGGAAGCCCTAAAACAACTCAGCTCTAAATAATGATCGTTTGAGTAAACTTCGCGAGCTCTTTTCCGATACCCTGATCTACGGCATTAGCAGCGTGCTGGCCAGGTTTATAAATTACCTGCTGGTTCCGCTCCATACCGGCGTATTTAATACGGCCAAATATGGCGTGATTGGATTGGTTTATGCGGCAATCGCTTTTCTTAATGTGCTTTTTACGT
>Ga0207421_10006073_pt1 | contig 13278 bp, 29 predicted proteins | sample SodLakKL_010_SED_4_FD_187542 | JGI IMG/M metagenome (GOLD analysis project Ga0207421, IMG submission 187542) | Alkaline sediment microbial communities from Lake Tanatar, Kulunda Steppe, Russia - 8KL_010_SED (SPAdes) (version 2) | ecosystem: Environmental > Aquatic > Non-marine Saline and...
AATAAAAATTTCGACTTTAATATAACAGAGTCAATCCTTGGGGAAACTATATTAATGGATCCTTTTTCAGCATTCGTTTATTTCTTCCTTCACTGCTCCCATCCTCTCAATCCCCTCTATCAAAAAGTTTGTCAAGCATACGCCCTTTGATTCCGTACTCTTCAATCTTTCTTACGAAGAAGTCAGCGACTATTTCCTTTGTATCCTCGCTATCGGGATCGATCAAGGAAAGGACTTCCGCCTTCGTAGCGTCGCCTAGTAATATTTTCGATATAGCAATCGTTTGGGAGTAGGTAGCATCCCATTTGGCTTTCATCTCTTTAAGATAAATCCTAGCGCTTTCCGTAAAATGTATTCCGTAAGGTCTATCCTTATCGATTGTTTCCTCTACGACTCTATCAAACAATTTCTTATCCGGCATATTATCTACCTATTGATATATACGGTATGTACCTTATATACCTTACGGTTTTGCCGTTATATCTCTTTTTTCCCGTTTTCCCTCCCGTTTCTCCCCACGAAACCCCGCCAATCCGTTTTAAGTTTAGGGTGGAAAACTTTAAATAGAATACCTGTATTATGTGCTAATGTGATTCGCATGACGGAAGAAGAAGGCGAAGAAGAGCAGGAAAAGACGGTCTATTTCGTGGCTCCTGACCGGCTAGGGTGGTCCTGGGTGGCGGAGAACGAAGAGAAGGCGAGGGAGTACGCTTCAGAAGATCCTGATATATTCGATGCTGAAGCCTGCGAAGTGATGCAGATGACCGACGACGACGGCGAACCCGTGACTATGCCCGAACACGACTTTGGCTACAAAGTACCGCTTGAGGAGGGGTTACGCAAAAGGGCTTACGATTGGGCAGAGTACGAGATCGAGTGTGAAGAGTGTGGCGAGTTGACCGAGTTCGTCTATGGTGAGGACGGCAAGATAGTCTGCGAAAAGTGTGCGGACAGGATCAAAACCTGGGATGAAGAGGAGGAATGATACACATGAAAAAATCTGAGTTTGGCAAGACCGAGATCAAGGACCATATAAAAGGACTCGAAAAGCAGATAAGAAGAAGGTACGACGACGACGGGAAGCACAGGCGCACGATCAGGGAGTTGAAGGGCCTAAAATCTTTCATAAAGTCAAACGCTACGAAGAAAAGTACTACGGACAAGTACCCTACAAACGAGTTCCTATCGAAATTGCGGGATGTAAAGCAACAGATAGAGAGACGGGCGAGGTACGACGGAAAGAACCACTCGATCATAGAACACTATGTGGAGCCGTTGGAGACCAAGATCAAAGAGAGGGCTAAGGAGTGATACGATGAACGGAGATCTTGATGTGGATGTTGTCCAGAGAATCATGAGCCGTTGGGACTATGTTGAGTTAATGAAAGAACTTGAAGAGGACCAATACACCGGCGGTGACTTGGAAGAAGGTGACACTGTAGCATGTGCCATCCCTATAGGTTCCCAAGAACAGGTCGAGGAACTCAGAGACTTTTTTGATTCCCTCGAACCCTACATAGTGATGGAAGTGAGCGAGGTTAACAAGGCGGTTGTTTTCAACGATATACCGAACTACCAGGAGATCCTGAACACCTACTATATAGTCATGAAAACAACTCTGCCTCTCGAATTACACGCTTTCCTCGACCCTCCATTCGGTAGAATCATCCTGCTTCAGGTGATATTTGAAGTTGACGAGGACAATATTGACTTCATCCAAAAACTGATCGACGGTGATGATGATCTGCCGTTTGATGTGCATAGTGTAATGGGCGAGGAGCCTGAAGATCACCCCTGCCCGATGAATCGAGAAAAAGGTGACGACGACAGTATGATCTATAGGTGATATGATGGAAGGATTGGACATCAAATGGCTCACGGAACGAGATGATGAAGAGGGGTATCTGGCGGAGTGCAAGACCCCCAAAGGCCGTATATACAGGTTTTCAGAGAGGCGAGGGATCTCGTTCGGTATGAAGGTAGAAACCTATGAAGAAGTGATGGAAGATTCCGTTGAAATCGATGGCGAGGAGATGGCCTTCATGATATTCACGGAATTTGAACTTGAGGTATTATCAATCCTCTGCGAGATAGTGGATGAACTGCGGGATGGCAAAGACTCTGAAGATATACAGGAGATTCTGGATGAACTCGAAAGTGGAAAAAAGGATGAAGAAGAGGAGGAAGTGGAGTGAATATGACTGTGAATAAGATAACAAAAGATGGTAAAATCATTTGTAATATTGACGGTAAAACAACCGTAGATATTGACTCTGACCAGTTCGATCCAGATGTGTACAGGGAAGAGTTGGATGATGTAGATATAGCGGTAGAGGAAGAGTACGAGGTTTTGATTCATATGTCAGGTGAGGCAAGGGCGACATTATTTCACCACAATAATCACATCACTCAATCTATACTGATGGATAAAGGGATACATCCTAAACTCTTTGATTGGGATATTATTCAAGTCAATACAGAACGTAAAACCGGTAAGTTCCGTCTGTGGGACCTCAACGAGAGGAAGCCGATAGAGCCGGCTGAATACTTCCTTCGAGAGGGTAAGTATGAAAAGTTGGACCTTAAACCTTTCGAGAGAACAGTTCTCAAAACAGATGGGCAGACCTGCCTTGATAGGTTTGCAGGAGAGGATAACGATGAGTGACGACAACAGAGGTATGTATCCGAAGGCAAAGACCTGGAACCCGTTCAAAGGCTGTTTGTTCTGGTGTACATATTGTGGTCCGACTTTCCAGCGTCAGGCAAAGCGCATAGGCGACAGGTGTAAGAAATGCTATCGGTACCGCCCCCACTTCCACGAAGAGCGGTTGGAGAACATCCCTTCTTCAGATATAGTCTTCGTCTGTGGGAGCGGAGACATATCATTCGCCACAGACGAACAGGTGACTAAGATCATAGATAGGATCAAGGAACATCTCGAATACTGTCCAGATAAGACGTTCTACTTCCAATCCAAGGATCCAAAGACTTTCGAGCGGTTCAAAGATGATCTTCCGATAGACAACTGCGTGTTGCTGACTACCCTTGAAACCAACATTCCCTATTTCACCAACATATATAAAGGGTTAGAGAAACCCCCAGGCCCGTTGAAGAGAGCCTACGACTTTCAAGAGATCGACTATCCACGCAAGGTAGTGACCGTTGAGCCGGTTATGCAGTTCACAACAGGTTTTCCTTCCATGATGGCACGAATACAACCAGAGTATGTGTGGCTCGGATTCAACTCGAAGCCAGAAAAGGTACATCTCTGCGAACCGACGGAGGAGAAGGTCCAGGGCCTGATAAGAGAACTGATGAAGCGTGGCATAGAGGTCAGGGGAAAGGAACTGCGAGGATGCTATATACCAGACGAGGTGATGGCCGATGAGTAACACGGTGGCTAAAACACTTGGAAGGTTGATATGCTTTTTCAAGAAACACCAGTGGGAACCTGTGCCGGAGACAGTTATCACTGACATTTACCTTCCAGATGATAAGGATCATAGGTACTGTCAACGCTGTCTGAAGATAGAGGAGGTGGAGGAATAGATGTATTGCCGGGCTGAATCCTTGCTCCATACGCTTGGGTTTGAAGTGATTCAGAGAGATCGGAGATTCCATAAAGCGATGGTCACGTTCCAGAGGGTAGTACATGATAGACGGGAAACCGTGACTATACATAAAGGTGGATCGATCTCCACGAAATGCGAGAGGTTGCACATCGGTTATGGTGATTCCCCTGAAGAGATCCACCCTCCACTGTCGTTTCAAAGGATCCAGAAGTCTCTGAAATTCACGATAATGGAAGAGAAAGTGCTGATGAAGGAGGCAAAGGATGTCAAGTAAATTCAATATACCGCTCACCTGCGAGGTCCATACCAACGGCAAGACGAAGATACAGGCGGTCAAAGACGGCGACTGCCGGCAGACCATACGCCCGTTCAAGCCCGACAATCCCAAGGAAGAAGGTGATCTTGTCCACCTTCATGGTTGGGCAGGAAAGCCGTACCGCTCGAAGTGGGAGCCGAGGATGCCTGAAGGTGGCTACTGGCCAATAAAAAGCACCTTCAAACTCAGCTTCTACGAGCATATGCCCACCGAACACGGGGGAATCGGGATGAGATATGAAGTTCCAAGCAAGGAAAAATGGATCATAGCGAGAGACTGGTTGCGAGATACGGTAGCGACGGCTGATTGGTTCGCCACATACCAGGAGATGATAAAGTGGTTCCTCAAATATTATGAGCGTGAAGAGTTCCTCGACACGACCTATAAAGCCATCGTGTGGGATCCAGACACATTTGTATCGGGTGATGAAATATGATTTGGATATGTGGTAACTGTAGGAATCATAACCCAGGTAACAAGAACAGATGTTTAAAGTGTGGATCGACGAAGGAAGATCGAACAATAAAGATACACGGCCCGGCTACGACTGAAATGAAGAATAAGGAGGAAGAGTAATATGGCTAATTATGTGGATAGAGAAGAACTTCAAAAAAGAGAAAGTGAGATAAGAGAAAAAATCGAAGAAATAGATAGAGTAGATATGATAAATGTACACGACTCCGGGGATGGTTGGATATGTTGTCAAATAACCTTTGATGCAGAGGTAGATGATGAGGAAGAGGTAGAGTAATATGGCGCAAGGAAAGTATGAGAGAGAGTTGAGAGATATACTGGAAGGCGACGAAGAGGCGATAGCGGATGCGACAAAGACTACCGACGGCTATGTGACCGAGCAGTACGAGAGGTTCAAGGACAACCCTTTCCTTGTTTCGAGAGGGGCAGGTAGTCTTGGAGTTGACCTTCTCGCCGTCAGAGGGCCGATTTCCTTGATGATAGAGGTAAAGAGTAGTAAAGACAGCACTATATACCTCTCCGATCAGAAACGCCTACAGGAACAACGAGAGGATATAGAGCGGACTGCTAAGCAGTGTCAAGTGGTACCACTATACGCCTACAGGCTTAAAGGCAGACGGGGGCAGAAGTGGAAACTCTTCACACTCGACATATATGATGATCTCAACCCCCCCGTCAGGGAGATAATGACCGTCATCCCAACGCTGACCCCCACAAAGACCAGCTATAAGATTGTGTGGGATGAAGGAAAATGGTTGGGTGACTTTACAGGAGTTTGCGACGGATTTCTTAGCGAGGTGAGAGAATGAGTTTCACCTACATTAACGAGACTCACATCTCCTGCGTATGCGATAAATGTGGCGAAGAGTCTGGATCGAGGGAGGAGAAGAAGTTGATTAGAAAGGGGTGGGTTATCATCAAGAATGGCGTTGAGAAATACGCTTACTGTCCGGAGTGTGCTGACAAGTTAGATGCTTACCAGAAACTCAACGGAGGAAAAAACCCGAAATGGAGGCAAAAAGCATGACAAAACAAAGAGCGTGCGGAAGTAGAAAGCAGGATGCGTTGTATATCAAAGTAGAGCAGAGTTCAGACGGCTTACCTATCGAATCGTTCCTGCTAGATCCAGCACCGAAGTGGTCCGGTGACGTACCGCTAAGATCACCGATGCTGGTGAAGGCAGATGACAAGGACTACAACCATGTGATACTAGGCGTGGGCGAGAATAACTACCCTACAGTCCCTGACTTTGTAGAGGAAGCGAGGAAGATGGGCGTATCCAAACGGATACCGAGAAACTTCGATTTCTCTCAGGTGACGAAAGGCAAAAGCAGGTTGATACTGATGCACCCAAAGACCAAGCCTATGTTCGATTACGATATTGAACGGGAATGTCCAAGGCAACCTGAAGAGGAACACGATTGCCTCTTCAAACTTTGGAACTTGGCAGGTCTGGAGGTAAGCACGGACAAGCATGATTCCAGAGAATGTCAGTTCGATGCAGATATTGTGGAAGTTAACTTGCCGTGTGGTCGTAGTTATCAGGTGAAGAAACCCATATATCCTGATATGGGTGAATATCAGCAAGAGTTCAGCCAACTTTACGATCCCGGCCTGTTCATCTCCCTTCCGATACACCGGTTCGAGTATGTCAACAGCGATAAGAAGATACCGAAAGACATCAAAGAGGAATCAGAACCTACCGATTGGGATGTGGTCGTCTGTGAAGAGTGAAGTGAGTATAAAAGAGTACAAGGTCGTCCGACTGGACCAGATAGCCATACCAGATATGGAAGTTGACGAGGATATGAGAGATAGCATAGCAAATGTTGGTATAAAATACCCTCCCAGGCTTAGGGAAGCACCAGAGGACCACGATAAAGAGTATTTGATCGAGGACGGGCGACGGCGGCTCGTTGCTATCGAGGATCTTGGATGGGAAAAAGTGAAGGCGTATATCTCGGGCGATCCATATGACGCTGATGAACTCTTACCCGTTATACTGAACACACAGCGATCACCGAACCCGGCTATGGAGTCTGAGATTATCAAGCAAAAGTTGGACGGCGGTATGTCTCAATCAGAACTGTCAGATGTTCTAGGCATATCGCAAGGCTCTATCAGCAAACGGTTGAAACTACAGGACCTCATAGATCCTTTGTTCGAGGCTGTCGAGATGTTGGAACTGGGTCCCGAGAAGGGCTACAAGCTAGCAAAACTCGACGAAGAGAGGCAGAGGGAACTGTACGAGGAAAACGACCTGAATATCACCAACAAGCAGATAAAACAGGAGAGGAAAGATGAAATAACTGACGATCTGGATATGGAAAGTATAGAAAACCCTGAAGAGGAACATACGGGAAGCAACAGAGTCCACTTTTCGTTCGAGAAAGACGAGGCGACGCTGATCCTGGGTGCGCTGGAAGATTATGACCAAGCGGAAGATGAGAAAATAGACAACATCACTGAAAAGATCGAGGGAGAACTATGAAAGACTTAGAGTACCCGAAAATCGACATACTGCCGGAAGAAGAACAGCGTACAGAGGATGGCGACCTCAAAGGAGTGAATATGTACGACTACTACGACAACGAAATCCTGATCTCAATCCCAAGGGAATACTGGAAGATGGCCGGGGAGATAAAGAAGGAGAGTTGCTTCGATATAGAGGAAACTTACAAGATGTGGACAATCAACGGGCTGATCCACGAGGAGTTGCACTGGATACTATATGAACTTGGATTCTGTATGAACGCAGTAGATGAGGCGGTCCACTACATCATGGATGATATTGTCCCGTACCCTGAACGAGAGTGTAGGGATTGCCCGTTCAGCAGTTTGGATGAAGGATGTGATAAAGATGACGGCGGAAGTTAAGGATGATCTGATAAGGGAGTATATCAACTCGCAGAGAAGGATGTCGGATTCTTCCATCAAGATAAAGCGAGTGGCGTTGCAGTCATTAGCCGATAATATCTCCAAACCTCTAGATGAGGTGGATGTTCAGGATGTGGAGGATTGGATACAGCAACAGAGGAGAAAGAACAAGAACTCGACGGTGAACCAGTACCTCACGTCGATCAAGCAGTTCTACGATTGGTTGAGAGATAACATACCCGTCGGCGTAGGGGTAGATGAAGTGAGAGAGAACGTGCAGAAGAGGCAGAGATACAAGCGCATACAGAAGATACGCCCTTTAGAGGAGGATAGGAAGGAAAAGAAGAAGATAGAAGGGGATGACATCGTACAGATACTTTCAGACGCTAAGGACTACGCACAGCACCACTACAGGTTCATAGCGATAGGTCTGATCTTCGGTATGCGAAAAGGGGAGATCCTGAACCTGAAAACTGAGTACATCGATATGAGGGAGATGACCATAGACATACCCAAAAAACTGGCGAAAACCCCTTCAGCCGTGAGGTCCATCCCGATACCCGGATGGGCTAAACCCGTGACCAAACCAGACGGCGAGTATTGGCTTGGACCTGAAGGCGGTTCAAAACCGTACTCGGACACAACCTTTAATGTGGCTCTTAAGAATAACTACGAGACACAATCTACAGGTTCCCTCTACCCTCACAGATTCAGGATAACCTTTGACACATTCATGATCGAGAGAGGCGTTGACGACTACATCATAAAGAAACTGATGGGGCACAAGACGGATCAGGACATGACTGAATACTACAGAGGAGAGAGCGAATCACTCGAAGAGGAGAAGCGCAGGGTGATGGAAGAGGACCACTACATGAAACATATACTGGAGGAGGTCTGAGATGGTGCTGACCTGCCCCCGTTGTCGTGACTTTGTGACGGATACGAGGCACGGTCTGAAGATCCATCTCGCTAAAGTTCACGACCTTCATGGAGAAGAGTTGGCGAGAGAAGTAAACAAGGCGATGAAGAAAAGAGGAGTCAACTGTGCCGTCTGTGGAGATAAGATCATTCCCGTGACACACAGAACGGACAACCGGAAGATAACTCACGGGAAACATGAAGGTAAATATCTTTGTTGTAATTGCAGTATATATGATCTGGAGGATAAATAATGGAAGAAAAAGTTGTCGCAATAGATTTTGACGGAGTGATAGTCGAGTACGAAGAGTGGAAAGGCAAAGATCATGTAGGTGATGTTAGGTGGGATGACGGTCCACGAAGGAATTTGGAAAGATTAAAAGAAGCAGGGCTTGCAGTTATGATATATACCTGCCGCCCTCACCATGAACCTATTGTCGATCTCCTATCAGAACACGATATACCGTATGACTGGATAAATTCAAACCCCACTCAACCTGAAGGTGTGTCCGAACATAAACTCTTCGCCAACTGGTATATCGATGACCGTTTCCCCACATTTGAATCTCTCACAGATTCTGTTGACATCATACTTGATGAGTTGGAAGAAGAGAAAAGAGAGAATCGAGCGAAAGAGGAGGATATGAGCATAAAACAATTAAGGCCCGGTCAATATCTGGTCAAAGACAGGTATGTGGTTGATCTAGAGCATGACAGTTGTACCTGCCCTGACCATACATATCGTGGCACCAAGTGCAAACATATCCAATTCGTGGAGAAGCGTAAAGGAGACTGAGTTGAATATCCCAAAAGAGGATGTAGGTGGTATTAGTGTCTAATATCTCGTTTGATGAATTAGCAAGCATATATGACGAAGAATCTGCGCAGAGAGAGTTAACTGAATTGCCAAATAACTTTTACGACGAAACCAAAAAATTCCTCAATAGTCTTGAAGAAGCGATGACAAATTCACAGGATAGAAAGGAAAAGATGCGGTTGTCTAAATTGTATTCTAGAAGTGATAAATTTCTATCCAAAATCATCAAGGAACGGAGGAGAAAGATACTTCTGGCAGTGCATCATTCTATCCTAAAAGATGACGACTATACAGAAAATATGACTGACGAAGAAAAGAAAGTGTTTGAAGAGTTGGAGGAAAATATGGAAGAACTCTCCTTTGAAGAATTAGTCGCCTCTAGAAGGTGATATAGTGAGAGTGTTGATGATAGATCTTGATGGGAAAAAGGGTTTTCCTAACCTAGCCCTTTGTAAACTCTCCGCCTACCACAAAGATAAAGGTGATACTGTTGATCTATCGGAAGGAAATCCTAACTTGGCAGGTTTTTTAGGCTATGATAAAGCATACATCTCCTCTACTTTTAACTGGTCAAAGGATAGGGTTGAAGAGGTGTCAGAAAAATTACCTATAGATGATGTTGAGATCGGAGGCTACGGCTATAACAATAAAGTATTACCTGACAACATAGAACACCGTATGCCCGACTATGACCTCTACCCTGACATGGATTTTTCTATGGGATACACCACCAGAGGGTGCATCAGGAGTTGTGATTTTTGTGATGTGAGTAGGAGAGAAGGCTGTCTGAAAGAGTGGAGTCCGTTAGATGAATTTTTACATCCTGACCACGACAGTGTACTTCTATTAGACAATAATTTTTTAGCCTCTAGTTCGTGGAAAGATAAACTCCAGAGGTTGAATGAAGAGGGATGGAAGATCAGTATTACTCAAGGTCTCGACGCTAGGCTCATAGATGAAGAGGGTGCTGAGATCCTTGCGGATTCTATGCTCTACAACTGGCGCTTCACCCGGCCAGCGTACTTCACGGCTTGGGATTTCATGGAGAACGAGGATGAAGTGTTGAATGGGATCGAAAATTTGCTCGATGCCGGCGTGTTGAAGTGGTATATACGAGTCTATGTGCTTGTGGGGTACAACACCTCTCTCGAAGATGATCTCTACAGATTCAGGCGGCTGAGGGAGTTAGAAGTCGAACCCTTCATAATGCCTTACAACAATATGGATCACCCCCTGAAGCGGTGGGGACAAAGACCGGCGATATACAAGAAAAGTACCTTTGAGGAGTATGCCAAAGAAAAATTGGTCGATTGAGGCAAAAAAACTTAATATATCGAACACTCTTTTATAAACGATATTATGAAAGGACCGCCTACACCCGACGAGTTCCTGAAAAAGTTCCTGCCCAACCCTAGCGGTAAGGACAAAGGTGATGACGAAGTACCTCTTGGCGAGGATATAGCGGCCAAGAAGATGCGTAACCCTGATAGAGACTTTGATGAGATGGCAAAGAAAAAAGTACAAGAGAAGAAAGCCAAACGCCTCGAAGGTGCGATCAAACAGAAGAGAAAGGAGATAATGGTAGAGGTTGATGATATAAGGAATACTGTTGAAAAAGTTATGGACCAACCGCCAAAAGACCTTGAGCGGATGGTAGATGAACTCTACGACGATATTGACGAGAAACTACAAGAGTTACAGAAAGATGTAAAGTGGCACGTATATCATGGGAGAGATGGGAGAGATAGCAGTCATGTGAGAGATGGTTTGGTCAGAGATGTTGAACTGATGAGGTTCGAGGTAGATTATAGGGAGGTTGAGGTCGATGAAGATCCAATCGAGAGAAGTCTTGGGCTAGTGGGTGTTAAGAATATAGAGTTTAATAAATACTTCAGACCCCCAAATAAAGAAGAATATGTGATAAGAGGAGATATTCCCTCCGATGATTGGGATGAAGATAACTACGATTTGACCGACGATGTAAAGGCTATGGTTCGTAAGATAGAGAGCCGAAGAGGATTGGATTTGAAAAATAGATATACGTTGTGATATTATGGCTGGACCGCCTACACCCGACGAGTTCTTCAAGAAGGTCCTGCCCAACCATAGCGGTAAAGATGCTACGGGCGCAGGAGTGCCTTTGCCGAGAAGAGGACACAGTTGGCGTTTCTACCAACCAGAGGATTTTTGGGAGTATTCTATGAGCGATCCTGATGTTCACGTTGACCGCAAGTTGATGTGGGATGACTACAAAGAGGCGAGGAAGATATTCAGGAGGTGGGATCCAACATGACATATTCCCAACCCAACGAACTCAAATATCGAGTGTTGAAAGCAGTAGAGGAGTTAGACGGCGGTACAGGCGTTACTTCGGGCGAATTAGCCGAAGAGTTGGGTAAGAAGCAGGAGAACATCTCAAAACAACTTCTCCGCTATAACCGGCAGGGTTTGCTCTCTAGAGAGAAAGAGGACCTAAAGAATGTGAGGGATGGTAGAGTCTATCGGAACCGGCGATACAGATACGACCTCACTAGGAAGGGGAGGAAGAGAAAAGACTACCTCTTCGATAACCTAGATCTGTAAGTCTTTTTCCAAAATTATATTAGTTGGTAGATCAATATCTTTTTAGATAGTATGACCGAAGAAAGGGTTTACAAAGGAGATGTAGAGGCCATAACCAGAGAGAACGGGAAAGTCAAAGTCGATGTTTACCGTGCGGTTCTAAAGCCAAAGAAGTACGAGTATCCTCTGTTTTACACCCTATCTAGGGAACAGGCTGAAAGAAAGGCAAAATGGAAAAAGGATAGGTCCGGCAGACCTACCGAGGTCTTGTCCTACACCTTAACCTTCGACAATCCGCTAGAAATACCCGTAGGCGGTACATATAGAGCGATAGAATACTTGGCAGGTGAGAAACGTATTCCCGCCCTGCTAGAGGTGTTAGAAGATCTAGACAACGCCGAAAGCGACATAGAACGGAACGAACTCATCCTCGAAGGGCAAAAAGAACTCTTCGATTGGGCTACCGATGTAGGATACGACGGGATCATAACTAGAACGGAGGTTATCGACCTCGAAAATTACGAAGAATCTATGTTATGGGATTAAACCCCTTTTTTTCTGTTCTCGAACACCCCCACCCTGATGTTTGGCTGATTTACCCGTAGGAGGCTAGGGTGCGAGGGCAAAAAACCTAATTATATCGACACTTGATTCTCTGGAGGGTGCGGAACCGAAAGATTAATAAAGTAGGCAGTATTATGTACTATTAGGTAATAAGATGATCGTGAAAAAAGTATGGGAAAATAAGACGAACGGACAAAAATTGGTGACGATTCCGAAAGAGAGCGATATAGACCCCGGCGATTATGTAAAAATCGATAAAGTCGAGAATCAAGAAGAGGAGGAAGGATAGATATGGAAAATAACCCGTATGACCGAATCGATGACATAAACGAAGGCGAGGAGTACGAAGTGGAGATAGAAGATCTCGGCAAGGAAGGAGACGGCATCACGAAGATCGAGGGCAAAGTGGTGTTTGTCCCGGATACCGAAGTGGGAGAGCGAGTTCTGATAAAGATCACTAAGAACCTCAAGACCCTTGCTTTCGGTGAAGTGATCGACAGGTTGGAGGAGTGATACGATGGGAAAGCAAAGATTGGTAGCGAGGATCGGAAGATGGCTACAGAGAAGGTGCAAGGAGTTGAACTCAGAGGAGTTTGAAAAACCGCTAGAGGATATGACAACTGAAGAGAAGATCGAATTGGCGAAGTTTGAAACCGTTCACGGCATCAAGAACGATTTCTATGATGAGTTTTTCGGGGGAGAACCTGACGAGAGCGGAGATGTGATAGATTTGCTGACAACTGAAACGAAGGAGTTACGGGATATGATAGCGGAACACGGGAGAAGATTGAACGCTTTAGAGGCCAAATTTGAGACTAGAGAGGAAGGAAAGGAACAAACCAAAACCATCAGGTGTCCCAACTGCGGGGCGGAGTTCCCTGCCTCTATGCTCGAAGAGAGGGACAAGCCCGTGCCTCTTGGAGGGATGCAGGTGAGCGGAAAGCCCACCAAAGTGTGTCCCCTGTGCAGTCATGGATTCGGGAGTGATTGATATGGACCTGATCGTGTATTTCACCGAAGATTCATCCTTATTCAACCGGCACGGTGGAAACAAGCGGTACGAGAATGTGGAGGAGTACGAGGAAAAGAACGGCCAATTCAGGATAGAATACAGCGACGAGAGAAGGAGGACCAGATTACCGTCGTCGTCGGTTGAAAGGTATGAAGAGGAGGAT
>Ga0207421_10006074_pt1 | contig 13272 bp, 12 predicted proteins | sample SodLakKL_010_SED_4_FD_187542 | JGI IMG/M metagenome (GOLD analysis project Ga0207421, IMG submission 187542) | Alkaline sediment microbial communities from Lake Tanatar, Kulunda Steppe, Russia - 8KL_010_SED (SPAdes) (version 2) | ecosystem: Environmental > Aquatic > Non-marine Saline and...
TGGATGCACTGGAAGCCCGGCTCGAAGAGTGGCACAAGGAACAACCGGCGTAAAGGCCGCAAACCCCATCCACAAGAAATTTAAAACGAAACAGCAACAGCGGAAATATTATGGCAGAACAATCGATTATCAGCCCCGAAAACCTGGTCTACAAGAAGACCGATGTCATGACCGACCGGGAACTGCACTACTGTCCGGGATGCGGGCATGGAACGGCGCACCGGATGCTGGCCGAGGCCATCGACGAACTCGGCATCCAGAGCGAGACCATCGGCGTGGCCCCCGTCGGCTGCTCGGTGCTCGCCTACTACTACCTGAACGTCGACATGCAGGAGGCGGCGCACGGAAGGGCACCGGCCGTGGCGACCGGCATCAAGCGCGTCCTCCCGGAAAAATATGTTTTTACCTATCAGGGGGATGGGGATCTGGCCGCGATCGGCACAGCCGAGACCATCCACGCCTGCAACCGCGGGGAGAATATCCTGATCGTGTTCATCAACAACGGAATTTACGGCATGACGGGCGGACAGATGGCGCCGACCACGCTTCCCGGCATGAAAAGCTCGACCTGTCCGATGGGACGCGATGTGCTTACCATGGGCAACCCGCTGAAGATCACCGAACTGGTGGCGCAGCTGCCCGGGACGTATTACGTGACGCGGCAGTCGGTGCATACGCCGGGCAATGCCCGCAAGGCCAGGCGGGCGATGAAAAAGGCCCTGGAGTACCAGAAGGAGAACAAAGGGACCTGCCTGGTGGAGGTTGTTTCGAACTGTCCCTCCGGCTGGAAGATGAACCCGGTGGATTCCAACAAATGGATGGAAGAGAACATGTTACCGTTTTACCCGCTCGGGGATATCAAGGTTCCCGGCAAGGGACTGGTGTCCGACGGGAAGAACGGCAGATAAAAGTTTTTTGGATGCGACCCTTAAATAATATTTCGATATGACAGAAGAGATGATCATCGCCGGTTTTGGCGGACAGGGAGTGCTCTCCATGGGACAGATTTTGTGCTATGGCGGAGTGATGCAGGAACTGGAAGTGAGCTGGATGCCATCATACGGGCCCGAAATGCGTGGCGGTACAGCCAATTGTACTGTCATCCTGAGCGACGAGCCGATCAGCTCGCCGGTACTCACGGAGTTTGACACGGCGATCGTGCTCAATCAGCCGTCGATGGACAAGTTTGAGAAAGCCGTGAAGCCGGGTGGTTTGCTGCTTTTCGAGGAGAACGGCATGACCCGGAAGCCGAAGCGCACGGATATCGAGGTACGCTCGCTGGCGGCCTACGATGAGTCGGTCCGCATGAAAAACACCAAGGTGTTCAACATGATCGTGATCGGCGGACTGCTGGCGGTCAAGCCGGTGCTGGAGGTGGAGAACGTGATCAAGGGGCTGGAGAAGGTGCTTCCGGAGCGGTACCATCATCTAATTCCGCTCAACGAGGAGGCAATCCGCAAGGGCATGGAGCTGATGCAGGACAAGGCCGGGGCGCTGAACGGGCAGGGGTAGCAGTGTAAGTATTTCGCAGGTCGCGAGTCTGTAACAATAGAGACTTGGAAATATTCACAAAAAATGCTATCATTATGATATCACAATATCGCTATACCCCCACGACCATGGCTGACATACTCATCAGAAATCTGGATGAAAACACGCTTGACCGGCTGAAGAAAAGGGCAATGGCCAACAACCGGTCAATGAACGCTGAAATCAAGGCGCTCCTGGAGGAGTACGCCGGCACATCCACCAGGGAAGAAGCCATTTCCATGATAGCCGAAGCAAGGGTTTCCTATGAAGCGGGGAGAAAGTCCGCTCCGGATCTCATGGGGCTTTTAAGGGAGGACAGAGACCGGTGATCGCCAGAATACGGGAATCCATGATTTCAGGAGGAGCGTGACGATGAACCAGGGAAGTCGCGCATCTTTCACCCGATGTATCCTGGATGCGAGCGTTGCGGTGAAGTGGTTTTTCCGGGAGGAGGATCTTACGGACCACGCCGACGCCCTGCTTCAGAGCGGAACGGAGTTTGTCGTGCCGGATTATTTCTATCTGGAAATGAACAGCGTGCTCACGAAGCTGGCCAGGAAGGGACTGCTTGCAGCCGGTCAGGTGCGGCAGATGAACCGGGCACTGCGGGCGTTGCCGGCGAATGTGCTGGAAACCGCAAATTATCGGGAACTGGCGCTGGATCTTTCGATGGAAAAGAATGCCGGTTACTATGACTGCCTGTATGTCGTACCCGCGCAGATTACCCGGGTCCCGCTTATCACGGCGGACCGGCGGCTGTACCGCACTTTCACTGACACAGAGTACGGCGAATATGTGCAGTGGCTTGGAGAATATGAATAAGTGTTTTGCTATTTTGCGGCATAGTTCACACTCACATATTCTGAAAACGAAGCCATTTCAACGAAGCCATTCCATGATGAAATCACATATTTCCCACGCCCGTGTCGCAATCCTCATGCTGGCATTGTTTCTGACCGGCACACTTTCCGCGATTGCCCAGGTCGGGCTCACTCCCGAAAAAATGCTTGAACTTGGGCGGGTCGGTGCACCCGTGGTCTCGCCGGACGGATCCACGGCGCTGTTTACCGTAACCTGGATGTCCGTGGAGGAGAACAGCGGATCGACGTATATCTACGCAGTCCAGACGGACGGGGGAGAGCCGTTGCGGCTCACGGAGGGTCCGTCGGCATCCTCACCGGTCTGGCGCCCGGATGGCAGGCGCATCGGATTCCTGCGCGGAGGACAGTTCTGGGAAATGAAGCCGGATGGATCTGACAAGGTGCAAGTCACGGATTTTGATAGTGGGATTGCCAATCTGCAATACAGTCCGGATGGAATGCACGTTTCGTTCACGCGTCACGTAAAGGTCGGCAAGGGGACGGAGGATCTCTATCCGGAATACCCCAAAGCCAATGTGCGCATCATCGACGAGTTGCTTTACCGGCACTGGGACACCTGGCACGACGGCACCTACAGTCACCTGTTCATTGCGCCCTATGCCGATGGGGAACTGACCGGCGAGCCGGTGGACCTGATGGAGGGCGAGCCGTACGACACCCCCCTCAAGCCGTTCGGTGGCACCTCGCAGATCGCCTGGCATCCGTCCGGTGCAATGATTGCCTACACATCCAAAAAAATGGGCCGGACCGAAGCGGCCTACAGCACCAATTCGGACATTTACCTTTACGATCTGGAGTCGGGTTCCACCCGCAATCTCACCGCCCCCAATCCGGGCTACGACCGTTACCCGGCCTTCAGTCCGGACGGCACCTCCATGATCTGGAGCCGCATGGTCACCCCGATGTACGAATCGGACCGCTACCGGCTGATGCAGATGACGCTGGAAACCGGCGATATCCGCGAACTAAGCACCGGCTTCGACGGCAACATGAACAGCGCGGAGTGGAACCACGACGGCAGCCGTATCTACTTCCTCAGCGGAACCGAAGCCACCGTGCAGCTTTTTGAGCTGAATATGCTGGCCCGGTCGGCCTACCCACCGGTCCGGCAGTTGACCGATGGTATCCACGATTTTACATCGTACGTCCCGGCAAGTCGCAGTGATGAGCCTTTTCTCGTTGCCTCGCGCATGTCAATGTCCGCACCCAACGAGCTATTCCGGGTGGATGCGGCCGGCGGCGAAATGACGCAGCTTACCCATATCAACCGCAAGATCCTGGCCGACGTGACAATGGGCCGGGTCGAAAAACGCTGGGTCACCACCACCGACGACAAGCAGATGCTGGTTTGGGTGATCTATCCGCCGGATTTCGATCCGGAGGGTAGTTATCCCGCCATTCTTTACGCTCAGGGCGGACCTCAGGGGACGGTGAGCCAGTTTTTCTCCTATCGATGGAATTTCCAGGTGATGGCCGGTGCCGGCTACGTTGTGGTGGCGCCCAACCGGCGGGGGCTGCCCTCGTTCGGAGAGGAATGGAACCGCCAGATCAGCGGTGACTGGGGCGGACAGGCCATGCAGGATCTGCTCTCAGCCATTGACCATGTCGAGGAGGAACCCTTTGTGGATAAAGACCGGCTTGGTTCCGTGGGTGCCAGCTTTGGAGGCTATTCCGTCTTTTGGCTGGCCGGTAATCACGAGGGCCGGTTCCGCACCTTTATTTCCCATGCCGGGGTGTTCCATCTTGAGGCGATGTACGGATCCACCGAGGAGATGTTTTTCGTGACCTTTGACCTTGACGGTGCGTACTGGGAAGAACCGCGTCCCGTCAGCTACGACCGCCATTCGCCGCACCTCTACGTGCGCAACTGGGACACGCCCATGCTGCTTATCCACGGCGAGCTGGATTACCGGGTGCCGGTGACCGAGAGCATGCAGGCGTTCACAGCCTTGCAGGCGCTGGGGATCGAGAGCCGGATGCTGCTGTTCCCGCAGGAAAACCACTGGATCCTCTCACCGCAGAACAGCTTGTTGTGGCACAGCGAATTCTACAACTGGCTGGATGCGTACTTGAAATGATTGATGCGAATGTTGCAACTGGCAGGATGCGTATATGAAACAGGGACGCAATTGATGTACGGAAATTTCTATTGTTCCGCATTGATCGTATCTGCTCAGCAAGGGGTGCCGGAAGTCCCGCGCTGCCGCAATCTGGAGCACCATCCAAAAATGCACGCGTTGTTGCCCGTGGGGTTACATCAGATGTTTCTCATCCTGAGGAGCACGAACTCCGGCAGGGCACGGACGGCAGCCATGATCCATCGCATTTTGGCTCCGGTATAGATTTTGTGCCTCCCCTTTTTCCAGGCTTTGTAGATGTCCTTACCAGCAGTTTCCAGCGGAGTTGCGCCGAATTTTGCAGTACGTCCGGCCACCATTTTGGTCGGGACAAAACCCGGCAGTACGGTAATTACCCTTGCGCCTGACGGCCAGAGCCGGTGGCGCAGTCCATCCAGGTAGACGGTCAGGCCGGCCTTGGATGCGGCGTAGATATAGCTGCTTTGGCGTCCACGCTCACCGGCCACGGAGCTGATGCCGATAATCGTACCGTGTCCACGCTCTTCAAAGTCAGCGGCGATAGGCTCCAGGATGCTTACGGCTCCGAGCAGGTTGCTGTCCAGTGTATTTCGGGCAAGATCAAATTCTCTCTGGGCCTCCTTCTGGTTGTTGAGGACGCCAAAAGCCTGTATTACCACGTCCGGTTTTGGATCAAGGTTTTCATAAAACGACTGATGGGAATCGAAATCCAGGGCGTCGAACGGTTCGGCCCGTACGGTGACCTTACAGCGTTTGGCCAGAATACGGGCCTCTTCTTCGGCTTTTTCCAGGTTTCGAGATGCCAGGATGATATCGGCCCGTTCATTTAGGGCGAACTTCTCTGCAGCGGCAAGTGCGATTTCGGAGTTGCCGCCAAGTACAAGTACCATCATATCGCATGTATTATGTAGTGATGATTCAGACAAGCGATATCGTAAAGGGATATCGCGCGGCCAGCTAATGATAAAAGGGTGCCGCGAGCTCCTGCAGGGAAAAGGATGCCGGCCCTAAATGGCTGCAGAGCTACGGGAGTTTGCCTATGGGCATGATGTAAAGCGGGTATTCGCCATCATCGAGGTCCAGGACATCACTCACGCCATCGTCGCTGAAAGCACCGATCACCACCGTGCCGATATCGAGCGGTACGCTTTGAAGATAGACGTTTTGTGCCACGTGTCCCGCCTCCATGTACATGTAGCGCATGGCGCGATCGCGGTAACGCGGTTCAATGCGGCTTAGCACGCCGGTAATGACCAGGACGACCGGAGCCGCAGTAATCGACTCCTGCCCCAGCGCCACACCTTGCAAATCCTGCCGGAGGTCGCCGTCCATTACCTGTTCCAGTACGTGGTCGTCGGGACGATAGCGGTAGACACCGTCCGTGACATCTTCGGTACCGGTAATCAGGAAATAGAGTTCCATGGGGAAGGTGGCGCCGGCAGAAGGGGCGGTGCGAAAGCCTTGGGCCTGGTCGGTGATACCCTGGGCGGACCAGGCCAGTTGGCCGATCTCCATCAGGGATAGCGGTGTGGAAGCATATTCGCGGACAGACCGGCGCTGCTGAAGCGATTCCTCTATGGAAATTTCCCCGCTGCGTTCCGGTTCAGGCAGTTCAATAGTAGTCATGGATACGGTTTCTTTGTTCGGATCATGCGGAGAACAAGCCAGGATGAAGCATAGACATCCAACTATAAAGATACTCATGGTGTGCCTCCATTTTTTTGGTAACTGTTGTAATATGATAACATTCTCTGCACCATTCTTCCAGCTAAAGACACGGGAATTTCCGAATGAGCCTTAAGCATTGAATGTTATTTTTTATATCTTTTGTATCTGATATGACAAGATGTTTGGCCACTGCTCTAAAAGCATATCCCGTGCACGCTGCCACGATTATTGCAGTTGCATCATTGCCGGACATCGTCACTGTATTGTTTATTTTCACTCATTAAAAAATCAGCTATGGAGTTATTTGTTCAGGGAAAAGTCGCAGAGGTACTGGAAGAGCAATCAGGTGAAGGAAAAAACGGGCCATGGCGCCGACGTGATTTCATCCTGGAGATGGACGACCGTTTTTCACGGAAGGTGTGCATCTCGCAGTGGGGGGATTCGATCGACAGCGATTCCGTATCCGTTGGGGAAGCCATCAAGGCGTATATCAATCTTCAAAGCCGCGAATACAATGGCCGCTGGTATACCGACGTCCGCGCCTGGCGAATTGACAAGGATGGCGGGGAGTCCGGCGGAAGTGGATATCCGGATGAGCCCGGCTTCGGCGATCAGGACAGCAGCCAATCCGGCGGGCGGAAACCCTCGCCGGACCCGGGCTCAAAAAACAATTCCATGATCGATGGCGATCTGGATGATGTGGACGACGACCTGCCTTTCTGAATTTGCGCGCCGGCAGATTATCGCAATCTGCCGGAATGTCTGCTTGCTCCCGGTCGTTAATGAAACAGTACTGGTCTGCAGCGATTATGGTAACATGTTTTCAGTTACACTGTCCGATTGCAAGCGGGTAATTTACGGTCCTTCCAGCCGGATTCACGGTGCATGACATGGTATTTTGAAGGAAACCGCATTCAAAAAATATCCCATGACAGATAAAGAAAAGGAAACGCGCACTAAATGGCACAACATTAAGGCGAATGAAGTCCTCAAGGAACTGGACAGCTCCAAAGAGGAGGGCCTCACTGCTGAAGAGGTAAAAAAGCGGCTTGAAACCTACGGGGAAAACAAGCTTCCCGAAAGGAAAGAAAAGCACCCTCTTCTCAAGTTTCTGACTCATTTTCACAATGTGCTCATTTACGTGCTGCTGGTTGCCGCCGTTATAACGGGGGTCATGGAATACTGGGTCGATACGATTGTCATTCTGGCCGTAGTGCTCATCAATGCACTGGTAGGTTATATCCAGGAGGGCAAGGCCGAGAAAGCGCTCGAAGACATTAAAAAAATGCTGTCGCTTGAGGCACAGGTCCTGCGGAATGGCGACAAGAAAACGGTCAACGCAGAGGAACTTGTTCCGGGTGACATAGTTTTGCTGCGTTCGGGAGACAAGGTGCCCGCGGATCTCCGTCTGGTTGAGGTCAAAGACCTGCGCGTGGAGGAATCTGCACTTACCGGTGAATCCACGGATGTGGACAAAATCACCGATCCGGTGAATGAGGATGCGGTGGTGGGCGATCGTAAAAGCATGGCATTTTCGGGGACCATGGTCACTTATGGCGCGGCTGCAGGAGTGGTCGTCGAAACCGGTGCCACCACCGAGCTCGGCAAGATCAATCAGATGATCTCCGAAGTGGAAGAGTTTACTACTCCGCTTCTTCAAAAAATGAATCGTTTTTCGCTGCAGCTTTCCGTAGTTATCATTGTTTTTTCCGCTGCCTTTTTTGCATTCGGATACTTCTTCCGGGATTATACTCTTATTGACCTGTTCAGGGCGACTATCGCCGTGATCGTTGCTTCCATTCCCGAAGGCTTGCCGGCCATCATTACCATTACACTGGCCGTCGGAGTGCAGCGCATGGCCAGTCGCAATTCGATCATACGGCGGCTTCCCGCCGTGGAGACACTGGGGGCAGTCAGTGTCATTTGCTCCGACAAGACCGGGACACTTACCCGCAACGAGATGATGGTTCAGACAATCCGCACGGCCGACGGTGAATTCGGCGTGGAAGGATCCGGCTACAAACCCGAGGGCGATATCAAAAAGGATGATGAAAAGGTGGAGGATATCTCCAGTGATGGGGTCCTGGAAAAACTCATTCAGAGTTTATATGCCTGTAATGATGCCAAGCTTGAAGAGAAAGATGGCGACTGGGAGCTCATTGGAAGCCCTACGGAAGGTGCTTTGGTGACCCTCGGTATGAAAGCAGGCTTGAAAGATTTCAAGCCGGAACGTATCGCCGATATCCCGTTTGAATCAGAACACAAGTACATGGCCACGCTTAATGAGGTCGACGGCAATCGGTTTATTTACCTCAAAGGGGCGCCTGAAAAACTGCTGGAAGTATGCAAGAAACAGGCAACGGCCGATGGCGAAAAGGATATCGATGCCGACTTCTGGAAGGAGCAGATGGAAGAGATTGCCGGACGCGGCCAGCGCCTGATGGCGGCAGCCTACCGGAAAGAATCGGGCAATACAGACGAAATCGACCATGATGACGTCGAAAAAGACATGATCTTTCTCGGTGTCGTCGGCATAATCGACCCGCCCAGGGAGGAGGTCTACGATGCCATCAAGATTTGCAAGAAAGCCGGAATCCGGGTCATAATGATAACCGGTGATCACGCCATTACAGCCGAAGCCATCGCCAAAGAACTCGGGATAACCGAAGGCGGTGGGACGATCACCGGTGAAGAGCTCGAGAAAGTGGAAGACGACGAGATGACCGATGTGGTCATGAAGTACAACGTGTTTGCCCGTACAAGCCCGGAACACAAGCTTCGTTTGGTCAAGGCACTCCAGGAGAACAACAAGCTCAGTGCCATGACCGGTGACGGTGTGAATGATGCTCCGGCGCTCAAGCGGGCCAATATCGGTGTGGCCATGGGCATCAAGGGCACGGAGGTCAGCAAGGATTCTTCCGAAATGGTGCTGGCTGATGACAACTTCGCCTCTATCGTCAACGCCGTCGAGGAAGGCCGGACAGCCTACGACAATATCCGCAAGACCATACTGTTCATACTGCCAACAAACGGAGTCCAGGCCCTGGTTCTTGTAGCGGCCATTGTTTTGGGGGTCACCATGCCCGTCACGCCCGTACAGGCACTATGGATAAATATGGTGACCGCCGTAACACTGGCACTGGCACTGGCCTTCGAACCCATGGAACAGCGAATCATGGAACTATCACCGAGGGAACCGGAAGAGCCGATCCTGGGTGGATACTTCCTGTGGCGCATTGCAATGGTCTCCGTGCTGATCGGTGGCTTGACATTTTTTGTATATCGCATGTTTTACACCGGTGAAGCCGAAATCGAGAAAGTCCGCGCTATTGCCGTCAATACCATCGCAACCGGACAGGTGGTCTATCTGCTGAACTGCCGCAAGTTTTATCAGAGTGTTTTTACGCGCGATTTTTTCAACAACAAATACGTCTTTATCGCTATCGGAGCTCTTGTGTTCCTGCAGGCGATGTTTACCTATGCGCCCTTTATGAATGACCTGTTTGAGACGGCGCCCGTTTCAGCTGCTGAATGGCCGTACATTCTGGCTGTCGGTCTGGTCGTGCTGCTGGTCGTGGAATTGGAGAAGTGGATTTCCAGAACCTGGTTCTTCAGTGAATGACAGTGACGTATGCCGGTATGGGCCGGGCAATGACAACACCCGTTTCAACAGCAGCCGCGACCTTACCACTTGATGCGGACATAGGTGAAGTAGTAGGTGAGTGCTATAAATATACCGCCACCGATAATATTGCCTGCAGCCACCATGATCAGACTTACGGTGGCTTTCACAACGGTGATATCGGTAGGCAGTTCAAGTCCCTGCCCGTCCTGAAGTATGAAAAAAGAGAGAAAAAAATAAAACATGTTGCCGGCACCATGCTGAAAACCGATGGCGGGGACGGCCGAAAGCGGCAGAAAAAGTGCCAGGAACTTGTCGGTGACAGAGCGTCCAGCCATGGCAAGCCATGCACCGGAACAGATCAGCAGATTGCCAAACACCCCAAGAAGAAACATCTGGGGGATGGTATAGTCCAGCTTGGATGACGTAAAAAAGAGCACCTCCTCAATAAGCAGTCCGTCAAAAAGATGGATTTGTCCGGAATAAAAAAATAGAAAAACAACTGCGGCCGAACCGATCATATTGGCGACGAGCACAATCATCCAGTTTCGGGTCAATTCCCAGGCCGTGATCTTGCCCGATGCCAGACTCATCACGGCGAGGTTGTTGGTCGTGAAGACTTCCGTTGCAGCGATAAAGGCGATGATATAGCCCATGCCATAGAACAGCGGGCTCACAATCGCGGATGTGCTGTCGCTGATGTCCGGATTGGCCAGGATCACTGCATGATACATCGCCCCGAGTGAGATGAAACATCCACCCAGAGTACCCAACATAAGAGTGATGACACCGGGTAACCTCACTTTTTTCACCCCGATATGCATTACGCGTCTGGCTACTTCTTCAGAAGAGTAGACATCCAGATCGAATACAGGATATTTCTTCTTTTCGGACTTTTTATCGAGCACGGTGGACATAGTGGTATCTTCCGTTTTTTCCGGTTGGATGCTTAGGATGTTACCATGGCTATGGATATTTTTTTTAAACCAAGTATGTATGATGATACTAAAAATGAGGGAAAATATGACCATGTCCATGTACTTGTGCAAGCTTTCCGACATGCCGGCCGGCTCACCGGAAACACTGCCGGCTGACCCGCTGCTTGTCGTCCTGGCGTTTTTTCTGATGGCAGCCGTTTCGTGCGGGCCCGAAGGACGTGAAGCCAGGGAAGCCGCGGAAGCCGGGAAGGCCGGACCCGAACTGCTGCGCGTCAGCTACATGAGCGCGGCGACCGGGGAGGAGCGTGAGTATTTTGCCTACCTGCCGGAAGGATACGGTCAAGCCGGGGATACGGGTCACTCAGAGTGGCCGGTGCTGCTTTTCCTGCACGGCAACGGCGAGCGCGGAAATGCACGGGACGAACTGGATTACGTGATGATCCACGGTCCGCTCTACGAGGCGTGGGTCCTTCGGCGCGACCTGCCGTTTGTGATCGTGGTGCCGCAGCTGCCCATGTACGGGATGGATGAGCGGCACGACTACATCGCCAACCGCACCCCGGACATGATCCCACGGCGGCTGGATGAGGGCGTGCCCCCGCGGCGTCCGGCGTCGGTGCCAGCGTTTCCGATGGACGGCGCACCGTCGGTTCATCCGTCCGCTGATTCGACCACTGATCCGCCTGTTAATTCGACCGCTGATTCGAAGACCATGCCCCATCCACCCGAAGGCCCTCCCGACGGATGGTACCGGCTGGAGCAGGACCTCATGGATATCCTCGATCAGGTGGAGGAGCAGTTTCTGGTGGATGCGGACCGCGTCTACCTCACCGGCATCAGCTATGGCGGCTTCGGGACGTGGCACATCGCGGCCCGGCATCCCGAACGATTTGCGGCCATCGCCCCGGTGGTCGGCTACGGGCATCCCGATGGCGTGGAACCGATTGCCCGCCACGGTCTGCCGGTCTGGTGCTTTGCCGGTGGACGCGACGCGGTGGTACCGCCGCAGTTTTTCTATCCGGCCATGAACCGCCTGCAGGAGCTGGGACACACGGGTGTCCGCCTAACCACGCATGAAGACATGGGACACGACGCCTGGGTGCGGATCTATGCCGGCCAGGATCTCTACGACTGGTTCATGGAACACCGCCGCTCTGACCGGGCCGACCGCTGACCGGGTCGACCGCTGACCGGGGTCAACCGGAAGGATTGGGGGAGGGAGCTACTCCGGATTGAATTCCCGCCAGGTCTCTCCGCCGTAAGCCTTCACGGCCACATAATCCCCCTCGCGCCCCCGGTACCCGCTGGGGGTCAGGGGTACCTTTCCGTGCGGCGTGTCCAGCACATAAAGGGGGATCGCGAATCCCGACAAACGTCCGCGCAGCTGCTCCATCAGTTCCATTCCGCGCTCGATCGTCGTGCGGAAATGCCGCGTCCCGCCGATCAGCTGCGCCTGATACAGGTAATACGGCCGCACCCGGAACGTGACCAGCTTGTGGAACAACTCCCGGAGCGTCTCCGCGTCGTCATTGATGCCCTTCAGCAGTACCGTCTGATTCCCCAGCGGCACCCCGGCGCGGCTCAGCCTGTCCAGCGCCGCCCGCGCATCCTCCGTCAGCTCCTTCGCGTGGTTGAAATGCGTGTTGAGCCAGACGGGATGGTTCTCCGCAAGCAGCCGGCACAGTTCGTCGGTGATCCGGTACGGATTCAGCACCGGATACCGCGTGCCGATCCGGATGATATCGATATGCGGGATCTCCCGCAGCCGCCCGATGATCCACCCCAGGTTCTCGTCGTTCAGCGACAGCGGATCCCCGCCGGTCAGCAGCACATCGCGGACCTCCGGATGCGCCGCCAGATAATCGATCGCCTCCTGCAGCTCCTCCCGGTTCAGCGCCTGCGTGCCGTCGCCCACCATCCGCTTGCGCAGGCAATACCGGCAATACACCGCACACTCCGTCGTCACACAAAATGCCACCCGGTCACGGTAATTGTGGATGAGGTTCTTCACCGGACTGTGCGCCTGCTCCTCAAGCGGATCCAGATCCAGCAAATCCACATCATCCTCCATTTCATCGGCGTGCGGCACCACCTGCCGCCGGATCGGGCACCGCGGATCACCGGGATCCATCAGCGACGCATAATACGGCGTGATGCGCCACCGGAACAGGTCCCGCGTGCGCGCAATGCCATCCAGCTCCTCCGGCACGGGGCGTATCCACCCGCGCAATTCCCCCACCGACCGGATGCGGTTCTTCATCTGCCACTTCCAGTCGGACCACTCCGGCCGGTCCACCGAACTGCGGTCGGGCAGGAGGGAAGATTGGTCCGCGGTCAGGTTTTGGGTTCCGTTTTGTTGCATAACGTGCCGTTTTCGGGTGGATATGGTTGGCGCCCTCAATCCGGAGAATGTTGCTGCGCGTGCGAGGGTTTAGATTCCTGGTGGATGCGGTTTGTGGTTGGATGCGGCCGGCCTTCATTGGCCTGATGGTGCCAGGCGGATCGGGTGATTTGGATCAGGTGATTTGGATCAGGTG
>Ga0207421_10006076_pt1 | contig 13271 bp, 16 predicted proteins | sample SodLakKL_010_SED_4_FD_187542 | JGI IMG/M metagenome (GOLD analysis project Ga0207421, IMG submission 187542) | Alkaline sediment microbial communities from Lake Tanatar, Kulunda Steppe, Russia - 8KL_010_SED (SPAdes) (version 2) | ecosystem: Environmental > Aquatic > Non-marine Saline and...
ATGTTGACGGCGTTCTCTGTCTTCTTTGTCTTCACCTAGACCGACAAGACCTAATGCTGCTTCTTTCAAGTCAAGGATTGCGTATGCTAACTGCCTTACTTCCTCTATTCTATTACTGATAAAGTTGCCGATTGAGGTAAAAGCGCTTTCAAACACCTCCTCAAGATATTTTACTATGCCGCCCGCTTCTTCGATGCGATCAGAAAGATCAGCAAAACCGCCTTCGCCGCGTGTTAGCCAAAAATATAAGTCTTCCAAAATAACCGTTAAAAGAACAAGCAATCCTACGCCCGGAATTCTTCTCATTGCAGCACCTAATGCAGCAAAACCGCCTGAAGACATTAGTGCCGCACGGCCAATGCCAATAAGCCACCTTGCAATTTTCATGCCGATCAAAATCGTAAAGGCTCTAGTAAGCGCGCTGACAGTGTTTTCAAACCCGCCGAACGCACTCACAATTGGTGACATGATATTTGCGAGTTGACGGAAACCCCAGGCAACTCCCTCAAGCACTGTTCTTAAAAGTTTTACAAACTCTAAAAACCCGGACTCAATAGCTTCTCGATTTTTATAAATAAAATCACTGAATGATTCAACGATGTCAGTCATTATCGGCAGCATACCTGCGGCAAGTTCAGAGCCGATAGCTCTGACTTGAACGCCGAGTTCATTTAAAGCATCATTATATTCAGCAGACGATTCGATCAAATCATCGCTAATGTGACCGTCCAGATCTCGGAATTGATCTACTAGATCGCCAAGCTCTGCTTCGCCTGACCGGATAGCAGGTCCAAGATTTTCACCAATGCTGTCGCCGAGCACGTCAGAAGCGATACGCGCCGCTTCCATATCAGAACTCGATTCTTGCAATCTGTTTTGCAGCGCAACAATCGCTTGCTCTGCGTCAACATTTCCACGGCGAACATCGTCCATGGAAATTCCGAGTTCGGCGAATGTTCGCATCGCCGAGTCAGAACCTCGCATGGCTTCTCCCAAGGTTCTGTTAACGCCTTCAATAGCTGTACGGGCTTCCTGCGCTGACGCTTCACCAAGCTCACGTAGCGCATAAGTCAGTTCTTGGAATTTCTGGTTTGATAGATCTACACGATCTGCTGCTATGCCTAGATTCTCGGCATACTGAGCAGTCGCGTGCGCGGCGCCGATTGTAGCACCAGATAATAAGGTAAACGCACGTACAAGTCGGCGTGATGTTGTATAGACACGGTTCAACGACTGATCGTAACGCCTTGCCTGCGTCGTGTCAGCGTCAAAACCTAATCTTGTTACAAGTTCACGTACCTGCATTTATACGGCGCCGCTTTGTTTTGTTTCGTACGCGTGGAGTGCTTCTGAAAACTTCTTATGATCAAGAAGTGCGTTCATTTTTGCGATGTCATCGAGACACCACGATCGGTCAATTTCTTCGAGCGTTGCGACATTTTCAATAACTAGGCGCCAAACCGGCCACTCATCAGTCAATGTCTGATCAAGTTTGCCGGGAGTTGATGAACCCCCGGCATTCGACAACTCTCTTACCGCTCTTTTTGCTCGGTCGCTAGGCTCGAAGTAAGTGCTGCGAAAAAATTTCCGAAATTCACCTCAAGAACAGCTGAGAGTCCTTGAGCTAATTCACCGAAGTTTGCAGCGAAATGGCGATCAAATACGCTGCCATCAACGGGATCGTCATTGATTGATGTTTCCGAAAGCAGCAACAAAACAGTGTCTTCAACCGTTTCTTCATCTAGTTTGTCAACAAGCAAAGACGCGATCTTATCAAACGGGATAGACGAGATGTCTTTATTCATCACGCCTTCTTCGCCGGCAGTTGACACCAAAGCGCCGAGAGCTGGGCCGAGCAAACGACTTAACCGAGACTGAACTCTCAGTGCTTTACGACCGGGGAACGCTTGAATACGCCACAAATTGCCGTCAATCTCTCTTGTTTCCGTCTTGATAGCCATTAAATCCTCCTTGTCAGCTGTCAGGTGTGGTTAAATGTTTCTAAGAATGTCAATCAATTCAGACTCGCCGATTTCGAACTGCCAAGTACCATAGATCTGCCACTCGTACTCCCCGATCTCTTTTGATCGGTCAACATCAGGTGGCTGCAAGATAAACGCTCCCGGAGAGTGTAGCAAGATCGGAGCGGAAACACCACGCTCTTTAACCGTGACGCTAAACACTCCGTCGCCTGTTTGCATATCCCGCTTCCGAAGATCACTCAAAACGTGGTTTGAGCTTGATGTTTGCGCGAGACTCAACGACAGTGTGCCGCGCCGATCGTTCGTCTTTGCTCGTGCGAAATGACCGTCAGCCCCGCTGTATGTCTGCCAATCTTGACTCTCTGCTGACCATTGAACAAAGCTACCGTCTGCGTAACCGGTTATCTGGTGCCCTGCAATAATAATGGCGACCGAGGCTGGGTCGTAAGAAACTGGTCTGCGTGACATTAGTTATGCCTCCTGCTTTTGCTTTTCTTGTTAAACAGTAACTGTTCCGCGGATTCGAACGCTGTGAATCGAGCCGGTTAGCTGTGCACTAAACTCAATTCCGGGGAAGTGACGATTAGCACGATCAGACTCGTCTTGTTCTGCGCCGTCAGGCACATCAACATCAAAGTCTTCAACGATGATATCGCGCTGTACAGCATCATCAAGTCGCGAACGAATGATGTCTTCAAGGATTTCACCGCCGCCGATGTACGGAATCTTCGGGGCGCTAGACAGCGCGGCAAAAACGTCTTCCGACATTCGTTGTTCGAGCCAATCAAGCCCTCGAATCACATCAATAAACACACCTAGCTCGCTTGTGTAGCCTTCATATGTAATTGCGTTGCCCGCTACGCTGATGTAGTGGTTGGCTCGCTTATCACGCAGCGCAGCACGCTCTGCAGAACTGAACGAATCAGTCGGAATACCGGAGAGTGACTTAAAGGCCCAAGTGGTCGCGCCGGGGTCTTCTGGAAGCTGTTTTCCAGCGAGTGCCGCGTCCGGGTATGCGCTAGCAGCTTGACTGTGATAGAAAAGCGCGGTTCGCGAAAGCGTCTTGTCTAGCAACTTCGATGCAATGTCGGTATCCGATTCGCCGTCCTTCACGTCACTGTCAGCCGTACGGGCGATATAGAGCTTGCCACGCGCTTCGATATTCTCGGCGATTTTTTCAATGTCGCTCGCCTCGGTGGTGTCAGCGATCAGACAGTACCAGTTGTCGTCAGTGTCAATCACCTTGCCGATGGCATCAGACCAAGTGTCCGCCTCATCCTTGATCGCGACCTTAAACGTGCTCATGCCAGAACTCTGACCGAAAGCGGCCTGTGCAGCTTGGTAAACATTGTCCTCAGAATCGAAATCTTCTTCGATTTCTTCAATGTCGCCGTAACTGCGAACGTCCCCAGCCGACATGTCAGAAGCTCCGGTTTCTTCAGTCAAAAATAGCGGCGTGCCGAAGCCCACCCGATCAACAACCGGGATTTCTCTGCTAATCTGAACATCTACGATCTCTGAAAGTGCCATTTATCCCTCCGATTCTTCTTTGACAGCGACGGTTTTTCCGTCCACAAAACCTGTCGCCTCGATTGACTCTATAATACCTAGTTTATCACACATTGCAGTTATAATGCCAAACCGTATATCAAGATTTGCTCGTCCCTGATACTCAACATCAAGCTGTAGCGGGTTGTCTTGCAACAACTCAACTCCACGAATAACAATACCAGTGTTTCTAAAAGAATCTTTCACGCTAGGCAAATCAAGTGATGCTCGCAAGACTCTTGCCCTGCGTAGTGCTTTACTTGGATCCGGTTCGTCTGCACGCTCGTGTACTTGAAAACTAACGGTTAAATCTGTATTTGACGCAACCCACGCATTTCCCTCGCTATCAATCTCAAATTGATTTTGTTTGTGAATGTTTTCAAAGCTCAAAATATTTACGCTTAGATACGGTCGTGGGGGACGTGGAGCGTTCGGATGTTTCCATATCGCCGTCAACCCAGTTTCTTTCTCTGACCACTTCCTGATTTCATCTAGATCTGGCTCAACGTATTTTCTATTCATTGTTCAGACTCCAGAACTGCAACTGACTTGCAATGCGGAATTATTGAATTTTGCCAATTCTGCACCGCTTCAATTACAAACATTTCGCCGTCTATTTCTACTCTATCCGCTTCAATGTTTTTATTATCGTCAGTCATTTTAAACGGAATGTCAGAGTAAATCGTATATGCGCGACGTTTTCTTTTACCACTTGGCAGTAACTCCATATCTTTTGGGTTTGTCGGCTGTACAGACGCTGTAATAGTTAATTCTTCGGCGTCCCCGCCTGACTGCCAAACCCCGTCAACATATCCCCCGCTAGGTTTTCTAAAAACGGATAATTGTCTACGAAATACACCAAACATAAAACATCACTCTTCTTGATTTCTTGTCCAACGGATTGATCTTCTCAAATCTCCTCGGTCGATCAACGGGTTGCTACTACCTTTCATCTCTATCGTTGATTCAGCATTCGGTGGATCAGTCAGCGCAGTCATAAAATCTTGTATCTGCCCTTGATGCTTCTCACCTAACAATCCCAACGCTTGATCAACACCAATATTTCCGAGCATTATTTGCTGCCAAAGACGGTCGGCAAATTGCTTTAAGTCTTGTCGGTGCTCATCAAAAGATGCGCGAATAAACGATCTCTCAGGTATATTATCAGTTCCGAATTCGTTTATAATAGCTATTGATATTAAATCAGTTCCATCGCTGTGTTGACCTGAATCCCCTAAAACACCAACACGGACTGATGCGTTTTTTGAACTCTCAACCCTTCTCTTTATGTCACGCCAGCCGCGATCTTTTTCTTCTACGCTGGATTTTTTCTTTGACATCACACTTTAATTGTCCGCGCTGACATTACCATCTGTTTGCGCAAACGAACCAATTCTGCGCCGTAGCTGGTCGTCTCAAGCTGTTGGTCGCCCATGGGGTTGACGCGACCGTACCCGATAGATAACTGCCCCTCGCGCACGTTGTTAACACCACCCGCCGTGCCCCGTCTTGCACTGATCGTCAATGTATGCGCGGCAAGCAAAGCAACAGCGTAATTTCTTTTGTCTCTGTATACATTTCCGGTCTGCTTTTCTGCAAGCTCAATATGAATCTCCCGAGCCGAAGAATCAGAATCTTTCAGCTCGGGAGCAATAGCGTCAAGTATGTCGATTGGCTTCAAACCCATTCTTACGCCGTTTTAGCCGCGGAATTGATTTTGTCTAGTTGCTGCTGAGCTGCCTCTGCAACAGTTTTTCTAGAATCTTTCGACAGTTCTTCCAGCCGCTTTACGTCATATGTTTCTTTGATTTCAGCAACTAAATCGCTTGCAGAAGGTCTGCCGGATTTAGAGCTTTTAACTTCTTGAACAATACCTTTTTCGATTTTTTCTGCAGCAATAGGGTGTTTTTGAATTCGTCTCCACGATTCTTGAGAAATCCGCTGCAAGCCGGGGCGGAGTTCCACCCCGGCCAGCTTGCGAAGTCTCGGCTCATTCAAACGAACTTTCACGCCGTCGGACATTAGATGCCCTCCCCGACTGCCTGGCTCAGCGGATAATATACGATTGTACCAGCGCAACGACTGTGACAAGGGACCACGAACTCCAGTCCGCGCTCCTGGACATGGAGCTGCTCAAACATCTGCGGCATCTCGAGAGTCAGTGCATCGGGATCGCGCCGGTATGCGATCATAATGTCACCGCTGAACGGATCCGAATCACCCAGCGCAGATGCCCGCTGATCTTCACTGAGCTCGTTCGACCACTCAAGTGATTCGATGAACGGGTTGTTGTTCAAGAAATATTGAGCGATCGTCGTATCAGTTCCGCTGTCAGCACGCGTAGTTGTGATCTTTGTGTACTGCTTGATCGGCAGCACTAAGGTATCGGGCTGTTCCGCGCCGTTAGTGCGATCAACAATCCCGTTTACAAGATCGTTCATGTCGCGCAAAATTTTCTCAGGCGTCTTCGTATCCCACTCAGTTGAATCTCCGGTGCCATCGTTCTCAACAGTTTCGCTCGGAATGTTCGCGTTAGTCAGCCAGCCTTGCAACCCATGCTCTTCATCGCCGTAGAACGCGATCCGGTTCCAAGCTTCTTGCTGAGCACGAGCAGCGGCGTTAGCTTTACGCTGCTCAAGAGGTTTAGCCGCCTGCTGCGCCGCACGGATTTCTTGCAGCGAATAGCCGTAGCTGTTCCCGATTGAGCGGATGCGAGCTACGAACTGTTTACCCTTCACGTCGCTGCGCGGCAAATCATCAGCGTAGTTCGCAACGATCTTCGCAAGTCCAGTCATGTCGTACTGCTCGTAGACAATCGACTCTGCTCCGGGCCCAGCGGTGTTACTGACAGGAATCAGCTCCATGGCCCGAAGAGGAGCACGAACAACATCGTATGTTTGCGCTTTTACATGCTCAAGCTCGCGTGCGAAAAACATTGATGCTGTTTCGCCGTCAGCTCTGATCCCGTTTTCATCAAGTGCTTTCCAGAGACTCATTCTTCTTACCCCTTTTTCTAAAGTCTAAATTCTGTTCGTCAGTTACGGCAAGCTGATTTCAACAGCAGCAAGTTCACCTGTGTCCGCAGATGTTCGAAATACCCCGGCTTCGATGTTGTCGTTACCATCTCCGTCATCTGATGCGTCAGTGAACTTACCGTAATCATCCGAGTCGCTTGTCACATCAACATACGCTGTGTCGCCAGCATCCACGTCTTCTGTGACTTCTACATAAACCACACCGCTGCGAAGAACACTTACAGTGTCGGTATCACGGTACATTGCACCATCGCTAAACTGCTCACCCATTTTTGCAGACATATCAATGTCTTGCATCTGAGCGTGGGTAAACAGCGAAACGCCTGCGAATGTTTGTGAGTCGTCACTCGGAACTTCTACAGCCGTCTGATCACTGTTGAAAACAACGCCTCGACCGAAATGAACGGTTCCATCCGCGGGGAAGCTCTCAACTCGGTCAGAGCCAAGATCAACTTTTTGACCCGGATGACCGATGTTCAGCTTGAATCCGTAGAGATCGCTATCTGTTTGTGCCATTATTGACTACCTCGTTTTTTGCAAATTACTTGTTTGCTGTCATTCCGCGGCTGTTCTTGTACGCATCTTTCAGCGCAGACATAACATCTTTGCGCTTGTCATGCTCAGAGTACCCGTCGTTAACAGGCTCACGCTTAACAGCCGTTTCACGCTGCTTGCTCATCGAATCAGCGTGTGCTTTATGAGTTTCAATCGCAGCATCGAACCGAGCTTGAACGTAGATATCGGATGCTTCGCTTAGATCTGCGCTATCGTGAACAGCCTTGACTACCGCCTCCCTGATCTCACGATCGCTCATGCCTTCAAAGTCTGCATCATCGCCGATAACCCGCGCAGCATTTCGCTCAAGCTCAACACGCTCACGCGCTGCTTGCTGGATTGCTTCATCACTTCGCTCTGTGCGGACCTTTTCAAGCTCGGCTAGAGCTTCATCAAGCTTGGCTTTTTGCTGCTCTGCATCTTGCTTTAGCTGATCTCGCTCGTTTTCAATCTCTTTGTACTGCTCGTCAAGTCGAGACAAATGTCGCTCAACTTCCGGTTGAACATCATATTCGATACCGTCGATTCGAACTGTCTTTGCTTTTTCGGACATTCCGTCACTCCTGTTTGTTTCGTTAATTGTTTCTGATTCTACCGCGACTGCATCACCGGAGTCAAGATTAATTCTTGCTTGTGATCCCGCGCGCGCACGTTCTACGACTGCAACGTGATTGCCGCGAATTGATCTCTGAACGGCGTCGTATTGTATACCTTCATACTCGCCTGTCTCGTTATCAACATCTGCAATGTAGCCGCCTGAAAGCTCGACTGCATCCCCTTTTTCGATTTGCTTAATCGCATCTTCATCAGTGATCGTTAGCGGCATGACGAGCCATTCACCATCAGGCCGAATGTTTTCGCCTACTAAACCAATGCTGAGTCTCTTAGCGTTTTCAGATGTGACTAATTTCTCGGAGGGATGACCTAAAGTAATCGGCGTGTTCTTGAAGCTGTTGATTGAGTCTTGTGAGAAGACTTCCGAGACTGGACGGTATTCACGGTGAACGCCGCCGTTACCATCTTGATACGACTGCACACCGACGCGCGCCACGCGAGCTTCGCCACGCAAGAACCCTTCTTCCGTTTTTTCGAAACGTAGAGGCTCTTCTGAAAAATCAATACGCAGTGCTTTTTCTTTCATAACCGTTTTCGTTTTGACTGTTTTGTGCACAACAACCTTCATTCTAACAAATTCGTTAGAAATAGTCAACACCTCTACTCAAGCGTTACATGTTACATCAGAGCGTTACATAAAAATTCGAGTAAAATCAATAAGATTACGTCGTTACATAGTTTTGCTCACTTACCCCCTTCCTCTACTCTTCTACATCAACTTTCACTTTTATAGAAAAATTATGTAACGATGTAATGTCATTGATTTTAAAGGATTTTTTATGTAACGCTTATGTAACGCTTTTGATAAACATTGCTATAAGTCCTTGATTTTACTCATATTACACTGTTACATCGCTTATGTAACAAATTCAGTCCAGATATATGAGATACTTACAGTAGCTTCGCTATCTCTAGACTGTAGTTTTAAAAGTCGTGGCGGGAGCTTTCCGTTCAATATTGAATACACGAGTTCTGACTGAAAAATCCCGGCCGACTGCGGACCGCGCTGCGCTGGCAAAAATGTTTCTTCAATAATTTCCTCGTTGCTAAGAGAGCCGCCCGGCTGCCCGTATTTTATAACAACCCCGCTTTCAACATCAGAACGCCCATCAAGCTTTGATATGTAAAAATCAGTCATTTCTCCGATGTCAAGCTCATCACTGTCAGCAACAACAACAGAAACATCGAGAGCCCTTGTTGTCGCGATGATCCTGTCGTAAATCCGAGCGGTTACTTGCTCACCTGGAGAAAACAGAATGTATGTTGGTTCATTTTCAGATACAGAAAACTTCTTACTGCCACGAAACGCTCTGCCATTCTCTACATTGTATGGAAAATCAGATAAAAGCTGATATTTTCTCCAGTGTGCAACATCTAGAGCTTTTTTGATCAAGTTGTTCATCACTCACTCTCTAGTTCTTCAAGTAAATCATCAACCATAGTTATTGCAACGCATCTACAATTAATCGGCTCCCCGGGGTGCTGACCATTAGTTAGAGCGGGCCCCTCATTCCACGAAAATATTTGTCCGTTAATTGCCTCATGAGCATCACGAACACGTTCATCTGCGCTTGTTCGCCATCGGTATTTCTCGACCCCAAGCTCTCGCTGTCGTTCACGCGTTATTTGTGCGTTAAGCTGCCCGCACTCTGTTCTCGCAATCCTCTCAGCGCGCCGATCACTAATACCGAAACGTTTCCTCAATTCTTTCTGAACTTCTTTGCTGCTACGACCAGACCGAATTGCACGGCTAACAGCATCTTGCGCCGCTTCGATTTCTTCATCAGCAAAGCGTGTGATAAACGCGCCGTTGCGCTCTTTCCAATCGTTCAGCTGCTCGCGCACTTTTTCTTCGTTGTAAAAATCGGGTTCAACGCCGAGAACCGCGCGAATCTGCTTTACTTGCTCTGATGTTGCACGTGAACCGACACGATCACCGATCACTGACATTTTTTCTTTTGCTTTATTCTCTGTTTCGCTCAACGCAAGCCGCGTAGAAACGAATAAATCTCTGATCGTGTCTGACCAACCGTCTTCACGTCTTTCGCTGTCTTCTCTTGTCCCTGCCTCTTCTAAAATCCCGTCTACTTCTGGAAATATGCGGTCACGAATTTCTCGCTCCATCGCACGCCGAACATCACGCAAAATAGCGCGGTACTCGCGGATTTCCTGTTCCGGCCGACGCGGGCGGGGCGGGGTCTTTCGCAAACCCCGGCGACCGCTCCTTTCTTTACGTTGCTTTGCACGTCTGATCAGTTCGCGCCGCGCGTTTGTGTTGCGGTCGTCATTCTTATGACGCATCTGGCTCAATTCCGTATTGTCTGACATACGCTTGTGCAGCTTCCGGCGTATTGAAAATACCGAAGTCTAGTCCGTTAATAGCAGTTCTCATAGCCCGCTCTTGCGTCTGACTTTTTTCATCTTCAGAAGTTTGCCATAAGGGATTGCATACAATTTTGCGATCGTCTGGTGCGCCGCCGTTCGCTACGTCGATCAAATACACTAATCTTTCAAGCGATGGAATAAGCTTGTCTTCTTGCTCACCAGAGATCCAGTCATACCAGTTTCGTATATCTGATTCTCCCGTCGAATTTTGACCCTCGGGGGCCCGGCCAAAAAGCTTTGTTTGTGGAATTCCAGAGCACGAACTAATATTATGCTTTAATTCTTGTAAAAGATTTTCAATGCCGCTCACACTTGATGCTTTCTTTTCGTATTGCTCTTCGTCCGCGTCAATCAGCAAAACGTTGAGCATAGAGCGAGACACGCCGAGGATTTCCAAGCGCTTCTTAACCACATCTTCCTGCCCCGAAGCGATCATGTCGGACAGGTTTTTCATGCTCAGAACCGGCAGGATAAAGTCGCGAATAATTGCAGACGTGCCACCCATCGCCTCGCCGTACCGGCCTAGCGCGCGGAACACAGGCTGCAACCGGGAATCGCCCCAGCCGTTGTTCTTTTGGCGGAGACGATCCGGCACATCTTCGCCGTCGAAGATCAGCAGACGTGATCGATGTACCGTGTACGGCACTCCGTACAGCGGGTGAATTCGCAGCCACTCAGCGCGCCCGAACCACCGTGATGCTGGGTCGGTGCTGATATGCGCCTGTGTCCAGCTCGTCTGCCACCGGTCGTAGACGATCAGGTCATTGACGCCGCGGATGGCGTTCTCGTTAAGCGGCTTCTCGAGGTCTGCCACGCCATCGTCCACGAGCATCACCATCACAGCGCCGCCGTAAAGTCCAGCCCATCGGAGTGCCTTGTTAAATTGCTGCTTGACCTGTAAGCCGCTCAGCTCCTGCTGCCGATCCTCGCCGCTGTCACCTTGAATACTGACCCACTCGCGCGTCATTTCCTCGGCAGGCAAGTCTACGATGCGACGCCCGATACCGTCCGCACGGTACACCGCCTCCACCTGCTCTCGCTGCAACTCGCGGTCGTGCTGCGGCGTAATGTGCTCAGACGGGTCGCGGCGTGTACCGTGAGAGCTTATGAGCGACGCCCAGCCATCTTCTTTAATGTCCACTTCACCCATTCCTCACTACTCCACGTTTTTCGTTTTTGTCACGGCGTTTTTTGTTTTTGATTTTTATTTTACTGCCGCGGCTTTCGCGATACTTTTGTTTTTGCTTGTCTACCATTGTGTCAAGTTCATCATGCCGCGTGATCTGCCTTGAATTGCTGGCGCCAATGCGTACCGAATCGCATCGATGTAGTGATTATGAGCATCATGCAGCACCGGCAAAATATCCCCGGTGCGCTGATCCACTTTATAACTATACAGTCTACTCTCTTTTATCGTCTCTTGACAATCGGGATGAATGACTATTTCCGTGAAACTGCGGAGAAACTTAATACCGTCTTCAACACTACCGGGCCATTTCTTTGCAGATTCAATGCGCGGTAATCCGTGTCTCTTTAAGTAACTTGTACACTCTTGTCTCGCATTATCTGCACGAATCACGTAACGATCAACTCCAGGCATAGCCTTTTTTATCATTTCTGCCGTATCATCAAGCTCAATACCTACCCCACCAGTTTCGCGACGCACCCACAGCCGATCATCGTGAATCCAACACTCTACTGCGGCTGTCGGGTCTTGTGCAAAACCGTAATCGAGTCCGTAATACGGCCCATCCCATTTCTTTTGCGTTTCAAACTCTGCTACACGCACTTTTCCAGCCAGTACTTGTGCTTCTGAGTTCTCTAAGTAATTGCCTTCCCAAATGTGCGAATATGTAGCGGGGTCCAACGTCTGTTTGTCTTTTTGCCGCTCTGACTCCAATGTTTCTGGAAACCACGGGTTGTCTGTATAATTGATTTCCGCTCCGACAGCGTTGTCTGGTTTCTCCTTAATGAACCGCCGGTCAGTCGGGCTGCCGTCGCGTTCCGGGTTCCACGTCAGCCAGCACTCGGATTTTTCTTCGCGAATTGTCGGTAGCAACTTGCGGTACGCAACTTCGCTCACCGGCTCTGCCTCATCAATCCAGCAAAGCAAGATTCGTGCCTTCGATTTTATGGAGTCCAGATTATGCCGTAAACCGGAGAACACGTAGCGAATATTGCCCGATTTGCTGCGAATGTACTTTTCGCCAATTTCATAAAAATCATCAAGCCAGTCAACAGAACGTATCGCTTGCTTGACTTCTTCCATCGATGATTCGTCAAGCGAGTTCTGAAACTCACGAGCGCACAATATAACTCCGCTTTCGCCACTCATCTCTAGTTCATAGCCGCGCACAGCAGTCATGAGAGCGAAGGTCCGCGTTTTAGCAGACCCCCGGCCGCCATACGCGAACCTGTACCTTACACTTCCGCGCGGCGGTGCGAAAACAGGAGCTAGCTTTTCAGGTATCTGTATCTGCGCTGTGCTCATGTTGCCGTTTTCGTTTCGAAAGGACGAAAGTTTTAGAGGCGCTTATTTACGTTTCGTCGCTGTTGTCTGCAGCCGTAGAAACTGACACTACTTCGATCCGCGTTGGCTGATTCATGTTCTCCCCGTTCGTCGTGTGATCAATTTCCTGTCGCGGCGAATGTTTTTTAGGTGACATGCGCTCCGCCGCCCAGTGCAAACCGTCTAACGCTACTTTAGCAGATTTTGGGTCTAGTTTACCTCCTGCTGCTAGTTTCGCGTACTCTACTGATTGATCTGCGTGTGCGAACCCGGCGGCGTCTCTTGCGCGCAGATAATCTGTATAGAAACCGTCCCGGTCGCCCACTACCCAATTCAAAACAGTTGCGCGAGTCGGCAAGTGTTCGTCTTCGCAAATCGAAACTAAAGACTCGCCGCCCGCCAGTCGATAACAGATTTCATCGCGCACCTCCGGTGTTAACTTTGTCGGTCTCCCGCCTTTATCTTTCTCTGTCATAGTGCCTCCGTCTTGAAATAGAAAATAAGACAGTTAGTTGTGTGACTCCCACCGTCCATTTTATATACCATCTCTCTTGCTCTTTTCCTATTGTTATTATACAGCATAAATACATGAAAAGCAAACAGAAAAGCCCCGCGAAGCGGGGCTATGGTTTGTAGTCTAGA
>Ga0207421_10006077_pt1 | contig 13268 bp, 12 predicted proteins | sample SodLakKL_010_SED_4_FD_187542 | JGI IMG/M metagenome (GOLD analysis project Ga0207421, IMG submission 187542) | Alkaline sediment microbial communities from Lake Tanatar, Kulunda Steppe, Russia - 8KL_010_SED (SPAdes) (version 2) | ecosystem: Environmental > Aquatic > Non-marine Saline and...
GTCCTAGGAACCGACTATTCAGCAGATGAAGTCATGGAGAAAGGTATGGAGATCCTGAAGGAGGAAAGAGAGTTCAACAAGAAAGCCGGTTTCTCCAAAGAAGACGATAGGATGCCCGAGTTCATAAAAGAGGAAAAACTGCCTCCGCATAATACTGTGTTTGATGTTTCCGACGAAGAACTGGATAAAGTCTTTGGAGAGGACTAAAAACTCTTCTTCACCTTTTATTATTAATATGTCTGTGAAAATCAAACTCTTCGCGAATTTAGCTGCAAAAGCCGGTCAGAGTGAAATCGACGTTTCTGCGGAAAACGTCAGAGACGCTCTTCAAGAACTGATAATTGAACATCCTAGGTTAGATGAAATCATTTTCAAAGATCCTGACGAAAACGAACTCAGCGATAGCATAACAGTCATAAAGGACGGTAGAAATATAACTTATTTGAACGGCCTAGAAACCGAATTAAAAGAAGGAGATAAACTATCGGTATTTCCACCGGTCGGTGGGGGCTGAGATAGGATTGGAGAGCATGGGTATAACTGTGATATTGTACGGTGATCTGAAGTCTAAAGCTGACGAGACCGATGCTAGAACAGGTCTTATAGGGAAGAAAGAGATAGAAAAAGCTGGATTAGAAAGTATTTCCGATATTTTAGAATATCTTTGTATAGATGAAAGAGATGTGAGTCATATTTTCTTGAACAGAGATTATTCTCATCCTGACAGAGAAGTCAGTGATGGTGACCGCGTTGCGTTGTTTCCAAGAGATATGGCACTCCTCTACAGATGGTACTTCTCCAAAAAGAAGCGAGGTTAAAAAATGTTGATAATGGAGTTCGACGCTTCGTGCAGGAATAATCCTGGGGGCCCAGGAGGTTATGGTGTAGTGATAAAAAGAGATGGAAAGATAATTGATGAACTTGTAGGAGAACTAAAGAACATGGATGATATGACCAACAATAGAGCGGAATATCTAGCTCTCATAATAGGTCTCAAATATCTCAAAAGTAACTATCCTGACGAACCTATCATATGCAGAGGTGATTCTAGACTCGTTATAAGACAGATGATAGGAGAGTCCAGCGTTGATACCAAGAGTCTTTTCTACCTGTGGAAAAAAGCATCTAAAGTCGCCGGCGACATGAACGTTTCTTTTGAATGCATCGATAGAGAAGAAAACAAGAGAGCGGACGAACTGAGTAGAAGAAAGATGATGCCGGAATAAAAAAGAGTTTTTAAAGTTCGTATATCGGGCTATATTTGTTTTCTAGGTAATCTATGTGATATCTCGCATCTAGCTTTTCTTCAGTCAATCTCTTTGTCATCTCCGTAGCTTTGTACTTCCTACCGTGCTGATGTATATTCTCTCTCAGCCAGTTTCTCAAATCAACGAAATTTCCCTCTGCTATCTGATCTCTTAAACCGTCCAACTCCTGTTTTACAGTATCATAAATTTGTGCGGCATAGAGGTTACCTAGAGCATAGGTCGGGAAGTATCCGAACTGGCCTGCTGACCAGTGGATATCTTGAAGAACACCGTTGGCTGGATCCTCAGGAACTATATCGAGGTACTCGTCCATCTTGTTTTCCCAGACCGTTCTAGCCTCTTCAGCTTCTATCTCGTCTCTGAAAAGTCCAAGTTCGATATCAAATCTGAGAGCTATGTGAAGGTTATAGGTCACCTCGTCGGCTTCTACCCTGATAAAGGTCGGTTTGACCCTGTTTATCCTTTTATAGAAACCTTCTTCTGTATCCTCATCAAGTGAAGGAAATTCGTCACGGAGCTTTGGGAAAATATAACTTATGAATTCCTTACTCCTTCCGACGAAATTCTCCCACATCCTAGACTGGGATTCATGATATCCCATGGATATTCTTCGCCCGAGAGGATGCCCGTACCAATCTGAAGGCAGACCCTGTTCATACAAAGCATGGCCGGTCTCGTGAGTCAGACTGAAGAGTGAGTTCAAGTTTTCTTCGTTATATCTGTTTGTTATCCTGACATCGTCATCCATACCCATTGTGAATGGATGGACCGCATCGTCTAACCTACCATGGTCAAAATCATATCCGAGTTCTCCAGACAACCATTTACAGAACTTTTTCTGTTTCTCGATATCGAATTTATTTCCTTCGAATATATCTTCTCCGGGCTCCAACTCCTTGGAGAAGATATCAGTAGCCATGGAACTTAGGTTCTTCTTCATCGGTTCAAAAACATCTTCTATCTTCTCAGCGGTGAATCCAGGCTCGTATTCGTCGACGTGAGCATCGTAAGGTTCGTTCTCGTATCCTATATATTCCGCTACTTCTTTCTTCAGTTCGACCTGCTTTTCCAGATGCGGTAGAAAAAGTTCAAAATCCGATTTTTCCCTAGCTTTTTCCCAAGCAGATTGAGCTTTAGTAGAAACCTTTGACATCTCCTTGATGAGTTCATCTGGAACTTTGTATCTCCTTTCGAAATCTCTAGTCATCTCTCTGACCGCAGCCTTTTGCACCTCGTCCATCTCTGCCTGCGAAGATTCTTTATTCAATTCCTCGATAATTTTTTTCGTCTTCTCAGAGGTCAATTTTTTGTGATATATCTGCGAAAGTTCGGCTTTGCTCTCGGAACGTCCTTCTATCGCTCCTTCAGGCATGTATGTTCTTTCATCCCATGCCAAAAGATAGAGAGACCTTTGTATGTTTCTAAGCTGTTCGGAAATTTCGAGCAGATCTGCGTAAGCTGACATATTGTTGATAAAAGAGCTTCGTTTAATAAAATTAACTATTGAACTGTATGAACGAAAGCAAACAATCTTTAACCACCCCTTAGATAATATAAGATTGAACATGGATAGAGGGTACAGTATATTCGGAGAAGATCCAATCTCGATAGAGGAGATAAAAGAAAATTTGATACGTCAGGATGGAAAGTACCTCACGGGTGATGCTTTAGAGAAAAGTCTAGGATCGATAAGTTCCCTTCCTTCAGATAACAGCAAAGCGCTTGTCTTGACAGAGATAACTGATCTGTTTTTGGATTCTGACCTTTTATATTTAGCGAAGAGGTTCGGAGAGAAAGCGGTAGATTCGACCACAGGTATTGAAAACAAATCAGAAAAAGCAAAGACACTGTCCAGGACAGGTTCTACTTTTGCGGAATATGACTTTAAAACGATATCTGATAAAATATTTGGAAAGGCCCTGATAGAGGCCGAAGGTATCAAAGATGAAGCAAAAAGAGTCGAGGTTCTTCTTTACGTGACAGAAGATCTTCTAGAGAGTGGATTGAAGGAAAAAGGAGAAAAGAACTTGGAGAAAGCCCTTTCAACTTCAATTGATTTAGCGCATAAAGAAGATGATATAGTCCATCTTGCTATGACAGCCGAAATTATCGCGAAGATAGACAACGAAAAAGCGGAAGAAATCTGCCAGAAAGTTCTTGAATACCTACAAAATTTAGAATCAATAGATGATCGAGGATGGATTATGACTTCTTTGGCCAAAGCTTTTTTGAGGATCGGTAGAAACGCAAAGTCTATGGAACTGATAGAAAAACTTACTTCTATAGATGGTAGCGATATACAGTTGGTAGAATTAGGGATTACCCTTTCTGAAAGAGGCCAGATCGAGTGGGCGCTGAAATTGAGGGATCATGTAAAAAACGAAGAATTGAAGGACGTCCTAACAGGCAAAATCGCAGTGGACTTAATATTGAAAGAGTCTGTCGAGGAAGCTTTGAAACTTATAGAAGATATCGAAGACGTCTTCGAAACCGACGTGATTCTCCAAAAATTAGTAAAACATTTCGCCTCAAGCGACCCTATAAAGGCGTGGAGGTATCTACGGGAGATATCCTCCAGAGAGATAAAGGCACTTGCCTATAACGAATTGGTTATTTCATATCTTCAAAAAGGTGATCATAGAGGAGCAAAAGAACTCGCTTTGAAAGCGATAGAGGCGATAGATGGTTCTGAGAGTGAGTCAGCGAAGTTAGAACTCATAGATACCTTGATAGAGGTCGATCTCAAAGATCGGGCTTTTGAGTTGGCTGAACAGATCACAACGGATGAGGAAAGAGCAATGGCTTTCGGTACTATAGCTGCCCGTTGCTATTGAGACCAGAGATCATGTAGCCTGTATTTACAAAAACTTTTTGTACTCGTGAGATTATATATATATTTGAAGGTGAAATATGTATGTTAGATGAATTATTAGAAAAAAAATTGAAGGTATTGAAGGACGAAGATATACTTGTAGTCATGGATGACGATTTGGCCTTTTTGGGCAAACTCGAGGATTTTGATGCAAAAACGTTGGTTTTGAAGGAGGTCTACCAAGCACCTGCTAAACGCATAGATTGGAAACAATTACCTTTGGAATCTGATGATGTTAGGGAACAAGTAGATGATGATAGAGAAGTAGGTTTCATCGATTGGACAAGAGTTAATCTCGAGGAGGCATATATAAGGGTAGAACATATTTCAAGGATCTGGAGATGGCATAGAAGCGGAAAAGAAGAACAGACTCAAAAAGATTTCAGAAGGGCTAAAAGACCTGTCTACACCAAAGGACAGGAAATATCTGAAGAGCGTATTAGTAGCGTGGGAGATATACAGGATACCTTTCCCGGATGAGAGCTATATGAAATCGTATCCCTAATAGGTTTAGTTTTTCGGAGATAGTAGGCGAAACTCTTCTTGATCTTCTAACTAAAAGGCAGTTTTCAAAATAAAATTTTTTAAATAATAAAAGACTCCATTCTTAGTCCTTATAAATCTGATAAAATAAATCAAATAGTCGAATTATTCGACCTTAGTTTCAGTAGAAACTAAAAAGATTTTTAAAGGATGATTTGTATCGAAGCGAAAACGGTAACTAAAGATGGATCTCTCGCTCTCAGGTATCAGTGATGAATACTATCGCATCAAAGATATCTTCGTGAAGGACACCGACGCTAGAAGAGATGAGATATTGAACGGCCCTATAGTGAAAACGATTCTTGTATTAGCCATCCCTGTGATGGTATCTAGTGCTCTACATACTGCGTTCAACATTGTAGATACTTATTGGTTGGGAAAATTGGGTGCTGCAGAGGTGGGCGCTCCAACAGCCGCATGGCCGATACTTTTCACTTTTCTCGCCTTAGGTATGGGTTTATCTACTGCTGGGGTATCCCTTGTCTCCCAACATACTGGTGCCGGAGGAGGTGAGAAAGCTCAGCAGGCGGCGGGGCAGGTCTTTGGCTTTCTGATGATAATCGGAGTAGTAACAGCTTCTATCGGATTTTTTGCTGCACCTATCATACTACGGCTTCTAGGCACTCCATCAACTACGTTTGAACATGCCGTCCCCTATCTACAAATCGTCAGTCTCAGCATGCCGTTCGTCTTTGCTTACATAGCTTTTAGGTTCTTATTAAGAGGTATAGGAGATATGGTTACTCCTATGCTTATAAGGGCTTCACTGGTTGTGGTCAATCTCATCCTCGATCCATTCTTGATATTCGGCTGGAGTTTCTTCCCGCCTCTTGGTGTGACGGGCGCTGCTATAGCCACTGCATTGGCTAGGAGTACAGCTGCACTCATCGGCATATATCTGCTCTTCGCGGGTAGGGTCGGCATAAAGATAAGTTTAAAAAGCATGAAGTTGAAGTGGAGATGGATAAAAAAGATAGTGAAGATAGGAGCTCCCGCAACAGTAGCTAGGGCGGAGAGTGCCGTTGGATTCGTTTTTCTATTCGCTCTCGTAGCTACTTTCGGAGAAGCTCCCGTCGCCGCTTACGGTATAGGTAGAAGAGTGATACACGTGATGACTATTGGTATATGGGGATTTGCCGGCGCGACGATGACCATGGTCGGCCAAAATATCGGTGCGGATCAGACCGAAAGAGGAGAAACTATCGTCAAAAGAGCGATATTGGTATCTTTTTTGTTATTAGTGTCTGCTGGTCTTTTCATGGTCGGCTTCAGAGAATACATCATCCGCTTTTTCATAGACGATCCCGATGTGATAGCCGAAGGTGCTAGATACCTAGCCATATTTTCCTTATCCATACCGTTTTTCGGTATCTATAGGATATTTGATTCGACCTTCAAAGGCACGGGTCACACTATCCCTGTTCTTTTCTTGACGCTGTTCAGGATTTGGGGTCTACGCCTGCTCTTGTCTGCACTACTTGCATTATCCGCAATCAATCTGGGTGTTGTCGTATTGAACATAGGATTCGATATAGGTGTAGTGGGCATCTGGTATGGGATGGCGGCAAGCAATATAATCGGTGCGGGATTGTCAGCGGTCTATTTCTTATCGGGTAGGTGGAAAAAAAAGACGATCGAGACTTGATTGATGCCTCAGATATACGGAAAAACACACAGCGTTATTCAAAAAATTTACTATGAAGTTATCGGTTTGACTTTTGGATCTGTAGTTGGTATTGATATATGCTGCTATCGCTCACATTGATGGTAAGACCGAGTCTATCGAAAATAGCTCTAAATAAAGCTCTCAAGAAACTTAAGATGCCCCTTTGGATCTTCTGAGCAGTTTCTCTATGAACTAATCTTACATCTACGGTCACATTTTTTGTCATCTTTTCCTCAAACTCTTCCGACTCGACATAAATAGTAAGAGTAACTTCGCCCAAAGATTCGGGTTTCCATTCCCCTGTGTAATAACCGTCATTTGCAACGTGATCCCTACCACTAGCATCGTCCACAAGATCGATGTCATCTTGGTGCGTGCTGAATTCGACCCAAACATTTGCTTCTTGGATAGGATTTACTCCGTCGTTGAGTGATATCATTATACTGATCTCTTCCCTCCATTGAACTGTAGCGTAGGGTTGATGAACCCAAAAACGGATATCTTCTGGATCGGAAGATTGTGTTATAGAACTGTAAGCATTTATCCGTCCATCGACCAAGGTTTTGTTTCTAAGTGAATCGCTGGTATCTACCGAAGAGAGAATGATGTTCTTCAAATTGTTGTGATCATAAGACGAGTTATGGGAGGACAGTAATGCTGCTAGACCTGATACGTGAGGCACTGCCATAGATGTTCCACTTGCATGACCATACTCACCATCCAACTTTGTACTGTTTATTTCTACACCTGGTGCGCCGACGTGTACACTCCGTCTTCCATAATTAGAGAATCTAGCCAAGCCGTCGTTTTTATCTGTAGCGGCTACAGAGATAATATTTGGAAGATCATAGTTAGCAGGGTAAGAAGGTCTTTCACCATTGTCCAACCCTTCGTTACCGGCAGCGGTGACGAAGAGTATCCCTTCTTCATTATGTTGTTCGATCGCCTCGTATAACAGTTCGCTGCGGGTATCTCCCCACCAGCTGTTGGAAGTAACTATTATGTTCTCCCCATCCCTTTTTCTTTCTAGTACGTATTCAAGCCCAGAAATAGCGTCTCCGATGTTACCACTACCATCTGAATCGAGGATTTTGATCCCCATCAAACTTACGTTCCAATTAACTCCTACCACCCCCAGATCGTTGTCGCCGACGGCACCTATAGTTCCAGCTACGTGAGTCCCGTGTCCCTGATCATCCATGGGATCATAAGAGTCGTTTACCGCATTGTACCCGTGGTGACCTTCATCGCTGGTCCATATGTTGTCCCTCAGATCAGGATGGTTATAGTCTATACCTGTATCGATCACTGGTACCACGATCTCGTCGCTGCCTGTTGTCATATTCCAAGCTTTTGGGGCATCTATCTTATCCATGGCCCAGAGGGAACCATATCCCGGGTCATTTGGAATTCCCGATGTCTCTATCAGGTAGTTTGGCTCAGCATAGACGACCTCATCTTTTCTTGTCAACACTTCGATGGAATCCATCACGTCTGCGTTCTCGTGGAGTTTTATTTCGGCCATATTGAATGAAGGATACAAACGGGAAGTTCTTCCATCAACGAAGTCGAAAAGAGTGTCAACTTGGTTTTGCAGGATTTCTTCTCTGTCAACCGATCTCAATGGATTCCCATTAGATGGCGCTAACTGGACCAATATACTGTTTTCACAATGTTCTGGAATCTGCTTTTCATCCTGATCGTTTTCAGAGAGGGTATTAAAGCTATTCAGACCTGGAGATCCTTCATCGTAATTTCTTTCAATCCCAGTGATACCACCGTGTGCCGTCACGGCCAGCCCGCTGATGAGCAAGAGGATGATAATTGCAAAAACGAATATTTTATTCTTCATTTATCTCACCCGTTTGATATTTTAGCCTATATCCATCATGGAACTTTCTAGTTTTTATAAATACTAGAAGATGACCGATTCTTTAATTTTTTTCTATATATTTCGTGATTCTTAAAGTCGGAGATTCACGAACGACCCCTGTCAGCCACGAAGGGAACCGAATATATCATCAAAAAACTTAAAGAATCTCCTTTTCTCAGATTTTTCCTTTCTTTCTATTTTCTCTCCACAAACAGGACATTCCTTGGTGTATACGGTGATCACTGTCTCACAGGTCGGACAGACTTCCTGTTCGTCCATATCTCCCTCAAAATCTATCAGGTCTGCATCTGGATCAACAGTCTCTTCTACTTTTATGTGTACACCTTCAACTTCATCAATACTGACCCTTTTTCCCTCTTCTATTTTCCTGTTCGCAGTAGCGCTCCACACCTTACTGCTATTGATTATCTTTACTTTACCCGATATATTTTCTGGCTGGATCTCCTTTATCACGTAACCCTCGCGATTTTTCAAGGTTTTATTGGTCGTGGTCGGGGTCTCAGGAGACGTGAATTTCAGATATAGTAAGAATAGTATCGGTATTAATAATACCAATGCCCAAACTATTATCACGTAGATTATCATGTTGATGATATTGTTCATCAAGTATTTTTATTTTTTCCTTAAAAGGAGTTGTAAACTATTTTAATTCACTAAAGTAGATTCTTTCTTCTATAGATCCATCGTTATGGGATATTAGTATGTAATCTGAAGACTCCAAAAGTTATGTAAAACAGGAACGCTAAGCCACCGACCTTGAGGAAAATACTGTTAACCTTTTCATCGGTAGCTAGAAAAATTCCGTAGCCGATTGATTTATCAGAAAATGGTCTAGCTAACTTTATCTTCCAGGGAGTACCATCATATCTCAAACCGGCTATTATGTCACCGAGTAGATGAGAGAGAACACCTCCTGTAACTGCTAGAAAGACCCCTAATCCAACTAAGAGCCCTAGAGTATACGAAAAGTATATCGCCGTGAGAAAACCGATTATGCCTCCAAGGATAGCGGCAAAGATCACCCCGAATGTAACATTATGAGTCAAAACTCTATGCTCTAGAGGAAGGAACTTGATCAGATCAGTGTCAGGTAAAGAAGAAAATAAAACAGCGATTATTATGATTGCTAGAGTGATAACATTTAATCCAAATGGGATCATCAAGAGTGAGAATATGAAAAGCGACAACCCTACATGGCCTTTCCAGTTCATATCATCCCTCAACCTCTCTTTCGGACTGAACTTTCATTATAACAGGAGTGCAATAGGATTATTCAGATAAAAACATTTTGATTAGCGTTGCGCCGTTAATTCAACTAACAAGATCAAAGGTCCCTTATTTAAAGAGGCCCAAAAAAGGGAAAATTATCTGACCATATTTTAAATAGGTCTTTACCCAATATGCAATTAGTATCTCTGGTTAAGCAGACAATCCAATATAGAACCTCTCACATACACTAGATTCAAACTAACCAGGAAAAAAAGGGAGGGAGGACCGGGGGTCCTGGTGAAGTACAAAAGCCGGGGCTCCCGGATCACCTCCTATGATTTTAAAAGAAAGGAATTTTAAAATAATTAAAAAAAAGAGTTTTGGTTTTAAACAAGATCTAGTTCTTTTCCGAGTTTTTCGTAAATACGGAGGACCTCGTTAAGATCGTCCTTGGTCAATCCTGCGTTTATCTGGTTCCTTATCCTAGCTTTACCTTTAGCCACCATCGGATAGACGATCGCCAATCCAAAGATTCCTTCTTCATACAATCTATCCGCCAATTTTTGGCATTTCTTGCTGTCACCTACCATGGCGGGAACTATCGGTGTTTCGCTGAAACCTGTATCGAATCCCATGCTCTCCATCTCGCTCTTAAAGTATTCGGTGAGATCCCACAGTTTATCGACTCTATCGTTCTCCTCTTCCACCACGTCTAGAGCTTCTATATTTATCGCTGCGACATGAGGCGGGAAAGCAGCGCTCAGCAACCAGGATCGAGAGGTATTGTATGCGTACTTTATCAATCCCTCAGTTCCGGCCAACATTCCGCCGAAGCCGCCGAATGCTTTGGAGAAGGTTCCCATCTGAATATCTATATCATCCTCTATATCGTATTCTTTTGCGATGCCGTGACCTCCTCCAAGGACACCTTCACCGTGAGCGTCATCAACATAAGTGAGAGCACCGTATTCGTCCGCGAGTTCTTGAATCTCATCCATCTTGGCTATATCGCCGTCCATACTGAAGACGCCGTCTGTGAGAACGATCTTCTTGTCGTAGCCCTCGTCTTCCGCTTTTTTCAGGCATTCTTCCAGTTCTCCCATATCTGAATGGCTGTAGATCATCTTATCGGCTTTGAACATCCTCTGGGCTATCATTATCCCATCTATTATACTGCCGTGATTCAGTTCGTCAGATATCAACACGTCTCCTTTTCCTGCCAACTGTGGAACCAATCCTGCGTTAACTGCAAACCCGGTCTGGTAGGTCATCCCTGCCTCCGTCTCTTTGAACTCGGCTATCCTGTCCCAAAGTTCTTCGTGTATATCCATGGTCCCTGCGATGGACCAGTCGGAACCGGCACCTGCGCCGTACTCCTCGATCGCCTTCTTTCCGGCCTTTCTGAGCCTAGGATGATTAGCCAGGTCAAGATAATTGTTAGAAGCTAACATTATACATTCTTTCCCGTCCACCGTAACGTGAGGCTGGGACGGTCCCTCTAGATTTCTTATCGTCCATGTCAAGCCCTCTTGTTTCATTTCTTCGTATTTTTCCATCAAATAGTCGGTCTTATCTGCCATGATATCTATCTCCTTACAACCCTCTAATGATTTACCCAACTTAAATTTTTCTAAGGTTTTCCCCAGCCCCCGCCACCTGGAGTTTCCATCTTTATCGATTTTCCTTCACAGAGTGCAATAGTGATCTTTCCATCGAGTTTCTCTATTTTATCGTTTTGGATCTTCAAATTCCTTCCTACGTCGCCATCTTTTCCGCCATTTACCCCTTTAGGCGGTATTTTACGCCTTTCAGATTGTATAGATACTTCAGCATCATCTAAAAGTTTTATCTCCCTCACTATCCCATCGCCACCCGGATTTTTACCCTCGCCTCCCGAACCTTTTCTTAGCTTATACTTTGTGACTCTCAAAGGGTAATCGTTTTCTATGGATTCTATTGGTGTGTTTTTGGTGTTGGTCATATGGACGTGCACACCGCTTTCTCCCTTTGTTGAATGGGAGGCTCCTGCTCCTCCTCCGATGGTCTCATAATAGGTGAAATCCTCATTTCCTATAATCAGGTTGTTCATGGTTCCTTGGCTTTCTGCCGGTATCTTTTCGGGTAATATTTCAAATAAACCTCTCAATATGAGTTCTACCAATCTCTGAGAGGTCTCTACGTTCCCGGCTGAGACGGCTGCTGGCGGTTCTGGATTCAAAATTGTTCTTTCGGGTATATGCACTTCGATGGGTCTGTAACATCCGTTGTTGACCGGAACATCTTCGGGTAAAAGACATCTCAAGATATAATATACTGCGGAATAAGTCACGGGTTTAGGAGCGTTGATATTTCCTTTTACCTGAGGGTCCGTGCCTGAAAAGTCAAAATACATCCTGTCGTCCTCTATCTCGATCTGTACCTCCAACTTTACATCTCTTTTCCACTCCATGATATCTTTTGAACATAACACCGTATCAGGCAGTTCTTCTATGATTTTTTGTGTCCTCATCTCCGAATATCTCATCACTTGCTCCTTGAAGGTATGATAATCTTCCAGACCGAATCTTTCCACCGTCTTCTTTAACTCTTTAGACCCTTTTTCATTGGCTCCTAGCTGTGCTTTTATATCGCCTATCCTCTCTTTAGAAGAGCGTGATCTTCGAAGTAGATCGATAACATCCTGATTGATTTTTCCTGCCTCTACCAAAAGTCTTGGAGATATGATGATGCCTTCCTCTTCCAAAGTTTCGCTATCCCCGGGCATCGATCCTGGGGTTTTGCCTCCTATGTCGGAATGATGTGCACGATTTACCACGTAACCCAGTAACTCCTCTTCAAGAAGAACGGGTTTTATCACGGTTATATCAGGAAGATGAGTCCCTCCTGCATAGGGATCGTTCAAGATGACCTGGTCTCCTTTTCCTGGTCTGCAGTTTGAGACCGCACTTTTCAAAGCTTTAGGCATGGCTCCGAGATGTACGGGTATGTGTTCCGCCTGCGCTATCATCTCTTCTTCTGCGGTGAAGAGCGCACAGGATTCGTCTTTCCTCTCTTTTATGTTGGGTGAGTAGGCACTTCTTTGTAAGGCTGCTCCCATCTGTTCTGGTATGGCTGTAAAAGCGTGCTTCATGACCTCGAGTTCTGTAGGTTTCAATTTCTCCATCTTTTCACCTTCATATCTATCACGCCGGATGATCTGTTTATCCATCTCCAGCCTGGTGGAACGAGGATAGTCGAATTCACGGCCTCTATCACACTCGGCCCTTCACCTTTCTGTCCCTCTGAAAGATGATCTCTCAGGTATATGGAAGTCTTTTCACTTCCATCAGAAAAAAGACATTCTCGATCCGGTGGGTGTTCTCCTGATTTGGAACTAAGTGGGAGTTCTTCAATCTCCCTTTCCTTCACGATCTCGATATGTACTCTAACGACTTCTATATCTTCTTCTCTATTAGCGTATCCGTATTTTCTCTCGTGTTCTCTGTGAAATCTTTTCGAGACGTCTTTTTTAGAACCAAAATATGGTATGTTCATATGGTAGCTTTGACCCTTGTACCGAAGACCTAGGAGGATCCGCTCTTCGCCTTCCTCTTCTATATCCGCTTTCATCTTCTTGATTGTATTTATTATCATTTCTTTCTCATCTAAAGAAGTCAGCAAAGTCCTGCTGTGATCGTGAACCACATCGCCTGTGACCATACCCAATGCGGAGAAAACCCCCGCCATAGGAGGGATGAGAACTCTCTCTATACCTAGCTCTTCGGCTATAGATGCTGCGTGAAGCGGTCCAGCACCTCCGAAGGCGAGTATCGCAAA
>Ga0207421_10006080_pt1 | contig 13263 bp, 11 predicted proteins | sample SodLakKL_010_SED_4_FD_187542 | JGI IMG/M metagenome (GOLD analysis project Ga0207421, IMG submission 187542) | Alkaline sediment microbial communities from Lake Tanatar, Kulunda Steppe, Russia - 8KL_010_SED (SPAdes) (version 2) | ecosystem: Environmental > Aquatic > Non-marine Saline and...
GGAGGCAACAAACCGCTCTACCCGGAGGTCCATCGGAATTGAAACACTTAATATCCTAAAGTGTAATCATAAAATACTGTTAAACAGATAATTAAACACGCTTTATACAGATGAACACACATATTGCAAAGATCTTGATTTTTGTTGGGGTTTTTTTAGTAATTGCCGGCATCATATTACTTGTTTTTACGGGCAGAGAAACTTTTTTAGGCAGGTTGCCAGGGGATATTCTTATTGAGAGGGAAAATTTCAGGTTTTATTTTCCGGTTACCTCCGCAATTTTGATAAGTGTTATTATAAGCGTATTGCTTTATGTGATAAGACGGTTTTTTTAGGATTTATTGTGTTGTAGTATTAAGTTACAAATAAGACCTTGTGTTAGTGCCAGTTAATGCTTATGAAAAAAACCCTTGTAAAATATTAAAACTCCTGCAACTCCAGTGGTAATTGCCGCATCTGCTATGTTGAAAACCGGTCTGAAAAAAATAAAGCGTTCTCCTCCCAAAAAAGGGAGCCATTCAGGATAATTACCCCTTATTATAGGGAAATAGAGCATGTCAACAACCCTCCCGTGAAGGAAAGGTGCATAACCGCCTTCTTCAGGTAAAAAGGTTGCTTGTTGATGATAGCTTTCATTGAAGATCATCCCGTAAAAAGCGCTGTCAATTATGTTTCCCATAGCCCCGGCCAGTATAAGAGACAGAAACATTACCAGTCCGCAAGGAGCTTTTACCTTCATCAAATGTAGTATATACCATCCGATAGCAATAACTGCGGCTATTCTGAAAAGACTTAGTATTGTTTTGCCCAGCTCTCCTCCAAGTTCTATCCCGAAAGCCATCCCGACGTTTTCTGTGAAATGTATAATAAACCAGTTTCCCAGAACGGGTATTTCTTCACCGAGGACCATATTTGTTTTAACCCATATTTTCAGGGTTTGGTCCGCCATGAGAACTAACAAGATGAGAATGAAAGATTTTTGTCTTGTTGATAAGTTCATATGTTGCTTATATGCATAGGCTTTCACCGGCGAAACAAAAACGGTTGGTTGCCCTTATTTCATCCCGCCGGGGGAAAGACAGGGGCTACTTCTGTTTTTGTTTTGCTTCAATGCTCAATGTGGCATGAGGAACAGCGCGAAGGCGTTCTTTTGAAATCAGCTTTCCGGTTTCCCGGCAAATCCCGTATGTTTTGTGTTCAATTCTCACAAGGGCTGCCTGCAGGTGCTGAATAAATTTCAGCTGCCTTTGGGCAAGATTGCCGGCTTCCTCCTTGGATAACGTGGAAGCTCCTTCTTCAAGCACTTTGAATGTGGGCGAGGTATCTTGTACATCGTTGCTGTCGCCCTGTGTTATTGTGCTTTTAAGCAAATTGTAGTCTTTTCTTGCTTTTTCAAGTTTTTCCAGGATAATTTGCTTGAATTCCTCCAGCTCCTGATCTGAGTACCTTGTTTTCTCTGTTTTCTGGTTTTCTCCCATCTCTACCAAGTTTTAGTTAAATGTTGTTAAAATTAAAAAAAAATTATGACATGTGCTCCTGTAAACTATGATTCCTTTTGAATTTTGATTAACGTTTCAATGTCCTCATCAATTTTAACAGGTATGGCATTTTTATTGCCCATCTCATCAACCAGATCAATTCTGTTGGCAAGGGTTTGTGAAGTTATGTAGTTTTTGTGTTTTTCAACGGCCGAATTGATGGCCTCGTGTTTTTTAATAAATATGGCAATCTTATCAATAACATCCAAGCCGCTTTCTTTTCTCAGATTTTGGATGCGGTTTATGAATTCACGTGCAATACCTTCATGTTTAAGCTCCTCGGTTACCGTCACATCAAGGGCAACGGCAAGAGGACCATCATTGCCTACAAGCCATCCCGGAATGTCCTCAGAGTGGATTTCCACATCCTCCAGAGTTAGGTTGATTTGTCGGTTGTCTTCAGTTTCAAAAGTGTAATTACCGGTTTGCTCCAGCTCAACTATATCGTTTTGAGTAAAGTTGTTAAGCTTTGATTCAATCACCTTCATTGCGGACCCATATTTAGGTCCAAGTGATTTATAGTTTGGCTTTATCTTTTTTACAAGAACATCGGAGGTGTCGGATATATACTCAATCTCCTTTACGTTTGTTTCCCTGATAATGAGGGGTTTAACCGCCTCGATATTGTTTTTCAGATCACTTTCAAGCAAAGGGATAAGGATTTTTTTCAGTGGCTGTCTTACTTTTATACCCACCTTTCTTCGAAGTGACAGAACTATTGAACATATTCTCTGTGCAAGATCCATCCTCTCCTCAAGTTCATTGTCTATGAACTCTTCACGGGGAACAGGGAAATGAGCAATGTGTACCGACCCCTCCTTATGGTTTTTGGAAACACTGTTCAGATCTTTAAAAAGTTTGTCAGCATAAAACGGGGCTATCGGCGAGGCAAGAACAGATAATGTTTCAAGGCACTCGTAGAGAGTCTGGTAGGCTGCAATTTTACTTTCTGAAATTTCGCCCCCCCAGAAACGCTTGCGGTTAAGTCTTACATACCAGTTACTGAGGTGTTCCGTTGTAAAGTGCTGGATAATCCTGCCGGCTCTTGTGGGGTCGTAATTTTCATAAGACTCCTCCACCTTTTTTACAAGAGAGTGGAGAAGGGAGATTATCCATCTGTCAATTTCCGGACGCCTGTGAAGGGGAACGATTTCTTCTCTGTGTGTAAATCCGTCAATGTTGGCATATAGGGCGAAGAAAGAGTATGTATTGTAAAGCGTGCCGAAAAATTTTCGCTTTGCCTCTTCAACACCTGCTTCATCAAATTTAAGGTTATCCCACGGCTGGGCATTTGTTATCATATACCAGCGCAGGGTATCTGCACCGTATTTTTTAATTATTTCGAAAGGGTCAACTACATTACCGAGCCGCTTTGACATTTTATTTCCGTGTTTGTCAACAACCAGTCCGTTGGAGACAATATTTTTAAATGCCACATTATCGAACAATAAACAGGCAATTGCATGGAGGGTGAAAAACCATCCCCGTGTCTGGTCAACACCTTCGGCAATAAAATCGGCCGGGAAATAGTCATTAAATACTTCACTGTTTTCAAAAGGGTAATGTAACTGGCCGTAAGGCATAGCCCCGGAATCAAACCAGACATCGATAAGATCAGGCTCGCGAAACATTTTTTTGCCAGATTCAGATGCAAGTACAATGCTGTCAACATAAGGGCGGTGAAGGTCCAGAATATTGTAATTATCTTCTGAAAAATCATTTTCCTTGAATTCCGACAACGGGTTATTTTCCATTATCCCTGCTTGAACCGATTTTTCTATTTCCTTTTTCAGCTCTCCAACAGAACCGATGCATTTCATTTCTTCCCTGTCTTCGCTTACCCAAATTGGAAGAGGAGTCCCCCAGAAGCGGGTCCGCGAAAGGTTCCAGTCAACCAGATTTTCGAGCCATTTCCGAAAACGGCCTATCCCGGTTGATTCAGGATTCCAGTTAATTGTGTCATTGAGTTCAATAAGCCTATCCTTAGCGGCGGTGGTTTTGATAAACCAGGAATCCAGAGGGTAGTACAATATAGGTTTGTCGGTTCGCCAGCAATGCGGATAAGAGTGAACGTACTTTTCAACTTTAAAAGCCTTGTTCTCTTTTTTTAGATGAATTGCTATTTCTGTATCGGTTGTAGTGTCATCATCCGACAGGGAGTCGCTGTATTCGTTTTTAACATATTTGCCTGCAAGCCATCCGGCCTCTTCTGTGAACTTGCCCTGTTTGTCTACCAGAGTCAATGCACCTATACCTTGCAATTTGCCTATGCGGAAGTCGTCAGCTCCAAAACTGGGAGCTATGTGAACAATGCCCGTCCCCTCCTCAGTGGTTACATAATCGTCTGTAATAACCAGAAAGGCGTCGCCATTTTCGGGTTTAGAAAGGGGCAGAAGCTGTTCATAACGTATTCCCTCAAGATCTTTCCCGCTGAACTCTTCCAGAATCCTGTAGGGGATATTTTTGTCTCCAGTTTTGTAATCGTTGAAGTCAAGCCGGCTGTTTTTTTCCGGGAAATAAGTATTTAAAAGGTCTTTGGCAAGTATTACCGTTATGGGCGTACCCGTATATTGGTTGTATGTGAGGACTTTTACATAAGTTATATCCTCTCCCACCACAAGCGCAGTGTTGGAGGGCAGTGTCCATGGAGTTGTCGTCCATGCCAGCAGAAACAGGTCGGTTGAAATGTCCCTGAAAAAAGGTTCCGATTTTTCGTTGCGTATGACTTTAAACTGTGCAACAAGGGAAGTGTCCTTTACATCGCGGTAACAGCCGGGCTGATTTAGTTCATGAGTGCTTAGTCCGGTGCCTGCAGCAGGAGAATAGGGCTGAATTGAATACCCTTTGTAAAGGAAGCCTTTTTCAAATAACTGCTTGAGCAGGTACCAGAGAGTTTCAATGTAACGGTTATCGTATGTAATGTATGGGTTATCCATATCAAGCCAGTAACCCATTTTATGGGTAAGGTCTTTCCATACGTCGGTGTATTTCATTACCTCCTTCCGGCAGGCATTGTTGAAATCTTCAATAGAGATGGTTTTGCCGATATCTTCCTTGCTTATACCCATATTTTCTTCCACGCTCAATTCAACCGGCAGACCGTGAGTGTCCCACCCCGCTTTTCTTTCAACGTAGTATCCTTTTAGGGTTTTATATCTGCAGAAAAGGTCCTTTATGGCACGCGACATTACATGATGAATGCCGGGAATGCCGTTGGCCGACGGGGGTCCTTCATAAAATACGAAACTCTTTTTTCCTTTTCTTGTGGAAAGGCTTTTTTCAAAAGTTTTTTCCCTTTTCCACATTTCAAGGACTTCATTGTTTATAAATGGAAGATCGAGTTGTTTGTATTCCGGAAATTTATTTGCCATTTTTAGTCATACCTTTTATTATCCGCAGTAATTACTATTCCCAATTAACAATCCTTTCCTTAGACAAAAAGTTTACAAAGATAGACTTATGTTTGTAAAAAAACAATTTGCCTACCCTAAAAATTCAGCTTTGTAAACTATTTTACAATAGGTTAACGTCCCAGCTGCTGCTTGACAATTTTGGAAATGTACTTGCCGATAACGTCGAATTCAAGGTTAACCACCGTACCTGGCTTAATCTGGTGGAAATTGGTAACCTCATAAGTAAAAGGGATTACTGCCATTTCAAATGATCCCTCTTTTGAGTTTACAACGGTCATACTAACCCCGTTAACAGAAATAGAACCTTTTTCGACTGTTATAAATTCATCTGAAGAAGGTTCGTATTCGAATGCAAAATACCAGCTTCCTTCCGCTTCTCTTACGTCAGTGCAGGTAGCGGTTTGATCTACATGGCCCTGTACGAGATGGCCGTCCAGGAGACTGTCCATTCGCAGGCTTCGTTCAAGGTTTACTTTATCGCCGGGTTTGAGAAGGCCCAGGTTGGATTTTTCCAGAGTTTCCTTAACGGCTGTTACTGTGTATGTTTTATCTGTTGCTTTTACAACTGTAAGGCATACTCCGTTATGTGAAATACTCTGGTCAACTTTCAGCTCATTTGCAAAAGAGCATTCCATAGTGATATGCAGGTTGCCTTCTTCCTTTTTCAGGTCAACAACGGGGGCGGCTTCTTCTACAATTCCTGAGAACATAATGGATTTGATTTAAAGTTTTAAATTGTTGCTAAAATAATTAATATTTGTAAGAAATTTTCAACTCCTTTTAAAAAATAACAGGCATGATAGTGGTCACAGGCGGCACGGGCTTTGTCGGTTCTCATCTTCTTTACCTGCTGACGTTGGAGAACGAAAAGATCAGGGCTCTCAAAAGAAAAAGTTCCGGCACGGATTTCACAAAAAAAGTTTTCGGTTTTTATACTGATAATGTAGATAAGTTTTTTTCCAGGATTGAATGGGTAGATGCTGATATGCTTGATTACATGGCTCTTGAAGATGCGATGGACGGTGTTGGTCTTGTATACCATGCCGCTTCGTCAGTTTCATTTAACCCCTCGGATGCCAATGCAATGATCAAAAACAACATAGACGGGACCTCTAACCTTGTTACGGCTTGTTTGAAAAGGGGAGTTGGAAGATTGTGCCATGTAAGCTCCGTTGCTGCTCTGGGGAGGGATTATGACGGACGGTTGACTGATGAGGAAAATATCTGGAAATATTCCCCGCGTAAAAGTGCTTATTCTGTAAGTAAATTTTTTTCGGAGATGGAGGTATGGCGTGGCATTAATGAAGGCCTTGATGCGGTAATAGTTAATCCTTCTGTTATACTCGGCCCGGGCAATTGGAGAAAGGGCAGCCCCTCATTTTTTTACAGGGTATACAAGGGAATGAAATATTATACAGAGGGAGTAACCGGATTTGTCGATGTACGTGATGTTTGCCGTTGTATGACCGAACTTGTAAAAAAGCCGCTAAGCGGGGAGCGCTTTATTTTGAATTCTGAAAATATTTCCTACAAAATGCTGTTTGAAATGATTGCCGAAAATTTGGGCAAAAGACCGCCCTCTGTTCACGCCTCGGTAATGTTGACGGAGATTGGCTGGAGGCTTGAATGGATAAGAAGCAAGCTCTTTTTTTCATCTCCGGCTTTTACCCGGGAAATGGCACGTGCCGGACGCAGCCGTACTTATTATTCAAATCAGAAGACTAAAGAGGCTTTATCTTTTCAATTCACGCCGGTGAAAGAAACTGTTGAGTGGACTGCAAGTCTGTTTTTAAAAGAGCTTGAGCAAAAAGTTAAATGATGGTCCCGGTTACTTATTTAAAAACTTAAATCCTGAAAATAATGACTTTAGGTCATTGGGTGTTTATTACAATATAACAAGAGATATTCCCATTACTGCCATTCCGGCAACGAGTCCGTAAACCGAAAGATGATGCTCCCCGTATTCCCTGGCGGCAGGCAGCAATTCGTCAAATGAAATAAAAACCATTATACCTCCAATGGAGGCGAATATAATGCCGAAAACCAGATCATTCATGATGGGCCCGAGAATGAGAAACCCGGCCACTGCTCCCAGGGGCTCAGCCAGCCCGGAGAGGAAAGAATAGAAAAACGCTTTTCGCCTGCTTCCGGTTGAAAAGTATATGGGGACCGATATGGCTATCCCCTCCGGAATATTGTGTATGGCTATCGCTATTGCTATGGGGATGCCGACTGACAGGTCATGCAATGAAGCAAAGAAGGTTGCCATCCCCTCCGGAAAATTATGAATTGCAATAGCAATGGCTGCCAGTAGTCCAAGCCTTTTAAGCTTGATTTTTTTGCTCCCGTTTTTGTCTTCAATATCTTCAACTTTTTTTATTTCATGTGGGTTCTCAGCTGAAGGCACCAGCCTGTCGATAATGGCTATAAGAAGTATACCCCCGAAAAAAGAGGCAAGGTTTATCCACTCTCCTTTGCTTTTCCCCATCTCCTCTACAATCGTTTCCCGGGCTGTGAAAAATAGCTCCACCATGGAAATATATATCATAACCCCTGCTGAAAAACCAAGTGCCACGGCAAGAAACCTGGTGTTGGTGGTCTTGGTGAAAAAAGCCAGGGTACTTCCAATACCTGTTGCAAGTCCGGCAAAAAGAGTTATCAAAAAGGCTGTCAGAACTTCAGGTGTTATCATTTTTACTTATTGTATTTTGAAAAAAAACTTACTGATATTTGAAAACTCCGGCTATTATATTTCAGAAGCCAAGCTGCATTCCAAAGCTGAGTGTATTTGTCCATCCGTGAAAAATTTCCGGGGTGAACATATCAAGGTATTCCCCGGCCGAAGTTCCGTCTTTATCAAAGCCCTGGATATCTTTTTGGTAAAACTCGGCAAAAATACTGAAATTGTTGTAAAATGAGTAACGTGTTTTTAAAGAGAGTGTCTTGTTGCTCCAGACCACCTCCTCCATGAACGGATCACGGTCTACCCTTCCTTCCCCGTACAAATATGGGACAACATTTCCCTTCTCTGCAATCAGGTAGGAAAAATCAATAGAAAGTCCCCTGAAAGGTTTAATACTAAGTGCAAGATAAAGCTCCCGCGCGTTATCTGTGAGATAATGCCCGAGATTGAACCGGTTTGTTTCAAAAGTTGTTGAAGGGGTGCGGTGCTGGTAGGTTTTTGGATAGGTGAAAGTATATTCGGCCGTAATGGCTGTATTTGGAATTGGCCAGTTACTCAGGCGGAAACCTGCTTTTGTTCCTGTAAAATTGGTTCGCTCATCGTCACCTATACGGGTTACAGAAAATTCATCTACAAACCATGTTCCGTACAAATGGAGGTGCTTTATGTTTCTGCTGCTTAAGTTGAAAAACATGGCCGAGTTGTGGTTGTGTCCGGTATACTGACTTTGGGTGTGCACGATCGACTTGTAGAAGGCAAAAGGTATCAGGTAGCCGGGATAAACGTCCATGTCACTGTATATAATTGAGTTGCCAACTGATATATCAAGTTTTTCTATGGGAGTTATTGTAAACATGTTGGCTGATATGTACTTGGGCTGGTATATGACTCTCTCAGGTGCACCTTCATAAGGGACATAACTTCGCAAACTGTCTACAACTTTCGACACAAGCCAGCCGTGATGATAGTGGAAATCCAGCCAGTGTGTCGGCTGCATTTGAAGCTTTATCATTGGATATGATGGGGTTCGCCCCGAGAGTATGCTGGGACTGTGGTAATTATCACCCATCATAACATGATCTTTTTCAAAACTTAAACTTCCCCATGACCAGGACCAGGATATGCCTGCTCTCATTTCACTAAACTCGCCTCCTTTTCCTCCGCCTGTAAGACCCTTGTAGGCACCTCCCTGAGATTGAGTCAGATATGAGGGTCTTGCAAGCCGGCCGCCTTTTTGTTGATTGTCGCGCAGGCTGGCCCAAACCGACCAGTTTTCACCCACATAGGAATGGACTGCAAGTCCGCCCCATGTGTGCCGCAGGCTGTCGTTTTCGTTTGTGCAATATTGTATCCCGTAGACGGGTTTGAGGTTGAAACGGAAAAGGGAGTCTTTGTAAATGAGAGTAGGGGGCAGCAGACTCCACAAAAATGTGCTGTCCTTTTTTACAAGTGCAAATTTGCTTTCAGTTTTTTCATTCAGCTCAAGTGAAAAATCGTTGAGATACATATTCAGCTCAAAAAGCTGCCTGTCACTTAGTTTTTCTTTTTGCCTGTATGCCTCTTTTAACTTAATGGAAATTAACTGCCTGGAATAGGGTTTAACGGCACTTGAAATTTCTATAATATGGTCGTTGGCAAGCTCGTCAATAAATTCATAAAGAGGCTTATTGGATATGTGCTCCGGAACATTCTGGGCTTTCAGGGGTGAGCCCAGAAAAATAAATGCAGTAAAAATGATTGAAAAAACCCTCATCTCTGTTTTTTAAAACTCAGCCTCTTTATATAAGCCTGTTGTTTGTTATACGACTGAGTTGGGTGAATATGCCAAAGGTGCTCATTTGTTCAATTCCAGATAGCTTCTGGGAATAGTAATAAGAATTGTGTGACCGGTTTGCTCGATTTGCATCATAACCTTTTGTTTTCCCCGATAATTGACCAGATGGCCAACAAGTCCAAAAAGTGGACCGGTAACAACTTTTACCTCATCTCCTATTTCAAGTTTCTCCTGGGTCACGTCCATTTCTGCGTCTGTATCTACCAGCTTTTTCAGGATGTATATCTGATCCTCCGGTATTGGTACTGCCTTGCCTTCGAATATTATAAAACTGACCACTCCTTTTGTGTTGAGCACCTTCAGATATTCTTCCCTTGTAATTTTAACAAAAATATAGGATTTTATAAGCGGCTCCTCTACTAGCTTCCTCCGGTCACTCCACTGCTTCATCTTTTTCTGAAGGGGCAGCCATGCTTCAATATTTTGTTCCTGTAATGCTTTAAGGGTTTTTTTCTCGGCACGCGATTTCGTATATGCGGCAAACCAAAGAGGTTTCTTGTTGGTTACAGCCATAATTTCCTTTAACTATTGAAAAATTGTTTCACTTTTGCAGAAAATCCCTGCGGTTTGTCATCTTCCCCGTAATAACCGTGGTTTTTGTATTGACGGTTACTGAAACTGTAATATCCGTAGCCGTAATATCCGGGAATCTTAATGTCATTTATCAGCAGGCTCATATTGGTGAAGTCTTTTTTATTTTTAAGATCATTTACCAGATTAACTACATGTTTGTTAGAAAAATTCTGCCGGATAACGAACATTGTTAAATCACTGTAAGTGCTTGCTATTATGGCATCTGAGACAAATGCCACCGGCGGAGTGTCAAATATAATATAATCATACCTTTTTTTCATAAGGGATACTAGTTCTTCCATTCTCTCCGATTGAAGCAATTCGGCTGGATTTGGGGGAAGAGGCCCCGAACTGATTATGTCAAGGAATTCATTGTCGGTTTTTTTTATTATTTCATCCGCAGAGTTGTTCCCGATCAGATAAGTGCTGAGACCGCAAGAATCCTCAACACTCAGAATCGAGTTGATCATCGGCTTGCGGAGATCGAGGCCGGCAAGAAGTGTTTTTTTACCTGTCATGGCAATGATAAAGGACAGGTTTATAGCGCAAAAGGTTTTACCCTCACCGGCTACCGCTGAGGTTATCGAAATTACATGCTTTTTGTCCTTTTTCAGAAGATATTGAAGGTTAGTTCGCATACCTCTGAAAGATTCTGCAATTGCAGATTTTGGATATACAAAAACGGGAATTTCGGTCTTAAACCTGTTGTTGCTTATATTACCTATTATAGGGAGATTAATTTTATTTTCTATTTCGCTGATTTCATTTATTTTAGTGTTGAAAAAATCCCTGAGCAAAATAAGCAGCACTGGTAGTCCCAGGCCCGCAAAGAGAGCAAGGAAATAGTTTCTGTTTTTTTTGGGGGTAACCATGGTTGCATTCTCGGCTCTTGCAAAATCCAGCACCTTGTTATCGGAGATATTGGCTGCTTTGGCAATGCTTGCTTCTGCACGTTTTTCCATAAGATAAGTATAAAGCTCATTATTAAGTTCAAAACGCCTTTCCTTGCCCAGCATTTGCCTTTCTCTCAAGGGAAGTTCCATCACTTCGCCCTCCACTTTTTCAATCCGGTTTTTTACGTCTTTCATGGCAATTTGGTTGGCGGCCACCATTGACTGCAAGTTTTCCCGCAAAACTTGTGATGAGCTTTCTATGGTTTTTTCAAGTTTGACCAGCCTTGGATTGTCCTTCTTGACGTTGAATGACAGCATGTTATGTTCGTTGTGCAACTGGTTAAGCTGATCTATCAGAGAATTTAAAAGCGGGTCGGCTATTCCTATTGCAGAAGGAGCAATTATATCATTGTATGAGGTTTTATCAGAGAGATAATTTAAAAGATAATCAAAATAATTTTGCTTGATATTGAGCTCTACCTTTTCACTGTGAAAACTCTCCAGCTTGTTGAAAACAAGCTGCCCTTCATGGCTGAGATTCATGATTTTATGCTCGAGCCTGAACTGTTCCAGCTCATTTTCCACACGGTTAAGTGAGTCGGTTATGTCAATCAACTGTTCGTCAATAAAATCAATAGTGTTTATTGCTGTCTGGTTTTTTTCCTCCAGGTCGGTTCGTATGAAGAGTTCCATCAGCTTGTTAAGGTAGTTGACTTCCTGTCCTGGAACTTTCCCGGTAGAGGACAAAAACAGAACAGATCCTGTTTGAGGATCGTTAACTTCAATTTCGAGATTATTTCTGTAGCGGCTTGCAAGCGAGTTGAGATCATTTATTGTAAAGTAGTATTTTTCATGTGTATAATCGTTGTTCTCAAGGGTTATGTTGAAACTGAACATTTCATGTTCAAATTGCTCGCCGAATTTCATAATGCGGTTAACTCCAATATCATCGTCAATTTCAAGACGGTATTCATCTTCGTTTAAAATAGTAACATAAACAGGATAACCCTTGCGCTGATAACGGGTGGTGTCTTGATGTACCCGGATATCGGAATTTTTGTACATTTTAGAATTTTTAAACCTTCCCATAGCCACATAAGTGATTCCAAAATCAAGTTCTTCCATTGCCCTTCTGCTTAAAGTGTATGATCGAAGGATTTCTATGTGGTTTTGAATTGTTGTCCGGGACTGAACAAGCTCAAAGCTTTCAATGAATCCCTCCATACCGCCCGGTCTCATTCTTTCATGCCTGACCATTACAGTGGCACCTCCCACATTGTAAACGGGTTCGGAAAATCTGTTGATGTAGTATGCGGCAGCAATAGCCAGAATAAGAGAAATTAAAAACCAGTGCCAGTTATGCAGTACCTTGAACAGATATTTTTTCACATCAATGGTTTCTTCCTGAAAAAACTGCTCTTTGTTGTAATCCATTTTATATGTTTATTTAAAAAAATTCAATAACAACAAAAATGTGCTTATGGCAGAAAATGCAAAGCTGAAGGTGGGAACATTAAGACTGAAGACCCTGGTTGTGTTGGGCTCCACAATTATAACATCATTGGGTCTGAGATAGTATGCTTCCGATTGCAGTACGCCGGCACTTGTAAGATCAACATGCATAGTTGAGGTGCCCTTATTTCCCTGTCTCATGATCAATACGTTTCTTCGGTTTCCGTATTCGGTTATATTACCGGCTTTTGCCAAAGCATCAAAAAGAGTGAACTGGTTAAGGTAATTATTGTATACACCCGGTCTGACAACTTCTCCCATAACTGTAACCTTGAAATTCAATAGCTTCAGATCAACTTTTGCATCTTTGAAAAGCTCATCAACTTTTTTCTGTACCTGTTTTTTTGCCCCCTCTGTTGTATGACCTGCTACATGAATATCATTTAAAAGAGGCAGTTTGATATATCCTTGCTCATTTACGCTGTACCCTTCAATAAACAATCCTGCCTCGTTGGTCATGACCCTTTCGCGATTTCTTGTGTCGGGCTCGAACATTTCATGAAAAGCCATGTCAATTGTTAAAATTCTAACATATAAAAGATCTCCCGGTTGAATAACGTATTCGTGCTTAGGTGGGGAATAGTCGGAAAGTTTTTCAACATCCTGCATATACTGAAGCTGTTTTTTCTGAACGCAGGCCTGAAAAAAAAGCGGCAGTAATAGTACAGCAACAACTGTTTTTTGCATTATGACTGATTCTAAAGTTTTTGTTAATTAATGACTAAAGTTTCGCACTTGACTTAAGTTATTACTGCTCAAGCGCATTAATTTATATTAAAATCATCTATATGTTTATTAGTCAGCATATTATATGCTT
>Ga0207421_10006081_pt1 | contig 13261 bp, 11 predicted proteins | sample SodLakKL_010_SED_4_FD_187542 | JGI IMG/M metagenome (GOLD analysis project Ga0207421, IMG submission 187542) | Alkaline sediment microbial communities from Lake Tanatar, Kulunda Steppe, Russia - 8KL_010_SED (SPAdes) (version 2) | ecosystem: Environmental > Aquatic > Non-marine Saline and...
GTCGGGGTTACCCGCTTAAGACCGAAGGCTGAGCCGCAACCAGGTCCCACGATACGATCAGCCGATAAGCCGACCCACACCACCAATTAATCAAGCTACTTTTATAGCTGAGTAGTAACGGTTTTTTCAATTAGCCCGGTTGCCAGTTAAGACCGGGCATTTCTTATGGTATTAAAGGGGTGAGAACGTCCCCCGGGATTATTTTTGGGCCAGTTATTCCCGGTTAATTTTGGCCTTCTCTTCTTCTACCAGCACTCTTCGCAAGATTTTGCCCACGGTAGACTTGGGTAATGCATCCCTGAATTCAATTTTCTTGGGTACTTTATAAGCCGCCAGGTTTTCTTTGCAGAAGCGGGTAACTTCTTCCCCGGTAAGACTCTCCCCTTCAAGGGGGACGATATATGCTTTTATGGTCTCCCCGCGGTATTCATCAGGAATGCCCGCTACTACAGCTTCCTGGATTTTTTCATGGGTGTAGAGCACTTCTTCTACTTCACGGGGAAAAATATTGTAACCCCCGGCAATTATCAGATCTTTTTTGCGGTCCACTATATAAAAGAAGCCTTCTTCATCCATTTGGGCAATATCTCCGGTATAAAGCCATCCATTTATTATGGTTCCCCTGGTCTCTTCAGCCCTGTTATAGTATCCCTGCATTACTTGAGGTCCGCTGACAGCTAGTTCTCCACTTTCTCCAGCGCTCATTTCTTTTTCAGAACTTTCCATGTCCACTATTTTGGCGTCGGTATTAGGTAGAGGCACCCCAATACTGCCTTCTTTTCGTTTGCCGTATACAGGGTTGCTATGGGTAACCGGAGATGATTCTGTTAAACCATAACCTTCAATTAATCTGCCTCCGGTTATTTCTTCAAATCTGCTCTGTACTTCTACCGGGAGAGGCGCAGCACCACTAATACAGACTCTGACTGAGCTCAGGTCGTATTTATTTACTTCTGGAGAATTGATAAGGGCCACATATAAAGTAGGCACTCCCGGAAAAAGGGAAGGCTTCTCCTTATGAATCAACTTAAGAATAAGCTGAAGGTCAAAACGCGGAACCAGGATCAGGGTACCTCCCTTGATCAGGTTTAAATTTAAGCAGGTAGTCAACCCGTAACTGTGGAAAAAAGGCAAAACTGCCAAACCTGTTTCTTCCCCATCTTTAAAATCCGGCACAAAGCTTGCCGTTTGCAGGGTATTGACAGCCAGGTTGCGGTGCGTGAGCATCGCTCCTTTGGAAACTCCCGTTGTTCCTCCGGTGTAAAGCAAGCAAGCCAAAGCATCCGGATTAGATTCTACTTCAGGTACCGTATCCCGGGATTCTCCTTTAATGAAATCGCTCAGCCAGTTATCTTCCGGAGAGATATTCACCCGGTCCCCTTCTTTTTTTTCTTTGGCCAGGGTATAAAGGAAACGGAGAAAGCCGGGAAAATAATCTTTTATATGGGTAACAATTACTTTTTTCAAGCCAGTATTCTTTTTAATCTTACTGACCATGGGATAAAACCTGGTGAGGGTAATAATAGCTTCAGAGTCGGAATCATTTAACTGGTGCTCCATCTCTCTTTCCACGTACAACGGATTACAGGGCACCACCGTATATCCAGCCTGTAAGGCGCCTGCATAAGCAATAATGAACTGGGGACAGTTAGGTAAATGAATGGCTATTTTGGCGCCCCCGGGCAAACCAGATTTCAAAAGAGCGTTGGAAAATTGATTTACCAGCCCTCGAAGTTCACGATATGTTATTTTGTTCCCCATAAACGATACCGCAGGGTGATCGGGATATTGAGCAGCAGTTTTTTGGAAATACTGTGACAATGTGTATTCAGGTAACTCTATCCAGGTTGGGACACCGGGGTCATAATGCTTGAACCATACTTTTTCTTGAGGTGCCTGTTCTTGATAGTTAACCATGAGATTTCCTCCTTTTTTTAATATTCTTAACAGTAAGATTTCTCTGTATATTGAAGTTCTCCTGCTTCATATATATAATTTGAATAAAATATTATTCCCACAAAATCAATGTTTTAAAAGTGTACATGGCCGTCCAGGTGACAACCTCAAAAAGTGTTTTGACTAATCCAGGTGCAATAACTATAATATAATGGAAATAAAAGTTTGAGATACCCCGGTTTAAGCAAGGAGGACCCATGAGCGTATTAACTCTTTCGGAAGTAATCAAGTTCTACGGGGAACGGCCCGTGTTAAATGGAATTTCCCTTCGTCTATCCCCCGGCGAGAAAGCTGGCCTGGTAGGACCTAACGGGTCTGGGAAGTCCACTCTTTTAAAGATTATAAACGGTGACCTGGGTTTAGATGGAGGCCAGGTGCACCTGTCCAGGAACGCTTCTTTGGGATACCTCCCGCAGGAGCCCCGCCCGGAAAACGGAAAAGAGACCTTGCGCTCTCTTCTGGAAAGTTCTTTGCAGCACTTGCTGCAAATTAAAAACGAAATGGCCCGCCTGGAAACCATGATATCTGCTCATGCAGGCCACACTCAATCTACCAGTGATGAATTAAATGGCCTGCTGGAGCGCTATGCCAAATTAAGAGACAGATTCGAAGAGCAGGGAGGTTACCAGATAGAAAGCCGCATGTATTCGGTAATCCAGGGACTGGGGTTTAAACCCGAAAAGCTGGAAAACCAGCTGGCAAATTTCAGCGGAGGGGAAATCATGAGAGCCCGCCTGGCTGCCTTTTTATTACAGGAACCGGATTTCCTCTTACTGGACGAGCCTACTAACTTCCTGGATATCCCTGGCCTGGAATGGCTGGAAAGACACCTGCGCGACTGGGCCGGAGCCCTGCTGATAGTTTCCCATGACCGGTACTTTCTGGACCAGGTAGTGGAACATGTTTTTCATTTACAAGAAGGAAATTTAAAAAGTTATCGAGGCAATTACAGTTCCTTTGTCCTGCAAAAAAAACAGGAAGAGCTAACTCTCCAGCGTACCTACGTAAAACAGAAGGCCAGGATAAATAAAGAAGAAAAACTAATCCGCGAAGCCAGGGGAGATGAACGCTCCCAACGACAGGCCCGCAGCAGGCAAAAGAGGCTGAATAAAATGGAAAAAGTAAAGCCCCCCACAGAAACCAGGACTTTTAAACCCGGGTTTTCTTTCCACGGGAGAAGCGGCCGCAAAGTAATATCTATAGAAAACGTTTCTAAATACTTTGGAGGCTCTCAAATACTGCAGGAGATTTCCCTGGAAATATACTGGGGAGACCGGGTAGCTCTGGTTGGCCCTAACGGTTCGGGGAAATCCACCCTGTTAAAAATTATGGCAGGAAAAGAGAAACCTTCTGCCGGAGAAATTAAACTGGGGGCTTCTGTTCGAGTAGCTTACTTTTCCCAGGAACAGGAACAGCTGAACCCGGAACGAACTGTCCTGGAAGAGATCACCGAAACCAGCGAGTTAACCCCGGGAGAGGCCAGGCATCACCTGGGGCGCTATCTTTTTCAGGGAGAAGAAGTTTTTAAATCAGTTAGCTGTTTGAGCAGCGGAGAAAAAAGTCGCCTGGCCCTGGCCCGCCTTTCACTGGGCGAAGGGAACTGCCTGCTTATGGATGAACCCACCAGCCACCTGGACCTGCCAGCGCTGGAACAACTGGAACATGCATTACAAAATTACCCGGGAACCCTGGTGGTAGTATCTCACGATCGTTATTTCTTAAGCACCCTGGTAAACCGGGTCCTGGAGCTGGATCAGGGAAAAGCGTATTTTTTCCAGGGCAGCTACACAGAATACCTGGAAAAAAGAAGGCCCCGAATGCAACAGCAGGAACAACAGAAGCCCCGGGGTGAAGAGGACCACCGCCGGCAGGAAAAACATTGGCAAAAAAAACAGCAGATCCGCCAAGCACAAAACCGCCTGAAAAAGCTTCGCGAATCCCAGGATCAGCTGGAAGCCTGGATTGCTGAAGCAGAAGAAGAAATTAACTCACTGGAAAAAAAGCTATCAGACCCCCACCTCTATGGCAACTTTCAGCAGGTAGATGATCTGAATCAGATGCTGCAGCAGGCCAGGCAAAACGCCACCTCTTATTTGGAACAGTGGGAACAAGTCAGCGTAGAGCTGGAATCCCTGGAAAACTTTCTGCAGGAAAACGATGCCGATAAAAACAAATAAATTACTGGCTGGAATTCCATTCTTTTCACTTAAAGCAGGAAAATACTATACTACTGGCAAAGTACATGGGGAAGAACCATAATATTTTCAGGAGGGAAAATTAATGCCTTTCCTAACTATTAATGGAGAACAAATTTTTTTTATTGATAACAACCCACAGGGTGAACATGCTGTTTTATTATGCCACGGCGCCGGAGGCAGCAGCGACCACTGGAGATTCCAACTACAACACCTCAAAGGAAACTTGCGTATCCTGGCCGTTGACCTGCCGGGCCACGGCAGATCAGGCGGCAACTCGTTAAGCTCCATTGCCGAGTACCGTGAAATTATCCGGGAAGTAGCCCACCAACTGGCACTGCCTTCTTTTTTCCTGGGAGGCCACTCCATGGGAGGAGCTATTACCCTGGATTATGCCCGTACTTATCCCCAGGAGCTAAAAGGCATCCTGCTGGTAGCTACCGGGGCAAAACTAAAAGTAGCTCCCCCTATCCTGGAAACTTATCATATGGGAGAGCACTTTCAGGAACTGATCAATTACTGCTATGGGAAACAGGCCACCCCTGAATTAATTGCTTACGGCGAGAAAAGTTATGCACAAACTCCACCCCACGTTTTTTACGCAGACTTTACCGCTTGCAATGATTTCGATATCAAGGATGAGGTTAAAAATATCGAGGTGCCTGCCCAGATTATTGTAGGAACCGATGACCTCCTCACCCCTCCCAGGTACAGTCATTACCTGCACGAAAGAATGCCCCTGGCCGAAATAGTGCTGGTAGACAAAGCCGGTCACATGGTCATGGAAGAAGAGCCTCGTGAAGTTAATCTGGCCCTGGAAGCACTGATAAAACGGGTGAGTGGAGTCAACTGATGCCGCGCATCAGCTCACCTGTTTTATCAGCTGTTGAGTTAAACCATGTTCTTTATTATTCATTCCCGGAAGATTCATCTTCGTGGTTTTCGTCCGTCTCTTCATCATCCTCTTCCTCCTCGTCTTCGGGCAGGCTATCTTCCAGATCCGCCCCTGTTTCTTCATCCATTTTTATTTGGCCTAACATCTGACTTGCTTCATTATAAATGCCAGAATCTTCTGGTTCTAGATCCATGACCATTTCCAGTTGTTCCTCGGCTGCATCCAGGTCGTGGTGATAGTCTTTGAGTAACGAAGCCCAGTGCAGCCGGTACTCGGCCTCATCTTCCATATCCTCCTGTTCCAGGGCTTCTTTTATGAGGGTTTCCGCCTTTTCAGCTTTGGAGTATGCCTTGTCTTGTTCCCCAAGATTTAGATGAGTCTGATAGAGAAACAAGGGAAATTCAGGGTCTTCCGGGTAAAGTTCATGCCCCTTTTCCAGCACCTCCACAGATTTATGCGAGTACTCTTTTTGCACCTCTTCTCCTTCTTCAAAGCCTTTGTATGTTGCCAGTTGCTCGTAAACCGCTGCCAGATTTAAGAGTAATTCCGGCGACTCCCCTTCTTCTTCTATCTGGAGGTTAAACTCATTAGCACTTCTTTCCAGTACCTCCACGGACTTACCCAGGTACTCTTCCTGCGCCTCGCCGTCTTCCTCTTCGAAACCCTTGTAAATTGCCAGCTGCCCATAAACCATCCCCAGATTCAAGAGTAATTCCGGCGAATCTCCCTCTTCTTCTATTTCCTGGTCTAAATACTCCGCGTAATCATGCAATTGATCAATGGGATTCTCGGCCTGCCTTCTCCCGGGACCCAGCTCCGTCAATTGAAATAAATAAACCAGGGAAGAGCCCGCCAGGGCAATGGCACATATTGCTGCTACTACCGGCACCCAAGGTTTTCTCTTCTTTTTGGGAAGATTCTTGTTTGCAAGGTTCTTTTTTTTCGCCAATTATGATCCCCCTTTCCCTTTGCGCCACCTGTAATATAAATAAATATAAGTTAATCCTGTTCAGGAAACTTGACCAGGATTCTTCCGCAATTCTCACAATACACTATGGAATTAAGATTGTAAAGTCTCCCTTTAATTGCTGCTGATACAAACATCCGGCATCCTCCGCATATGTCTGAAGTTACGCGGGCCAGTCCTTTTCCCTGGTAACGCTCAAAGAATACCCGGTACTTTTCCAGAAGCTGGTTTTCGATTTTTCCTTCCAGTTCATTTCTTTGCTGCAGCAGATTTTCCTTCTCTTCTTTAATCCGCTGGAACTCATTATGCCAGAGCTGTTTTTTTTCTTCCAGGGTCTTTATTTCTTCCTGCAGCTGATTTTCCTGCTGGCTTTTCTCTTCTTCGGCTGTTTCTATCTCTTCCATTTCTTCAATAATCTTTCCTTCCAGCTCTTCCTTTTCCTGCTCAATTTTTTTCAATCTTTTTTCCATCTGCTCTAATTCCCGGGTACTGGATACTTCCCCTCCGTACATCTTTTTACGAAGAGAACTGCTCTCTTCAGCAAGCTTTTGTAGCTGCATCTCTTTCTTGCGCATCTCTTTTCTCTTCTCTTCCAGGTTTTTCTGGATCTCTTCCTTGTTTTTCCTGCCTCCCTCCACCTGCTGTTCCCAGCGGTTAGCCTCAGATAACACCGGGCTTTCCTCCTGCATTTTTTCCAGTTCTGTTAACCGGCGGTCCACCTCCTGAAGATGCCAGAGCAGTTCCAGCTGTTTCATGGCATGAGAACCTCCTTATAAATCTATTGGAAAAAGAAGGATAGGGGATAACCCCCTATCCTTCACCGGTACCTAAACAAAGTGTTCCCGCTCCGCCTGGGCCACGGAAGTTGTATTAACTTCATGATAAAACCCTTGTCCCCTCAACTCTTGCCGGAGGTATTTTGCCAGATAATTCACTACCGGTTCCTCCGTTCCTAAATGCCCGGCATCTATTAAACACATCCCCTGATGCAAACCTTCCTGAACATCATGATGCTTTAAATCTCCACTTATGAACAGGTCAACTTCTTTTCCCAGGGCGCTTTCCACCAGGCTACCCCCGCTTCCACCACATAAAGCCACCGTACGGATTTCCCTGGTCAGGTCTCCCCACACTTTCACTTTTTCCAGGTTTAACACTTCTTTACACCTTCGCGCCATCTCTTCCAGCGCAATAACCCGGGGCAATATCCCTACCACCCCCAGGCCTGCATCAATTCCCTTATTTTCCAAGGGATAAAGATCAAATGCCACCTCTTCATAAGGATGCCTATCTTGGAGAGCACGGGTTACCGGCTGCACCAGAGAAGCTGGCAATACCGTCTCCAGTCGGATTTCATTAACTTTTTCCAGCCTGTCCTTCTTCCCCTGGAAAGGGCTGGTGCCTTCCCGGGGCATAAATGTTCCGGTGCCGGCAGTCTGAAAGGTACAGTGGCTGTATCCGCCTATCCAGCCGGCTCCCGCTTCTGAAATAGCTTCCCTGACCTGTTCCTGGTAACCTTCCGGGACAAAAACTACCAGCTTAATCAACCGATCTCGGAAAGTAGTTTGTAAAACCCCGGTAACATCCAGGTCAAACAATCGCCCCAAATAGTAGTTAAGCCCCCGGGGAGCCACATCCAGGTTGGTATGAGCCACCAGCAAATGGATCTCCTCTTTTAGCAAGGTTTTCAAGGCATCACCTTCCGGCGTCCGGAAATTGATGGCTTTTAGTGGTTTAAATATAAGGGGATGATGGCTGATCACCAGATTAGCGCCCAACCTGCAGGCCTCCCTGATGGTCGCCGGGGTAACTTCCAGGGTCACCAGAACTTTCTGAAGCGGGGCTGCAGAATCACCTACCTGCAATCCTACGGGATCATTCTCCAGGGCCAGGTAGGAAGGCGCCAACTGTTCTATTATCTCTATTACGTTCCTCACCTTCGCGGACAATGGCAAGTACCTCCTCGAACTTCTTGACTTTTTCCCGGTAATAACGCAGGCGTTTTCGGGTTTTAGCAGAAGTTCCCCTTTCCAATTTTTCTATAACGGTAATAAAGTACGATATTTTATGTTCCAGATAAGGCACCAGTAAAGGGTCGCTGTCTTCTATTAATTTTGGGCCTATTTCTAATTCAGTGGGAGTCAAATAAGCCTGCTTACCCGGCTCCACCTGCATAACCACATAATAGAAGCCCCTCTCAAAAGCCAGCTTTTCCCCGGTAAAGCGCCATCTTCTTGCCATTAGCCAGCGCCTTAACAGGTGTTCATCTCCCATTGACTGTAATACCAGACATTCTACACGAGATAAGATTTCCCCTCCCTGGGACAAGATACGAGCTATGCTCCTGGCCCCCATACCTGCAATTACCACGGTTTCAGGGCAGTCACTCTTTTTCAGGGCATACAGGCCGTCCCCAAAGCGCAACTCAATCTTGGAGGAAAGATTAAATAACTCCAGGATTTCATGGGTTTTTTCCAGGCAAGCCTGGCTTTTATCTGTAGCCAGCACCAGAGGAGAGTTTTTTTCCGTAACCAGATATACAGGAAGATAGCCGTGATCACTCCCCAGGTCTGCTACTACTTTTCCCGGAGGGATCATAGCCGCTACTGCAGCCAAACGGGGTTTAAGCCTCATTTTTGAATATTTCACCTGCCAGGATCAGTTGTTTTTTTTACTATTCCCCGATAACCTCCCGGTCATGACACAGGTGCAAATTACCACTTTTCAGGGATTGTTTTGGGTATTTTGAAGTTAAATTTGGGCTTATATAGAAGAAGCACAGGCGCCTTAAACTGGCATACCTATGCTTCTAATGTATAAGATTATACTTTTTGGTGGGCGAAACAGGGCTTGAACCTGTGACCCCCTGCTTGTAAGGCAGGTGCTCTCCCAACTGAGCTATTCGCCCCTGAGGCTTTAACGGGGATGAAACCATACCATACAGGGTTTTAAAGACGGTTAACCTTCTGTCAACCAATTTCCTTTATCCCGTTGCCTTAATTATTATAAAGTACTTTACTTCATATGTAAAGTGATCTTCTTTAATGTGTTCTTAAAATATTATCCCCTCTATAATTAACCTGCCTGAAAATAGAATTCGTTATTCCCTATTTTAAAATTTTTGGTTTAAAAGATAAAAATTATTTATTTTCGCGGCTCGCCGCCATCGCCCCCAGGGCCATGGAAATCATTTTTGATCTTACGCTGTCAGCCCTGGAGGTTACCAAAACCGGGACCCTGGCTCCCAGCACTATCCCGGCCATGGCACCACCGGATAAGAAGGTTATGGTTTTGGCAGAAAAATTTCCGCTTTCTATATTAGGTGCCAGCAACATGTCTGCATTTCCGGCAACCGGCCCGGACAATCCCTTGTATGCTGCCGCTTCTGCGTCCACTGCATTGTCCAGGCCCAGGGGCCCTTCAACTCTGGCACCCTTAATCTGGCCCCTGTCCTCCATCTTACTCAAATTGGCAGCATCCTGGGTAGCAGCCATTTTGGGGTCCACGGTTTCCACCACGGCTAACACGGCAACTCTGGGCTCTTTAATCCCCAGGTCATGCAGGAACTCTACACCATTGTTTAAGATCTGCACCTTTTCTTGAAAATCAGGGTAAAGATTGATACCTCCGTCTGTTATAAACAAAATCCTGGGGTAATTGGGAACTTCCAGAGCCGCCACGTGGCTTAATATTCTTCCTGTTCTCAATCCATGGTGTTCTTTTAATACTTCATATAAAAAGTCTTTAGTGGAAACCAGGCCTTTCATCAAAAAATCTGCATTGCCCCTGGCTACTTCTTCTACCGCCAGAGGTAATGCTTCTTCCTTGATAGAAGCATGAATAATCTTCATGCCTGCAGTAGAAAGAGATATTTCCCGGCTTATATGGTTTATCTCTTCCCGGTCACCTACCAGGGTAAATTCCAGGTTCAGGCTTTCCTGCCCGGCCAGTTTGACAGATTCAAGGACAGCTTTATCTTCAGCCGAAGCCACACACAGCCTTCTCTTTTTCATTTTCCGGTTAGCGTCAATTATTTCCTTAAAACTCCGGAAACCCATCATATCCCTCCCGTGTTTGATTTTAGATAGGCCAAGAAGTGCTCCCTAAATCAATACATTTGAGCTTTTTCCTCTCCGGTTAAAACCCGGTAAGCTCCCAGGGCCAGGGCTTTTATTTCTCTTTCCCCGGGTTTAATTTTAACAGAAGCAATCCAGCTCACCCGTTTTTTAATCTTTTCTGTAACATATGAGGAATTAGCCATGCCACCGGTTATAACTATGGCATCCACCCTGCCTTCCAGGACTGAAGCCATGCCGCCTATTTCTTTGGCTACCTGGTAGGTCATGCCATCCAAAACCAGGCCGGCCTGTTTGTCCCCGTTTAAGGCCTTTTTTTCAACCTCCGCTATTTCCCTGGTGCCCTGGTAAGAGTAAATCCCGCCCTCTTTAATTACTTTTTTAATCATCTCTTCTTCGGTAAACCTGCCGGAATAACAAAGCTTAACCAGCTGATACACCGGCAGAGTCCCGGTTCTTTCCGGGGAAAAGGGCCCCTCGTTATTAGCATTGTTAACGTCTATCATGCGCCCTCGAAAGTGAGGAGCTACCGAGATTCCGCTTCCCAGGTGAACGGTGATCAGGTTGAGCTGGTAATAGCTGGTTTGCATTTCCTCTGCCACTTCCCTGGCTAGAGCCTTCATGTTCAAGGCGTGAGACTGGCTAACCCTTTCCAGATCTCTCAGGCCGGAAATCCTGGCTACATCCTCCATTTCATCTACTGCTACCGGATCCACAATATACGCAGGAATATTTAATTCTTTTTTAAGGCTATATGCCATAATTGCTCCCAGATTAGAAGCGTGTTCACCGTACCTTGCTTCTTCTAACTCTTTAACCATGGACTGGTTAATTTCAAAAGCTCCCCCTGGAACAGGCTTTAGCAAGCCACCCCTTGCTACTACCGCATCCAGTTCTTCCAGGCGCCATCCTTCTTGCTCCAGCGCTTGCTTGATCCGGGAGAGTCTGTACCTGAACTGTTCCGTCACCCGGCCAAACTCTTCCAGCTCCCGGTCCTGGTGACGCAGGTTTTTTTCCAGAGCAGCATTTTTGCCTTTATACAAGGCAATCTTGGTGGATACTGCCCCGGGGTTTATTACCAGTATTTTGTATTCACTCATGCATTAGCTCACCTCGCTTTCATGCCAATAAAGCCTTTATAAAAAATAGACCTCATAATTAGCAAGAAATATTATCGCCGGTATAATTGGACTGAAGCTGGTTGACCGTTTCTATACGCTGTACAGATAATTTGTCTGAGGCTTCACCGGTTGTAATATTTTCCAACCTGGATATTTCAAAAACTTGTAACAGGATATCGTATATTCTTTCTGTCTTAATTTTTATGCGTTCCCGGTTATGTCCACCAATCTCATCGGAAACTTGAATAAGTCCCCCGGCATTAACTATATAATCAGGGGCATATAAAATTCCTTTATCATGAAGCATTTTGCTGTGCTTCTTCTCTTTCAGCTGGTTGTTGGCAGCACCGGCAACAATATCGCATTTTAATTTCTCCACGGTAAAGTCATTCATTACTCCACCCATGGCATTAGGGCTAAAGATATCACACTTCACTTTATAAATTTCGTCGGGCTCTACACTCTTTATTTTTGGGTATTTCTGGGTGACCGTTTCTATAGCTTCCTTGGAAACATCGGTAACTACCACTCTGCATTCTTCCTCCACCAGGTGATCAACCAGCGTCCCTCCTACCTTGCCCAACCCCTGGACAGCCACGGTTTTGCCTTTCAGATTAGATTCGCCATATTTTTCTTTAGCACTGGCCTTGATTCCTAAAAGAACCCCATAGGCCGTATTGACCGCAGGATTACCGCTCCCACCAAAAGCCTCGGGAAGACCTACTATATATTTGGTCTCCCGGAAGCTTTGTACAAAGTCTTCAGGTCTGGTGCCTGCATCAGCTCCCGTGTAAAAACGGCCTTTTAACATTTCCACAAAACGCCCCAGGGATCTGAACAGCCCCTCGCTTTTATCCCTTTGGGGATCTCCCATAATAACCGCCTTGCCTCCCCCGTAATCCACCCCTGAAATTCCACACTTGTAAGTCATGCTGTAAGACAACCTAAGTACATCTTCCAGGGCTGCATCTTCTGATTCATAGGGGACCATGCGACATCCGCCAAAGGCCGGCCCCAGTGTAGTATCGTGTAGCGCTATAATAGATTTTAGCCCCGTTACCTGATCGTAATTAAATATCACCTGTTCATGACCGAATTTTTCCATCTGATTAAACACCTGATGATTCATCAACTATTCCTCCTTAAAGCCAAGTTAAAAAAAACCTGCAGCAAGCAAGCCTGCACCAAGCACAGCCCGAAAATTAATAAAGAAAGTGCTTCGATCTTCTTAAATCTTGAAGGCCAGGCAGTTATCCTTAAATAAAGTTTAAGGAGACATAAGTTAGTTGGCCCTCCCCAGTTCAAATGCTTTTAAATTGGACACCAGGGTTTTGGGAGGCACATTCTTTTCTATGATACTTTTCCAGTGCTTTTCCGGCAGGTCCAGGTGATTGGAAAAAGCCCCGGTTAAGGCCACGTTGACTGTCTTCATATTTCCCGCCGTCCTGGCAATTTCCCTGGCATCTACTGGATAAATGTGGGGGGATTTCCGGGATAGGAGATCTGGTATGTTTTCCGGGTAGTTTTCCTTGCCGGTAGTCACCGCTACCGGCATAATTTTCTGCAGGTTCATTATTACCACCGAAGTTTCATGGAGATAATCAAACCATCTGAGAGTCTCTACCTGTTCAAAGGAAAGTAATATGTCAGCTTCTCCTTTAGTGATCAACGGAGAATAAACTTTTTCCCCAAACCTGACATTACTTACCACGCTTCCGCCCCTCTGGGCCATACCGTGAACTTCTGACTTTTTTACATCATATCCCTCAGCCATTACCGCTGCACAAATCAGCTCACTTGCCAGCAACACCCCCTGGCCGCCAACTCCCACCAGCATAACATTGGTTGTTTTAATGCTCATTGCCAGCACCAGCCTTTTTAATAGCATTAAACTTGCAAACCTGCAAACAAATCCCACAACCGGTACACATACTTTCATCTATTCGGGCTGCATTATCTTCTTTATATACAGCCGGGCATCCTACTTTATAACATCTGCCACAATCATTGCAGCTTTCCTTATCCACGAATAACGGCTCCCCCCTGCTTTC
>Ga0207421_10006084_pt1 | contig 13257 bp, 8 predicted proteins | sample SodLakKL_010_SED_4_FD_187542 | JGI IMG/M metagenome (GOLD analysis project Ga0207421, IMG submission 187542) | Alkaline sediment microbial communities from Lake Tanatar, Kulunda Steppe, Russia - 8KL_010_SED (SPAdes) (version 2) | ecosystem: Environmental > Aquatic > Non-marine Saline and...
TTAGGTTTGATACGCATCTAAATCCCAACTCATAAACATTTTATGTGGAGTCTAACCACGGCTTTGTAGAAAACCTTCCAGAGAAAAGCTTCACTTCCGAAATAGAGCTAAATAATGCTTTATTTGCGCCTGTAAATCGATCGAACCTACTAAAAATTGACCTTTTTCACCCTTTTTACCCCTTATGATAGAGGTCTTCTACTGAGCTCTAACCACTTAAACTTTTTATAATATAAGCATGCTTATATCAAATGAGTTTGGATGAAAGTTCTCTTTGTAGATGATGAAGAAGGTATACGAGACCAAGCTAAAATCTTCCTAGAGTGGGAAGAAGGTGGATTTGATCTGACGCCAGCCGCTAATGGGGAAGAGGCTTTAGAATTGATAGAGTCAAAAGATTTTGATGTAGTCGTAGCTGAGTACAAATTGTCAGGCATGAATGGGATCGAACTGCTTAAAAAGACGAAAGAGACAGAAGATGACCTACCCTTCATAATGTTGACCGAAAAAGGAGGAGAAGACGTAGCCATTAAAGCCCTCAATCTCGGGGCAGATAAATACTTCAAAAAAATCTCTAATTACGAAGGTATGTACAAGAATCTTTCTCAAGCCATAAAAGAAGTAAAGAAAAAGAGAGAGCGTAGAAAAACTAAAGATCGTGAAGATTATCCTCCAGAAGTTTCGGATCTTTTGAATGATTATCCTCCGGAAGTCTTGTATCTTTTGGATGAGATGTTGAATGGTGACATAGAAGAGATCGAACCGGTGATCTTCAGCACAGAAGGTTCTTCAACATCCTACCCCTCAGCTGAAAAGATCTTACACATCCCAACCGTAGAGGTTGTAGAAGTTTTGGAATCTCTAGTGGAAGATGATTACTTGAAGAAAAACTTTTACGATCAATTTTTGGTCTGCCCAGGATGTAAATCTTCTAATATAAAGATCTCCGCATTATGTCCAAACTGCGGATCATTGAAGACCCAGAAAAAAGAGATAATCGAGCATTTAACTTGTGGATATCAGGCGGGTACCGAGGATTTCGAGAGAGAAGATGGCAGGTACTTCTGTGCAAAGTGTAACAAAGAATTAAGAGCTATAGGTGTGGATTACTCGAAGATGTCCAATATAGGCATATGTGAGAATTGTGGCGAGTATTTTGATGAGTTAGACTATATACTTAGGTGTGATCCGTGTGAAAAAGATTTTCGACTTGAAGAAGGTGAGAAAAATAAGATATATTCCTATGAGTTGAACGAAAGAAAGAAGGCAAAACTTCGCAGAAAACTAAAAGAAGTTTGATTTGCCCAAGAGGAGGAGTAATTATCAAAAAGAAGATAATCTTTATAGCATGTCTAATATTCATATTCCTATCACTCTTCGTTTATCTCGTAGATTCTCTGATCATCTTGATCTGCACTATTATAAGTGCCCTTACTGCCTCATATTTTATCTTATCCTTTTATTTCCGTATAAAGATGGACGTTTCTAGAAAAAGATGGTATCCAGCACCTTTTTTATTATTTGGTCTTCTTTTACCTATTCTGATAGGGGCCCTTCTTTTCTATTTTGATATCTTTTCATGGATTTTAGTGATTTTACTCACTAGTTTGACATTGGTCTTTTTCTACAATTTTCTTATGGTTCCTTTAGCCGTGGCTAGTAATTACTATGAGAAGAAAAGAAAAGGAGAATTACTAAGATATCCGGAGATCAGCATTCTCGTTCCGGCCTACAATGAAGAGAACTATATCGGAAAATGTATTGAAGCTTTGTTAGAGGCAGACTACCCAGCCCACAAAAAAAAGATCGTTGTTATAGATGATGGGAGCACGGATGATACCTTTACAGAGGCTATGAGCTATGGGCGAAAAAAAGACAACGTAAAAGTTCTACACAAGAAAAATGGAGGAAAACACTCTGCACTAAATTTTGGGTTGATGTTCGTTGAGAGTGAAATAATATTTTCTATAGATGCTGACAGTATAGTTTCTAGACCAGCTTTAAAATTGATGGTTAGACGTTTCCTACAGTCAGATGATATAGGAGCAATTGCAGGGAATGTAAAGGTGTTGAACCAAGACGGTTTTTTGACTAGGTGTCAAGCACTCGAGTATATGGTGGGGATAAATATATTCAGAAGTGCACTGGATATTCTAGGTTCTGTTTCTGTTGTTCCCGGATGTTTGGGAGCTTTTCGCAGAAAATTTCTCAAAGGCGGTGGCTTATATGATCCAAACACGTTGACCGAGGATTTCGATGTGACCATCAAGATGAGAAAACTTGGTAAAACGGTACAGGCGAGTCCGGATGCACGGGTCTATACAGAAGTTCCCACTACTTTAAAAGATCTTTACAAACAGAGGATAAGATGGTACAGGGGAACGTTTCAAACTCTCCTAAAACATAAAAATATATTGACCAATCCTCGATTCGGATATCTACAGTCACTCTCTTATCCCTTTTTACTTCTATCAGCAGCTTTTCTACCAGCTGCAGGTATAGTGGTTCTTATATCTATCATTTTGAGTGTCTTAAGTGGACTTATACTAGAGATGCTTGGCATTTTCCTATTTTTCAATATCATGATGTTTTTGACAGCGCTTTTGGCTGTTCAAATCGAAGAGGAAGGAGATCACCTTCTAGTTTACTCCCCCTTCTTGATGATCGGATACAAACATCTTCTCGACATCATGAAGTTGAAGGCCTTGATCGATGTGATGCTAGGGAAAACTGAATGGACAAGTCCAAAAAGAAAACGCACTCGAGAGAAGTCTGGGTCTTCTTAGATTGGATCCTCTTTAATATTGATCCCACTTTTCTCCTCGTATACCTCGTTAAAAAACAGAGCCCAATCACCATTACCGATCACGTTTATGCCAGTTCGGAAGGAATCTGGTAGACCTATCTGGAGGGAAACATATAGGGCTAGCCATGCAGGGGCTATTGCCTCCGGAATGCCAAGTAAAGATATCAATGGAAAGGCAAATATTACCAGTTCTCCCGGTACTCCGGGGACTGCAAAACCCAAAAGTACTATGATAGGCAGAGCTAGTAGAAGACTCATTAAAGATGGTGTGTACCCGAGTAATACAGAAACAAGAACAGCTAATACAACCACACACTGTACTGTACCTTCGACATTCAAGTAAGCTCCAAGACCTGTCGCTAGTCTTCTCGGTGTTTTCTTCACTCGTTTATAATGTTTTTTGATGAGATTCATGTTAACGGGCATGGAAACTGATTCGGAGCTAGTCGCCCATGCAAGAGGATAAACGTTCATGTAATAATCTTTGGTATGTTTCCTAATAGAGAATCCAGTTATGAGTCTCTTCAAAGCACTGACCCTTACAGCCTGGTACATATGAGTTGAAAGTAAAGTTAGAACCGCACCTATGATATATATCAGTATAATATCACTCGCTGTGGTCAAAGAAAGATTCAAACCGAACAGTGTTGTTCCCTGTGCGGTAAAAGTTTCTGAGAGCTCGTTTAGAGGAGCCTGTTGAGCCATTTTATTATTCACTTCTTGAGGAAGGGTAAATAGGTAGCCTCCTATCATGAAAATTAGTATAGGGATTATGTTCTCTAAGAACTTTCCAAAGTCTTCCACTTTTTCAAGTGTGATATTCAAATATTTTTCGATCCTTTTCTCTTTATGACCTATGATCCCTATGAAAGTTGCCAAATAGGCAGCTATGAAAAACTTACTCGTAAGGATGTTTCCGAATTCTGATAGTCCGGTGAAGTTTTCTAAATTTGCTACTCCATATAAAGGAAGGCCAAATATGAGTGCGGAAAATAAAATCGCCCATAGTACCGCAACTCCTCGAAAACCTAAAAATAAGCTTATAAACAGAGTGCTGAAACCATTGCTTTTTTTTCTTTCGTGGAGTAGATTTGTCACGTTCGGAGCCAAGATGACTAGAAGTACCGCTATCGCTAAGTATTCTAGATAGAAGAAAAAGTGTGAGATGATCAGGTTAGAGATATCTGCAAAAGATGAGGATAATCGCGCTAGAAAAACACCCGCTCCAAAACTCATCGGAATTATAACTACAGCTAACCTCTGATAGATCGAACTTGTTCTTTTTATTACCCTCCTAAAGATGGCCTTAGAAGGCTGAAAACGCTTCTTCTGAGGCATTATGTCGTAACTACTCAAACATGGTTTATTAGGTATATATAGTTGATTAGAAACTCGTTTAGTTTAAAAAAAGGAATGATAAGGTATTTGTCTGACAAAAAAATAAGAGTATTAACTAGAGAAATAAAAATAATAGAACAGCAATTTGGTCTAATTTATATTTATTTATCTCAAATCCAGAAATCTAAAAAAGGGGAATAATTGCGTTTTTTATTCTATATTTAAACCACCATAAAATAAACGAAAAAATTAAATAGTTTCAAACATAAAGTAAGACGCTATGTCAGACGAAAGAGAAAAATTACACCGGTATATAAACTTGATAAGCCAAAAAAATTTCGATAAATGGGCCAAAGGAGAGAGGTCCTTAGCGGATCTAGTCAGAGAACATCATTTCTTAGCTTCGTTGTATCACTCAAAGATAGAAAAAGCTATACATGAACACAGCCCCCATGAATTCCTCGAGATATTCGAAGAAGAAAGGCCGGATATTGATTTTGGGGATGAAGAAGAAGTGGAAAAAAGGATAAAAGAAGAGATGAAAGAGATAGAGAAAGCACTCTGATTTTACAGAGATAGAAACATTGATAAACCTTGTTCTTCCTATTAAAAACAAGTAATCCATGATTGAAGACATAGATTATCTGGTATCGGCTGTGATGTATGATCCGTCAGAATTCAAGATAAAAAAAGTCCTCTCCCATAAAAGGAAAGATCAGTACGGAGTGGGATATCCTTTCGAAGAAAGGAGGAGACAACTGCTCAAAAAGATAGGGAACGGTAGATGTTACTACACTCTTGTCCAGAGAGAAAATACAGGATTCGAATACAACGTAGGTAACGAAATAAAGAAAGTAGAAATTGATTCTGAAACATATCTGAGAACGGACGATCGGGAAGAAAAAAAGGACTATCTAGGTGGGTTACAGAGACTTAGAGATCTACCTTATTGATTTTTTTTAAACTTAAGTTTTTTACTAAAATCTATTTTCCCACGATATATCCAAAACTTTATTAAGCCACTCGACCGTAGAAATAGATTCGACGAAGCTGTATAGAGATAGATATAAGATGATAAAGAGAGTCAAAGAGAACAAAGATAAGGAAGAGATCCTATCTCAGATGGAACCTCTTATCGCCGAATGGTTCGATCAAAAGTTTGAATCTTTAACGGAACCGCAGGGATATGCTATTCCTCTGATACATGAAGGAAAGAATGTATTGGTCTCTTCACCTACCGGTTCTGGAAAAACACTGACGGCTTTTCTTTCGATCATAAACGAACTTTTTAGACTTGATAAAAAAGGCGAGTTAGAAGATAAGATATACTGTGTTTATGTATCTCCATTGAAGGCATTGGCTAATGACATACATAAAAATCTTGAAAAACCTCTCAAAGAGATAAGAGAATTGGCTGAAGAAAAAGGTGTAAAGATACCTGAAATAAAGAGTGCTATACGCTCAGGAGATACACCTCAACAAGAAAGAAGAAAGATGACTGAAGATCCTCCCCATATATTCATCACAACGCCAGAAAGCTTAGCTCTTTCTTTATCATCACCTAAATTCAGGAAGAAGTTCAAAGATGTACAGTACTTCATCAACGACGAGATTCATGACATAGCGTCCTCGAAGAGAGGGGTATATCTCTCACTAAATACTGAGCGTCTTGAAGAGCACGTAGAGGGTGAAATGACCAGGATAGGTCTTTCTGCCACACAGGCGCCGATAGAAGAGTTGGCTAAATTTTTAGGAGGTTTTCAAGATGGTAAACCTAGAGAGGTGAACATAGTAGAGGTGATGGGCGAGAAGAACCTCGACCTTTCAGTCATATCGCCAGTAGACGATATGACACTTTTACCTTACGAAGTCGTGAATTCACGCATGTACGACCGCCTCAAAGAATTGGTAGAAGATCACCGTACTACACTGATATTCACAAATACGAGGAGTGGTGCTGAGAACGTAGCTTATAAACTGAAAGACAGAGGTATTGAGGAAGTGGCTGCTCATCACGGCAGTCTGAGTAAAGATACCAGGTTGAAGGTTGAAGATGATCTCAAAAACGGTGATCTTAAAGTTGCTGTATCTTCCACCTCTTTAGAACTTGGCATCGACGTGGGTTACATCGATCTTGTAGTCCAGGTCAATTCTCCAAAAACAGTCGCTAAGGGACTTCAGAGAGTAGGAAGAGCCGGTCATACCATCGGGGAGACTTCAAAGGGGAGGATGATAGTCTTTGATAAAGACGATCTTCTCGAATGTTCTGTATTGACTCGTAAAGCCTATCAGCACGATATAGATAGGGTCAGCATACCAGAAAACAATCTTGATGTGCTCTCTCAGGCGCTTATAGGCATGAGTATTGAGCATAGATGGGATCTAGATAGAGCATACGAAGTGGTGAAAAGAGCTTACTGCTATAGAGATCTGCCTAAAGAAGATTTTATGAATACTCTTGAATATCTAGGTGGAACTCAGTTCGAGAACGTTTATCCAAAGATCTGGTACAATAAAGATGAGAAGGTATTCGGAAAAAAGGGCGGAGTCCAGATGCTCTACTACATGAACGTTGGTACGATACCCTCTGATTCCAATTATGTGGTATATTCAGAGAAAGGTATACCTTTGGGAAATCTTTCCGAAAAGTTTGTAGAAAGACTTTCTAAAGGCGATGTTTTCGTTCTAGGCAGTCACTCTTACGAATTTCTTCACACGAGAAGCAATAGGGTGTTCGTCAAGGACGCTTCGGGTAAAAAGCCCACGGTTCCCAGCTGGACCGGTGAGATGCTTCCTAGGAGTTATGATCTTTCCGTGGGCATAGGAGAGTTCAGAAGAAAGTTATCTGAGAGATTAGATGAAGATAATGTCATCGATTGGTTGATGGAAGAATACAAGATAGACGAAGGGTCGGCTCAGACAATAGTAAGTTATTTTGAAGAACAACTCGGAGTCATAGATGAACTGCCTACAGATGAGAAGATACTCTTAGAAGGATACATAGGGCAGGATGGAAACTACAACGTGATATTTCATGCCTCTTACGGTCGAAAGACCAACGATACGCTTTCTAGAGCTTACGCGTACAAGATCTCTGATAGGTTCAACTGCAATGCCAACGTTTCCATAACAGATAACAATTTCATGATAACCACGAAGAAAAAGATCCCTCTAGAAAAGATAGCTGATCTTCTTTCGCATGACGAGATAGAAGGGATATTGAAAAAAAGTGTGAAGAACACGGAGATGTTCAAACAGCGATTTCGACACTGCGCCGGCCGTGCTTTGATGATACTGCGTAATTACAAGGGTAGAGAGATATCCGTTTCAAAGCAAAAGTTAAGGTCTAACCAGATATTGGATAGACTTCACGAGATGGATGACTTCCCGATCATAAAGGAGACGTACAACGAAATACTCCATCAGGTTCTAGACCTAAAAAATGCTAAAAAGGTGTTAAAGGGAATAGAAGAGGGCGAAATAGAGATAAGCTGTGCAGACTATTCAGAGACGCCCTCGCCCTTTGGTCATGAAGTTCTGATGGCAGGTATCTCCGACGTTATAATGATGGACGATAGGAGCAGTCTGCTCAGAAAATTCCATCAAAAAGTTCTAGAACAGGTCATACCTAAGGAGGAAATAGAGAACTTCAAATTCGACAGCGAAGTTGTGGAAGAACATTTTTTGAATAAAAAACCGCGCTTTGATTCCAAGGAAGAAATGATCGAAGTTATAGAAGAACTGCAACCCGTACATGTGTTCAAAGAAAAAGGTAATAGTATTTTCTCAAGGACTGATAGGCCTTTCGATGAGGTTAGGAGTTGGTCCAAAGAACTGCTCAATGAAGGCGAGATACAATCGCTATGGGTAGGCGATACCAAATATTTAGCAACTGAGGATATAGATCAATACCTTCATTCACTAGATCAGGGTGAACAACCACACGGGAGTGCACCTGTTATAGACCAGCTAAAGGAAAGGCCCAGGACGGAGCACGAGCTTTACGAAAATATTGATCTGAGGTTGAAAGAAGTGAAGAACATTTTGAGAGATATGGAGCGTAAACGCCTGATCAATAGAGTCTCAATTGGAGGGGATTCACAGTACAAATATGCACTTCTAGATAAGAATGACACCGAATTGAAGTCCGTGGAGAATGTAATCTTACATCATCTAGAGTACGAAGCTCCACGGGGCCTTGAAGAGATAGCTTATGCATTAGATCTTTCTGAAGATATAGCGTTGAAGGCGCTGAACAATTTGGTGGAACAGAACGAAGTCGTCTCCGGACGTTTAGTCATGGGAGAAGGCGAGCAATACATGCTTCACGAAGATTACCACGAACTCAGATTCCCTGGCGGCGAATATATTTCCGATGAAAAAACCAAGCGGTACAAGGCCAAAAAGCAATTCGATGAGGTCGGTTCCATAGAGGAGTACTTCCAGCTGTTCATGGAAGCAGGAACACCCTATGATATTTTCCATCGTGTCTCGAATTTTTCACTAGACCATTGGAAAGAGATGAGAAGAAAAGGGGAGATAGTGGAGGGTAGATTCGTAAGGGGTCGGGTTAGATACGCTTTGAAAGATGATATTCCTGCTTTCGTAGGTGCTTACCGAACTGAAGAGTTGACCGAAGAAGGAGAAGCGATTTTACGTCTTATCAGAAAGGGAGAGGCAAACACTATCAGGGAGATAAAGAAGATAAGCGACATGGATAACGAAAGAACGAAGGAAATAATCAAAAAACTCGATAGAAACCTTTACGTGGTCAGAGAATATACTGGTCGCGATGGATGGTCATCCACCAATGAATACAGAACTTTAGAAGTCGAACCCATGGAAAAGGAGGAAGCTAGTAAAAAAATCATCGAACGCTATATAAGAGGAAACGGACCTGCTTCATTTTCAGCTATGAGATATTATACTGGCTTTCAGACTGATGAGATCGAAGATATACTTTCGGAACTACTACACAAAAAGAAGATCAAAAAATTGATCGTCGGTTCATCTCAGCAGGAGATGTATATCTGTGAAGATGAAGCAGAGGATATACACAAGGCTAAAGGAGGGGAGTTCGATAAATTGAGGACATTATCTAAAAAAGATCCTTACGCTAAACCACTTTGGGCAGATATTTACAGGCGCTATGGAGATGATTGGGTATATCCATTGGTAAAAAGAGGTGACGTTGTTGGAGGAGTAGAAAAATGGGAGATGAGCGGCTGTGTCGAGATAAGGCATCTTGATTTGGATGATGAAGCGATGCTTCCCGAAGCTTTGAGTTCATTAGACGAGATGATGGAATATCACAATCTAGATGGTTATGACATCATAAGGATCAGAAATTATCAGAACAAGCCAGTGAAAGATCTTGAAGAGGACTCGTTATCCATATTCCAGGAGAACGGCTATGTGATGATCCAGGACATGCTGGTCAAAGGTAACGTTGTGGAGAAAGTCTTTACGGAAGATAAGTTGAGATCCTACGTTTTCAAGAAGCAGATGTTGGGCACGGAACGATATAGCGATCCGGAGTCTGCGATAAAAGCTATGAAAGGTGCTAGATCAGACTTTGAATTGAGATCTCGAACGGATGAATTTTATTCGCTTGATTGGCTGTACAGAAGAGGAAAAGTCCTCGTTGGAAAGATGATCCCTCCTTACAAGATGTACGCCTTCTCTGAACATGTTGGTGTTTACAGAACTGCAAAAGATATACGGTGGAGTCCAGCTATGGAAGCTGTACATGAGATAATATATAGGAAGGAACCTGTACCTAAAAGAACGGTTTATCATCAATCGCCCTACAGCAGAGGCAAGACTAAAAAAGCACTGGAAGAACTCTACGAGGGTATGATCGTGACAAAGGATGTGGATGATCGGTACATCACCACTTCTAAAACAGATATAGAAGCGATAGAGGCAAAAAAACTGGTCGTTAGATGGATCTTCGAAAATTTTGGCTTGTTTACTGCAGAAAAACTTTCCTCTTATTTGGGGATAGATTACAGTATGAGGACGATAAGAAAAATCTTATCTGAACTTGTAGAAGAAGGTTTCTTATCTAAGGGATTTTTGGAGAAAGGAGATGATACCGTGTACTGGATACTTACTGAAGGATTGGATACACTATCGGAATTGAATTTTGAAGGAAAAGGTGTGATCACCACTAAGGATAGGTTGAATCTGTATTTTAGAGACGAGATAAAGGAAAAATTTGATCTAGGCGCAAGTAATGTTATATTTGATGGTTCGAAATTCGTAGCGGCCTTCGATGCTAGTTTTAGATCTAATACAGTTGATATAAAAAAATACGAAGGTCCTAAAAAATACCGAAAGACTATCAAAGATTGGGCTTACGATCACAATATGAACGTAAAAAGTCGGGATAAGAAAAAGAAGAGTGTGTCGGATTACGAGATAAGAAAGTGGTATGAGCGGACTAGAGGGATTTGATATGTGTGATAAGGTCCTACTTTTAGGCCTGGGGATGCAGGGTAAAGCCGCTCTTTATGATCTTGTTAAAAGTGATTTGGTCTCTGAGATCTTGGTGGGAGATCAAGATATCGATGGCGATTATATCCATGAACTGGGTACGGAAAAAGTTAGAGCTGTAAGGGTGAACGCTTCCGATAGCGAACAAGTCTCTAGTCTGATGGACGAGGTAGATATAGTTATAGAACTTCTACCTCCGGGATTCTCTTTTCCTATAGCCGAATTGGCAGTAGAGAATGGAGTGAACTTAGTCAGTACCATGTATCTTAAAGATCCTGAAGAGAATAATGCGGAAAAGATCAAGTCTAGAGAAAAAGCATTGAATAAATTAGATAAAAAGGCTAAGGAAAAAGGGATCGTGGTTTTACCTGAATTTGGGTTAGACCCGGGGCTTGATCTAGTGCTAGCAAAACAAGCTGTGAGAGAACTTGATGAAGTGGAAGAACTTTACTGCTACGGCGCAGGCATTCCCGAGTATGATGATGCGGATAATCCCTTAAAATATAAGTTCACATGGTCAGTGGAAGGGTTACTGAAAACGTATATACGCCCGGCCCGAATCCTTAAAAATAGAAAAGTCGTAGAAATCCCCGAAGATGAGATATTCTGTGAAAGTAATATTCATACGCTGGACATTGAAGAATTTGAGGGTCTGTTAGAATGCTACCCTAATGGAAATAGTTTGAAATACGCTGAGAGGTTGGAAATCGAAGATTTGGAAAACATGGGACGATATACCTGTCGATGGAAAGGCCACAGTGGTTTCTGGAGAACCATGGTTAAAAGTGGCTTTTTGGATGAAGAGCCGGTCGAAGTTGATGGAGATAAAGTGAGTCCGATCAGATTTGTTGCGAACTTATTGGAGTCGCAGGATAAGTTCTGGTTAAAAGATGATGAAAGGGACGTGGCGATGGTTCGTGTGGAAACTTTTGGGATAAAAGATGGTAAGAAGGTGCGAAACATCTACCAGTTGATAGATAAAAGAGATCTGAAGACAGGTTTTACCGCAATGCAGCGTACTGTTGGTTTCACAGCGAGCATCGGAGCACAGAAAATACTCAGTGGGGAGTGGAAGAAAAAAGGTGTAATTTCGCCTACTGAAATAGAGTTATCTACGATATCTAGAGAACTTGAAGAAAATGATATGGATATCGACCACCGTATTGATTGTATAATCTAGTAAATATCAAAAGTCGGATAGATTTTCTAGAAGCCGGTAAGTGGTTTTTATTCCGTTTTTAAAGTATTTTAGGATTAAATTCTCATCTGGAGAGTGGTTGTTTTCATCCGCATTTGCATAAGGAACCACTATACAATCTATTCCCAGCTCTTCAGCAAATACATATGAGGGAAGAGATCCTCCCGCCGCGGGCTTCAAGATCGGGTCTTTATCCCATCCATGTTTTACAGCATCCATCATCGGCTCGATGTATGTAGAATTTAGATCTGTCCTATATGGTTTCATGCTGTCGTGATATATTATATCGACATCTATAGTGCCGGATTCATGTTTCTCTACATGGTCTGAAAATTTTTGAAATATATCATCTGGATCTTGGTCCGCTACCAATCTCATATCTATCTTAACATTTGCTTCAGAGGGGATGATAGTCTTGATTCCCTCGTTACCAAATCCGCTGGTAAATCCAGGAATATTCAGGGTAGGATAATACATCACTTTCTCATGATAAGATTCACCCGGACCTTCAGCGAAATCTCTAAGACCTAAGTCCTTTTTGATCTTCTTTTCATCTAGCGGTATCTTTTTTAAAACTTTTTTATCCTCTTCTGTGATTTCTAGAACATCGTCATAGAATCCATCGATAGTTATCTCGCCTTTCTCGTTCTTCATGCTATTTAAGATCTGAACTAGTTCCCAGCTAGGATTCGGTACGGGCCCGCCGAAGATACCTGAGTGTAGGTCTCTACTAGCGCCTTTAGCTTGTATCTCGACGTAGAGAAGTCCTCTCACACCCAATATCACCAGAGGTCTATCGGATTCATCTATAGGTCCATCTGATATATAGACGAGGTCTGCATTTATTTCTGATTTATTTTTTCTGATCACTTGTCTGAGATGAGGACTTCCTATCTCCTCCTCTCCCTCGAGTATAAGTAGGATGTTCATGGGTAGATTTTCTTTTTCTCTCATAGCTCGTAAGGCACAGAGATGAGCGAACCACTGACCTTTATTGTCCCCTGCTCCCCTCGCATAAATACGTTCTTCTCCCTCTTCATCTTTTCTGATATCGGGGTCAAAGGGAGGGCTTTTCCAATTATTAGGATCAGCGGGTTGAACATCATAGTGACCATATATAAGCAAAGTCGGCTCTTCGTTTTCAGGATTATGATCTACGAATGCTTTAGCAATGATCGAAGGTTGGCCCGGAGTTTCTATTTTCTTTATCTCGTCGAATCCGTACTTCCTGCAGAGTGTTTGAACAAGTTCCGTACATTTCTTGACGCCTTCGGAAGTAGTGCTTATAGAAGGGTGAGATAGTAATCTTACTAAATCCTCTAGATAACTCTCAAAATTTTCTTCTATATGATCCTCTATTGGAATTTCATTCATATCTATCCGATTGAATAGCTACTGTGCCTCTTATAGCTTTTTT
>Ga0207421_10006086_pt1 | contig 13256 bp, 11 predicted proteins | sample SodLakKL_010_SED_4_FD_187542 | JGI IMG/M metagenome (GOLD analysis project Ga0207421, IMG submission 187542) | Alkaline sediment microbial communities from Lake Tanatar, Kulunda Steppe, Russia - 8KL_010_SED (SPAdes) (version 2) | ecosystem: Environmental > Aquatic > Non-marine Saline and...
CACTTTGAAAACAGATAAGCGCGAAAAAATGACACACCTCCTTGGTGAATTTGACTGCAGAATCGACACCAAAGGCCGCTTTATGCTTCCCTCGGGATTGAAAAAGCAGCTGGAACCTGGTGACCAGGAGCGTTTTGTCGTTAACCGCGGCTTTGAAACAAACCTCACGCTCTACCCGGAGAGCGAATGGTTGAAAATCTCACGTGAAGTTAATTCACTGAACCTGTATAACAAAAAAAACCGGGAGTTCGTTCGCTACTTTTTTCGCGGGGCGAAAGAACTCAGGCTTGATCCGGCCGGGAGGCTGTTATTGCCCAGATCATTGATCGACTACGGGGAAATTCATAAGGAAATCGTTCTTTTTGCATATGGCAGACGCATAGAAATTTGGGCAAAAGAGGCTTACGATAGTTTGCTGGCCAGTGAACCTGAAGATTTTTCCTCACTGGCAGAGGAAGTGATGGGGAAGGTTAACCAAACATCCGGAGGTGAAGATGTATCATAGTCCGGTTATGCTGGAGGCTGCCATTGACGGATTGTCCATGGTCTCCGGTGGCACGTATGTAGACGCCACTTACGGTGGCGGAAGCCATTCAGCCGAAATACTGCAACGGCTGGGTAAAGGAAAGCTTATCGCTTTTGACCAGGATGAAGATGCCCGGAGAAACATCAATAACGATCCCAGGCTGACTTTTTTTGAGCACAACTTCAGGTACATGAAAAACATCCTGAAGTTTCACGGGCATCTTCCCGTGGATGGCATTCTGGCTGACCTTGGTGTTTCATCATACCAGTTTGATCAGGCGTCAAGGGGTTTCTCCACAAGATCGGACGGCCCGCTGGACATGCGAATGAACCGGCAGGCTGCGTTAAGTGCCAAAGATATCATCAACAGCTATGATGACAAGCAACTTGCCGGGTTGTTTTACACCTATGGTGAACTGAAAAACTCACGCAGGATCGCCGCAGCCATCATAAATTACCGCCGGGAAAACCCACTGGAAACGACGGCAGAACTTGCCAGCCTGCTGGAAAAGATGGCTCCCCGGGGAAGAGAGAACAAATTCCTGGCCCAGGCTTTCCAGGCCCTTCGCATTGAAGTCAACCAGGAGCTGGATTCCTTGAAGGAACTGCTAATACAGAGCACTGAGGTACTAAAAAAAGGGGGAAGGCTTGTGGTAATTTCTTACCACTCCCTTGAAGACCGACTGGTGAAAAACTTCATCAAAACGGGCGATTTCAGCGGAAAACTGGAAAAAGACTTTTTTGGGAATGTGATCAGGCCCTTTGAACCGGTGGGAAAAATGCAAACAGCAGATAAAGAGGAAATCACCGAAAACCCAAGGGCGAGGAGTGCAAAACTCAGGATAGCAGAAAAGGTTGATTAACATGACAGAAAATAAATTCAAAAAACAGCAACAAGAAAAAGTCGGAACCGGAAATGGCCGGACAGGCCGCTTTTTTGCCGGCCTGCTTGACGGCAGTTTAGTAACCGGTAAATCCGCCCCGGCCCTGCTGCCTTTTATATTTTACCTGTCAGGGCTGGCCTTGTTCCTGATTTTTAATGCATACTATGCCGAAAAAAAAGCAAGAGAAGTAAATCAGTTGCAAACAGAGATGACCGCCCTGCGGATCAATTACGTTCAGACCAAATCCGGGTATATGTACCTGACAAACCGCTCGGAAATTTCCAGAAGGTTAAGAAACCGGGGATTCATTGAACCCAATGAGCCACCCAGGCCGGTATATGAACTGGATAAAGACAAAAGCCTGATGGATTGGCTTCTGGGACGTAACTGAGAATGAAAAAAGAAAATAAAAACCAGCTACGGGAAAAACAGGATCGTGGAACAAAAAAGCGACATACTGTGGAGAATTCGCCTGATCTATTTTATTATGGCAATGATCGCCGTGGTGATTACCGGCAAGATTCTTTACATACAACTCGTTGAGGGCGAATACTGGAAGAAACTGTCACGTTCCTCCACCATGCGTTACGTAAGTATTGAAGCTGCCAGAGGAGATATTTGTGCGGATGACGGCAGACTGCTGGCCACCAGCGTACCCGTTTACGAGCTTCGCATGGACCTGAGCAGCACAGTCACCTCCGATCAGTTGTTTTATAACAATGTGGACTCCCTTGCTCTCCGGCTTTCCAGGTTATTCGGCGACCGCACCGAAGCCCGGTATCGCGCAGGTTTGGTTCGGGCCAGGCAAAACCAGGAGCGGTATTACCTTGTCAAACGTAATGTAAGCTGGGCGCAACTCCAGCAGGCGCGCCAGTTTCCCCTGTTCAGGCTGGGGCGCTTCGGAGGAGGTTTTATTGTGAACGAAAGGACAAGGCGCGAAATGCCCTACCAGACAATGGCAGCCCGAACAATCGGTTATGAACGTGAAGGGATATATGTGGGGCTGGAAGGTGCTTACAGGGAATACCTGGAAGGGATACAGGGTAAGAGGCTGATGCAAAGACTAAGCGGCGGAACCTGGATGCCAATCAGTGACCAGAATGAGATCCGCCCCCAAAACGGCAAGGACCTCATAACCACTATCAACGTGGAGATCCAGGACATTACCGAGAAGGCGTTACTGAAACAGCTGGAACGGTACAGCGCCAGCCACGGCACGGCGGTGGTGATGGAAGTGGCAACCGGAAAGATCAAAGCCATTTCAAACCTTCAGAGGAACTCTGCCGGAACCCGTTACGACGAAACCTACAACTTTGCAGTAGGCCAGAGCACCGAACCCGGTTCCACGTTTAAACTGGCTTCTGTGATTGCTGCCCTGGAGGATGGCGTGATCAGCCCGGATGACTACATAGATACAGGCAGTGGAAGTATCACCTACTATAACCGGACCATGAGAGATGTCAATGAGGAAGGCCACGGCAACATTCCGGTCCGGGAAGCGTTTGCCCTTTCCTCCAATGTGGGCATATCGCAGATAATCTACCATTCATACAAGGATAATCCGGAACGTTTTGTGGATCAGCTCCGGCGACTCGGATTGCACGAACCCCTCGGGCTGGAAATCTCCGGTGAAGGCCAGCCCATCATTCGTGAGCCTGGAAGCCAGGGATGGTCAAACCTTTCCCTCCCCTGGATGGCCATCGGCTATGAAGTATCATTGACTCCGCTGCAAACATTGACATTGTACAATTCCGTGGCAAATAACGGCCGAATGATGAAGCCCATGTTTGTGAAGGAGATCCGCCAGGCCGGGCGGACACTAAAGGAGTTTTCTCCAACCGTAATGAAACGCAGTATCGCTGGCAGCCAAACAATTCGCCATGCCCGGGAAATGCTGGCCGGAGCTGTTGAAAACGGCACTGCAAGCAACATCCGGACAGAGGCCTACTCCATTGCCGGCAAAACCGGAACAGCACAGATCGCACAAACCAGCCGGGGTTACAGAGGCCCTTCCGGCACCCACTACCAGGCTTCATTTGCGGGATATTTCCCGGCAGAAAACCCCGTTTACAGTTGCATCGTTATGATCAACAACCCCCGGGGGTTTATTTATACAGGAAGCCAGGTTGCGGCACCTGCTTTCAGAGAAATTGCAGATAAAATGTTCGCTGCTCAACTTTTCATGCCTCAGGAATTGGAGCAGGAAGTGATGATGACATCATTGCCCGGATTCCGAAACGGACACCTGGACGACTTCCGGGCCATCTACTCTTCGTTTGATGCACGCATCACGGAGGAAACCGCTGAAGGTAAGTGGGGCAGAGCTACCATCAGTGCAGATACCATCAGGCTGGAAGATCGGACCTTTATAGAGAACCTGGTACCTGAAGTGGTGGGGATGGGGCTGAAAGACGCCATTTATTTGCTCGAAAATGCCGGCCTGAGGGTCCGGTTTACCGGAAGGGGTGTAGTCAGAAGACAAAGCATCCCCCCCGGCAGAAGAATCAATACCGGAAACATTATTTACCTGGAACTGTCATAACAACCAACGACAATGGCAACAGAGAAACAGCTAAGTGATATATTATACCGCACGGGAGTAAAAGAAACATGGGGTACTCCTCATTGTGCTATTCTGTCTGTGACCGCCGATTCCAGAATGGTCAGCCCCGGAGCACTTTTTATCGCCGTCAGGGGGATGACAACAGATGGTCATCAATACATCCAGGATGCGATCAAAGCCGGAGCTAAAGCAATTATGTGTGAAACCATGCCCGGAGAACTGGTTCCCGGGGTCAGTTATATCCGGGTGTCCGACACCACACATGGAATGGCTGCTGCAGCTGCCAACTTTTATGACCATCCGTCAGAAAAGCTAATACTGGTAGGTGTTACAGGAACCAACGGCAAAACTACTACCGTACGCTTATTGCATGAGGTATTCACCCGGCTGGGGCATATTTGCGGATTGATTTCAACCATCAGCAACAAGGTGGGAACCACAGAATCAGATGCAAAGTATACAACCCCGGATGTTCTGTCAACCAACAAACTCCTCAGGCAAATGGTTGATGCTGGCTGTGAATATGCATTCATGGAAGTAAGCTCTCATGCGTTGATCCAGAGAAGAACGGAAGGCCTTTCTTTCACCGGTGCCATTTTCACCAATGTATCACACGACCATCTGGACTATCACCAGACCTTCAAAGAGTACCTCAGGGCAAAACAGTTGCTGTTTAATAAGCTGGACAACTCCGCTTTTGCACTGACGAACCTGGACGATAAAAACGGAATGATCGCATTACAAAACACAAAGGCCGATGTAAAAACTTACAGCCTGCGTGCCATGGCCAACTTTAAAGGAAAAATTCTGGAAAACAGTTTTGAGGGCCTTCATCTGCGCATCGGAAAGCAGGAAGTCTGGAGTCAGCTGACCGGTCGTTTCAATGCATACAATATTCTCGCGGTTTACGGAGCAGGACGTATGCTCGGCAAACAATCTGAAAAACTGCTGACAGCTATCAGTGCCTGTGAAGCACCGGCAGGAAGGTTTGAGTATTTCAGAAACAAAAACAATATTACCGGGATTGTGGATTATGCACATACCCCCGATGCACTCGAAAATGTATTAGAAAACATCAAAGACCTCAGGGGAGGACATGAAAAGCTTATTACAGTGATCGGGTGCGGCGGTGACAGAGATAAAACCAAAAGGCCGGCTATGGCAGCCATAGCTGCCGGTTACAGTGACCAGGTCATTTTTACAAGCGACAATCCAAGAACCGAAGATCCGGGAGCCATCATCAATGACATGATCACCGGACTGGAACCGGACCCGGTTTTGAAGAAAAAATATATCACCATTACCAGCAGAAAAGAAGCAATCAACGTGGCCTGTGTGATGGCCAGAGAAGGAGATATCATACTCGTGGCAGGCAAAGGCCACGAAAAATATCAGGAAATCAACGGGGTTAAACATCCCTTTGATGACAAAGCGTTGTTACAGGAATTTTTAAACAGATAACCCATGCTCTACCCATTGTTTGAATTTCTGGATCAGGCCTATGACCTCCCCGGTACCGGAGTGTTTCAATACATTTCCTTCCGGGCCGGCATGGCCATTATTTTCTCCCTGTTCATCACAATGATCTCAGGAAAATACATTATTCGATACCTGAGAAAAAAACAAGTGGGGGAAAGTGTGAGAGACCTCGGGCTGGAAGGACAGATGAGCAAAGAAGGCACTCCCACCATGGGCGGGCTGATCATCATCGCTGCCATTGTAATCCCCACCCTGCTTTTTGCCAGGCTGAACAATATTTATATTGTACTGATGCTGATTTCCACCATATGGCTGGGAGCAATCGGTTTCATTGACGATTACATCAAAGTATTTAAAAAAGACAAAAAAGGATTGCACGGAAAGTTCAAGATCCTGGGGCAGATTACCCTTGGCATTATTGTGGGGGCCACACTCTACTTTCATGACGGAGTGGTAATCCGGGAAAAACCGGATACCCCGCTTGAATTTATCAGCACAAGTGAAATCCTGGAAATTGAAGGAGTGGCCGATCCGGACTCCCCCTTCCCGGTTGAATCGGTCAAGTCGACCAAAACCACCATTCCTTTTTTAAAAGACAATGAGTTCGACTATTCCGTATTGCTGAGGTTTTTGGGCCCCGGTTATGAACGCTGGGCTTTCCTGATTTTCATACCCATAGTGATACTTATAATCACCGCGGTATCTAACGGAGCAAATATCACGGACGGGCTGGATGGGCTGGCTACGGGAAATTCGGCGATCATAGGTGCCACATTGGGGGCGCTGGCCTATGTATCGGGCAATATGGTATTCGCAGATTACCTGAATATCATGTATATCCCCCATACCGGGGAGCTGGTGGTCTTTATCGCCGCTTTTGCCGGTGCCTGCGTAGGTTTTCTCTGGTACAACTCATATCCCGCACAGGTTTTCATGGGCGACACCGGAAGCCTGGCACTGGGTGGAATCATTGCCGTATTTGCCATCGTGATCAGAAAGGAACTCCTCATTCCCATACTATGCGGTGTTTTTTTCATGGAAAGCCTCTCTGTGATCCTGCAGGTCACCTGGTTCAAGTTTACCAAAAAACGCTTCGGGGAGGGGCGGCGAATTTTTAAAATGGCCCCCCTTCACCACCACTATCAAATGAAAGGCCTTCATGAGGCAAAAATTGTACAACGCTTTTTTATCATCGGGATCATGCTGGCGTTATTTTCAGTCATCACCCTGAAACTAAGGTAATGAGGCTGATTCCCGAATAATTAATAAAGAAATAACCGACATAACGAACATATGGATACTTTGGCGAAAGCATTGAAAGGAGAAGGAAACATCTACGGCAGCATGGCTGAAAACATTACATCCCGGCTGCCTGATGTCCGAAAAGAGGGAATCAAGGAGTGCCTGGGCGGCTTCCTGCACGAAGAGCATCGCCTTGAAGAAGTGGATATGGTCAGGGGAATAACCTTTATCAACGATTCCAAGGCCACCAATGTGAATGCGGCATGGTTTGCCCTGGAGAGCATGAACCGGCCTGTGATATGGATCGCGGGCGGACAGGACAAGGGCAATGATTACCGGGCATTGGCAGAGATAGTATCCAAAAAAGTTAAAGCCCTTGTTTGCCTGGGTGTGGACAATCACAGGCTGAAAGATTTTTTCGGAGAACGTGTTCAGGCCGTTTTTGAGGCAGAAACAGTCGGGGAAGCAGTCCGTACAGCTTACATGGCAGGAGCACCCAATGATATTGTTTTGCTTTCACCTGCCTGTGCAAGCTTTGATCGTTTCAATGATTATACCGACAGGGGCCGGCAATTTAAACAAGCTGTATATGACCTCTAGAAAAAGTCATCAAAAAAGCTATCTGTTATAAACCGTTTTGCAATATGCAAACATTGCTTAAACATATAAAAGGTGACCGGACCATCTGGATCGTGGTAATTTTCCTCTACCTCGTATCAACTCTTGCTGTTTACAGTTCCACAGGAACCCTCGCGTATCGTTTCCGGGAGGGAAACACAGAATATTATCTGATCAAACACATGGTAATCATTTTATTGGGACTGGGATTGATGTTTCTGGCCCACAGGGTAAAATACACCTATTATTCGAGGATTTCCCAGCTTGCACTGATGATAGCCATCCCCCTGCTGTTGTTTACCCTCCTCAGGGGTACAACCATTCATGAAGCCAGCCGCTGGATCACCCTGCCCATCATCAACGTGAGCTTTCAGAGTTCAGACCTGGCCAAACTGGCTATCATCATGTACCTTGCCCGGCTGCTTACCAGGAAACAATCCATTATCAAAGACTTCAATTCTGCTTTCCTCCCTATGATATTGCCAGTAATACTGGTATGTGGCCTGATCATGCCGGCAAACCTCTCCACGGCCCTGGTATTGTTTGTTACCTGCGTGGCCCTGATGTTCATCGGCAGAGTACGATTAAAATATATCCTGGCCCTCACAGGGATCAGTATAGCAGGGGCGGCGCTGTTTATTGTCATCATATCGGCCATGCCTGAAGGCGGACGGGTGGGCACATGGCAAAACCGGGTTGACACCTTTCTCGGAAAGGAAGGCCAGGATACCTACCAGGCCGACCAGGCAAAGATTGCCATTGCGACCGGAGGGTTTGTCGGGAAATTACCGGGAAATTCAACGCAACGCAATTTTCTGCCCCAGGCCTACTCTGATTTTATTTATGCCATCATAATTGAAGAATACGGATTGGCAGGAGGGGTTCTGGTCCTGCTGTTTTACATGATATTACTTTACAGGGGGGTCCGGGTTGCGCACAAGAGTCCGGGAACATTCGGAGCATTGCTGGCAGCCGGTCTGAGTTTCAGCCTGGTATTCCAGGCCATGGTCAATATGGCGGTGGCCGTAAACCTGGTTCCGGTTACCGGGCAACCACTGCCGCTGGTAAGCATGGGGGGTACCTCATTGTGGTTTACCAGCCTGGCCATCGGCATCATTCTGAGTGTGAGCCGAACCATTGAACAGGAAGAAGAATTTGAAAACAGCACACATGGAAAAAATTACGCAACCGGCACAGTCGCTTAGGGTCCTGATTGCAGGCGGAGGAACCGGGGGGCATGTATTCCCCGCCATTGCCATTGCCCATGCGATCAGGAAAAGGGCCTTCAATACGCGTATCCTGTTTGTGGGCGCAAAGGGACGGATGGAAATGCGTAAAGTCCCGCAGGCGGGATTCCATATCATAGGGCTGGACATTGCCGGTCTGCAGCGACGGTTGACATGGAAAAACCTGTTGCTCCCCTGGAAACTTCTGAAGAGTATGGCGGGAGCTAAAAAAATCGTCAAACGTTTCAGGCCCGACGTGGTAATCGGCGTCGGAGGCTACGCCAGCGGACCGGTGGTTTGGGCTGCAGCCAGGCAAAAACAGCCTGTACTTATACAGGAACAAAACTCTTTTCCCGGTATCACCAACAGAATACTCGGGAAAAAAGCGGACAAGGTATGTGTGGCCTATGAAGGAATGGAGGCATTTTTTGCCAAAGAGAAGATATATGTTACCGGAAATCCGGTACGACAGCAAGTAATAGACATTGCAGGCAAACGGGAAGAAGCATTGCGCTACTTCGGGCTGTCCGGCGATAAACCTGTGCTGCTGGTAACCGGAGGCAGCGGCGGAGCCAGAAGCATCAATGAAGGAGTGGCCCATAACCTCAGAGGGTTGAAAGAGGAAGGGATTCAACTGATCTGGCAGACAGGGGCTTTTTACTTTGATGCCGCAAAGGAATCGGCAAAAAAAGCAGGAGAAGATAAACTATACATCAACGCCTTCATCGACAGGATGGATTATGCTTATGCAGCTGCGGATGTGGTAGTCAGCCGTGCAGGGGCCATTGCAGTATCCGAAATAAGCTCCGTGAAAAAACCTGCCATATTCATTCCGTCGCCCAATGTGGCCGCGGATCACCAGACCAAAAATGCGCAGGCACTGGTCAACCATAACGCGGCAAGCCTGCTGAAAGACCATGAGGTAAAAGATCGCCTGGTAAATGAAGTAAGTGCCCTGATGTTTGATGAAAACAAAAAACAACGCTTCAGAGAGAAACTGGCAGGTCTGTCCTATCTGAATGCTGCTGACGTCATAGCCGGTATAGCACTTGACCTTGCCTCGAAAAAACGTTCCGCGGCCGGAACAAGCGTTAAGACCAACGGCAGAAAAACAATAAAAAAATGACCGACATTAACCACATAACGCACATATACTTCCTGGGCATCGGAGGCATCGGCATGAGCGCACTTGCCCGGTATTTTTATACCCGCGGTGTAAGTGTAAGTGGTTACGATAAAACCCCCTCCCGGCTGACCAGTGAACTGCAGGAGGAGGGAATCAAAGTGGTTTATGATGACGATCCGGGCACCCTTGAAGTAATGCCTGAATTAGTGGTTTATACCCCGGCCATCCCATCCTCGAATACACTTTTCCGGCATTTCAACAGCCACAATATCCCCATGCAGAAACGGGCGGAGGTCCTGGGAATAATCTCATCAGGCATCCCCACCATTGCCGTGGCAGGCACACACGGCAAAACAACCATCAGTGCCATGCTGACGCATATTCTCAAAGTGGCAGGTATTCCATGCGTTTCCTTTCTGGGGGGCATCAGCACCAATTACAACTCAAACTATGTGGGTGATCCAAATCCCCGATGGATGGTAGTGGAGGCCGATGAGTTTGACCGGTCTTTCCTGCAACTTTCACCCCGGCTGGCATTGATCAGCAACATTGACACAGACCACCTCGATGTATATGGGAGCAAGGAAGCACTGACAAAAAATTTCGCCAGCTTCGCAAACAAGATCCATCCCGGAGGATCCCTGGTGGGTAAGAAAGGGATTGCAGAAAAAATTGGTTTTACCGGCAGGTATTACAGTTATCACCCTGCTGATATGGCGGACTACAGACTGAAAGACGTTGAACTGCGCCAGGGACGCTACAAGGCGACTATTGAAGGGGAGCTGCACATCGAAGGGCTGGAACCGGGACATCCCGGCATGCATAACCTGGAAAATGCCCTGGGCGCAGCTGCCCTTGCACACCAGGCGGGGGTAAGCGCAGAAAAAATAAAGGAAGCACTGCAAAGTTTCAATGGGGTAAGGCGACGGTTTGAAATCTGCTTGCAGACAGAAAACGTGGTATATGTAGACGACTATGCACACCATCCTGAGGAGATCAGGGCCTGCATATCCTCAGCAAGGGCAATGTGGCCCGGGAGAAAAATTACGGGAATATTTCAGCCACACTTGTTTTCACGTACAAAAGAACTGGCCGGCGAGTTTGCAGAAAGCTTGTCTGAACTGGATGAACTGATCCTGATGGACATCTATCCTGCAAGGGAAGCACCCATGGAGGGGGTCAATGCACAATTGATACTTGACAGGATGACAATGCAGCAGGCTCTGTATTGCCCCCGCGAAGAGTTACTTGACCTGCTTAAAAAAAGGGAAACCGACGTGCTTCTTACCATGGGCGCAGGCGATATTGACCGATTCGCAGGACCGATCACACAAATTCTGAAAAACAAGGCATTGTCATAATGAGAAAAGCCATACATATCGCACTCTTAATCCTGTTGCCTGCCGGTTTGTTTTTCATGCTGGGCTTTGCAGCAAGCAATAACCTGCATAAACCCTGTGAGCAGCTGACAATTAATGTGCGCAGTCATAACGGGAACCATTTTCTCTACCCGGCTGATGTCAGACAAATCATCATTGAACGACTTGATACCGTGGAGGGAAAAATGATGGATCCCGATCTGCTGCATGAAATAGACCAGATTGTACAGGGCATTCCTCATGTGGACAAGGCAAGCACATACCGCACAATCAATAACGAACTGAAAATTGACATCACCTTAAGGGATCCGCTTTTGCGGGTAATCAACAGTCAGAATCAAAGTTTTTACATCGACAGAAACGGAGACATGTTTCCCTTGTCAGAGAACTACACTGCCAGGGTGATGATCGCAACCGGCCGGATTCAGACAGAGTACGCTCCGGGTAAAAACATCGCAGAACCGGAAGAAGAGACAGAGGAGTCACTGCGCAGACTTTACGGGCTGGCCAGTTATATTGACCAGGATGATTTCTGGAAGGCTTTCATTGACCATATTTATGTCAGGCCAAACGGAAAATTTGAATTAACGCCAAAGAACGGTGCACATATCATTGAGTTCGGGCATGCTGACCACATAGAGACTAAGTTCAGTAACCTCAGAAAATTCTACCTCAATACACTGCCACAAATCGGGTGGCATCACTATAATAAAGTAAATGTTGAATTTAATGATCAGATCATTTGCTCAAAATAAAAACTATGGAAAACCAGGAAATCATTGTAGGTCTTGATATCGGCTCCACAAAAATCGCATGTATTGTCGGCCGTAAAAATGAGTATGGGAAGGTGGAGATCCTGGGCATGGGGCGTGCCGACTCCCTGGGGGTGAACCGTGGCGTAGTGGAAAACATCCAGCACACAGTAACCTCGATCGAAAAAGCCGTAACAGAGGCAAGCCAGACATCCGGGGTGGAAATTCACCTGGCCAATGTGGGGATTGCCGGTCAGCATATCAGGAGTCTTCAGCACAGGGGAAATATCATGCGCAACGACATTGAAGAAGAGATCGCCAAAGAGGACATCGACAACCTCATCGAAAATATGTACAAACTTGCCCTGCCACCGGGGGAAGAGATTATCCATGTAATTCCCCAGGAGTACATCATCGACGGTCAGCAGGGGATTCGTGAGCCCATTGGCATGTCGGGCAACTGCCTGGAGGCCAACTTCCATATCATAACCGGCAAGGTGGCAGCCGCAAAAAATATCCAGAAGTGCGTGGCAAAATCGGGGCTGAACATCTCCGATATTATCCTGGAACCACTGGCTTCTGCAGAAGCAGTCCTGAATGTACAGGAAAAAGAAGCCGGGGTGGTGCTTGTTGATATCGGAGGGGGAACCACTGACATGGCCATTTTCCAGGATGAGGTGATCCGTCATACGGCTGTCATTCCCCTTGGAGGTAACGCCATCACCGAAGACATCAAGGAAGGCTGCTCAATCATCCGCAATCAGGCTGAAGCCCTAAAAAAAAGCTTCGGTTCGGCCCTGGCCAGCGAAAACAAAGACGAGGAAATTGTGTCGATTCCCGGGCTGAAGGGCCGTGAGCCGAAAGAAATATCACTGAAAAACCTGGCCCACATCATCCAGGCGCGGATGGAGGAGATTATCGAACATGTATATTATGAGATCAAGACGTCTGGATATGAAAACAAACTGATTGCAGGCATTGTACTGACCGGAGGCGGAAGCCAGCTAAAGCATGCAGCCCAGCTGACTGAATTCATTACAGGCATGGACACACGCATCGGTTATCCCAATGAACACCTGGCTAAATCACCCACCGGGGAAGCCGGCAGCCCAATGCATGCAACAGGGGTCGGGCTGGTAATCAAAGGCTTTCAGAAAAGCGAAAAACAGGAGCTCCGGCAAAAGCAGCAAAAGAAAGGAAAGGGCAAAAGCCAACCCCAGGGAGAAAGCTTTTTTGAGCGGATATTCTCCAAAGGCAAAGATTTTTTTGAAAGCGACGGGGATAACTAGTCACTTTTTTAGTTGTTCACAAGCGCTGTTAATAAATAATGAAAATCGTCCCATTTAAATCATTACCCGAAAAACTGAATTATTTACCTTCAACACCGAAAAATATGACCTCAGACATGATTAAATTCGACCTCCCGAAAAACCAGTCCTCCATCATCAAAGTAATCGGCGTA
>Ga0207421_10006087_pt1 | contig 13255 bp, 8 predicted proteins | sample SodLakKL_010_SED_4_FD_187542 | JGI IMG/M metagenome (GOLD analysis project Ga0207421, IMG submission 187542) | Alkaline sediment microbial communities from Lake Tanatar, Kulunda Steppe, Russia - 8KL_010_SED (SPAdes) (version 2) | ecosystem: Environmental > Aquatic > Non-marine Saline and...
AGTTCCTCCCACTGTTCGAAGAGGCTGGCTAGGTGGGTTTTGGTCTCTTCAAGCTCGGCGCCCAGTTCGGCTAAGCTGGTGTGATCGCCGTACTGGCCGGGGTCTGATAGCAGCTTTTCCAGACGATCGATTTCTGCTTCGGCAGCGCCGATTTCTTCTTCCAGGCGGACCTGTTCTTTTTTCAGGAGTCGCTGTTCCCTGGCGGCAGCCTGGCGGGTGCGGTGATCTTCCTGGCGCCTGCGCTTCTCTTCTTTCTTCTCTGCTTTTCTCGCTCCGCTCTCGCCGGCCGAAGATGCCTCTTTCAGTTCCAGGTATTCATCAAAGGTGCGGTTATAGATGGTCAGGCGGCCGTTATCGAGCTCAAAGACACGGTTGGCGAGCCCTTTTAAGAAGTAACGATCGTGGGAAACGATAACCAGGGTGCCCGGGTAATTGGCCAGCACCTTTTCAAGTTCTTCCATGGCGGGTAAATCTAGATGGCTGGTCGGCTCATCCATCAGCAGGCAGTTACCGCTGCTCAGAGCAAGTCGGGCCAGGGCCAGGCGGCTTTTTTCACCACCGCTTAAATCTCCAACCTGTTTAAAAACATCATCGCCGCGAAACAGGTAGCGGCCCAGGTGGCTGCGGGCCTGTTTTACGTCAAGTTCGGAGGCAGAGGTAATTGCTTCTATAAGGTTATGGCGGGGGTTAAGCTGCTCCTGTTCCTGGTCAAAGTAGAGGACGCGAACCGAAGGGCCGAGGCGGATGGATCCGGCTGTCGGCTTGAGGGCGCCGGAAATCAGTTTCAGCAGGGTTGATTTACCGGATCCGTTCGGCCCGATCAGGGCAATGCGATCTCCCCAGCGGATTTCAAATGACAGATCGCGGAACAAGACTGTGGGACAGGCTTCCCGGGCTGCTTCATCTTTTAGATCTTGCTGAAACTCTTTGTGAACCTGGTCGAAGATAATCACCTGCTGTCCACTGCGTCCGGTATAACCGAGACCCAGCTTAAAGCTTTGATCCTGGCGGCGCGGTCCCTCCGCTGTTTCCATTTTATCAAGGCGCTTCTGGCGGCTGCGGGCCTGACGCTTGGATCTTTCGTCGGCCTTTGCTTCCCGCACCAGCCGCTCTTCCCGTTCTTTAAGCAGCTGCTGGTGCCGGTAGTTGCGCTCGGCACTGAGATTTTCCATCTCCAGCTGCTGCTGGTAGGAGCTGTAGTTGCCTTCGTAGGCTTTTATGCTGTGACCCTGCAGGGCAAATATTTTTGTCACTACCCTGTCGAGGAAGAAGCGGTCGTGGGAGACCACGATCATGGCACATCTAAGTTCTCGCAGGTACCTTTCCAGCCATTCCAGGGCAGATAGGTCAAGGAAGTTTGTCGGCTCATCTAGCAAGAGCAGGTCAAGCTCCTGCAGGAGCAGTCCGGCTAAGCGGGCCCGGGTTTTTTCTCCACCGCTGAAGCCGGATATGTCGCGGTTGAAGTCGGCTTCGCTGAAGCCCAGTCCGCGGGCAACACCGGTCAGTTTGCTTTCAACCTGGTAGCCTCCTTCTTCCTCAAAGCGGGCCTGCAGGGCGGAATAGCGCTCCAGGTCTTCATCCTTAGCGGCGCCTTTACTCTCGGCATCGGTTGCAATTTTTACTTCCAGGTCGGAAATCTCCTGTTTCAGATTGTAGATGTGCTTGAGTGGATGTTCCAGGTGATCGCGCAGGGTGCCGGACGGTATATCCGGCGGCTGCTGGGACAGGTAGCCGATCCTGGCCTCACTGGACAGGTGCAGGGCCCCTTCGTCGGGCTCGATTTCACCGGTAATTATTTTCAGCAGGGTGGTTTTACCAGAACCGTTGGGCCCGATCAGGCCGGCTTTTTCTCCGGGCTGCAGCTGCAGGGAAATGCCGCTTAAAATCGTATCGACACCGTATGCTTTTGTTATGTTTGAGAGGGTCATCAGGGGCATATGAGCTGATCCGGTCCCTTTCTGCCAGAAAAAAGGCTTGAGATTTTTGTACTGGAGCGCTAATGTTGCTGTTAAGCAAGATCCCTTTTTTTTCAACGCTTCTATTATAGCGACTGAAGGGCCGCCGGTCAAAGGATAGGTATGGTTGCCCTGTATGAAATTATCAACTTACAGATCTTTCATTACTTAAAACTGCGGAAAGTGTGTTACAATACTTTAATATGGATGTTTGTTAGCAGCTGCCGGAAAACTAATTAGTGCAGGGAGAAAATTCAAGGAGGTCCCGGTTATGAAGAAACTGTTTTGGGGTACACTTGTAGTTTTGGTTTTGATGCTTGCTTTTGGCGGAATTGCTGCCGCAGATAATGACGATGACGAAAATAATGACAGTCCGGTTCCGGTAAGTGAGGTTACCATTACCCCGGAATCGCTGGAGATGCTGGTTGGTGAAGTCAAGTATTTAACAGCCCAGATCAGCCCGGCCAGCGCTACCAATCAAAATGTGGAGTGGGATTCAAATAATAAAAATGTAGCCACGGTTGAGGCAAGCAGTGACGCCCAGGTGACTGCAGTAGGGGCCGGAACAGCTGTAATCACCGTGACTACTGAAGATGGAAGCCATACGGCAACGGCTACAGTACGGGTTGAAGCCCTGGAAACCGATCCTATCTCTGAAGACCGGCCCACGCCTCCTACCGGAGGATTCCCTACTTTTCACCTGGTAGCTGGATTGCTTGCAGCAGGCAGTGCAGGACTGGCCTTTAAGCGTTTCTACTTAAAGTAACTGCCAGCCAGTATTAATGAGCTCTGCCCGGAGTATTGCTGTGTGCTGTCTTCCATGGTTGATATATCCGGTTTCTTATGATTCCGATCTTTTTAGCTTGAACAAAATTGAACCAGTCCGGGCCTTTGCCCGGCACTATGCTAATACTGCTTAGAAACCTTATCCTGATCAGAGGTATATCTATGTTTAAGAAAAAACCGCGCCGAAGGTCAGTGCGCCGCAGGAAAAAATCCCCGGAAACAATTTTCTGGATGGTCCTGGTAGCTATTTTGGTCCTGGCGGGAACCGGTTTCCTGGCCCACAATGTTTTATTCGCTTCCGGTGGCCCGGCCAGCTGGTTGGCAGCATTGACAGCAGGCCGCAATAACGAGGTGGCCATAGATTCGGTTGAGGTAGCTGAAAATATTTCAGAGCAGCCTGAAGTCGTAGATGCCGCAGAAGACTTCCTGAACCTGTGGGAACCGAAAGAACCGACTACCCATCACAATATTTTACTGCTTGGACTCGATAACCACGGCATGTCAGATGTGATCATGATTTTTACATATGACCTGCAAACCTTCGACAGCGCGCTGCTTTCAATTAAACGTGATACCTACGTGGATAATCAAACCTGGGCGCGCAAAGATTCGGGACAGGGTCACCTGGCCTGGGCCTCGAACCGCGGAATGCTGGCAGATGGTGATTATGATGATGGAGCCAACCTGGCAGCATACACGGTTGAAAATTTACTCGGTATAGAGCTGCATAATTATGCTGCGGTATCTTTTGAAGGATTCACCGAGTTTGTCGATCTGATCGGCGGGGTGCAAATTGAAGTAGATCCTGAATTTGCCGGGCGGGAAGGGCGTTCCCTTCCGACGGGGCTGCAGCGTTTAGACGGTGAACAGGCCCTGGTTTATGCCCGGCACCGGCAGAACCCGCGCATTCCCGAACCGGGTTCGACCAGCCAGGACGGTGACCGGGTGAGGCGCAACCAGAGACTGCTGAAAGCGATGATGGAACAGTGTAAAACTATGGGCAGCGATGAATTGATGCATGTGATGGAGCAGCTCGATAACAAATTTTATACATCCCTTGATGACTGGGATATTCTGGACATGATCAATATACTCTACAACCGGAACCCGGATGAAATTGAAACTTTTATTATGCCCGGTGAGGGTGAAAGGGTTTACCAGGAACGGATCGAGCGAAATATTTATTACTATTTCCTTGATTTTGATTCCTGCGACATGATCCTGGAGGAGCTGGGCCTGAAATGATCTGGCAGAAAAAAAGAGGCTTGCGCAGGCCAATGAAACGGCGCTCTCCCCGGCGCAGAAAAAAGAGCCTGAATTATAAGACCTGGATGCTGGCCGGCTTTACTGTTGTGGCGCTAGCGGCCCTGCTTTTAACCGGCTCGGTGGTGCTTGGTTATAATCCTTTCCTGGAGGGGCGGCTGAAGGGTCAATTTGGTGATGATTTCTTTACTAATTTTGGTGAACTGCCGGACAGGGGCGACGGGGAAAGCCTGGAGAAAGTTATCGACAACTATGAGCCTGCTTTCCAGGCCCTGGAAGATGAAGCCCTGAGGCGCCTCGATATGCTCTTCCAGGAAGCGGTTGCGGAATACCAGGCCGGGGACGGAACGGTAGACCGCTTTATGCTGACCAATAAGTATATCCAGGCAGGACGTATGCTTGAAGAAAACGTGGACCAAACTTTTTATGAACTGCTCGAAGAAATGGAAAACGAGCTTGGCAGAAAAGGATATTCCAAAGAAATCTTAGAAGAGATTGAGACTACTTACGAGCAGGCGAAAGATAATAAGAAACGCGAGTTAATGAACCGCCTGCGGCAGGCAGTGGGCAGCTAATATACAGCAACACTTTGAGGTAATAAAATGCAGTTAAACCCCTATGGCATCCCCCTGATTTTAAGCAGCATTATTATGCTTGCAGCTGCTAAACGCATTTGGAGCCTGGGCTTCTCCAGGGGCGAAAGGCCGTTCGCCTTCCTGCTGGTAGCCTGTGCAATTTATAGTACCGCTTACGCCATGGAAATATCCTCGGCCAGCTTGGATCTGATTTTATTTTGGATTAAAGCTGAATATCTCGGAACAGCCTTTATCCCGGCACTATTTATCCTGTTTTCGCTTCATTTTACCGGCAGAGCAAATAATCTTTCTAAGTACAGTTTAACAGCACTCTTCATTATACCGGCCATTACCTTGATCCTGGTCTTCACCGTCGAACATCATGACCTGGTTTACCAGGATATTTATTTAAACATGGAAGGCCTCTTTCCGATTATCAGCTTCAACATGGGACCATGGTACTGGGTCCACGTCTTATTTATAGTTTTTGGGATCCTCTTCTCTAATCTTCTACTTTTGCAATTGTGGCTTAACACAAACCCGGTCCACAGAAAGCCAATTTCCATCGTGCTTACTGGGTCACTAATCCCCTGGCTGGGCTATATTTTTTATATAAGCAGGCTGGGACCCTGGTACATAGATTTCATGCCTTATTTTATTTCAGCTGGCAGTCTTATCATTGCCTGGGGCCTGGTCAGGCACGGTTTATTTGAATTAATCCCGATTGCCCGCTCGAAACTGTTTGAAGAGCTCCCTGACGGGGCCCTGATTGTTGATCCGAAAATGAGAATTTTAGATTTAAACAATGCCGCACAGCATTATCTGCATTTGACCCAGGCTGATATTGGCAAGCTGGTTAAAGTTTCTTTGGCTCGCTTTCCTGAGCTCGTCAAATCAATATACTCTAACAGTGATAAAACTGACCTGGAAATAAAGATTGATAGAGTAATGGAAAATGATAAAGAAAATGAAACAACAAAACCGACCTGGTTGAAGGCAAATATTATCAGCATTCGGAATGAAGGACCTGTAATTGACGGCCAAATGATAATTATACGCGACGTTACGGAACGCAAGCAATTTGAAGAAAAACTATACTATTTATCAACCACTGACGAGCTCACCGGTTTGTATAATCGCCGTTATTTTATCAAGGTTGCGGCAGATGAACTGGAGAGAGCCAAGCGCTATCATAAATATTTCTCACTAATTTTAATGGATATTGATCATTTTAAAAGCATTAATGATACTTACGGGCATAGCGCCGGAGATGATATTTTAAGATCCCTTGGCCTGTTACTACAGAACCGCCTGCGTAAAAGCGATACCGCAGCACGGTTGGGCGGTGAAGAATTCGGTGTTATTTTACCTGAAACCGGCCTGGATCAGGCATACACAGCAGCAGAACAAATAAGAAAAAAAATTGTCTCCAGTCCAGTCGAATATGAAGGGCAGACAATCAATTACACTTTAAGCGCAGGGGTTACATCATGCTATTCAAGTACTAACAGTATTGAAGACTTACTGAAAAAAGCAGATCGGGCTCTGTACGAGGCCAAGGAAAAAGGGCGTAATGTGTCTGTAAAAACTGATCAATAGCTAAAGGGGATAACGCTGAAGCAAGCTGCTGATTGAATTTTTATTACTTAAAACAGCACCCACCAGTTGACCGGTGAGTCGCTGCCCGGCTCAAGACTCTCCATGCTGAATGCTTCGCTAACTCCAGCTGCGCCTTTTATGTAATGGGGGCAGCTTGATAATGTGCTTTTTAACTGATAAGACTTTCCACCATGCGGGCAATGCTCAAGGCGCTGGTCAGGCCGGGTGACTCCATGCCGATCAGGTTGATCAGGCCGGGCAGCCCGCGATCGGTCTCTTCTGAGATAATAAAATCGCGGAAGGGTTCGCCGGGGCCGGATAACTTGGGACGGATACCGGCCATTTCCGGTTCAAGGTCATCTTCTGCAATAAAAGGCAGGTAGGTTTTGGCGGACCGGTAAAATTCTTTGCCGTGGCCGGGATCAACGCTGTATTCTTCCCTGTCAACATATACTGTATTGGGGCCAAGCCGGAGACGTCCGTCCAGGGTAATTGTGGCGTGGATACCGAGCCCGGTTAAAGATTGGAGCGGCGGCGGGTAGATCAGGCGGCTGACCAGGTTGGCTTTGGATGGCGGCAGGCTGAAATATTCACCTTTGCAGTAGTGAAGCTTATATCCTGCCTTGCCGGGATCTATCCCAGCCAGTGAAGCGACCTGGTCGGACTGAAGTCCGGCGCAGTTAATCAAATGGCAGCAGTCTATAGTATCGGCAGTGCCGTCAGGATTATTGAAATGCACCCGGTAGCCTGAACCGTTGGCAGACAGCGGTTCAACCGCTTTAACCAGGTGGCAGTAAGCAGGCATAACGCCGCTTTCGAGGGCAAGCTTTTCAAACCTGGCCATGAGGTGATGGGAATTTATGATCCCCGTGGAAGGCGAAAAGATTGCTTTGTTGGCGCGAATACTTGGCTCCAGGCGTTTCACCTGGTCGGCTTCCAACAGTTCCAGGTCCTCTACCCCGTTCGCTGCGGCCTGCTCCATCAGGCCTGCCAGGGACTTCTCTTCTTCCGGTGTATTGGCAACGATCAATTTTCCACAGCGTTTATGGGGCACGTCCCATTTTTCGCAGAAACGGTAAAGCAGCTCCTTACCTTCCACGCAGAGGCGGGCCTTGAGGCTACCGGTGGGATAATAGATACCGGCGTGGATTACCTCGCTGTTGCGGCTGGAAGTCTCCTGCCCGAACTTTTCATTTCTTTCAAGTATAATGATCGAAAGGCCCGGCTGCTGCGCAGATATTTCTGCGGCAACTGCCAGGCCAATTACTCCGGCACCAATTATAGCTATGTCAACTTTTTCCTCTGTCATATCATAACTCAACTATTTTATGCCTGCCTACTGCCAGTAAAACAATCACGTCTTCCCGGTACTGCCAGATAATCCTTATATCTTTATTTACCCGGCATTCCATTAAGTTCTCTTGTCCTTTTATCTTTTTACTTTTTAAGCCGGGATAGCGGGGATCCTGCTGCAAAAGAACAACTGCTTTAATAATTTGCTTCTTTTCTTCCTTTGACAATCTCTCTTTTGCCTTCTTGAATTTATCAGTTGCATATAATTTGTACATTTAAAATAAGTGTTAGCTGTTAACATCATCGACCCAGCCAGACTCCTTAAATAGTTGTTCTGCATCATCATATATTTTTGCACTTCCATCTTTAAATTCCCGTTCCGCCTGCTCTAAAGCATCCCTTAAATCCTGTTCGGTTAACTGATCATCTTTCGGAACAGTAACTACAGGGGTAATGACAATATTGTCACCCTTGAGCTTGAACAATAGCCTGTCCCCTTCGTTAATATTTAGTTGATTAACCATTTTTTTTGGCAAAGTAACCTGTGCCTTTTTGCCTATCTTTCTGATTGCTTCAGTCATTCTTTACATCTCCTGAAATGCGGAATTTCCTACTTTCTTTATTATAGATGACTTTCCTACTTTTGTCGATGCCTTGCTGCACTTACTTTCAGGCCTGGGCGAGAACTGCCTCGCGCAGGGCAGATAATTTCCGGTCGGCTTCTGCTGCGCTCGGGGCGCAAGCAGAGATATAGAATTTTACTTTCGGTTCGGTGCCCGAGGGGCGCACGGCAAACCAGGATCCGTCGACCAGGGTATAGTGCAGGACCTGGGAGCGGGGCAGGGTCAGGTCAAACTCGCGGCCGGTTGAAAGTTCCAGGCCTTTACCCTGCTCGTAGTCCCTTTTCTCTGCCACCTTGATCCCGGCCAGCTCTGCAGGCAGGTTGTGATAGGCAGATACGTGGCGGCCCGCATCGGATATGTCTTTCAACTCTACCGTTAGCAGGTCTTCTTTGAAGTAGCCGTGGTGCTGCTGCATTTTATCTAAAACCTGCAGCAGGTCTTCACCCTGCTCTTTGTAGTAGGCCGTCATTTCTGAAATTAATAGTGAGGCAATAATGGCGTCCTTATCACGCACAAAGGTACCGGTCAGGTAGCCGCAGCTTTCCTCGTAACCGAAGACAAAGTCAGGGCCGCCGGCAGCTTCAAACTCTTTCATTTTCTCACCGATAAATTTAAAGCCGGTCAGGGTGTCGATTGTCTGCAGCCCGTACGATTCGGCCACTTTCTGGCCCAGTTTACCGGTAACGATGGTTTTAACCAGGACCGGTTTAGGCGGCAGGGCTCCTTTTTCGAGGCGGCGGCTGCAGATATATTCGATCAGCAGGGCGCCTACCTGGTTACCGTTTAAAATGACGTAATTACCTGAACTGTCACGGATAGCTGTTCCTACCCTGTCGGCATCGGGATCAGTAGCCAGCACCAGGTCTGCATCAGTGCGGCGGGCCTGTTCTAAAGCCATGTCCAGGGCGGCCGGATCTTCGGGGTTGGGTACGCGCACGGTGCTAAAATTGGGGTCGGGTTCTGTCTGCTCTTCCACCGGGATCAGGTCGATATAGTCGGCCTGCCTGAGGAGGTTGGGGATATATACCGAGCCGGTGCCGTGCAAGGCGGTAAACACTACTTTTACTTTTTCCCGGGGCTTGCTGAGTGATAAGGCGCTAACCTTTTCAAGATAGTTTTGATCCAGGGCCGGATCGATAATTTCCATCAGGTCGCGCTGCTCAGCTTCTTCACGGGTCAGCTTTTTTACATCGTCAAAGATATCGATCTTTGAAATGGCGGCAATTACATCATCAACCAGCGGGCTGACGGCCTGACCACCATCGGGCCCGTAAATCTTGTAACCGTTATAGTTGGAAGGGTTGTGACTGGCGGTAATAACAACCCCGGCTGAGCAGCCCAGCTCGCGGGTAACAAAGGAAAGTACCGGGGTAGGCCGGATATCGCTGAACAGTAAGGCCTTGATACCGTTGGCGGCGAGGACAAGGGCCGTGGTTTCGGCAAATTCGCGCGAATAGTGGCGGGTATCATAAGCAATAGCCACTTTTTTCGGGCCGTCGGAATCTGCGGGCGAACGGACCGGTTCTTCGGCAAGGCGGCTGTTCAGGTAGTCAGCGAGGCCCTGAGTAGCCCGGGCGATAGTATAGTTATTGATTCGATTAAGTCCGGGCCCGATCAGGTCGCGCATTCCGCCGGTGCCGAAGACCATTTCACGCCCGAAGTGACTTTCAATTGCCTCGGGGTCATCGGCCATCTCCCGGAGCTGCTCTTTCAGGGCCGGATCAAGATCCGGGTTATTCAGCCAGCGGTTAAAACTATGCAGGGCGGGGGATTTTCCGGTGCCTGTGGATTCCGGTGCCGGTTCGGCAGCACTACCTGCCGCGCTGCTTTCACCCCGGCCTGGAGTGGAGGCGCCGGTCCCGCCGGTGCGGCCGTAGTCATCTTCGTAACGGACAATATCGTCTTCACCAAGGTAATCTCCGCTCTGCACTTCGATCAGGGCCAGCGGTTCCGGACCCTTGTTTTCCATGCGGTGGCGGGCACCCTTGGGAATAAAAGCGCGCTCTCCTTTTTTAACTACAAACTGGTCATCGTTAACTGTAACCAGGGCCTCGCCCTTGATGACAATCCAGTTTTCGGCGCGGTGGTTGTGGCTCTGGAGGCTGAGGCGGGCACCAGGGTTAACATTTATCCTCTTTACCTGGTAATTGTCGCCCAGCTCCAGGGATGTGTAGCTGCCCCAGGGGCGGTAAATGGTGGTATGCTCGCGGGCCTCTTTTGCTCCCTCCCCTTTCAATCGGTCGGCAATTTTTTTCACATCCTGGGACTGCCTGCGGTCGCAGACCAGGAGGGCGTCGTCGGTATCTACCACGATAATATCTTTCAGGCCAACTGCCCCGATCAGGCGCTGGTCGGCAATGACCATGCTGTTTTCATTGTTAAACGGCAGAACTTTGCCCCGGTAGTAGTTACCATCTTCATCTCGGGGCGAAACCTGGTGATAAGCTTCCCAGCTGCCCAGGTCGTTCCATTCAATGGCAGCGGGCACAACAGTAACTCCCTCGGCTCTTTCCAGGATGCCGTAGTCGATGGAAATTTTTTCTAGGCTGCCGTAAACCTGGTCGGCATTGCTGAAATCATTGTAGTTGATCTCCTGAAGGGATGCATGCATATCGGGCAGCAGGGTGGCATACTGGTCGAGCAGGGCTCCGGTGCGGAAGACAAACATGCCGCTGTTCCAGAGAAAACGGGAATCGCAAAGATAGCTCTCAGCCGTGGCCAGGTCGGGCTTTTCAACAAAACACTCCACCCGGCAGGCTGAATCATCGAGTTTCTCGCCGCAGCAGATATAACCGTAACCGGTTTCGGGGTAGGACGGCTTGATGCCGAAGGTAACCAGCCCGTATGCCTTTGCCGCGGCCTCACCGGCGCGTAGCAGGTTAGCAAATCCTTCCCGGTCCGGGATGAGGTGGTCCGAGGGCAGCACGGCCATGACAGCATCGGGACCCGCTTCATGTCGCAGGTAGTGAGCGGCCAAACCGATGGCCGGGGCAGTGTTGCGGGCCTGCGGTTCTTCAAGAATGCGCACCTTCTCCAGGTTTGCTTCTTTAAGACGGCGCCTGATTTCACCGGCCTGGTCAACATGGGTTACAATAATAACCTTATCTTCAGGAACTGCGGCCATAACCCGGTTAACGGTAGCCTCAATCAGGGAAAGTCCTGTTTCTTCTTTAAACCCTGCTTCCCCTTTCTTCCCCTCTTTTTGTCCGGAAGGGGACATCCCGGAAGGAGATTTGGGCAGGGGTAAAAACTGTTTTGGATATAGCTCACGGCTGAGCGGCCAGAGGCGCGTTCCGCTTCCGCCGGCAAGGATTACTGCATACATGCGATCACTCCGTTTCCATTTCTATATATAAGTTGAAAAAGTGAAAATTAACTCTGACACCTTTTTCACTTTAGGGACGGTTATTGGCCGATGATTATTTGTTTCTGATCCTGGAGCAGGCCCTGGTGGGCAATCAGGTGCATGCGCTGCAGGGCCAGCAGCAAGGCGGCAAGTGATTCGGCGCCCTGGTTCTGGTTAATGCCGCCGGGTTGAAGTCCGTCATAGCAGGCGCCGCTGGAGAAGTCGTAAAGCGGCTGGTGGACATCGTTGCTGCCGAAAAACCAGTTAAAGGCCCACTCTACCTTCTTCAGCCAGTAGTCGTCGCCGCTTAAGACAAAAGCCTGGTAGCAGGCGTCGACCATGGCAGCTGCATCAACAGGCTGCTGGTCGTAACGTGCTCTTTCCCCGTTCTTTTTATACCAGCCGTCACTGCCAACCAGGGACATGTGCCCCCCATCGGGGTTGGTCTGTATATCGATCAGCCACTGCAGGCTTTTGATTCCTGTTTCATACATCTCATCATTATCCAAGCTGCTGCCGACAACGATCAGGGCTTGCGAGATGCGGGCATTATCATAGCAAACTATATCTTCACCCCAGGGCCACTCTTCTGTTGAGTTGCGCTTAAAAAGATCAAAAATCTTCTCACCGAGATCGGCCATGATCTGGCGAACCCTGGCATCCCCGCCAAAATGGCGCAGGTAGTACTGGGCGCCAATGGCTGAAAAGGCCCAGGCCCTGGGTGAGGTAAATTTCAGGGGTGTATTGATTATTTCTTTGATCAGGCGGGTAGAGAGGCCCAAAATAGCATCGCTGGGCGGATGGGCAATGGTATAGCCGAGAGCCCATAGAGCGCGTCCATGGCTGTCCTCTGATCCCTGTTCTTCCAGCCAGGTGCGGTCATAGCCCATGAAGTTGCGCATGCGGCCGTTTTTTTCGTTATATGCGTGGAAGAGAAAACCAATATAGGTTTTAAGCAGGGGAAAGATTGTTTCGTCTTTAAAAAGGCGCCAGTTCATAACAGCGGCAATCAGCGCGCGGGCATTGTCATCTGTACAGTAACCGTGGTTGCGATCGGGCACTGAGAACACGGAATGCTGCAGCATCCCGGTCTCATCAGTCATGGTGCGCAGGTGTTTAAGGTTGACATCAGGTATGATCGCTCGTTCGGTCACATCGGTGTCCTGCGAGCTCCGCGTAAACATTTCGCTGTAGTTAAAGCGGGCCTGCTCCACGGCAGCAGCATAACTGCGAGCTACTTCCTTCCAGACCATCTGCCGGCCGTACTGGTAAGAGTTTTTGCGCAGGCGGTTGCGCAGCGATTCATTGCTTAGCAGTTCAATAATATTATCAGCCAGGGCTTCACTGTCTTTAAAGGGGACCAGCCGGCCGCGGTCCTCTGCCAGCAGTTCTTCAGCGTAGATATAGGGGGTGGATACGATTGCTTTACCGCAGGCCAGGGCATAGGCCAGGGTGCCGGAGGTGATCTGGTCGCGGCCCAGGTAAGGAGTCAGATAAACGTCGGTAGCCACCAGGAACTGCACCAGGCGCTCCAGGGAGACGTACTGGTTGTAGAAGGCCACGTTATTATCCAATCCCTTATCGTTGACCATCTTTTCCAGGGAATAACGGTATTTTTCACCGTGCCGGCGCTTGACTTCCGGATGGGTCGCCCCGAGGATAATGTAGAGAGCATCGGGGTGGACATCGACCACTTTTTCCATCGCTTCCACTGCGTATTCAAGACCCTTGCTAGGGCTGAGCAGGCCGAATGTCAGAAGGACCTTGCGCCCTTCGGCCTGGAATTGATCCTTGTAGTATGATGAATCCAGGAAT
>Ga0207421_10006089_pt1 | contig 13250 bp, 15 predicted proteins | sample SodLakKL_010_SED_4_FD_187542 | JGI IMG/M metagenome (GOLD analysis project Ga0207421, IMG submission 187542) | Alkaline sediment microbial communities from Lake Tanatar, Kulunda Steppe, Russia - 8KL_010_SED (SPAdes) (version 2) | ecosystem: Environmental > Aquatic > Non-marine Saline and...
CACCCCGGCGCTTTTGACGTGACTGTCACCTATGACATGGTTATGGTTGACGAGGTCATCCAGCCCGTGACGGAAACCCTGAGTATGGTGTTCGATACTTTCTCGAAGACACTCGAATCTCGCCGGGGGAACGTGAACCTCTACTCAGTTCAAATCAGTCTGCAGGAGGTATAGTATGCAAAACATCTCAAGCGAAACACTGCAGACCATTGAGCAGTCCGTAGCCATGGAGATATACTCCATGGTTGTTGGCGAGTGGGAGATGAACGCTTTTCATACCCCCACGGTAACCGCACCCCCTTCCGTGGACGAGGAGCTTTTCCCGAAGGAATCTCTTGCAGAGCCCCGTCGCCCTGTTCGTTCTGGCACACCCAAGCTTATCGTGAATCAGGCCAGGTTCGCAAACAAGCTTGGCTCTTCCAGAAAATATCGTATCGCATCTGATGAGGCTAATTACCGATACTTCCAGTCGGAGCAGACCTCTGACAGCCTAGGGAATATCGGACCACTCCAGTTCACCCTAGAGTATCCTGTGGATATCGACATAAATAAGATTGTTGTTGGATTCGAGGACTCCTTCGCATCCCCCTTGGAGGCAGAAGTGTTGATTCGGGTCGGGGGACTATGGTCATCCATAGGGTTATTCCCCCCTGTCACCGGTGGCCTGATAGAAGTCTACCTGCAGGATGATGATTCCTGGTCAACAATCGTGAACCGGTCGAACCAGGCTACCGTTGATGGTGTCCGGGTAGTGGTTTGGAGCACGGTCGAACAGTCAGCAAGCCTTGCAGTCATACAGATATCCCCAAGAATATCTCTGGACTTTACCGACCGGGTCATCGAGGTGGCGAGAGACTCTACCCGAGAAGATGTCGGACTCACCAATCCCATCGGTTCCGCAGCATCATCAACCGCAGACATCCAGCTATCGAACCATGATGGCCTCTTTAGCGACCCGGAAAGTCCCATAAGTGGGATGATTGACTCGAATGTAATGTTCAAGGTCTTTACGATTGTCGTGAACGATTCTAGCTCTGAGGGCATTCCCGCAGGAACCTACTTCTCTGATAACTGGTCGGATAAGGATGGGGTGGTTAATGTCCGAGCAACCTGTCGCTCAAAGTTCCTCCAAGAGACCATCATCGAGAAGAGCTTCTACTGGAGCATGACGGCAGGCAGGATTGTTTCTGATATCATCGAGAGGTTCGCCCACCCCGATTACGAGATTCGCTACCACCCTGATGACGCGAACCGGGTTATCCCGTATGTGTTTTTCAGTGATGAGGTAACCATCTGGGACGCACTGGCCGAATTAGCCACCGCAGAGCAGGCAGCCTTCTATTTCGATGAGCAAGACCGTTTCGTCTGGGAATCCAGGGACTATGTGTGGCAGAACGACAGCCCGGTCTGGGAGCTAAGGGATGAGGCGAGTGGCCTGAATCTGCCGAACCTAGTCGACTTTAGCGAAGAGTTCGAGGTCGGGGCGAACAAGGTGACCGTCTCATACACTCCGCTCGCTCCCGCAAGGTCTGCTGGCGGTAAGGAGGTCAATAACGTTCTCTGGGAGCGCTCAGAGGAACTCTTCCTTAGTGCATCTCAGTTGATGCAGAATATCACTCTTTCGTCACAGTATATCCATATACAAACTGCGGACTGGCCATTCTTTCCTAGGGAAGGTTTCGTTAATGTGGACGGAGAGTATATCGGGTTCGAGAAGGGGGAGGTTACTGGTCGCCTGGACATCGTTGCCCGTGGCCTGTTCGGTAGTACTCCGAGGACCCACAATCGTAACCCCATCAGTAACTTCTGGTCTTTCTTTAACCTGAGGTGGGATGGCTCGAACAGCGTTAAGCTTAACGGCAATGGAACCTATGGCAGACACCGAGTGACGGGTAGCACCGTCGAGATTACCTCCAGCACATCGAACTGGAGAGACCTTTCTCATTACATGGGTGGTTCCATTGGAGACCAGTACGCGGTCTACGGCACGGAGTTCTTCTTCCCCGTTTCGTTTCGTGCAGACGGGACCCCGTTCTACGACGGCCGGGGGATAGGTGGACTCTTCATAAACCACGATGGAACAGGAAACGGCTACTATTTCGAGATTATGACAAGCCAGATTGCTAGAACGTTCAATCTCCAGCGCGCAGAGTTCCGGGCCTGGAGGCTGAACCCCTCATCAGGAAGCTTCCGGTATGGCCTGACGCCATTTTCCGTTATTGATGGAGGGCCTGAGCTTGATATCCTTCCTGGGAGAAGGTACCGGCTTGAGGTATTCTATAATCCCGATAGCCACTCGTTCGTGGTCTACCTGGATGGTATAATCATTAGCACTTTCGTTGATACTAGTGGCGGAACAAAGAGAACGTCAGGCTACTGGGGAGTCTTTGCCAGGGACCAGTCTACTGTTCGATTTGAGTCTGCTTGGGCGGTGAATCGCAGTAACCGGTTCACAGACATCCCTCTTGCGATGAACACCATACGTGAGCGTGCCTATGGGGGATTCAACTCAGGCTTCCTGGAGGACCAGTGGTCAAGCTATAACCGAAGGTTCTCAGATGTTGTCTTCGAGGACTTCGGGCCATGGGTCCACCAGGGCCAGGAGTTTGATGTTGAACATGAGATTTCCCCGAGCGTATCGGCAGACCTTTTCGTCTCCAATGACCAGGATACATTCAAGGTTTTCCACAAGAAGGATGCCTTCTCTTCCCACTTTGCGTTGGTCAATCGTTCAAGACAGGGGGCGGTGGTTGTTGGACAGGACCCTTCTAGGGACAACCAGTCGATGTCCCTTTTCGTGTACGGAAAGCCAATCATTGAGTCTCCTGATGAGAAGGTCACTTTCAAGGATGATGCATCCATACGCTTGAGGGGACGTGAGGAGATGGAGGTTGGTTCCGGTTGGATTCAGACGAAGGGGCGAGCAGAGCGCATCGGGGAATGGATTGTCAATCGCTGGGGGGCCCCGAATGACGTAGTTTCTGCTGATGTGTTTGCGAACCCAGCGCTGCAGCTAGGGGATATGGTCTCTGTAAGTTCCCCTGTGGACCATAGGTCCCCGCTAGAACACAGGTACCATGTGATTGGTATCAACCTGAGGGTGGGCTCAAGTACCTCGATGACACTCAGGCTACGAAGAGCGAGGTAGTCTGGTTTGCGTACGGCCTTGCTTTCTGGTAACATCGAGACATGATAAACATTTCTGATAGGCAGGTTGTTGATACTGGCGCGAAGGAAACCTCCACAGGGGACTTCCGGGTGCCGGAAGTGCAGGTTGTGGGGAAGCCTATCGTGGTCTCCCCGGAGTCTCCAGAGCCAATCTCGTCAGGAAATTCAGGGTCGAATTCCGATATAGAAGTACCCCGAAACCTCCAGGTGGAATCGCAGACTGTTCGAATCCAGCCGGATGGCTCAGCAGTCATTGATGTCGAGGTCTCCTTCGAGTCCTCAGACACAACAATCAAGCACGAGCAGAGGATTACGAAGATATGATTACAACCCTTGGCAAGCCAATCATCTTGAAAGCACTCACCACCTCTGGAGAGACGTTCGCGGCCTCCATGGGCTTCGGCATCAGTGACGCTGCCCCGGTGCCCGGGGACCTTTCTCTTGATTTCGAGATTATCCAGTCTCCTGTTGATGTCGTGGACTACGATGAGGGGACGAGTCGTATACTTGTCCGTTCGGTTGTCCCTTATGGGGTACTGCTCAACGTCCATGAGGTTGGCATCAGCACTCAGGATGAACGTTCTGATGAGAACTTCGTTAGCGGAATGGTGACCTTCTTCGATGATGATGAGGAAAGCTGGTCTGGGTATGATGCCCTAGAGACTTCTGGCGTTCGCTCTGGGAATGCGGCCTTCCGGCTGGATATGGACGGGGGCACAGGACTCATCAGTTCCTCCCATCCCCCCATCCTCTTTGAGGATATGCTTGCGACCTCTACCCTATCCCTGGCCTATCAAAGGCTTGGTGGGGCGGCAACAGCAACGTTCCGGGCACACGTTGACGCCTCAAACTATCGGGCATACAGCTTCTCACTGGGTGCTGGCTTCGGCGTTGAGCGCTGGACCCGCTCAGAATTCACGGAGACTGGCAGTGCTCCCTGGGCAGACATCTCTTACGTAGAGATTGGATTCTCTGGTGATGGTCCGATTCTGCTAGAAGGATTGCGCCAGGATGAGTACAGTGTTGATTCAGACATCTTGGTTGCAAGGTACGTGCTTGGTGCTCCCTTGCCGGTGCTTGGCTCGTCCGAGGTCCAGTTTGAGTACTCCTTGCCGGTGGTCTTCTCTTGAGGAAGACCGTCCAGATACCCGGCCTGCAGGCAAACTCTGAGTACTCTGTACAGTTCAGGGGTGTCGATGCTCAGGGTGGTACTGGTCAGTGGTCAACGCAGCTACGGTTTAATACCGTTATTGACGAGCTACCTCCCGCACCAGTCACACAACTAAGCGTGACCCCGGTTGGTCCCGACTTCGTCATCTCTTGGGTAGCCCCCACAACGAATGATGACGGGTCAATCCTTGATGACCTTAGAGACTACCAGGTCTCTATCACCGCAAACTCTGTGACCAGGGTGCAGTACACCGTTGATGTTGGATTCACCCTTTCTTTCTCGAAGAACAGAGAACTTTTCAATCCTGCTCGACCCGAGATTTCCGTTACTGTTCAAGCAAGAGACCGCGTTGGGAACCTTTCCTCTGTAGTAACGCAGACTGGAACCAACCCACCCCCGACCGCACCAGCACTGACCTCTAAGGCAAAGAGGAATGCTGTTGAGTTGTTCTGGACAGATGGTTTCTCTGATGATGGACTGAGTTATGAGATTTGGAAGAATGGAGCGTTTTACTCTTCTGTCGGCCCAGACACACTGACCTGGACGGACACAGACGTAACAGATGACGGGGCAAGTCCTGGGGCACAGGACTACTACATCAAGGCGATTGATGTCTTTGGTCAGACTGCTGATTCGAATACGATTACCCAGACGGAAATCACCCTGGATATCGACTCAGACACTATTCCCCCGAAGCCCCCGACGAACCTAGGCTATTCTGATGTTGCTAGTGGAACCACTACGCTAGCAACACTTTCCTGGGATGGACCTACACAGGATACGGATGATACGTCCTACACAGACAATGAGGGCTTCCAGGTCAGGTACAGGACCGACCCCACGAGGGCATGGACATTCGCCACCGTTCCCGATGAAAGGGTCGACGCAACCGTCCCCCAGAACTTTGAGTTGGATGTTAGCATCTCTGCCGGGGGAACTCTATACTGGGGCGTGCGGGCATTCGACCGCTCGGGTAATTTCTCTGACTGGGCAACTAGCGATAATGCCGTCTCTGAGGATACCACTCCCCCGAATAAGCCTTCTACTCCTTCTGTCGCAGGGAACACCTCAACGATTCAGGTTGTTCATGACCTAAAGGATGACCTGAATAATCCACTCGCTGATACTGTTGTTAGTCTAGAGGTTTACGTCGGGACCTCCACCACCTTCGGAAGCATGACAAAGGTCGGGAGCATCGATGTCAATCGTCCTTCGCTTGGAATCTCTGCTGTCGGGTCCTTTCCGTTTCCCGTCACAGACGCCAACCAGTTGCGGTACGTTCGCGTGGTTGCCGTCTCGTCAGCAGGAATCAGTTCGACACCGTCAGATTCTCAGGCGGTAACAGTAGAGCTTGTCCGTACTGCCAATATCGAGGACGCGGCAATCACGAATGCAAAGATTGATTCCCTGCAGGCGAACAAGATTTCTGCAGGCTCAGCCTTCGTCAACAACCTGCTTGTAGAGTCTGAGTTTACGATTAAGGCCGGGGGGCTTATAAAGTCGGATAACTACGACTTCTCAAGCCGTACAGGATGGGCAGTAGATGACGGTAACCTCTTCTTGTTCTCTGGAGCCATTGATGCTTCCAAGATTACCATACAGGATGGAGCAAACCTGCTTGACCATGGGTATAGCACCTTCTTGAATGATACAGAATGGTATGCACTGAATCTTGACTCTACTGCTGCGGTTGCGCAATCATCTTTGTGGTCAAGGTATGGGACAGCCTCCCTGAACATCAATGGCTCTTTGGGTGAGAGAACCTGGTTCTCCAAGTCCGTAAGCTATAGCATCGCGGTAGAGTCCTCCACCGATTACATCGGCTCAATCTACGTTCACAACCCTGATAGCTCCTCGATGTCCTTGCGACTTGTTTTTGAGGATAACGATATGGGCCTACTGCTCGGTAGCGAAACCACCGTTCCGGCAGGAGGTACGGTTCGCCTCAGCGAGGTCTACACGACCGCCCCGAACGCATCACTAGCCCGGATGGGAATAGAGGTTCGCTCCTCAACTGCCGACTTCTATGTTGACGGTGGGCAGTTTGAGCAGCGCGCCGGGCTCTTTACAGAGCCCTCAACATTCAAGGTTGGTGGAGTAACATCCATCTCTGCTGGGCAGATTACTACCGGCTTTATCAGCGTAGACCGTCTTGCTGCTAACTCTATCACCGCAGACAAAATAGCTGCTAACTCTATCACCGCAAACGAAATAGCTGCTGACTCTATCACCGCAAACGAAATAGCTGCTAACTCTATCACCGCAAACGAAATAGCTGCTGACTCTATCACCGCAAACGAAATAGCTGCAGGTACGCTGACCTCAGCGAGCGGTGTGTTCGGTACAATCAGTGCAGATGACATTACCGCAGGTACAATGAATGCTGCTAGAATTAATGGTGGTACTATTTCTGGTGTGTCGCTTAGCATTGGTGCGAAGTTCACCGTTGATAGTTTTGGCAATCTTGTTGCTAATGACGCATCAATTTCCGGTGACGTGACGGTGACCAGTTCGCTAACTACTACGAGAATGGCATTCGGTAGAGTTGACTTTCTTTACGACAATAGTGTAACAGGTTCCATCTACCCCTCGTCAGTAGGAAGTGGGTCTTTGGGACTCAGCTATGGTCCCATGGGAAGTTCCAACAGCCACATTTTCCTGCAAAGCTACAGAGTAGGTATGAGTATCGTACGTGGCAGCATTACGAGGCCCTACTTTAGTATGAACTGGGATGATTCATCGTGGAACTGTGGCTCTACTGGTCTTATTTACTTTGGCAGTAGCGGTGTCGTGAATATGCAGAACATCTCCGGCACCCCTACATTTCGAGTGTCATCTGGAGATATGCAGGTAGATGGACAGATTCGTAGACAACTTACGGGTACTGTTTTCAACAGCGATACGACGGAAGGCGTCACTCTCAACTCTCACCATATCCAGATAGCGAGGAGTCTTGGGACGTGTTTACACCTCAACAGGTTGGACGGAAACGGCGAGATTGTTTCTTTCAGAAGAAACGGCACGAACATCGTTGGAAGCATCGTCGCAAACTGGTCCAATACAGAGTATCGAACCACGTCGGACTATCGGTTGAAGGAGAATATCCGTCCAGTACCAGACCCGCTCGGAACGCTAGCCAAGATAAGGCCGGTTGAGTTCGACTGGGTGGGCGCTGACCACCCGGAAAGCGACCATAGGTCGTCACAAGGTGTTATTGCGCACGAACTGCAGGAGGTGCTCCCGCACCTCGTAAGTGACGAGAAGGACGCTGTTGACGAGAAGGGGAACATCAAGCCTCAGCAGGTCGACTACTCGAAGCTCGTTCCGTTGCTGTTGGCCTCCGTACAGGAGCTTTCGAAGCAGGTTCAGGAGTTGCAGCGGGCTGGCTAAGCAGAGTCGCCGGGGGTTTGATACAATAACACAAGGAGGAATATATGAGCCAAGAAGAACTAACACCAGAGCAGTACCAGATTCGAGTGTTGTTGCAGCGCATCTCTGCGCTTGTAGCGAACTATGAGAACCAGATTTCCCAGTACGAGACCAAGATTGCACAGCTAGAGTCGGAGGCGAAGGCGGAATCAGAAAATGACGTATCCTGACGGACTGATGTTTCGATATCGAAACGACGTGTACTATATCAAGCGTGGTCTTCGTTATCGAGTTTACTCCCCCCGCGTTTTTGAGTCATGGTCGTTGCCCGCTGTGGAGGCGGATGATAGCCTGCTCAAGACCCCGGTGAGCAAGTCTCCCCTGGGGTTTCGAGACGGCACATTGATTCATAACTTTGCTGATGGTAGAATGTACCTGATAAGCGCTGGGAAGCGTAGACAGATTTCCTCTCCCGACACCATGAAGGAGTTCGGTTGGAGGAAGCGCGACTTCCTCGTCGTCTCGAATGACGAAGCGGAACTGCACGAAGAAGGAGAGGTGATTCGCTAGTGGCATTTGTACAAATACCCCTGTTCACTGCTAATGACGTTGCTGACCTTGAGCGCATGAATGCGATAGTCAGCAACCTTAATCACCTTGAGCAGAGCAAGGTCACCGTACGCTACAATGCACACGGCGTCATACAGACCGACCAGATTAGGATTGCTGCGGGGGCTATCCGGGCAGATAACCCGACCGGCTCTTGGCGCACCAGGTGGATTACCATCACTGGATTCTTTACCCCAGGCTCGAACCCAGTGGGACTGGCAACATGGGCTTCCGATAACGCGAGGCGCTCCACGATAGCAATCACCCGAAGAGCAGTGAATAATCCGATTTTGGACCATACGGGAATGAGGGCAATCGCTCGCTACATCAATAATGATGTGCTATTCACCGGACCCAACTACATCAATTGGTTGATGATAGGATACTAAGGAGATTTTCAATGGATGAGGAAGTTTTTGATTATGAGTCCCCGGCGTTTAAGCCAGAGGACGAAGAGGCTAGCGAGCCTGCTGTTGCTGATAGTGATAGCGAGCCCGAAGTGCCCGTAAAGAGGACAAAGGCCATCCGAGGCGTCTATGTTGACGTAGAGACCGGCCGCAGGTATGCTCCTGATTTTGAGGGGCTTGCGCCGAACAGGCTGCTAGACGTTGTCCGAAAGGGTCGCCCGGCCTTTGTACCAGCCGATTGAGGACTGGTCACAAAGAGAGCACTCCCGGAATCGCCGGGGGTACATAATCGTCTACATCCCAGAACACCCCCGCAATCATCGCGGGGGTTGGGTCTATGAGCATAAGCTCGTATGTGAACGACACCTAGGTAGACTACTCAAGCGCTGGGAGACCGTTCACCATATCAATGAGCAGAAGTATGATAATCGACTGGAGAACCTGTTCGTCTGCTCCTTCGAGCAGCACCGTAAGGCTCACGAGTTGTGCTTCTCGGTGTAGTCTGGTAGACTGAGTACTGAGGAAAGGTGAAGGCCTTGTCAAATGACATCGTATGGGCCCTTGCGAGTGATACACAGTTCCCGTATCATGACCGAAGGGCCCTTGAGCTATGGTTCAAAGTACTTAAGTACCTCAAGCCGGATGCGGTAGATTACTTAGGTGACATCTCTGACCAAGCATGTTTCGGTCGGTTCGTCAAGGGAACCCCTGATGAGTTCAAGATAAAGTACGCGCAAGAGCTTGAGGAACAGTCATTCTTGTCCCTTGCCCAGGCAGAGGAAAAGATTGCCAGGGATTTCTACGCACAGACCAGGCAGATGCTACCGGACGCAGACATCTTTGTTGCTCTTGGGAACCATGATATACGCATCTTCGACTATGCCGAGAAGAACTTCTCGGATGACCTGGAGCACTTGACCCCGGAGTCTCTCTGGGGTCTGGACAATATCGGTGCCGGGTACATCTACTATGGAGACCTTCCGGCCCATAGGTTCGGAGACATCTACGTCCACCATGGAGTGTCCGTGTCCCAGCACGCCGGGGACTCCGCGAGAAAAGACGTGGACAGCTTTGGGGTCTCAATCATACGAGGACACTCCCATCGGATAGGTGATTACTACAAGACACATGAGCTACGGAACGAAACGCTCCGGGGCTTTGAGATTGGTCACTTGTCTGACATGAAAAGTGCTGGTATGATGTACACGAACGTGCATAACTGGCAGCAAGGCTTCGCCTTCGCTGTCATAGAGAACGGAAGCCACCCGCACGTTCAGGTGGTGAAGATTTCCCCGGACTATACGTGCTACATCGGCAGGCGCAAGTTTGTTGCATGATGCTCGCTGGTCCGGTATACTATGATTTGGAGGTTAGAACATGGAGCCATTCGTATTCGTTGGAATCGTTGTAGCTGTTGTTCTTGCATCATCCCTGCTAAAGTTCCCCTGGTTCTCTCACAAGACCAGGGTGACCGTCGCAACGGTGATTGCTGTCCTTGGGGCCGCAGGTCACCTGTTGTTGACAGGAGATTTCGAAAGCACTGACCTTTTGGCCACATCGCTACAGGTCTTTGGAGCGTCACAGATTCTCTACCAGTTTATCCTGGATGGGTCACCTGTCGATAATGTGCTTGAGAATGTCGGTGTCAAGACCAACTATGATGAGGTGTAGAAAGTGCCGGGGGCTTGTCGTATTTGATGCTATGTACAGGGGAGAGAATTTCATTGACCTGTCCTGCATCATGTGCGGCAAGCGCTGGCACGTAAAGCGCTCAAACCCCCTGGCGAGGTTGGTGGTCGGTCAAAGTGTCCGACAAAGCACTCACTAATCACAGGTACTTCTTCCTAAATGGGCACCTACACAAAACACTCCACATTAGCAGGGGTAGGGACCTCATCACTGCCTATGATTTCTTAGAGCACAAGACCAAGGTCTATCCATGGTCTGATGTCCGGCGTAAGCGGCAGAATGCTTTCACGTTAAGCCAGGCAGCAAGAATCATGGACAGGCACCGCGATAGGTTGGTTAAGTACATCGACAGGGGTCAGATTCCCGAGCCCCAACGAGAGTATTGTATCGAGACCGGAAAGATTGGTCGGTACTTCTTCTCAGAGGATGATATGATGGACCTGAGAGATTTCATGTCCACCATCCACATCGGACGCCCCCGGAACGATGGTCGCGTGACCAACAACCGGGTCCCGACCAGGGAAGAGTTGCGGACCATCATCCAGTCTGGTAGGATGTTGTATGTGCGAGAGAACGATGAGTTCGTTCCCGTATGGAAAGCCAAAGAGTTCTAGGAGGACACATGGCAAAGTTCACACACGTCGAGGTGAACATCGGATTCACCTCGAACATCGGTAATTACGAATCAATCAGAACGAACGTGCTTCTGGGGGCAACCCTTGAGCCAGGTGAGAACGTCGAAGAGGCCGTGGCAACAGTCTACGGAACGGTCGAAGAGACCCTGGTTGAGAAGGCCAGGGAGGTCGCTGAGGCACTCAGCCCAGCAGAGCGCCGCAAGACGGGCATCAATCCCGCATAGTGAGGTGGTAGCATGGCCGCACAGAAGTCCAATGTAGGGCATGTGCTCTACGGCATATTCAAGAAAAAGTTCGAGCAGGCCAATGCTGACAAGCCCCCGGCGCTTCGTGAGTATCGCGGGAACCGATATCGTGATGCCGCGATGCTCAAGGCAATCTCAGAAGATGTCGGGGAGGACGTGGTCCGTGATATCATGGACTTCTACTTTGAGCACCGCTCCAGGCATGATGTCGGCAACTTCGTGTTCAACTACGATAGCTTGCTGAACGAGATGGAAGCCAGGGAGCGGGAGCGTGAGCACCTTGACAAGGTCAGGGAGCAGACCAGGAGGCGTATTGAGGAGTTGGGGGTTGAGTTATGAATGCAGAAGCTAGGCTGCTGAATGCAGTCTGCAAGAACAAGGATATTTCTACGGTCCTGTCCGCTGACATAGATGACATGATGCAGACGCATGGTGACATCTGGAACTGGATGAGGACATTCTACTTTAAGCACAACTCCGTCCCCGACGCAGAGATTCTTGCTGAGAAGTTCTCCGACTTTGACATCATCGATACGAAGGCAGAGACAGAGTTCTATATCGATGAACTCCGTGATGAGTACCTGAACGCCAAGGCTGCCGAGATTATCGAGGGGGCCGCAAGGCGTCACGGTACCGTTCCTGGTAGCCAACTCATCGAAGAGATGTTGCAGAGGGTTTCTGTCGTTGCCAAGGAGAACTCTGTTATTCGAGATATCAGTCTGACTGATTTCGAGAATGCCAAGGACCACTACGAGCGCAAGCGTGAGCTAGCCATCGAAAGGGATGGTGCCGTAGGAATCCGCTCAGGGTTCAAGGTCATGGATGCCATGTATCCTACAGGAATGGCCGGGGGTCACCTGGTCGTTGTTATCGGATGGAGTGGTCACGGTAAGTCCTGGTTCCAGACATTGCTTGCCTGCAGAGCATGGGAGCAGGGATACCGACCCATGATTATCAGTCTGGAGATGAGTCCGGAAGAGGTCCGTGACCGTGCGTATACCATCATGGGCTCAGGACTATTCAAGCACAGCGACTTCGCACGTGGTATGATTGGGATAGACAGCTTTGACCGTTGGGCAAATAAGTCCCTCGCGGACAAGCACGATTTCATCGTGGTCTCCTCAGAAGGACACAGCAGGGTCACGCCCAGTACGGTACAGACCAAGATTGACCAGCATCGTCCGTCAATCGTTTTCCTCGACTACCAGCAGCTTTTCGATAGTGACGAGCAGGAGGGTAGTGAGGTTGTTCGGAACAGGAAGATTAGCCGTGAGTTTAAGCGCATCGCGGTAAGGAATGACCTGCCCGTTGTGAACCTGACTCAGGCAACCTTTGATGACCCGAAGGACACTGATGAGCCCCCGCGTATCGAGCAGGTCGCTTGGTCAAAGGGCATCCAGCAGGATGCTGACCTCGCCCTGGCTGTCCATAAGTACACGGACTCAGACATGTGGGCTATCATCGCACGCAAGAATCGCCATGGCGAAGAATTCGCCTTTGGTTTGGACTGGCAACTTAACTCAGGTATCCTGAAAGAGTCTATCTGATGGCTGAAAACATCAAGCGTTTCGAGATTAGCGGCGCAGTGAAGGACCTTGGCCACCTGGTCAGGAAGCAGCCCATGGAGGAAAAGAGGCTTCGGCTTAGGATGTTCCGACAAGGGTGTGTCCCTGTTCTCGACATTCCTGCGATTGTGGAGTCGAGTTACAATCAACAAAAAGAAACTTTCACCTACACCATCACTTTGTATGGTGCTGAGGTGGAGAACGCTAGGGAGGCAGAGGGATGGTTGACTGGAACGTTAGTGAGACCTACTCTACAGACCAAGTTAGAGCGGTTGTCGAATCCCTCGGAATTGATGTCGTAGCAGAAACGGAGAAAGCCTTCCTCTGCTATTGTCCTTTCCACCCCAACAGCGACACCCCCGCCTTCGCGGTCAATAAGGCAGAAGGAACCT
>Ga0207421_10006090_pt1 | contig 13249 bp, 6 predicted proteins | sample SodLakKL_010_SED_4_FD_187542 | JGI IMG/M metagenome (GOLD analysis project Ga0207421, IMG submission 187542) | Alkaline sediment microbial communities from Lake Tanatar, Kulunda Steppe, Russia - 8KL_010_SED (SPAdes) (version 2) | ecosystem: Environmental > Aquatic > Non-marine Saline and...
CAAGGAAACCAGCAGGACCAGCATGATCAGCAGGGACAGGCCGGGCAGCAGGTAGTGCCAGGCAAAAATCCAGGCCATATTGGCCAGGGAAGCCACAAAAAACCAGCCGCCCACCTTTTGCACGATGGGATCCTTGTTCAGCTTGTGGATATCCTTGGCCTGGTAGATGACAAACAAGGCCAGCAGGAGGTAAATCAAGCCCCAGATGGCAAAGGTGTAACCGGCCGGGGTAAACAGGTTGGGATACAGTTCCGATATTTCCCCAGTGCTCCGCCCGCCCAGGGGCACGGCATTGGCCAGGTAGTTCACCAGGATGGTCCCCAAAAATGCCGCGATATTAAGCAACTGCACGGTGGTTTTCGTCTTCGATTCTTCCATGATAATCACCTCGGGTTAATATGAAAATGGAGTTTCCGTTTCCCGCCAGGACGAGGATATTTACAGGCCGCGGAATTGTTCCGGGCGGAGTTTGCCCATATCCGCCTTATCCAGCACGCTGCGCAGCCCCTGCATGATCTGTTCCTTGTCCCGGGGCAGCACCCCGCCGAGGGGCAGGTAGTTGGAAGCATGGTTGCTGCGGAAAACACAGTTGGTCAGCTCCAGGGGCTCAAGCATCATTTCAATTTCGGCCAGGATTTCCATGGGCCCGGGCAGCTGAAATTCACCCCGCTCCATCTGCCTGGCTATGGGAGTGCCCGGCGCCACCATCAAGGTTAAGAGCCCTAAGTAGTCAGGATCCATCTCGTTTAACAGCTTTGCCGTGTCGGCAGCGTGTTCTTTCATCAATTCATAGCCCCCCAGGCCGTTGATTACCGTTACAGACAGGGGAATCCCCGAATCCTTGGCCCGGCGGCCGGCCTGGATAATTTCTGCAGCGGTAGCGTCTTTGCGCACCTGCTCCAGGATTTTGTCATTGCCCGTCTCCACCCCCAGGTAGACGATCCCAATTCCGGCTTCTTTCAGTTCCCTTAACTGGGACACCGACTTGCCCAGGAGATCACCCGGGTTGGCATAAATGCCTACCCGCTCCAGGGAGGGGAATGCCTGGGAAAGCTCCCGAAGCACGGACATAAGCTTGGTCTGCTCCATGGCCAGGGCGTTGCCGTCTGCCAGGAAAACCCGGCGTACATCACCCAGAACCCGCTTGGCCTCCTGGATATCGGCACGGATATCCTCCAGGGAACGTTCCCTGTATTTTTTATCTTTATACATCACACAAAACGTGCACTTGTTGTGCGAACACCCAATGGTCGCCTGCAGAATCAGGCTTTTGGCTTCACTGGGCGGCCTGTAGATCTGTCCTTCGTAACGCATAAGCCTGCACAGCCCCGTTAAAACCCACATAGTTTGCTGTACTGCCGATCATTGATCCCAACCTGGACACAGCCAGAGCCAAAAAGGATCGACAACCGGAAGAATTATTTTGTCAGAAAAGCGCAAAGCTTACTTAACTGTTAAGGGCCTAATTGATGGGCCATTAAAGTTGAGGGGCTGTTCTTTTCACCTCCTACATTCTATTATACCGTACGTGATCAATCGCTACCGGGCATGGACGCAGTGAGATCAGGTTTTAACCTCCAGCGCCTGCTGGTCATCAAAAAAATAAAGAAAGCACTGGCTGACCGGTTCCCGCCAGATTTGTTCCACGGCCCGGGCATAGTAGGCCAGCTGGACCTTGTAATGTTCCAGCAGTTCAGCAAAGCCGGGGGAAGCTGTGGAACCCGTTTTAAAGTCCACCAGCACAAAACCCGCTTCTTCCTGCACCAGGCAGTCGATCACTCCCTGCACCAGCACCTGCTCTTTCGCTGTTTCTGGTTCCAGTTCCGGAAAAGCCGAAGTCCTATGCCTTTCCGCGCCCTCAGGCTGCCCCTTTGGCTGCTCCTCCGGCCGCCCTGCAGGCCCGCCACGGTAAAGCTCCTGTAATGACAGCGCCAGGCTGAAGGGCACTTCCCTGTATACCTCTTTGCCGGAGAGAACCCGTCTGCCCAGGGAGGACTGAAAAAAGGCGGCAATTAATGGGGCCTGAACAGCCTCCCTTTCTTCCGGGGTGAGCATCCCCCGTTCCTGCATCCTGTCCAGCTGCCCTTCAATGGCCTCCAGCGAAGAAACCTCCCCCAGGGACAGGTGCTGCATCGCCGCATGGTAGGCCGAGCCCCGCTCCCCGGGAGACAGCTTCTTCCGGCCCAGGAAAGCCGGACGTTTCTGTAAAATGCCGGCATGCCCTCCCGGGGACCAGCCGGGCTCGCCACTGTCTTCACCGGACAGGCCTGCGGAAAGGACTTTCTTCAACTCCGAGACGGTGAGCTTGGCCAGGTGCTCCGAAGCCCCCGTATAGGGATACTGCCATTCCAGGCGCCTTCTTACTTCTGCCGCAAACCCACCGTCCCCGGGCAGTGGTTCCAGGCGGGCGATATAGGGGGCCAGGGGTGAGCTCCACTCCCTTTCCTCCCCGGTCTTTGATGCTTCTTCACCGGCTTCAGCAGCGGGGGGGAGGGGCTGAGTTTCGGAAGCGCAGGGAACCTGCGGGGCCTCCTGTGTTTCCGAAGTTTCCGGGGTTTCTTCTGCAGCAGCCCGGGCTGGAGCATCCTGGCGTTCAGCCTGGTCCTGCAACAGGGCTGCCGGGGTGATGCAGTCCATTTTCCAGGAAGAACGAAAACGGGGATCCATCAGATCCTCTTCCTCGGGACAGAGCGCCCGCAAAGCTTCGGCATCGGGATGCTGCAGCAGCACAGGGCCAATCCAGTCCAGGACACAGCGTCCCGCGGCCCGGTCGGGCGTTGAAAGCATTGCTCCTGCTGCCCCCCGGGCGGCCCTAGCCCATTTTTCCACTTCCCTCCCGGCATCCCGCACGGAACCGACCAGGATGAGCCTTTCCTCGGCCCGGGTCAGGGCCACGTAGAGGATGCGCATTTCTTCGGAAAGGGTTTCCAGGATCAGGCGCTGCCGGACAGCATGCCAGGCCAGGGTGGGATAGGCCACCCTTTTTTCCAGGTCCAGGTAGCGTGGCCCGAATCCGATGGACTTATGCACCAGGAAGTGGCCGCTGGTATCCTGCAGGTTGAAGGATTTCCCCAGGCCGGCGGCAAAAACTACGGGGAATTCCAGCCCTTTACTCTTGTGCACGGTCATAATCCGCACCACGTCTTCCTGCTCGCCCAGGGCCCGGGCCTCACCCAGGTCGCCGCCCCGCTCCCGCACCTGGTCGATAAAACGCAGGAACCGGAACAGCCCCCGGAATCGGGCAGCCTCATACTGCCGGGCCCGGTCGAACAGGGCCCGCAGGTTGGCCTGGCGCTGGCGCCCGCCGGGCAGCCCCCCGACAAAGTCATAGTAGCCCGTTTCCCGGTAAATATCCCAGACCAGCGCCGCCAGGGATTCCTGGCGGGACATGTCCTGCCAGCGGTACAGCCGTGCCAGGAAATGCCGGATTTTTTCCTGCAGTTCCCCGGGCAGCTCACCCTCTGCCAGATCTCCGCCATTCTCTGCCGCCCCTCCGGAGTTTTGCTCACTTTCCGGGACTTCTGCATCGGCGCCTCCAGTTTCACTCTGCACCTTCTCCGGCGATCCGGTTTCCCTTTCAGTTTCTCCTTCTTCCCCGGAGCAGGCCTTAACCGCTTCAAAGAAGGGGCCGGCAGGCCGGGCCGCCCGAAGCGCTGCCAATTCCCCGGCATTCAGGCCCACCAGGGGGGATCGAAGCACTGCTCCCAGGGGGATATCCTGGAACGGGTTGTCGATGACGTTGAGCAGGGACAGGATCACTTCCACTTCCGTAGCGGAAAAATAGCCTGTGCCCAGGTCCACGTAAGCGGGAATACCCGCCTCACGCAGAGTCTCCAGAATGGGCGGTGCCCAATTCCGGGCCGAACGCAGCAGGACCACCATATCCCTGTAGCGGACGGGGCGGGCCTGTTTTTCTTCCCGGTCGTAAATCTGCAGGGGCTGGCCGCTGTCCCGGCCCATCATTTCCTGAATTTTTTGGGCGATCAAACGCCCTTCCAGCTCGGCTTTGCCCAGCTCCTCAGGCCCTGCCAATTCTTCCTGTGCTTCCTGTTCCTCCGGGCTTTCTATCCCGCCGCCCCCTTCCCGGTCAACCAGGTAAAACTCCACCGGGACAGGCGGTGTGGGAAAATCGGTGCCCTGGTACAGCCTGGCTTCGTCATCATAGTCAACTTCGCCCACTTCTTCATCCATCAAGCGGGAAAACAGGTCGTTGACGCCGTCCAGGACCTGGGCACGGCTGCGAAAGTTTTGCGAAAGGACGATGCACTCCCCGGATTCCCCAGGTTCCCCAGGTTCCCCGCCTTGCCAGGCTTGCTGCAGGGCATCGCCTGTGGATTCAGCCCCGGCACACTCCTTCCCGGGGATATCCCGGTTCGGATCAGCGTTATTATCCTGGCCGGCCTGACCGGCCTCGGGCGGGACCGCCGCGTTTTCTTGCTCCTCTATCCGCTGAAAGCGGCGATACTTTTCCTGGAACAGGGCCGGTTCGGCCAGGCGGAAGCGGTAGATGCTCTGCTTGACATCGCCCACCATGAAGCGGTTCCCCCGGGGTGCAGGTACTGCCACCCGCTGAAGGATGGCTTCCTGGACCGGATTGATATCCTGGTACTCGTCCACCAGGACCTGGACAAACTTCCTCCGGTAATCCAGGGCCGCCTCCGAGGGCCGGGGTTCTGCCCCGCCGGAGTCGGGATGGGTTAAAAGCTCCAGGGCCCGGTGTTCCAGGTCGGAAAAATCAGCCAGGCTTTTTTCCCGCTTCACTGTTTCGTAAACCCCGCCGAACTCCAGGACCAGGTCCACCAGGGCCTTCATTACCGGGGCCAGGCTTTTGAGTTCTTCCCGCTGCTCCTCCAGGGGACGCTGGAAATAGTTTTCTATCAACCGGGAAAAATCATCCTTGCAGGAATTGCGCAGAGCGGAGACCTGGTCTTTCAGGCCGGGATCATAGCGGTCGCCGCGGCAGCTTTTCAAGCGGCCGAAAGCCGGGGCCTGGACAGCACGGGCCAGTTCGTCCCAGCTGCGCCCGGAGGCCTCCCAGGACTGGCGGACCACTGCCAGGTCATCTTCCAGGTTTTCCACATACGGCTCCGGGCCGCCGGGATAACCGGTCAGTTCCAGGGCCCGTTCCAGGCGCCAGACCATCCCGGCCAGCTCCTGCCTCACCTGCTGCAGCAGTATTTCTTCCCAGGGAGAAGCAAGGCTGCCCCGGGGTTCCAGGGTGGCAAACACCTCCACCTGCTCCTGCAGCCAGGACGCCGGGCAGGGGTGGCTGCGGGAAAAGTCATAGAGCCGCAGCACCAGGTCCTGCAGAGCCCGGTCCCCGCGGTCGGTGCTGAACAGGTCCACCAGCCGGTAAAAATCGCCTCCCGGGTCGTGTTCCCGGTAGCATTGTTCCAGGAGTCCTTCCAGGGCCTCATAGCGCAGCAGGGCGGCCTCATTTTCATCCACGATGCGGAATGCCGTATCCATGGAGCGCAGGTAGGCATAGCGCCGGATCACATCCATGCAGAAGGAGTGAATGGTGCTGATCTGGGCCCGGTTCAGCAGCAGCAGCTGACGGCGAAGATGGGTCTCACCGGGCCGACGGGTGAGGATCTTTTTCAACCCTGCGGCAATGCGGTGTTTCATCTCCGCCGCTGCAGCGTTGGTAAAGGTGACAATCAGAAAACGGTCGATGTCCACCCGGCTGTCTTTCAACCCTTGGCTTTCCCCGGCGATGCGCTGCAGGATGCGCTCCACCAGCACCCGGGTTTTGCCGGAGCCGGCCCCGGCGGCCACCAGGAGATCCCGGCCGCTTGTGTCAATCGCCCTTCGCTGGGCCCGGGTCCAGGGTCCTGGCGGAGCTGCTGCTGCGCTATCCCGGTTTTGCTCCCTATCCGGGGAAGTTTCAATCCTCTTTTCCCCGTTTTCTCTGTTTATTCTGTTTTCTTCGGAGTTTTCCCGCATGCTCATTCACCCTTTCGCCCTGAGTTGTCCGGCAGATATGTAGGACGCAGCAGTTGGAGGATTTGCGCCTGTTATGAACTCTAAAGCAAATAATCGAACTAAGAAAGGAAAAACTTGAAATTAACGCGAAATATATTTACCAAACTTCTGGAGGAGGAAACGAAAATGCTTCAAGCGGAACAGATAAAACCTTTTTTATGTCACCAAGAAAAAATAATTAGAGAACATGCTGTAGAATACTTTTCCGAAAGCTTTAGCAGGGATACGGATCTGATGCCGTTGATTCTGGAAAGCTGCGAGAAGTACGGTGAAGAGGAAAACAGCCTGCTACTTGCCAGTGCCAGCAATTTTATCCAGACTGAAAACAGTCTCCGTACCATAATGGAGTGGCTGGAAAACTCGAATAACCCCAATGCCATTTACCATTACAACAACATCATTAGCTGGGCCAACCATGATTTAGTAGAGCTGCTGCTGCCCCGGATCCGCAATTGCAAAAATATTACTCCCTCCACCCTGGACATGATAAAAAGGCGCCTTTCTTTTTTCCATTGTAACACAGAAGTGCTCTGGTTCGAACTAATGGATTACTGTGATGAAATACACCATAAAAGGTTCGACGAAATATATTACCCTCACGGCCTGCATATGGTAGAAATTTTAGCCCAAAGAGATGACTTGCCCGCAGAAGATCTTGTTGAATTCTTACTAGATGGTGAAACCTACTACCGGTACGAAGAATTGTACTGGACAATACTTGCCGGTGAAGCTCAAATTGAAGAAGCTATTCCTGCGCTCTTGGATAAACTACGCATTGATACAGATTTTTTATGCGAAAAAGCCGCCAAATCCCTTGTAAAAATAGGAACCGATAAGGTGATAGAGGAACTGAAATCCTGTTTCCCTAACGAAAGTTTGCATTTTAAATGCTTTTCCGCGCACATATTTGGCGATATTAAAACTATAACCGCCGAAAAGGCCCTGCTAGAAATACTGCCGGTAGAAACAGACGCTGTCATAAAAGCACTTTTGGGTATGGGAGCCTGCAAAATGGTATCAGAAAGTGCGGTTCCTGAGGTGAAAAGGTTGATCGATACTAATGATTACGACTACAGCTTGATAGATTTGCGCGAACCCCTCTATGCTGCTTGCCGAATGCTCCAGATAGATCTTAAAGAGTTAGATAAGTGGAAAAAGGATATTCAACAGCGCAAGAAAACATCAAGGCAGCGCATGGAAGCAATGGACAGCTCCTTTTCCCTATCACCTTCAAACTTTCTAAACACCGATAAATCGCCAATAAACAATAAAACCAGGAAAATTGGCCGTAACGAACCCTGTCCCTGCGGAAGCAGCAAAAAATATAAAAAATGTTGTGGTAATCATTAACTTTCAGATCTTGGACGCAAAATACAGGGAGCATCCATCAATTACTACTAGGGTTACTTAGAATGTCATATTGGAACCTGTTTGACTTCTAATATATCGGCTTGTCTTGAGGGAGAAATTAATTCTTTGGCCATTCGATGTCCTTCATTTACATTAATAAAGAACGTTTGTTCAATAATTATATCAACATCTTAAACAAACACAAATGCTTGATCTGACCAAATCTTATTCATCTTCTACCTCAATCAACTCATGGAAGGTTCCTTTTCCTTTTCCTTCTTCCAGCTGGTTCATAGACTCCTTAAGAACTTTCTGATTATAACTATTATAAAATCCATCTCGCTTAACAATTTCAAAGGGGATACCACCATAACTGACCGACTGTCGTACAAAAATATTAATTGCAGTTGTCATATTCATGCCTAAATCGGCAAATAGCTCTTCTGCCTGTTTTTTTAAATTTTCATCCATGCGTATGTTTACGTTTGTAGTTCCCATAATCAACAGCCTCCCTTACATTTTGTAATGTTATTGTGCTAATTATTCATTACTTTGTCAATATTATTCATTACGATACTGACATGCGCCCATGGCTAAAACCGTTGAATACTGGAATCACCGGAGACTTCTCCAACCGCTTAGCTCCTACAACCCTTAGTTTCCCTTCCGGACAAACATATAAGACAAATAAGCACGATGGTGAAAAGTGGTAGAACTATCAGGTAGACACCTAAAAAGTTTTTTAAATATTTCTTGCGTCAGCTCTACTTATTTTGCTGCTAAGATTTTTTGTGCCTTTGCCAAACCCTTTTGAAACTGGCGATAGTAAAATGGCGCATCATAGCTTAACCCGCCAGAACTTACAAGAAACGTGCTCAGGCCAAAGTCATACCCGACGGAGCTGTTACCATGCCTGTCAGGTATATCTACCTTTACCTGGACTAAAAAGCACAGTTAGTCCGAGAGGGAAGTCATCTTTTCCGACTCCAGGCGGAATTCACAATCGGAAAAACAGCACATCTCACGGGTGCCATCGAGGTTGATGCGGATAAATCCTTCACCACAGCTCTTTATCAGTTGAAGACGCCGCCTGGCATAATCATCGACAGCAATGGTTACCTTTTCTTTTCGACACAGCATTGTAAGCAAACTATAGGCATCTTCAAGCTCTGTATTTCCTGGAGAAAAATGTTTTGAAGAACCTTTATACACCAGCAGCAGCAGACAGCGTGCACCACTTTTGATTGCCTGAACTGCCTGCTCAAGAACTGTCTGCAATCCCCCCCGCAACAACAGCAAATTGATTATGGCTCTGGGATGACCGGCCAATTCCAACCAATCCCCTTTGCCTGCAGAGACACCAAAACTGTCCAGCAAGTTCAATGCAGCAAGCTGTTTTATTTTATCCGGTGTACATCCATTGGTAGTTAAGCCGACGCGCAGTTCACGTTCTTTAACAGAATGCAGAAGCTCGGGGAGAGCAGGATGCAATGTGGGTTCGCCCCCACCCAGGGCAACTGCTTCAAATCCTTCATTCCCTAATGTATCAAGCAGGCAGTTAAACTCATATACGGACATATCTTTATTTGACTTGACCTGGTTGCAGTATGGACACTGCCCACCACATCGCTGCGTTATTTCCACTGAAGCAAGCTTGAAATAGTCCTTGCCGGACATGTTATTCCCTTGTTGCCTGCGTATCGTCATCCCCAGCATCCCTTTCTTCTTGATCCAACAAACCACGCAAAAGGTTCCAAGGCAGGTGCTGCAGCTGCTCGTACACCCGCTCTAGCGCCTGCACACCATCATCGGTATAAACTGAGGCTGCTTCCTGCAGCAATCCTTGGAATTGTTCCCGGATGAAGGGTGCCGCCGGACCGAAACCCTGGCAGGAATGCCACATCTCGGCCAGTAGCGCAGCCCGCTGGTAGACATATTCGAGCTCCTTCTCACAAGCTGTATACCATTTTTCTATCGCTTTGCCAACATTGCAGGCAAGCACCGTCCATTGGGTTTTCTCTTCTATGCCAAGCGAGTCAGGATCCATTTTTGACAGCTCATACTCCATTACCGCCACAGCTCGCAGATCGGCCTCTGTAATGGATTCCTCCAGGCATTTGACAATTTCCTGCACCCATTTACGGCCCAGCCGGGGGTTATGAGCACTGCGCCTGATGGAAGTCAGCACGTGCTCCTCCAGGAGCTGATAGCGATATTGTTCCATGGCCCTGGGAAAAGCGAAGGGGCGCTCACCCCATTCACTACCGAACAACGTTGTATAACGAATGCTATCGGCCAAGTCACAGATGTACTGCTCCCTGGTTTCCGGGGCTGGTCCATCCTGGGGCAACAACAAGGTTGGCCGCATGCTAAATTTTCCAATTCCCTCATCTGCGGCACGGGAAAGAAGCTCTTTTATGCTCTGCTTATCAACAGGGTTTCTGCTGCCGAAAGAGGGCGGAACATCATTCCCATCGTTGGCTACTTCCATGTGAAACCCGCTCCAGGCCTGGGCATAATCGCCACCCAGCTCACCTGCCAGTTTTGTGAGTTGTGCCTGCAGTTCCCGGGCACGCTGAAAGTTTACGTTTCTCAACACATGTTCCAATTCTTCCTCCAGGACAACCACCATTCCCGGGTCACTGCATTCAACCAGCAGTTGCCGCATCGAGACATCTCCTTTACATTTACATTGATTCTATCAGCCATATGTATAATATAGCATATATGTTCCATAAGTAGAAGCATTATTAGCCATTATTATGTGACATATGAAAAAAAGTATAGAAAAAAGCATCCAGAAAGTAGCCAAGCAGATACTCAAAGAAGTGCAAGCACATCTAAATCGTAACGCCTGTGATTCTCCAGGAGTGCGATCAGAGTTAATTTTCCCTTCACGCTCCCAGTGTCTTAATGTGTCGATACTAACGCCAAGTTCTTTAGACGCTCTGCTAATAGGTACTTTCATATCACCTAGCTATATAGCACCTTTGTTTGTGTCTTAATACTATAACACAAAAAAGAGATAATAAATAAATATAAAAAATATTACTCATATTTGTACATAATTTTGCTTACACTTATGAGCTCTTTGCCTGCTGGGATAAAACGGTAGTTGTTGTCTTGCAGGCCGGGGTCAAACTGGCATACCGGCCGGTAAGAGCAGTGTTTGCAGGCCGCCTTTTGGCCCAGGCGGACGGGCCGGATATCCACTTCCCCGGCATATACAGACCGGGCGGTTTCCTGGGCCAAAGACCGGGCATGGGCCTGGAGCCACTCAAATTCTTCCTGGCTGAGCACAGCAGCATGCTCATAGAAGTCCCCTGATTTCTTAATCCCTACAGGTATAATAGGGGATGAACCGCTTTCCAGTTGGCTGTCCATCAGACGCACCACCCGGGGCTCGGCCAGGACCCGGCCCTGCATTTTGTATTGTTTCAGCATTTCCCTTTCCAGGGCTTCCTCATCGGGGGGCTGGCTGCAGGAAAGAATGGGCGTCCGCAGGGGGTAATAGAAAATGCCCGCGGGCCGGGCCTGCAGCCCAAGCCATTCCGGCAAATGGCGCAGCACGATATCCAGGTAGATCAAGATCTGCAAAGAAAGTCCGTGGTAGACCTCCAGCAGGTCCAGCCGTTCAGGGCCCGACTTGTAATCGACAATACGGACAAAAGCTTCTCCCTCTTCCTCATCCCGGGCCAGGTCCACCCGGTCCACCCGGCCCACCAGCTCCAAAAACTTCCCCTGGCCGAGGTCTAACGGGGGTTCCGGCAGAATTTTATCCCGGCCGAACTCCACCTCCGCCCCGACGGTGGAGAACCGACCCCGGCGGGCATGTTCCCCCAGGTAATGCACGGCCCGGCCAACGGTATCGGTTAACTTCCGGGACAAATGCTGGTAGCGGCTGGAGCTGAGCAGGATTTCTTTTTGCAGACGGGGTGCCAGCTGCTCCACCTGCTCCCGGGCTGCCTGGTGGCTTTCTTCCCGGCTGAGCTGGGACCAGTCCCTGCCTTCCGAAATCAGCCTTAGGGCGATATTGCGCAGGATCACGTGGAAAAACCGCCCGATATCCGGTGCTTCCAGGCGGTAAACCCGGCGCTCCTTCAGCCGCAACCCATAGGCGGCAAAGTGGGCAAAGGGGCAGGCCCGGTGCTGCTCCAACCGGGACACACCGGCCCGCAGGGGTTGGCCGTACAGGGCCAGGGCCGCCCGGGGTTCCAGGGGGCTTTCCCGGTTGCGGTAGGTCAAGCCCTGCAGGAACCGGCTGGCCGTCTCCCGCCACTGGGGATCGGTGGCAAACCAGTTGTAAACATCCTGCCACAGCGGGTCCAGGGGGACTCCTGCTAAACGTTCCCCCGGTCTACCCCCGGCAGCACCGGCACCTGCTGATATCTCTATGGCCCCGGCCCCGCCGGCTTCTTTCTGCGCTTCGCCCAGCTGAACCGCAGCATGGGCCAGGGTGCGCCGGGGGCGGGCGATATAGGAAAGGGGGGTCCAGGCCTCCAAAAAAGCGCCCGGCGCCATCTCCCCCGGAGCCGTCTCCGTTGATTTCGGCTCGCCCGCAGCGGCTCCCTCCTTGCTGTCATCTTTTGTTTCTCCGGCCCCGGAATCGAAGGCTGCTGCCGCTGCGGCCTCACCCGGCAGGTCCAGATCGCCGGTTTCGCCACTGCACCGCCCCGGGGCATCGGCTGCGCTTTCTGGCCGGTTCGCACCAGCTCCCGCGTCCCCGGAAGGCGTCCCCGAGACAAATGTTCTGCCCACTGCAGGCGGCTCCGGTTCCACGGTTTTTTCTTCCAGGGCGGGGAACAGCTCTTTAATCCGGTCCAGCAGCAGCGCAGGCACCAGGCCCTGCCCCTCCTCGTTGGCCAATGCATAGCTCAGCCAAAGACCCTCCGAGGCACGGGTAAGGGCCATGTAGACCAGGAACTGCTCGTCCAGCAGGCGGCGCCGGCTGCCTGGCGCCAGTTCCAGCCCCCAGCCGATTAAGCTCTCCCGTTCTTCCTCGGTGAAAACGCCGTCTTCCGGGGGCGGCGAGGGCAGACAGCCGTCATTCACCCCCAGGACAAAGGCACAGCGGACCTGGTTCACCCGGGTGCGGTCCACATTGCCCACCAGGACCTGGTCCAGGGAAGGGGGAACCAGGCTGAGACGCATGTTTTCCATCCCTGTCTCCAAAAGCCGGGCAAACAGGGATGTAGTGACGGTCTCCCCGCCCATGGCTTCTACCAGCTGATCCAACAGGTCGATGATTCCGTCGTAAACCTGCCTGTGTTCCCGGGCTTTTTCCGGCAGACCCTGTTCCGTGCAGTGCCGGATCATCTGCTCCAGGCGTTCCGCAACCCGGGCTTCTTCCACCAGGCCAAACAGGGCCCGGGCTTTTTCCCGCACGGTTTTGGCCTTGCCCAGTTCTTGATGGAACCTTACCAGGGGAGCCGCCAGGGTATCCCGGGTGCGGTTGATCGATTCCAGGAATTGCTTCTGCTCCTGGCTGGGACCTTTTTCCTCTCTTTTCGCTTCAGCTTGCGCTTCATCCTGCTCCTTCTTCTGCTCATGCTCACCATGCTCATCCTGCTCCTGCCCCTGCCCCTGTTCCTGTTCCTGTTCACCCTCCTGCTCCAGATCTTCCAGGGTTTCCTGCTCCAGGAAGTCCCACCTTCCCTGCTCCCACCGGCTGCGCCCCTGGATCCCGAAGGCCAGCACGTAATTTTCCAGCCGGTCGGCCCGTTCTCTCCACAAGCGAATGTCCTGCTCCCGGCGGGGCAGGGGAAAGAGAAAATCCGTTTTGATACAGCGGAAGACGCTGTCGTAGCGCCAGTTATGGACAGCCACTTCCAGGGCCGAACGCAAAAACTCCACCAGGGGATGGTGCAGCACCGGGCGTGCCCGGTCCAGGAAGTAAGGGATCCGGTAGTCCTGG